>ERZ791908.303-NODE-303-length-60082-cov-6.189265_pt1 | contig 60082 bp, 54 predicted proteins | sample MGYA00510144_ERZ791908 | MGnify/ENA primary metagenome ERZ791908 (study PRJEB30046, sample SAMN00792105) | human gut metagenome | study: EMG produced TPA metagenomics assembly of the A metagenome-wide association study of gut microbiota in type 2...
GGTGCCATAAGGGACACACAAAAGTCCTAAAATTGTCTGTTGGCTTGCGGACACAGTCCGTGGAGTGCTCCAAACTTGGAAAGACACGGATTATCACGGATGCCAGCTGCGACATGGTTAGAAATACCGGATTTTGCGGTCAGAATTTGTCGCCGCATGTTTATCTGGAACTTTTAAGTATCTAGTTCTTGTAATATTACTTATTAGACCAAAGCACGGTATGCTTCGTGCGACACCCCCCTTTATCTTTATCTCTATACAATGTTTTTCTGCTATGCGTTATACGCCTTCGCCGTCAAACGCCGGGATGAAGCTCTCTTCTGCCGTCTCCCCCTCCTGAATAAATCCCTGCTCTACCCCCAGTCCGATCGCATAATCGACGACCTCCTCATATTCCTCGTCCGTGACTTTCCGGTTCAGCTCCGGGTAGGCGCTGACATTTTCTAACGGCGTATACTGGTTCATGATGCTCAGATATATCTGATTGCCGTAGGTTTCATACAGGTATTTTATCACCGCCTTAGAGTCCTTGGTACAGCCCGGCAGCAGCAGGTGACGCACGATAACGCCCTGTCTCATCAGAAGTCCCTCCTCGATCGGGTCTTCTGCTTCGTCTCCGTCAAACACGGGTCTCGGGCACTGGCGCACCATCTCCGCAACCGCCGCTTTGGCCACGTCGGCATAATCCGGAGCGTGTGAATATTTTGCACTGAGCGCAGGACTTATATATTTAAAGTCCGGCAGGTAGATATCCACAAGTCCTTCCAGACTTTTGATCGTATCCGCACTCTCATAACTGCTCGTATTGTAAACGACGGGAAGCCGCAGTCCTTCCTTTTTTGCACGGCACAATGCCTCCGTAATCTGCGGTGCAAAATGTCCCGGCGTCACCAGATTGATATTATTCGCCCCTTTTTCCTGCAGTTCCAGGAATATTTCTGCCAGACGCTCCTTGGTAATCTCCTTTCCTGCCGTCCCGTTTGCGATGCTGCGGTTCTGGCAGAACACACAATGCAGGGCACAGCCGGAGAAAAATACCGCGCCGGAGCCGCTTTCCCCGGAGATGCAGGGTTCCTCCCAGTAATGAAGCGCCGCACGCGCAACCTTCAGCTGTTCGGTCTGTCCGCAGATGCCGCGCTCTCCGCCCGCACGGTCCACTGCGCAGTTTCTAGGACACAATGTACACATTTTCATCTTTCCGTCCGTCTCTTTCTATCTAAATTCAATCTTGATAATCCCGCGTATTTTGGGTATGATAATGTTTGATTTCCGAAATGACCATTTTCGGAACAATCTGACATTGATATATTTACACATAAGGAGTTCGTTATGAATCAGAAAAATTGTATGGTAGCCCAGTCCGGCGGTCCTACCGTTGCGATCAACGCAAGTCTTGCCGGTGTCATTGACGGCGTGTCCGACTCTTCCATGTACGACACCGTTTACGGCTCGCTCAACGGAATCACCGGTATTTTAAACGATGACCTTCTCAACCTCACGGAGCTTATGGACGGTCATCCGGAATATCTTTCCCGCCTTGCGCAGACACCTGCGATGTACTTAGGCTCCTGCCGCTACAAACTTCCCAATTATCTGGATGATGATTCACCCTATGTCTTCATATTTAAGCAGTTTGAAACTTACCACATTGAAGCGTTTTTCTATATCGGCGGCAACGATTCCATGGACACCGTGTTAAAGCTGTCCGAGTACGGAAAACGCATCGGCAGTTCCGTCCGCATTATCGGCATCCCGAAGACCATCGACAATGATCTCTGCGAGACCGATCACACCCCGGGCTTTGGCTCTGCCGCAAAATACATTGCCTCCTCGCTCTTAGAGATCGCGCACGACACCTTTATCTACGCGGTCAAAAGCGTGACCATTGTCGAGATCATGGGACGCGACGCAGGATGGCTGACCGCTGCCGCAGCACTCGCGCGCAACGGGTACAACACCGCCCCACACTTAATCTATCTGCCGGAAGTCGCTTTCGACCCGGAGGATTTCCTTTTGGATGTCAAGCGTCTCCTTTTTGAGCGCAACAATGTCATCGTCGCAGTGTCCGAGGGCATCCGCGACGCCTCCGGCAATTACATCAGCGCGTCCGAGCAGTCTGTCGACACGTTCGGTCACAGTCAGTTAAGCGGCGCCGGCAAGACACTTGAGTTTCTTGTCAAGGAAAAGCTCGGTGTCAAGGTGCGTTCCGTGGAAATCAATGTCCTGCAGCGCTGTGCCGCACATCTGGCTTCCCAGACAGACTTAGACGAATCTTTCGCACTCGGCAAAAAAGCCGTCGCACTCTCCGAGGAGGGTGTGACAGCTTCCATGGTCACCATCGAGCGCACTTCAAACGCACCGTATACCGTGGATTACTCCTATGCGGAAATCCGCCAGATCGCCAACGAGGCAAAGAGCGTTCCAAGAGAGTGGATCAACAGTGCCGGCAACGACATCGAACAGCCTCTGCTCGACTATCTTGCTCCGCTGATTCTCGGCGAATCGCAGGTCTCCTATCACAACGGTCTGCCTGTATACATGGATGTGAGCCACCTGTCTAAGCACTAGACAGGTGTTTCCTATTCCCGAAGCAGAATCTCGATAAATTTACCGATCTCGACCCACGCTTTTCTGGATTCCGGCAGCATCTTTGCTGCCATCTGGAAAATGTGGAACATCCCGTCATAGATACTCAGGCGCACTTTTACGCCTTGTCCTCTCGCCTTCGCGGCGACATCCACAGAATCCGACAACAGCATCTCATATGATCCCACCTGTATCAGCATCGGCGGAAATCCTCTGAAATCGCCAAACATCGGTGATATATATTCATCCATCAGGTCGTGGTCTCCCACATAATCCCGATTGTAGATCAGGCTGTCCCTGGTCTTTCCAAACAGTGGATCCCTCTCGTAGTTGGTATCGTAAGACTCCCCGCTTGCCGTCAGATCCGTCCACGGCGACATGGCAATGATTCCGCACGGAAGCTGCCTGCCGTGATTGCTCAGATAGTGGCAGAGTGCCATCGCAAGTCCGCCGCCCGCCGAGTCTCCCGCCACAATGATCTGCTCCGAAAACCATCCCTGCGCAAGCAGCCATTCATACGCGCACACGGCATCCTCGAGCGCCGCCGGATACGGATGCTCCGGTGCCACGCGGTAATCCGGCGTGAGCACGCTCATGCCGTGGCTGACCTCATTGTACAATCCGGCAAACATGCGGTATGCATTACGCATTGCCCCGACATATCCACCGCCGTGCAGCTGCAAAATGATTTTATCGCGGTTTGCATTCTCCTTCGACTCTAAAAGCTCCATGGTAAAATGTTCCATCTCGATCGTCTGCATGGTAAAGCATTCCGGACACTTCCACGGAGGTTCCGCCGTCCCGATCTGTTTGCGGAGTTCCCCATTTTTTATCTTTTTCCCAATCAGCAGATCATTCGTCGTATGCGCGATCAGGTCTCTCACGACTCTGCCGCGGATACTCGCCTCATTTTCTCTCATTCACTGTACCTCTGTTCTATTCCGCTGTCAGAAAACAGCTGTGCCGCCGGACAGCAAAACAGCCGTGTCAGCGGACATGAAATCTTCGCCGCAGTTCCGTCCTTGCTCTCCGGTCTCCTATGATCAGCGTGCCCAAAAACAGCGCCGCAGAAAATGCAAACGCCAGCAAGGCAAGAAGCGGCGCCGTCACGATCCCCACCGCATACAAGACCAGCGGGACAACGCTGCAGAGAATCATAAAAATCTGCCACATCATGTAGCTCTGCCAGTTGCGCCGGTTGATGCACATCAGAATGAGAATTCCCGCATCCACTAAAAGAATGGCGGATGGAAGCGCATAGTTGACAGACCAGCCGCGGTACCCCACCACGAAGTCAATCGCCACAACCATCAGGATGGCGATCAGCGTCAACACGATGATCTTGCCCTTGTAGCCGGATTTTCCCAATATGGCATAGCGCAGCACCAGATAGCCGTACAACATCGCCAGCCCCGGAATCGCACTCCAGAACATCTCCGAGTCGCTGAGTACATTCAGATAGATCAAAAGCGCCTCCACAAGAATCGCCACGAACAGATAGATGCGGCTAAGCAGCGCCAGACGCCTCGTCATCGTCCGCACATTCGGGTACATGTTCTCCACCTCAACCGTCTTCTCCAGCACCGAATGGCAAAGCGGACAGCGCTCCGTCTCGTCTAATATTTCCACATTACATTGCTTGCATCTACTCATAATTTACTCCATTCGTCTCTATCTCAACCGCAATCCCGTCTGCCGCGATTTTTCTGAAAAAACCTCTCTGCACCGATGTGTCGGTCAGATCATAACTGAAACTGAATACCAGCGTATCCCCGTAGGAACAGATCGTTCCCTTTAAGTGCTGCCCTTTGGACATGGCAAGAAACGCATGGAACATCTCCACATAAGGACGATACTCCTCGCTCACGGAGATATTCCCGATATTGGTCACCGTCGCTGTGTTTGCAAGCGCAGAGGTTGTGTATACATAGCGCATCGCCAGATTTTTCAAAAACAGCGGTACGATACGCGCTGCAAGAAGCTTCTCATTGGAGACATTGTAGGAAAAAAGCTTCTCCAGATTCTCCCGGCTGATCTGGCTGCGCAGGCTCTCACTGACACTCTTTAGCACTTCCTCAAATGTATAGATCTCCTTTGTCGGATGAAATTCTGCCGACACCATCACAAAGAAATTCTTCGTCGTGATCGAATTAAAATAAGGGCGCAGATTGACCGGCACCGCAACACGAACCGGACGTTCGGAAGGCATCCCGTGCATGCACTCCGTGTAGACGCTCCAGATATAGACCGCCACCAGATACTCATTGATGCTGACTCCGTACGCATGGCAGACTTTCTTCAACTCCGGGATCTTCATGTAGCCGTGCATGACGCCGAACTCTCCCGGCGGCAGCTTTTCTCCCTTTAAAAGATATGCCCGCTTCGTCTGATACCCCTTCTGGGAGCTGTGCTTGTAATTCTTGAGGAAGCTGTCCTCACGGTTTAACGAAGTGTCGCTGTTCAAGGAATCTCCCACCTTCTCGCGCAGCTTCGGATGTGCCAGCCGCAGATACTGATAGGTCAGCTCCTTGAGAAAATTGATGCCACCCATACCGTCGGTGAGCACATGAAATACCTCGAGATTGATGCGGTATTTATAATAGGTTACGCGGAACATATAGCTGTGGTTCTTATTCTGCCGGATATAGCGGCACGGAAACGCACTTTCCTCCCGCACACGCGGTGCCGGCTTGCCGTTTTCCTCAAAATAATACCAGAACACGCCCTGGCGCAGCCGCAGATTAAACCCATCAAACTTCGGCAGCACCATATCCAGTGCCTGCTGCAGCAATTCACGGTCCACCAGCTCCGTGAGCGTCACGCTGATGCGGTATACATTGCTCATGCTCTCCCCGGCTATCACCGGAAACAAATGCGCCGTATTGTCCAGACGGTCCCAGCGGATCTCCCTCTGTGCCTCTCTTGCACGGCGTTTTTTCCCTTTTACCTGGACAGCTTCCTTCTGCTCTTCGGCCGCTGTTACCTGATCCTTTTTCTTCATATATTAAATGCTCTTTTCCTGTATAGATTCTGTTGCAATTCTGTCTTACCCGTAGTTCCAATCTTATCATACTTCCTATTGTTTGTCCATGACACCCACGCCCGCCATTCTTTCTAAAAATTTCAGACTTTATCTCTTGCATTTTGTTCTTTTTTTTTCTAAAATATCTGTGTGGTATTTGGATATACCAGAAAAGAGAGGCTCACATTATGTTGTTTAAGAAATTAAGTGCTCCTTCTTTAAAGGAGCTTTTTGTTGCAGAATTAGAGGGAATGATATTATCCGGAAAGCTTGAGATAGGCGCAAAACTTCCGCCTGAGCGCGAGCTTGCCGAGTCCATGCAGGTATCGCGCGCCGTCGTCAATTCCGGTCTGGACGAGATGGAGAAAAAGGGATTTCTTGTGGTCAAACCACGAATCGGCACCTTCGTTGCCGACTACCGCAAATACGGTACCGCAGACACCCTGGTCTCCATCATGCAGTACAACGGCGGTATGCTCCGCGACAAGGAAGTGCGCTCCATTCTGGAAGTCCGCATCATGTTCATGAACCTTGCCGCCACGCTCGCCATCGACAATGCGGATGACGCGTCCATCGCCGGGCTTGGGCAGTATGTGACCGCCTTAAAGGCATGCGAAGATCCTGAGGAGGCTGCATCGCTGATCTTTGACTTCAGCCACGAGCTTTCCTTCATCGGCGGCAATTCGCTGCTCCCGCTGTTTTTCGCCTCCTTCAAGGATCTGGTGACAAACCTGTGGGTGCGCTTCGCCAGCAAGTACGGCGCAGCGGCGCTCGCTGAGAGCGCGGAGCAGATTTTCATTCATGTGCGGGACCGCGACAAAGACGCCGCCATCCGCTATATCACGGACTCCACCAACGAAAGTATTGACGGCTGCCGCCAGATCTATACGTAGGCACCGCTTCCGGTCAGAATAAATTTTTGCCGTGCGAAGTAACAGGTGGGAAGAGAATCATATCTCTCGATTTCAGCTGGAATGCATCTGGAAATTCGGATCAAAAAATGCGGCATTTCTAAACAACCGGTTTTTGCATCTGCGATGATCCGTGTTTTTCCAAGTTTTGAGCACTCCACGGGTGTGTCCGCAATCCGCAGACAATTTTAGGACTTTTGTGTGTGTCCCTTATGGGCACCTCTAAACATAACATAACCGCGCGAAGCCGCTGTCTGAGTCGGCATCTGCCCTGTTTTCAATAGCAGATGCCGGCGAGTTCGGTTCGCGCGGTTTTATATTGTCTGTGAAGAGGTGCCCTTAGGGACACCAGAAAGTCCGCTCATTGTCTGCGGTTTGTCGGACACATTCCGTGGATTGTCAAAACGTGGAAGAGACACGGAATCCGATGCAAAAATCCGGTCGGAAGAAATGCACGCATTTTTTTCAACGAATGTTCCATCTGCACTTCCGTCTGAAATCGGTTGGATATGCCTCTCATCCTATTACTTAGCACGTCAAACCAATCTATGACGTCTTTGCAAACTGGCTGTTATACAGCTTCGCATAGAATCCGTTCTTTTCCAGAAGTTCCTCGTGATTTCCCTGCTCAATGATGCTTCCATCCTTCATGACCAGAATGATGTCCGCCTCGCGGATCGTCGAGAGACGGTGTGCCACGATAAAACTGGTGCGTCCCTGCATCATCTTTGCAAACGCATTCTGAATCTTGATCTCGGTACGCGTATCAATCGAGGACGTCGCCTCATCAAGAATCAGCATCGGAGGCAGGCACAGCATGACTCTTGCAATGCATAACAGCTGCTTCTGTCCCTGTGACAGGTTGCCGCCATCCTCTGCGATCACGGTGTCATATCCCTCCGGCAGACGCTTGATAAAGCCGTGTGCATGGGATGCCTTTGCGGCCGCAATGATCTCCTCGTCCGTGGCGTCCGGTTTTCCCATCGCAATGTTGTCCCGGATGCTTCCACTCCGAAGCCAGGTCTCCTGCAGCACCATACCGTAGTTGTCCCTGAGGCTCTTGCGCGTCAGCTGCTGCAGCGGAATATCGCTGACTTTGATCGTGCCGCTGTTCACATCATAAAAACGCATCAGCAGATTGATCAGCGTCGTCTTGCCGCATCCGGTTGGTCCCACGACCGCCACGCGCTGTCCCGGCTTCACCGACAGATTAAAGTCCTCAATCAGCTTCTGCTCCGGTACATAGGAAAAATAGACGTGGGAAAGCTCGACCTTACCGTTTGCATGCTCTAAGTCTACCGCGTCCTCGGCATCCGGTACCTCGGCATCCTCCTCGATCAGTTCAATCACTCTGCCCGCACATGCAAGCGCGTTCTGAAGCTCCGTGATGACGCCCGAAATCTCGTTGAACGGCTTCGTATACTGGTTCGCGTAGGACAGAAGACTCGACAGCTGTCCGACACTGATCCCTCCGGCGATCGCCGTAAAAGCTCCGACAACGCCTACCGTCGCGTAGACAAGGCTGTTGACAAAACGCGTCGACGGGTTGGTAATGCTCGAAAAGAAGATCGCCCGCAGAGAATACTTCTGCAGTCTCTCATTGATCTCATCAAACTTCTCGAGTGCCTCATCTTCATGGGAAAATGCCTGCACCACTTTCTGGTTGCCGACCATCTCCTCTATAAACGCGGTCTGCTCTCCTCTTGTCTCCGACTGCAGCTTGAACATGGAAAATGTCTTTTTCGCAATGAAGCTTGCCACAAACAGGGAGACCGGCGTGATGACCACGACCGCCACCGTGATCCGCACGCTGATCGTCAGCATGAAAATCAGTGTTCCGAAGATGGTCACGATACCGGTAAAGAACTGGGTAAATCCCATCAGAAGTCCGTCCGCGAACTGATCGACATCCGCAATGACACGGCTCACAATCTCTCCGTAGGAATGAGCGTCCAGATATTTCAGAGGAAGCTTTTCAATCTTCTCGAACGCCTCCGTCCGGATATCCCGGATCACATTGTAGGTAATTTTATTGTTGCAGGCATTCATCACCCACTGTGCCACTGCCGTCAGTCCGATGATGACCGCCATCTTTCTGAGAATCACAAAGATCCCGGCAAAGTCAACGGCTCCCTTTCCCACGATCCGGTCGACCGCCTGACCGATCAGAATCGGAAGATACAGGGTAAGCGCCACCGTCACCGCCGCGAGAATGATCGATGCTCCCAGGTATCCCCAGTATCGTCTGATGTATCGCAGAACCTTGCGCAGCGTTGATTTTTGATTTTCATTTACCACTTTTTTCATCTTTTCGCCTCTCCCGCCTGCAATTCTTCTGTCCGCTTAAACTGCGACTCGTAAATCTCGCGGTATACCTCGCAGTCCTTAAGCAGATCCTCGTGTGTTCCAAGTCCTACAATCTCTCCATCGTCCAGCACTACGATCTTGTCCGCCTGCATGATGGACGCCGCACGCTGCGATACGATAAATACCGTCATCTGCCCGTCCATATGTGCGATGGCTTTCCGAAGCGCCGCGTCCGTCGCGAAATCAAGCGCGGATGCGCTGTCGTCCATAATGAGAATCTGCGGCTTCTTCACGAGCGCACGCGCAATCGTAAGGCGCTGTCTCTGTCCGCCGGAGAGGTTTCTGCCGCCCTGCTCGATCTCATAGGAAAGTCCGCCTTCCTTGGCATCCACAAACTCCCTTGCCTGTGCAGTCTCAAGCGCCTCATACATCTCCTCGTCCGTGGCGTCCGAATTGCCCCAGCTTAAGTTCTCACGGATGGTTCCCTTAAAGAGAACCGCCTTCTGCAGAACAACACCGACCTTCGCCCTGAGTTCCTCCAATGTATAATCCCGCACATTCTTCCCGTCGACGAGAACCTCTCCTCTGGTCGCATCGTAAAACCGCGGAATCAGATTCACGACCGAAGATTTTCCAGAACCGGTTCCTCCGATAATACCGATGGTCTCTCCGCGTCTGACCGTAAAATCAATGTCGGAGAGCGCTTCCTCCGATGCGCCCGCATAAGTAAGACCAACCTTGGAAAATACGACGGCATTCTCCGCCGGGATTGTCTCTTTTCCTTCCCTGCCTGCTCCATCCGAAGTGAGACTTCCCGTCTCCGCTGCTGGATGCTCCGTGATCGACGATTCCATGTCAAGCACAGTCTCGATACGGTTCATGCAGGCAATGGATTTGTTGATGTTGATAATCAGGTTGGCCAGCTTGATTAACTCCACTAAGATCTGGGACATGTAGCTCACCAGCGCCACAACCTGTCCCTGCGTAATGTTGCCATTGTCCACGCGGATCGCTCCTACCCATACCAGAACGACGATCGCTCCGTTGATGATAATATAGGTAAGCGGATTCATGAGCGCCGAGATCTTGCCGACATAGAGCTGGATCTTTGTCAGCGCCTCATTGTCTTCGTGGAACTGTGCAATCTCATCCTGCTCCTTGTTGAATGCACGGATGACTCTGCTTCCGGTCAGGTTCTCTCTTGTGATGCCCAGCACTTTATCGAGTGCCGCCTGTACTTTTTTGTACAGCGGAATACTGACCAGCATGATGCCAAACACAACTACCGACAGCAGCGGAATGGTCACAACGAACACGAGCGCCGCTTTCACATCAATCGTGAATGCCATGACCATCGCTCCGAACACGATAAACGGCGAACGTAAGAACAGGCGCAGAACGAGGTTCACCCCGTTCTGCACCTGATTAACATCACTTGTCATTCTTGTAATTAACGTCGACGTTCCGACGGTATCCATCTCGGTAAATGACAGCGTCTCAATATGTTCAAACAGAGCATGTCTTAATCCTGTCGCACAGCCAACCGCCGCTTTCGCCGCAAAATACTGCGCCGTGATGGCACAGGTCAATCCGATCAGCGCCAGGAGAAACAGTACCAGACTCATCTTCATAATATATGGACGATCGGCATTTGCCACCCCGGTATCGATGATTGCCGCCATGACAAGCGGGACAATCAATTCAAATGAAGCTTCCAGGAGCTTAAAAAGCGGTCCTAAAATACTTTCTTTTTTATAGTTTCCCAAATACTGCAATAACTTTTTCATGATACTCCTTCGTGTCCTATGCTTTTAAATCTTTCATTTTCTGAAGTCCGATAATCAGCGCACCGCCGATCACGAAAAACAGGATGTTAAAATCATGAAGCGTCATTGCCGGCTGCGGCACCTCCAACGTGGTCGGTCCCATGACAACCGCGTAGATTGATCCTAACATCAGACCAATGATCAGATAGATCGTCTGTGCCCGGAAATGATCTAACGCCTTGCGGATCAGCTTTACCACACCAAAAATACCGACGAGAACGCCGCATCCGAAAATAAACACCGTCGGAAATGCAGCAAAATTCAGATGAAGAATATCTTTGATGGCAGTCACCACCGGCAGATACAGTCCCATGATTAAAAGAAGCGTCGAGCCCGAAATTCCCGGCAGCACCATCGCACAGATGGCAATCATTCCGGCAAGGAATACAAACAGGGCAAGCCCCGGCGTCAGATGCTCCAGGCTGACACCCTCTCCGCCGCTGCTCGGATTAAAGTAAGTAATCGCGGTCACGATTGCAATGCCAATCAGCACAAACGGAATGGCAGATTTTTTTGCCGTAAGGCAGTTCTTTTCTTCCCTAAAGATAATCGGAATGGCAAAAATAATAAATCCGATAAACAGGGAACTGATTGCATAGATATGAGCGTCAAACACACTCGCAAGAATCAGAATGGCGAGAATCATTCCACAGACCCAGCCGGTTCCAAGCTTAATCAGGAAGAACAGAGCTGCTTTCTTTTTCTCCCTGCTTCCGGTTATCAGATCGTCGATAGAATCAATAAACTGGTCATAAAAACCCAACAGGAAAGCGACGGTTCCGCCGGATACGCCAGGTACACTGTCTGCCAGTGCCATGCAAAATCCTCTGATAAACTGCACTAAATACATCCTTTATACCTCATTTTTCTGTTATTTTTCTATTTTATTCACTACAGGTCAAAATCTGTCCAATTAGTGGATATACTGCTCCAGCTTGTGCGACTCGTCTAACACACTGTGAAGCAGATCCTTGGTATTTTCCGCATTGCCGAGATTCTTAACACTGAGATCCGCCGCCTGCACAGAAGAAGCTGTAACTTCCTCCGTCGTTGCGGAGAGCTGCATGATGTTCTCCACGATCTGATTGTTCGCCTTGGAGAGGTTGTTTAACATGGTGTCGATCTCACCGATGTCCGTCACAAGCTCATTGACATTCTGGTTCATGGCGCCAAAGCTCTCGGATGCCTGCGCAATCATCTCATCCTGCGCACCCGCCGCCGTCACGGAACGCTCCACCGCATCCGCCGCCGTCTGGGCATTTTCAGACAGCTGCTCTAAAATGTTGGCAATATTCTCCGTCTCCTGCCTGGTCTTCTCCGCCAGCTGACGGATTTCATCCGCAACCACCGCAAAACCTCGTCCCGCCTCGCCTGCTCTCGCACTCTCGATCGATGCGTTGAGCGCCAGAAGGTTGGTCTGACTGGAAATAGAAAAAATGGTATCTGCAATACTTTTGACAGCGCTTGTACGATCCTGGAGTTCTCTCATGGAGGAAGCCACCTCGGAGTTTGTCTGTGCAATAACTGCGGACTGCTTCTTCAGATCATCCATGATTCTGGAACTCTTCTCATTCAGCTCTCCGGACTGCTTCGCCACCTGTACCATCTTCTCTGAACGCTCCAGCGTCGTTCCGATGGAGTCCTGAATATTCTGTGTCATCTCCGTCTGCGTCTGGATATTCTCGGCGGTACTCTGTGTACTATCCGAAATATCCTTCATGGCACCGTTGACTACCTCGGTGGAACTATTCAGTTCATTGACGATATTCATCGCATTCTCTGTTCCCTTGCGCACCTGATCTGCAACCGCAATGATATCGTCCACCATCTGGCGCTGTGCTGCTTCCTTTTCTGTCAGGCTGCCAATCGTATCGCGGTTGAACTGGTACGCCACGGATACTGTCAGATAAACCACTACCATCATAAGTATAATTGCCAGCGTCGCACACCATTGATCCAGTGCATTCTCGCCCTGGTATGTGTGAAGCGCCAGCGTCTTTGACGCCGTCACAAGAAGATTCACCGCCGATACAGTAATCCCGGAAAAGGCGGCGAACTTTTTATCGTAAAACAGAATACATGCAACCAGCGGAATTGCAGCCATAAAACGCACATAATAATTGTCAAACGCCCATCCCATCACAAACGTAATGACAAGCAGCCCGACCGTCGCAATATAGCGGATCTTCGGATCATCTTTTCTCCGCTGGTACAACACGAGTGTTCCCGCTGTTGCCAGAATAATCAATACCGCGATCATAACGGTATATCCGACTGTGCGGATTCCTCTGAGGCAGGCAATTCCTACCACACAAAGCACACAGAGATAAAACACGATATATCCGATAGCGAGGAAATGATTGGCACGTTTATTCTGTTCCACAGTATCTGCATACAAATGCTTCTGTTCCTTTTTCTCCATAACTTTCACCTTTCTTCTTTCGATAACTCCATATACCATTTCAATATATCATACTTTATCCGGCATGAATAATATTTTTTCAATTTTTATTTCTTTTTTGATGTTTTATCTGTCCCTTTTCCACAGTCTGTGGCAATTTCGCCTCGCAGCATCCACAGGCAGAACAGATTCGGCAGAGCCATCAGGGAATTCAGCAGATCCGAGATCCCCCACACAAGCTCCATGGAAAGCACAGCTCCCAGATAAGCGAAAAACATGTACGCCACCTGGTAGACACGCACCCCCGCCTCGCCCCACAGGTAGCGCACCGCGCAGGTTCCGTACACGTTCCAGCCGATGATCGTGGCAAACGCGAACAGCGTCAGAGAGATCGAGAGCATCCACTCACCGCCGACGGGCAATTCCCGGAATGCCACAAAACACATATTTTCCGGTGCCACTCCCCGGTATTCCTGCGGATGGCTTACCATGCTGCCGACCGCCGCAATTCCCGTGATCGCACATAATACCACCGTGTCCCAGAACGGTCCTGTCATGGAGATTAACGCCTGCCGCACAGCCGCCTCCTTCGGGCTGTCAGAGGAGGATGCCGCCGTCGCCGCGACCATCGGAATCGAGCCAAGCCCTGCTTCATTGGTGAACAATCCCCGGGAGACTCCTGTCTGGATGCCAAGAAGTAGGGCTCCGCCGGTGCAGCCGCCCGCCACCGCCTTCGGGCAGACGGCGGATGAGAGAATCAGCGCTAACGTCTCCGGCAGCACCGCCCTGTTTCTTCCTATAATATAGAGACAGCCGCCCACATAAAAAGCGCTCATCAGCGGGACGAGCCACATACACACCTTTGCAATCTGGCTGTTTCCCCCGATGATAATAATCCCTGCAAGCACCCCGACCGCCATTCCGACCAGATGCGGTGACACAGTAATCTGATGCTGGAGCGCTGTGCGTATGGAGTATGACTGTACGCTGCTTCCAATACCAAACGATGCCAGCAGCGTACATACAGCAAACGCCGCCGCCAGTTTTCTTTTTTTCAGACGCCGATCCAAAATATACATCGGTCCGCCGGCAAACGTATTGTCTGCCCTGCGCACCCGGTATCTTATGGAGAGATAACATTCCGCATAGCAGGTCGCTATCCCGAATACCCCGGTCAGCCAGCACCAGAATACCGCTCCCGGTCCGCCGATGGCGATGGCTGTGGAAATTCCCACAATGTTACCCGTACCGATCGTCGCTGCAAGCGCCGTCGCCAGCGCCGAATACGGTGTTACCTGATCCTTTTCCTGATTCTTCGTTCCGGTCAGTGACAACCGGATTCCCAACGGGATTTTTTTCTGGATGAAGCCCAGGTGAAATGTGAAATACAGATGTGTTCCGAATAAGAGCGCAAGCATGGGAAATCCCCACAGATATTCCCGCGCCACCGCCACCGCATGCTGCAATAATGCCATAAAAATTCCCCATATACCCTGCATCACAAATATCTGTAAAGTATATGGGGAATCTGTTTTTCCCATGCATTCGATTGTTCTATGCTTCTACCAGATGTGCGATTGCATGTACCAGCTCCTTGATGTCATAGTTGGAAGTATTGATACACAGATCATAGTTGAGACGGTCTCCCCAGGTCTGTCCGGTAAAGAACTGATAGTAACGCGCCCTGCGCTTATCCACGTCTAAAATATGGCGCTTTAATTCCTTGTCCGTAAAGTGTTCGCTCTCCGGCGCGCGCTTCTTGCAGCGTTCCATCTTGTGCTCCATCTCCGCATAGACAAACAGGCGAAACGGATGCTTCTCGCGCAAAATATAATCGGCGCTTCTTCCGACGATGACACAGTCGGACTTCTCCGCAAATTCCTGAATCAGGCGGCTCTGCTCACGGTAGATCGCATTATTCTGCTCCATGATTGGATCAACTCCCATGTAAAAGCTTCTCCCGATCGTAATCGGATACAACGTCGACGGACCGTTCTCCATCACATGCTGCACATAGCCCTCCGCCAGCTTCGTACGGTCTGCAATCTGACTGATGATCTCATTATCGTAATAGGCAATTCCCAGCTCATCGGACAATCTCTTTCCGATCTCGCGTCCGCCGCTGCCAAATTCTCGTCCAATCGTTATAATCCTAGACATTGGTATCTCCTTTCCCCTGTGTGGGGTTTGTTTTTCTATCTAAAACTATAGCATTTCTTCCTGCGGTTCGCAACTGCAAAAGCTGCCGCCGCAGATAATAGCCGATCCCTGCCGCATCATCTGCGCCTGTTTGCCTCTCTGACACCTTTTTCTTCCGGGCACTTACTTATTCAGAAAACGGTCCCAGGACGCCGTATTGTGTGTGCCGGACACCGCAAGCACATACTCCTCCTCATCGGGTGCGTCGATCTCAAATATATAATTCTCTCCCTCCTGCTTTAGCGCATAGACACTGCCATCCGCAAAGGAACGGATCGTCTCGTTCCACGCCGCCTGATCGATCACCTCATCCTCGCAGGTCCGCAGCAGCGCGCCGTTGGCATCGTAGACCTTATATCCCTCCCGCACCAGGGACTGGATCACCGGCTCCTCGATCTTTAACACCAGATCGTTCGCGCGCATCTCGCGGATATCCCGGTTGCAGGAATTCTCCGGCAATATCGTCACGTTTGAAAGTGTCATATGGAAAAATCCGCCCGTCACCTGCACATCGGCAATGTAAGCTTCCGCAAAAGAAAAATGTTCCAGTTCATCCGTTGTCGTGTATCTCATAGTGTTCCTCCGTATCTCTTCCCTGTTATTTCTCCTCTCCTATTATACAGAGCCGTCCCCCTTTTTTCCATAGCAAAAAGTGTGCCAAAAATGCACACTTTTTGCTCTTCTCTTATCCCGCCACATTTTTTCCTGCTTTGTACTCGGAGGGCGTCATATCCATCACCCGGCGGAACACCTTGGAAAAATATTTTTCATCCCGGAATCCCACCTTGTAGGCGATCTCATAGTTCTTCAGATAGTTCTGCCGCAGATAGGTACAGGCGTGGTCGATCCGCACCTCGTTGAGATAATCCACAAACTTCATGCCGACCTGCTTGGAGAACAGATTGGACAGATAACTCGCCGTGATGCCGACATACTCCGCCACCTCCGTGAGCGACAGATCCTCATAATAGTGCTCTTCCAGATAATCCTTCGCGCGCTCGACAATCCGGTTTCTGCCCTCCGGCAGGAGCACCGGTTCTTCCGGCTCCTTGAATTTCTCATCCGCGATGGCGTTTAACTTCTTTAAAATGTCCGAGGAACGGCTCGGCTTTAACAGATAATCCCTGGCTCCCAGCCGGATGGCCTGCTGTGCGTAGCGGAATTCATCGTACCCGCTCAAAATGATCGTGCACGGAAGTACCCCCGCCCGGTATGCCTCCTGCATCACCTCAATTCCGTCCTTGTGCGGCATCTGGACATCCAGAAGCATGATATCCGGCTTGTGGCGGTAAATAATATCCAACGCCTCCTGTCCGTTCTTCGCAAGGTAGATCGTCTCATAGCGATCCGTGTGCAGTTTGATATACTTGGCAATTCCGTTGCGGATCATATCCTCGTCATCTGCAATCAGTAATTTTACACACATAGCACTCTTCCTTTCTTATTCCCGCTTTTCTTCCACATGCTCACGGTAATTGTTATCCTCCCACGGTATCCGGATCGTCACACAGGTTCCGCGTCCCACGGCACTCTCGATTCTTAAGGTACATCCATCCCCGTACAAAAGCTCCAGGCGCTCTTTTACATTGCGTATCGCATAGCGCCCGATCCGCTGTCCGGCATAGCGCTTTGCATCCGGGACTTCCCAGATGTCCTGCAGCTGTTCCTCACTCATGCCGACCCCGTTGTCCTCCACGGTAAACACGATCCATTCCCCCGCGCGCTTCCCGTCTACCCGGATGAGGCAGTCTCCGCCGTCGCGCTCAAACCCGTGCACAACTGCGTTTTCCACAAACGGCTGCAAAATAAGCTTCGGAATCATATGAGACAGGATAGCTTTCTCCATGTGAATCTCGTAATCCAGGTGATCCGAAAACCGCATCTTCTGGATGTGAAGGTATTCCTCCAGCAGCTCCTTTTCATTTCCGATGTCGGTCTGTGCATTTCCCTGTCCGAGCACATGACGGAACAGCTGGGAGAGCGAGAGGATGTCCTCCGCGATCTCGTCATTCCCCTCATTGGTCGCGCGCCAGTACAGCGCGTCGAGCGTATTGTAGAGGAAATGCGGATTGATCTGCGCCTGCAACGCCCGCAGTTCACTCTCCTTTTCCTGCAGTGTCATGACATAATTGGTGTCGATCAGCTTCTTGATCGCGTCTACCATCTGGTTAAATCCTGCCGCCACCTCCCCGACCTCTCCGCCGGTCGTCACCGCAACCTTCTGCTCAAAATCCCCTTTTTCAAAGCGTTTCATCGCAACGCCCAATTCCTTTAACGGCTTTGAGACAATATTGGAGACGATCGCAAGAATCGGATAAAGACCGATCAGGAATCCGAACAATAGCGCCGCCGGCGCCAGCGCAATCTGGTCCAGGCGCTCCACGACTCCCTCCCTCGCCACGATCTCGCACACGGTGATTCCCGTTTTCTCACTCGTACAGCGGTATACTTCATAGCCCTTGCCGCCGTCTTCCGGTTCCTTCCCGTACGCGAACGCATACACCTCCGCCGGCAGCGCGCCGGTTCTTATCAGTTCCTCCCCGCTTTCGTTCATCACGACAATTCCCGCCGTATCCGCGGACAACGATTTTTCGCAGAGCTGTATGTACTTTTCCGTCGAAGCGCCGATTGCAAGATAGCCGAGGCGCTCCCGCTTGGCACGGTCATAGATCTCACGGTACAGGACAATTTTGTCCGTGCGGTTCGCCTGGTAAAAATCGCTTGCGCTTTTTCTCACCTGCACAAAAGAATATTTCCCGCGCTTTTCAACCGCGTTCCGGTAACACGCCGTCTGCCGGATTTCCTCGATGGAGCTGATGTACGCGGCGGCGTCCGCACAGCGCAGATAGGGATTTACGCCGTTCTCCGGATAGATCGCAAGGGTCTTGATCTGACCGCTTAAGGCAATCATATCCTGCAGTGTCCGCATCGGCGCCTCATGAACCCACAGCTGCGAATCCCGGTTGAGGGCTTGTGCATCATCCGACGATAAGATCGCCAGAATGTCGTTGTTGATGCAGATATAGGTGCCAAATTCCACCATCCCGTCCAAAAGCGTATCCAGATTACCGGACAGATTCTCCACATCCTTCTGGCACAGTTCCCGCTCTTCTGCCATCGTTCTGTGATAATTGCGCACAAACAGGCAGGTACTGATCAGCATCAGGATCGGTGTGATGATCGCATAGCTGTAACACACCAGCTTTTTCCGGATGCCGGCATTTTTCAATTTTCCTCTCATCCGCTTCCCTGCCTTTCTTTGTGCGGTTCATGCATAGACCGCTGTATCAGCCTTTTACCGCGCCCATCGCAACACCCTTGGTGATATGCTTGTTGAGCAGAATATACACAATGACTGCCGGTGCCGCCGTAAGCGCCATGACGGCGAACTGTACCGCATAGTTGGAAGAATACTGTCCCGTGAATTCCAGCACGGAAAACGGAAGTGTCTTCCACTTCGGCGTGCTGAGGTACGTGCTCGCCATGATGAATTCGTTCCAGTTATTTAAGAAGGTCATGATCGCCACTGTCGCAATCGACGGTTTTAACATCGGTGTGATAATCTGGAATACGATCCGGTAGATTCCGCAGCCGTCCATGACCGCCGCCTCCTCCATCTCCCACGGAATGGAATCGATAAACCCGGTCATTAAGAACAGTCCCTGCGGGAGTGAAAATGCCACATACGGGATCAGTAGTGCCCAGATGGTGTCCGTGAGTCCCAGCGTGTTGTATATTTTATAATTCGGAAGCAGCGTCGCATGGATCGGAATCATCATGCCGAGCAGCAGGATCGTTTTTACAAGCCCGCTTAACTTCCAGCGCATTCTGCGGCATGCATAGGCCGCCATGATAGAGATCAGCAGCACAAAAAATACCGCGAGTCCGTTGATGATGATACTGTTTTTCAAGTACTGCAGAAAATGTCCGTCCACGAAAGCAGTCACATAGTTGCCCCACTGTATCTTTTCCGGAAGGATCAAAAGTCCGTTCGTAAACATTTCCGTGCTGCTCGCAAGTGAAAAGTCAAGCAGCCAGATCAGCGGAAAGATCTGGATCACCGCCACCAGAAGCAACACGATCCACAGCACAATTTTGCCGATGCCTGCATGTGCGGCACCCTTTTTCTGATTTACATTATTTTTCTTCATGCCGCACCCCCTAATCATTTTCCCTGCCCGCAAAGATTCTGTTGAGTCCCACCGTCACGAGAATACAGATGATGATAAATACCACGCCGATGGCATTCCCGTATCCGTACTTAAAGGCTTTAAACGCCTGCTGATACAGATAGTTGGCCGCAAACTGTGTCGCGTCCCCCGGTCCGCCGTTTGTCAGCAGATACACCGTCTCCATCTGCTTTAAGGCGGAGATAATTGCCATCGTGACATTGATCTGAATCACCGGCTTCATCAACGGGAGCGTGATCCGAAGGAAGGTCGTCTTCCAGTCTGCCCCGTCGATCGCCGCCGCCTCATAGAGAACCGGATCGATATTCTTAATTCCTGTATAGTAGATGAGCATGCCCCAGCCGAACCCGTGCCAGATCAGCACAATGAGCACCGACCAGATGGCGTTGTCCGCGGAGAACCAGTTGATTTTCCCCTGATAGCCGAACACCTTAAACACATTGTTTAACAGTCCGAAATCCGGGTTATATATAAATTTCCACAGATAGGCAATCACTGCCACAGAAATAACATTCGGTATAAAGTAGACACACCGGAAAAAGCCCTCCGCCTTTCCCGATAATTTATCAAGCACCGCGGCAACCACGATCGCAATCGGATGCTGGATGCAGATAAAACCGATTGCCAGAAGCAGCGAGTTGAGCAGCGCCCGGCCAAACGATTTGTCATGCAGCAGCGTCTTATAATTCTCCATTCCGATAAAGGTTGCCTGCCCCATTCCGGAGTAGTCGGTAAAGCCATAGTATACACTCAGACAGATCGGCGCCAGAATCGCAAAGATAAATACGAGCAGACCCGGCAGCACAAGACTGAAGATCATCCGTTTATTGCTATATAATTTCTTCATAAAAGCCCCTTTCCCACGCAGGATGATGCCGCCTGGCGTCATCCCGAGGTAAAAAACGGACCGTCACATATTTTGCAACGGTCCGTCTCTCCCTGTCAGTTATTTACACGCATTTCCCAATGCAGATAAGAAATCATCTGTTGATTCCGTACCGTTTGCAAGACTCTGTATCTCTGTCTCAATCGTTGTTTTGAAATTGGAGGAACCGCAGTCGTTGATCGGGGTTCCGGAAATATTGGTTGCATTGTTCAAAAGATCCATAATCTGCATCTGGAGTCTGGTCTCCTCGCCAGTCAGATAATCGGTCTGATCCTGTGCGGAAAGTCCGACACCGAATTCCCATCCGAGCTTGGATAACTGATCCGGCTGGTACATGTAGTTGAGGAACTTAATTGCCTCGTCCTTTACCTTGGAATCCGCAGATACCGCATATCCGCCGCCGTTCCATGCCGCAAGATCCGTAGCCGTTCCCTTGCCGTCCGCCACTGCCGGCATGACAAATGCGCGGATGTTATCTCTTACCTCTTCCGGAATGTCCTCATTGAGCGCCATCGAAGTCTCCCAGCTTCCCATGTAGAACATCGCTGCCTGACCGTTGGTAAACAGGTTCTGCGCTGTTCCGTAATCCTGGTAATCAAAACCGGTCTGGAATACTCCTGCCGAAGCGGTGTCTGCCAGAAGCTGTGCCGCCTCCGAGAACAGTGGATCAGAGAAATCGCCGTTTGCAATCGCATCAGAGATTGTGCCTGCCGGGGTCTGTGCAATCCGCACCATCAGATCCTGCATATAGCATGCCAGTACCCAGCCGTCGCCGCCGTCCATGGCTACCGGAACGATGCCCGCCGCATTGATCCGATCAGAAAGTGCTAAAAGATCATCATAGGTCTGCGGTACTTCCCAGCCATTGTCGTCAAACATTTTCTCATTGTAATAAAATACCATGATGTCGGTATTTCTCGGCAGTCCGTACAGCTTGCCGTCCTTCTTGAATCCCTCGAGCGAGCCGGAAACAAAACCGTAGTCGGAGTAATCGCTCTCATTTAACTCTGCCAGAACGCCTGCATCCAGCACCTCATCGAGGAACGAAGGCTGTCCCCAGATGCTGACAACATCCGGCATGCCGTCCATCGCATACGCTTTGAACTTCGTCTTGTAAGATTCCTCGTCGAGCGCTTCCACCTCGATGTTGACGTTCGGATTCTCACTCATGTACTGGTCGATGATCGTCTGCTCCACAAGTCCCTGACCATTCTTGCGATCCGGCAAGTTGGAGAACAATTTGATTGTTACCTCCTCGCCGTCCGTATCTGCCGCCCCGCTCTCTGCCGCCGCATCAGCCGTCGTGCCGGACGCCTCCGCTGCCGGCGCATCGGTCTGCTCCTCTGTGTTTCCACATCCGGCTGCCATGGATACCAGCATGGATGCTGCAAGAATAGATGCCATCAATTTTTTCTTCATGTCTAAAACCCTCCCAAAAGTTTTATTTTTGTTGACAACAAGATCGTAACATCCTATCCCGTCTGGTAACAGGCACCGAATTTTTAAAATCGTGTATTATTTTTTAATTGCATCTGGATGATAAAAGAATGTGCGATTGCACATTCCCGCGCCGAGCGCGGTCGCCTGCGACATATTTCTCCTTCGCGCGAGTGCGCATCCTTCCCGGAGGGTTTTTTATGCAATAGGGAATTTCTTTGAAATTCCCTATTGCATAAAAAAGACACCGTTTCCTCCACCGGGCTTCTGATACTGATTATGCCATATGGTTCCTGTCAGTTCAGTGTCCTGATTTTAGAAAAGGTGTCTTATTTTTAAATTTTATTTTTTAATAAGGAATCCTACTGTGCTTCCGGCATGGAAATCTTATCGAGAATTCCCGTCAGATGCGCGATCGTCACGCCGTAGTTGGTCATCGGAACGCCCTGCTCTCTGGCACGCTCAATCCGCGACATCACATATTTGCGGTTAAACATGCACGCGCCGCACTGGATGATGAGATCGTAGCCGGAGAGATCTTCCGGGAAGTCCGTCCCGCTCACAATATCCACCGCAAGCGAATCGCCGAAGCGTTTTCTCAACATCCGCGGAATCTTTTCTCTTCCGATGTCCTCCTTCAGCGGCGCATGGGTACAGCACTCCGCGATCAGTACCCTGGAATGGGCGTTCAGCGACTCGATATGCCCTGCCCCCTCCACATAGTACGGCAGATCTCCCTTATACGCTGCAAACAGCACGGAAAAGGACGTGAGCATGCTCTCCGCCGGTTTGTTTTCATAGACATAGCCAAATACCTGGGAATCCGTAATGATAAGCTTCGGTGCCTTTTTCAATACCGCAAGCGCCGGTATCAGCTGATCGGTCGTCACACTCATAACCAGGCATTTCTTATCGAGAAGTTCGCGCAAAGTCTGCACCTGCGGCAGAATCAGCCTTCCCTTGGGTGCCTGGATGTCCTGCGGCATCACGAGAAGCACCAGCTCCTCCCGGTTGACCAGTGTCCCGGTGATGAGGCGGCTGCCGTAATTCTCCGGCAGTTTGCGGATCAATGCTTCTTTTAATGCCTCCATGCCCTCTCCCGTCTTGGCGCTGACCGGATATGCCTCCTCACCGGTCTTCTCACGGATGGCGGCTGCCAGTTTATCCACCTGTGCATCCGACCGGATGTCCGTTTTCCCCACGACGAAAAGTACCGGTGTTCCATGCTCTTTTAAAAAGCGGTACCAGTGCATTTCTTCCTCATCAAGCGCCGCGTCTCCATTCCCCGCCACAAGGAGCAGCGCAATATCCGTCTTTTCCGCTGCGAGACGTGTCTTTTCCATGCGGCTTTTGCCAAGTTCGCTCTCGTCGCCAAATCCTGCCGTATCTATGATAATGCACGGGCCGAGCGGATGTACCTCCATCGCCTTGTAGACCGGGTCGGTCGTCGTTCCCGCCACATTGGCGACAATGGATACCTCCTGTCCGGTAAAAGCGTTGATAAGTGCGGATTTCCCGCTGTTTGTTTTTCCAAATATTCCTATGTGCAGACGGCTGCTGCCCGGCGTCTCATTCAATGTCACTGCCATAACTTTCTTTTTCCTTCCTGCATACGAATTTCCCCTTGTCCGTATTACATCGCTGCCTGGCTATCAGAAGCGGAAGTCTCTCTTTCCCTCTGCAATATCATGAATGTGCTCGTAGGCGGTCTGCTTTACCTTCGGATTCGGAATCTTCTCAAGCTCACGGTCGATCAGCTCCATACCGATCTTTTTCGTCTCCTCGCCCGCATAATCCTCGAGATATTCTTTTAAGGTCATGAGCGCGTTCGGATGACAGCAGTTTAAGATCTGCATATTTTTGCAGAGCGCCATAAAACGGTCACCGGTTCTACCCTCGCGGTAACATGCGGTGCAGAAGCTCGGAATATAGCCCATTTTCATCAGCCAGTTCACGACCTCATCTAAGGTACGCTGATCGCTGACGTCAAACTGCTCGGAATTCTCCTCCTCCGGCTCCGGCTCGGCATAACCGCCGACACTCGTTCTCGATGCACCGCTGATCTGCGATACGCCGAGCGGAAGCACTTTCTCACGCACTGCCTGACTCTCGCGTGTGGAGATGATCATTCCCGTATACGGCACCGAGATGCGGATGAGCGCACAGATCTTTGCAAAAATATCATCGCTGATACCGTTGTCAAAAGCAGTCGGATCAATGTCATCGGCATGTTTGACACGCGGCACGCTGATCGTGTGCGGTCCGACGCCGTGCACGGCTTCCAGATGCTCCGCATGCATCAGAAGTCCGGCAAATTCATAGCGGTACATCTCCAGTCCGAACAGCACGCCGAGTCCGACATCATCGATGCCGCCCTCCATCGCACGGTCCATTGCCTCCGTGTGGTACGCGTAATCATGCTTCGGTCCGGTCGGATGCAGATTCTCATAGCTCTCCTTGTGGTAGGTCTCCTGAAACAGGATGTAGGTTCCGATTCCGGCTTCTTTTAACTTGCGGTAGTTCTCGACCGTCGTCGCCGCAATATTGACGTTGACACGGCGGATGGCTCCATTTTTATGCTTGATGCTGTAGATCGTCTGAATACACTCCAGAATATATTCGATCGGATTGTTCACCGGATCTTCGCCGGCCTCGATTGCCAGACGCTTGTGTCCCATGTCCTGAAGCGCCGTGACCTCCTTCACGATCTCCTCCTGTGTCAGCTTCTTTCTGGCAATGTGCTTGTTTTTCAGGTGATACGGGCAGTATACACAGCCGTTCACACAGTAGTTGGAAAGATACAGCGGTGCAAACAGCACGATACGGTTGCCGTAAAAGTCTTTCTTGATCTGCTGCGCCAGCGCATAGACTTCCTCGATTTTTTCCGGAATCTGACAAGCGAGCAGCACCGATGCCTCTCTGTGATTTAAGCCCTTGCGCCCTCTCGCTTTTGCGATGATCGCGTCGATCAGCTCCACATTGTCCTTGTTCGCATCCGCGTAGGCAAGCGTCTCCCGGATCTCCTCATCGTTGATAAATTCCTCTGCTTTTAATGATTTTGCGTCATACTTGTACATAATTTTTCCTTTCTTTCCGGTCAGTTCATGCTTCCCGGTCAGTGTTTTTATTTTAAACCGCAGGACGGTAATCCCCGCGGTCGGTAACCACTTCATAGCCGATGCTCTCCATCCGCCTCTGCATGCAGAAACGACATTCTGCCGCCTCATCCCCCGTACAGATCTTATTGTCGTAAAGCTTATATTTTTCCCGCACGGAAACCGGCGAAAGATTCGGCATCACCACATTGGCGCCGGAGAGAATTCCCATTTCCCTTCCCTGCGGGTGGATCGTGCCGAGCGCCGTCGTCGCCGGAAGCAGCACATGCGGATTCATCAGCCGCAGGATGGAAAGCAGCCGCAGGGTCATCTCCAACGTCCCCGCAGTCTCCCCGCCAAACGGCGTGTCCTTCTGCGGAATGAACGGTCCGATTCCCACCATGGCAGGCGCGAGTTCCTTAATAAACATCAGGTCTTCATACAGCGTCTCCGTGGTCTGATACGGCGAGCCCACCATAAAGCCGCATCCGGTCTGATAACCGATCTCCTTTAGGTCCCGCAGACAGCGCATCCGGTTTTTAAGAGACATTTCCTCCGGGTGCAGCTTCCCGTAGTGCACCGCATCCGCCGTCTCGTGCCTAAGCAGATACCGGTCTGCGCCGGCGTCAAAATATGCCTGATAGCTCGCTCTTTCTTTTTCCCCGATCGAGAGTGTCACCGCGCAGTCCGGGTGCGCCCGCTTGATGGCAGACACCAGGTCGCAGATCCTTTCATCCGTAAAATAGGGGTCTTCTCCGCCCTGCAGCACAAAGGTGCGGAATCCAAGCTCATACCCCGCCGCGCAGCAGGAGAGGATCTGCTCCTTCGTGAGCCGGTAGCGCTCGGCACATGCATTGCCCCTGCGGATACCGCAGTAATAACAGTCATTTTTGCAGTAGTTGGTGAACTCGATCAGCCCGCGGATATAGATCTGTTTTCCGTAAACCGCCTGTGTCGCCGTTCTAGCCTCAGCCTTAAGCCTCTCAACTGCCTCTGTATCTTCTGTTGTAAGCAGACAGTCCAGTTCCTCCGCCGACAGCATCTGCTCCGTCTTCAGGCGCTCCATGATTTTTTCCTCGTGTGTCATATAAATCTCCATTCCGCAGATGCTTATACATTGGAATAGACGGTCTTTGCCGTGATTCCCGCAAGCCGTCCGATCTTCCCCGACAGTGCATTGATGACATCCTGCGGTGCATCGATGGCAACGCTGATAATGTGAACATTTTTTTCCCGGTAAGGGATTCCCATTCTGCCGATGATATGGCTCCCGTATTCGTGCAGCAGATGATTGAGCTGCTCCACGGACTCGGTGCTCTCCACAATGATACCGATAAGTGCAATTCTTGTCTCCATATTTTCTCCTAATAAAAAAGAATCCTGCCTGCGGGATTCTCCGCCTGCGAGCGGTTCGCAAAGCGATATTTTCCTTACCGCGAACTGCGCATCCTCGCGGAGCGTTTTTTATTTCATAGGAAAGTTCCACTTTCACACATGAATGTATCACGGTATTTCCCATGAAAATAAAAAAACCGTATCTGAAATCTCCTCTCAGATACGGCACTCGCTGGAAATACACGGCAGAACCTGCCCTACAGGGCATGGAATATTCCGCCGGTATCCTATCTACAGCATCTGTTCCGCACGCGCAGACCAGATGCAGACACTTTCATGACCGCCATATCTTCCGCCGCAAGCACTGCTTTTGGCGTCAGAGACTTTTGTTAAGGCAGGGCAGCAAGAACGTATCTCACTGCAATGCTGTTTCAGCGTATCATGAAGTCTGTTCCCATTCAAGATCTTTCGTTGTATTTTTTGTGAAACAATTCACAATCTTTTTCTTTTCCGGTGGATCAGAAACCGGTTACACGGATAGGTCCAGAGCATCGGAATCAGCATTCCGATCACCTTGATTACCATATCGCACAAATTCCCCGTCCAGCCGTTTTCCCTTGCCCAGATCGTCATCGCCGATCCGATCCAGCCGTTCGCAAAAATCGTGAACAGTACCATGGCCGCATAGAGTGCCATGCTGACCGCCGGATTGGCGTCCGCCTTAAAAGTAATCTTGCGGTTCAATTTCTCCGGTATTGACATCCGGCACCGACGGCGGTTCCAGAAAAATATCCCCGGCGCCGCAGGTTTCTCCCAACTTATAATATTCGTCCTTATGTGTCCGATAGGCGCGCACCGCACCTTTTTCCCCGCGGTCGACACGCTTTAACACCTCATAATATTCGCGCATCGGGATATGTTGAAATACGATGGACGGCACATACATTCCGTTTTTCTCCCGAAGGTCTTCCCGCTGCTTGCGGTACCACGCAATGATCTTCGGATCAAATGCCTCATAGCCGCCCTCCCTGGCATCCGTTCCGCTGTCAAACAGATACAGTTCAAACACATCCCTCCCGCTTCCGTCGGATGCCTCGATGGGAATGGCACAGGTTCCGCCCCCGTCAATCCCTTCTGCCTGCTCTCCGATGCAGTTCGGAAGTCTTTTGTAAATATGATAGAACTGATCCTGATTGGAAATCCCGACCTGGCAGTCATGATTGCCAAATGTCACTGCAAACGGAATGCCACGCTTTGTCACCGGCTCTAATAATTTTCCAATCGTCTGTGCTACCTCCCGCTCCAGCTCCTCTCCTTTTCCCTTGTAAGTCACACCATAGCCCTTGATCTGATCACCAGTGTAGACGACAAGATCCGGCTGCTCCTCCAGAACCGCCCGCTCCATCAGCGCGATCGTGTCTTTCGATATTGCGGGAATTTCCTGCATATCTGTAATCTGCATGATTTTAAAAGTACCGTCTTTTTGAAATCTCAATTTCATCCTTATTCTCCGTGATGTAAAAAAGGGAGACTGCGCCCCTGCATGTCTCCCTTGACCTTTTCTTAGTTATCTTCCCCAAAATGCTGTTCCAGATCTGCCGATAACGATGAAATCTCATCGATTTCAGCCGAAATGCTGTGGATGGAATCATTCTGCGATGTGATTGTGTCCGTGATATTCTGGATGGTTGCAGAATTTTCCTCTGAGGTTGCCACCAGCGTCTCGATCTCCTGCTGGATATTTCCAAAGTGTTCCTTCACATGTTCAATGATCTTATATTCTTCATCGACAATCTGGCTCGCTTCATCCGTCGCATCATTGATGTTACTAAAATAATCCATCAATCCGCCGACCAACTCCACACTCGCGGAAGCAGCATCGGTGCCCGCCGTGATTTCTTTTGAGATCTGCCCGGTCGTATCCGTCAGCCAGGTCAAAATCTCCTGAATGTTGTTCGCCGCCTTGGCACTCTCCTCCGACAGCGCGCGGATCTCATCTGCAACCACCGCAAATCCTCTTCCGTGTTCTCCCGCACGCGCCGCCTCAATAGATGCATTTAACGACAACAGATTCGTCTGGGATGCAATGGAATTGATCTCTCCGAGAATCGATGTGATCCGGTTCATCTCGGTAAGCAGCGAATCGGTCGATTTGCGCGCGGAATCGACGGTCTCCTCCATGGAAAGAATGGAACTCTTTGCCGTCTGTATCGCTCCGTTTCCTTTTTCTACCGCGCTCTGCACCTTCTGAAATCCCTGATCCAGAGAAACTGCCAGTTCATGGTTCCGGTTAATCTCCGTTGTTGCCGCATTAATTTTATCCATCACGCTGACGGTTGCATTGGCGGTATCCTCAACCACCTGCCCCATCTGCGATGCCGCCGATTTCACGCTGGAGCTGCCGTCCGCAAGCGCATGCACTGAACTCATACTCTTGTGAATCGTGGTGTTCAGATTCGTGGAAATCGTATTGGCGACTTTCGCATTGTTCTGAACGATGGAAAGCGTCTCTTCCGTTTTCTTCACAACACCCGCACCGCGCTTCGTCGCAAAATAAAGCAGGATCGCTGTCACGATAAACAAAAATACGCGTGTCACCACCCCGGCCATCGAATATTCGCTTCCCGCAATGGTCTCAGGACTGAAAATCATAAATACGACCGAAATAACCGTAAACGGCACTGCGAAATAGATGATAACCGACTCCATGAAATAGGAAGTTGTCATCGCTAAAAGTACAAAATTCGCCAGATACGGAATCGAATTGCCGCCATATACCCACGAGTACAACAGCGTGCCGATCGCCGGCGGAAATACGAGAATCAGCACTTTTTTCGCATCGTCAATCGAAAGGTAACATCCGATCGTAGAAATAATTCCCGCAACTACCAGAATTGCAATTCCACGGATTGCAAGCACGGTAAATCCGTATCCCATCAAAGAAACAAGGCTAAGTGCAACGACTGAGCACCAGACAATAATCAAATTCCGCTTGTGTAATTTTTCCATATCATGTTCCCTTCTAAAGAAAACCTATCATCATGTACGCGTCTATTATATCATCTTTTTGCGCTGCTTTCTGCGCACAATATGAACTCGTCAGAGTTCATTATACCGCAAGATCAGATCAAGAACAATATTGTAACTTCAGGCTTTTTCGATAACTTCAGGCTTTTTCGGTAAATCCTGAGGTTGACACGATGTTTTCGGTAAATTCTGGGACAGACAACAGTTTCTGCAACCCCAAGGCGGCGTGATCTTTTCTTCTTTTTCGGGTCCAACGTGGCGTTTTCCTTCTTCCAGACCCGGCTTGTCTTCCTGCCCGGGTCTAGCGCACGAAAATCAGGCTCCCAGCCCCAACTTTTCTTCCTCCCCGCATCCAGCGCACGAAAATCAGTCACACAGCCCGTTCAAAGCTCGTTTTCCGTCATTATGTAAACCTTTTTTCACGCGCCACGCATTACAACGTTCCAAACGAATACCCCTGCGTCTGCGCCGCATCGATCAGATCTCCCAGCACCGCCGCATTTGTTGCCGACTCCGCATGCAGCAGATAGATGGCTCCCGGGTGCATCTTATTTTTCATCTTCTGCAGGCTTTCCGCCTGATCCGGCTGGTTGTCCACATCGTAATCCAGATAGGCAAAACTCCAGAACACGCTCTCGTATCCGCAGTTATTTACAACGGCGAGCGACTGCTCACTGAACTTTCCCGCAGGATAGCGGAACAGATTCATCTCATATCCAAAGGTATCTTTGATATACTGGTGGTTTCCCATAACCTCTTCCTGCTGCTGTTCCACTGTCAGCGAAGGGATACCCGCCGACGGGTGCGTCACACTGTGATTGCCGACTACATGCCCCTCGTCAATCATGCGCTGCACCAGTGCCGGTTCCGCCTTTGCATAAGGCTCCGTAACAAAAAAGACGGCATGCACGCCCTTTTCCTTAAGCGTATCCAGAATGGATTCCGTGTAACCGTATTCATATCCCTCATCAAAGGTCAGATAGATGGTCTTTGTGTTCTCTCCGATGAAAAGCGCATGGTAATCCCCGTACTTCTGCTGCGCACTGACCGCATCGTTCGGGCGGTTGTCCGCATCGGTGTGGCTTCCCAGTCCCCAGCTCTGCACGGTGGTATCCAGCCCGTCAAGCGCAATCGTCTGCACCGCCGCATTTCCGCCGGCGGCGCTCTGTCCGTCTCCGGTGCTGCTTCCTGTTTGGTCCGCACTCTGACCGTCTCCAGTGCCGTTTTCTGTGCCGGCAGCGCTCTGTCCGTCTCCGGTGCCGCTTCCCGCTTCGCCTGTGCCCTGACCATTTCCATCCGTAACCTTGTCCGCACGGTATGTCTCCGCCGTTGCAAGCACTGCGTCACCGATGGCGGCAGCGTACGCATCCAGCTTTTCATCGAAAAGCTGGTTATCGGATGCATCGTTGATAAATCCCATCTCAACGATGCAGGACGGCATGTCCGAATGTACATTGATGTAATAATTGGAGGATTCCCCGGTCTGGGTTCCCTTTTTCACGCCGCGGTTTCTCTGGATTCCCGCCGTATCCAGCGCTTCCATAATGTGGTTTGCGAGGGCATCCGTCTCCTCCGAACCACTCGCCGAGATCCAGGTCTCTACGCCGTTACCCTCGCCGTCATTGCGGTGCAGCGACAGCATATAATCCGCTCCGCTCTGATTGGCAATCCCGCACCGCTCTGACAGGCGCAAAAACGTGTCATCCGACCTCGTCATAACCACTTTTACATTTTTATCAGCCAAATAAGCTGCCACAGCCTGTGCCAGCTTCAAATTATCATCCTTCTCATAACGCCCCTTATAATCAGAGCCGTTGTCTTTTCCGCCATGTCCGGCATCCACGCACACAATCAGGGGATTCTCCTCTGTTTTCGTCTCCTCCGACCAGATTACCTCTCCCTCAATCTCCTGCGTTGCAGACTGCGTTCCCTGCATCAGGGACAGCCCCCGTCCCAACAGTTCAAACCCTGCGATCACGAGCAGCATTTTCACAATACTGTACTGTATACATACCAGATTCCGAATTCGTCTTTTCTGTCTCTTTGTTACATTCACATCACTTCACTCCTTGGATTCCTACGATTCTATTTTAGTCCTCTTTCCGTGAAAACGCGAATGAATCTTTATGAAGAATTTCTTAATATGAATCCGTCCGGATTCATCGTTCTAAAGTAAAAACTGTGCCAGAGCGTAATTGCTCACATCCTGCCCGCGTTCCGTCAGATAAATCCTCCCCGCGCGTTTTTCGAGCAGTCCTTCCTCCGTAAGATGCAGCAGCACCTCCTGATACACCGCCTCAATCTGTGTTCCAAACGTCTGTGCAAAACGCTCCCTTGAAATTCCCTCCATCATGCGGAGTCCTAAAAACATAAACTCTTCCATCTGCCCTTTTCGTGTAATGCGCTCTGCCGAAGCATGCAGATTCGTGGCCGGAAGCTGTTCCACCCTGCCGGATGCGCCGCTCCCCTGGCTATCCGTTATCTCATTCTCCCAGATACCCTCACGAATATGTCTGGTTTCTTCCAGATACACATACAATTCCCGCGTGTTGCTGTAGCGGATATTCTCCATCAGAGACGACGCGCCAAGCCCCAGTCCCAGATAATTCTCCCGCTCCCAGTAGCCGATATTGTGCCGGCACGCATAACCCGGTTTTGCAAAATTAGAAACCTCATAGTGCACATATCCCGCTTCCGCAAGCACCTGCTCGGTCAGCTTGGTCATCCGGTACACTTCATCCTCCGTCGGCAGCGCCACCGTCTGCATTCCCGCCTGCTGCTTGACCGCGTCAAACTTATACAGATCGTAAAATGGCGTCCCCTTCTCAATGATCAGGGAATAGGCGGAAATATGCTCCGGTTTCAGCCGCAGAAGCTGCTGCAGGGTGCGGGCAAAACTCTCTGCCGTCTGTCCCGGAAGAGAACTCATAATATCCACATTGACATTGTCGAATCCGTTTTTGCGCGCCAGCTCGTAAGTCTTCAGGAACTGGTCAAACGTGTGAATCCGCCCGAGAATCTTTAATTCCTCATCCACAGCCGACTGCAGTCCGATGCTGATCCGGTTGATTCCCGCATTCCGGTAGACGGCAAACTTGTGATCGGTGACGGTTCCCGGATTGCACTCAATGGATATTTCCACATCCGACGCCAGACGAAACGACCGGCGCACCGCCGACATGATCTGTGCCATCCACTCCTCTGTGAGCCACGATGGCGTGCCGCCGCCGATATAGACCGTCGATACCAGGTAGTCGCTGCAATGCGGTCCGTAATACGCAATCTCCCGGAGCAGCGCCTCCACGTAGACCGCCTGCGTTGCCTCGTCCGCCGCAAAGGAAAGGAAATCACAATACTGGCATTTTTTGACGCAAAACGGAATATGAATGTACAATTCCATTGTTTTCTGACTCACTCCACATACCGCTCCTTTCCAAAAATATTCCTGACACTGCCATCACTGACGCTGCATTTTCCGATCTGTTCCTTTAATCTTCATCCAGCTTCAAGACGCTCATAAATGCCTCCTGCGGAATCTCTACATTTCCAACCTGACGCATGCGCTTCTTGCCTTCCTTCTGCTTCTCTAAAAGCTTCTTCTTACGTGAGATATCGCCGCCGTAGCACTTTGCAAGCACATCCTTGCGCAGCGCCTTGACTGTCTCACGGGCAATCACCTTGCCGCCGACTGCCGCCTGGATCGGAATCTCAAACAGATGTCTCGGAATCTCTTCCTTTAACTTCTCGCACATCTTTCTGCCCCTGTCGTAAGCGCTGTCCTTAAAGACAATGAACGAGAGCGCGTCCACCTGCTCCTTGTTAATCAGGATATCCAGCTTCACAAGCTCGGAACGCTCATAACCCTTCAGCTCATAGTCGAAGGAAGCGTATCCTCTCGAGCGCGACTTTAAGGCATCAAAGAAATCGTAGATAATCTCATTGAGCGGCAAATCATACTTGATGAGCGCACGGGTCTCCTCCAGATACTCCATACCGTTGTATACACCGCGCCGTTCCTGGCAAAGCGTCATAATCGCGCCGACATACTCGCTCGTCACCATGATCTCCGCCGAAACGACCGGTTCCTCCATATACTCGATCTCGGACGGATCCGGCAGATTAGACGGGTTCGTCAGATCGATCACCTCTCCGTTCGTCTTGTGCACCTTATAGATAACGCCCGGTGCCGTCGTCACGAGATCCAGATGAAACTCTCTCTCCAGACGCTCCTGCACGATCTCCAGATGAAGCAGTCCTAAGAAACCGCAGCGGAATCCGAAGCCCAGCGCCAGCGACGTCTCCGGTTCATACTGCAGCGACGCATCGTTGATCTGCAGCTTCTCCAACGCATCGCGCAGATCCGGATATTTGGCACTGTCCGCCGGATACATGCCGCAGTATACCATCGGATTGACTTTTTTATAACCCGGAAGCGGCTCCGCACACGGATGTGCGGCATTCGTCACCGTATCACCCACGCGGGTATCCCGCACATTTTTGATGCTCGCACAGATGTAGCCGACCATCCCGGCAGACAGTTCGTCACACGGAATGAACTGCCCCGCTCCAAAGTAACCGACCTCGGTAACTTCGGACTGCGCCCCGGTCGCCATCATAAGGATCGGATCGCCGACCCGCACCGTGCCCTCCTTGATCCGGCAGAACACGATGACACCCTTGTAGGAATCATAGAGTGCGTCAAAGATCAGCGCCTGAAGCGGCGCTTTTGGATCGCCGGCCGGCGCCGGAATCTTCTGTACGATCTGCTCTAACACCTGATCGACATTGAGTCCTGTCTTTGCGGAAATGCGCGGCGCATCCTCCGCCTCGATTCCGATGACGTCCTCGATCTCCTTTACGACCTCGTCCGGCTGCGCGCTCGGCAGGTCGACCTTGTTGATGACCGGCATTACATCCAGATCATGGTCTAACGCAAGATACACATTCGCAAGGGTCTGTGCCTCCACGCCCTGCGCCGCATCCACGACCAGAATCGCACCGTCGCATGCCGCAAGGCTTCTCGATACCTCGTAGTTAAAATCAACATGCCCCGGGGTATCGATCAGATTGAAAATGTACTCCTCGCCGTCGTTCGCCTTGTAGATAATGCGAACCGCCTGCGACTTGATCGTAATTCCGCGCTCTCTCTCCAGATCCATGTTATCTAACACCTGCGCCTGCATTTCCCTGCTGGTCAAGGTTCCTGTTTTTTCTATAATACGATCGGCAAGTGTAGATTTACCGTGATCGATATGTGCTATGATACAAAAATTTCTGATTTTACTCTGGTCAATCGACATTCATTTCCTCCTGCCCGGTGCGCATCACTTCTGCCCTCCGGCAGCCACACGCATCACTTATCTGCAATATTATAAGGGATAAAACCGGAAAACGTCAAGGGAATCGCGGTTCGCAAAAACCACGCAATTTATTTGCAAACCGCGCATATATGAGCAAAATTTCACAATTTTACACTGGATTTTTCCCCAGAATATGATATGATATCAACGTCGATATTTATCGGCATGGGTTTTGGTGAATAAACCGAGAAAACCCCCTTCTTAAGCGAAGAACCCTTGCTACGGTGGCTGCAAACACCATAACAGGGGTTCTTCTTATTTTATGTATCATATAATAACTCAGATATCTTTTCCAAAGTCAAGACCGCTCTTCTCGCGCTTCTCTTCCTGCAGTGCAACCAGATCCGCCAGTGTGATATGATCCACAACATCGCTGATCGCCTGGTTCAGCCGCTTCCACACCTCCACGGTAACGCAATCCACTTCGCGTTCGCAGCTTCCTTCCTCCTCCACGCAGGCAACCGGCGCAAGCGATCCCTCCGTCAGACGCAAAATATCGCCAACCGTGTATTCCTCCGGTGCTTTCCGCAGCGAATAACCGCCCTGCGGTCCTCTGGTGCTCCGCACATAACCTGCCTTGTTCAATACGGATATGATCTGCTCAAGATATTTGTCTGAGATCTGCTGTCTTTCCGCAATATCTTTAATGCGCACAACGTTGTTCTCACCGTTCATCGCCAGATCCAGCATCAGGCGCAGCGCATATCTGCCTTTTGTAGAAATTTTCATATTCGTTCACACTAACACCTTTCCTGCTTCTGCCAGTCCAGAAGATCCTGCAATGTCACGTGATCGACCACGTCACGGATCGCCTTATCGACTTTTTCCCAGAGCATGATCGTCGCGCATTTCTGCTGTTTGGGGCAGGGATTCTCGGCGGTCGCAAGACACTCGACCGGCGCGAGCGATCCCTCCGTCAGACGCAGAATATCACCGATCACGTATTCGTCCAACGGCTTTGTCAGACGGTAGCCGCCCTGAAATCCCCGGCTGCTGGAAACATAGCCCGCCTTGTTCAGAATGGATATGATCTGCTCTGTATATTTGACGGAAATCTCCTGTCTCGTTGCCATCTCCTTGACCGACACCGGATGCTCCGTGCCGTTGACCGCCAGATCATACAGTATGTGGATCGCATAGCGTCCCTTTGTCGTAATTTTCATGCTATCGCGCCCCTTTCATCCTGCTGGCTTCACCGAACAGCTCTTCAAAATCCTCTTTTAAGAAGCGGTGATAAAACGCATGTCCCTCGTCGAACTTGACGCAGTACAGATAAGAATCCGGATTGCCGTCCTCAAAGTAGCACACGTCATCAAATTCATCGCTTTTGATCTCAATGATACGAGCACTCTTAGAATAGTGCCGGAACAGCTCCCACACCTGCTCTCTCGTCACATCATGTCTGCCGAAGCAGTCAATCAGATCCTTTAAGAACGGATGCGCCACGCCGTGCGCATGCACATACTCCGCACCCGCTGCAGGAATGAGAAAACAGATTCTCCCGCCGCTCGCCCCAGATACCGCCACTTCACCGAGGGTATCCGCCGCATATGCGCCAAATCCATCCAACGCCGCAAGAACCGCCGGCTTGGAGCGGTCAGACAGCTTTAACACATGTCCGATTGACGACGATGGTGAATAGAACCGGATCGTCTCACGCTCATAGCCGAGCTTTAGCTGTTCCTCTAAGATCATGTCGCATAAATATTCTTTTAATGCCGTATAGTCCGCTTCGTCCTGCCGATTCATTCTTAGTAATCTTCCTCTTCCAGACCTTCGCTGATATCGTTCTTCGGCTTCTCAAGACCTTCGATCTTGATGTTATGCTTCTCTGCGTAATCCCAGAGTGCCGCATGAATTGCCTCCTCTGCGAGAAGAGAACAGTGTACCTTTACAGGAGGAAGTCCGTCAAGCGCCTCCATAACTGCCTTGTTCGTGATCTGCAGCGCCTCGTAAATGGTCTTGCCCTTTACAAGCTCCGTTGCCATACTGCTGGTTGCCACAGCAGCGCCGCAGCCGAATGTCTTGAACTTGCAGTCACGGATAACCTGGTTCTCATCAATATCGAGATACATACGCATGATATCGCCGCACTTTGCATTTCCGACGGTGCCGACACCGCTTGCGTCCTCAATCTCTCCTACATTTCTCGGGTGCTGAAAATGATCCATAACCTTTTCACTATACATAACATATACCTGCTTTCTTTTTTATATTATTTGTTTTTCTTGATGAAATCCTCGTACAGCGGAGACATCTCTCTTAAGTGGTTCACAATCTCTTTTAAGTTGTCAACGACGTAGTCCGCATCCTCCATCGTGATCTGGTCGCTGATGGTCAGACGCAGAGAACCGTGTGCAATCTCATGCGGCAGTCCGATTGCCAGAAGTACATGGGACGGATCCAGGGAACCGGATGTACATGCAGAACCGCTGGATGCGCAGATTCCCTTGGAATCCAGAAGAATCAGCATGGACTCTCCCTCCACGAACTGGAAGCTGAAGTTCACGTTGTTCGGCAGACGCTTTACGCGGTCTCCGTTTAACTTTGCATACGGAATCTCCTTCTCGATGCGCTCGATCAAATGATCTCTGACTTTGATCTCCTCCGCAGTGCGCTCCTTCATGTTGGCCGTAGCGATCTCTGCTGCCTTTGCAAGACCGATGATACCGGTTACGTTCTCGGTACCTGCTCTTCTGTGGCGCTCCTGTGCTCCGCCGTGGATGAAGGATTTGATCTTCACACCTTTTCTGATATATAAGAAACCGATTCCCTTCGGTCCGTTGATCTTGTGACCGCTGGTGCTCATCATATCGATATTCATTGCCTCGACATCGATCGGCACCTGTGTGTATGCCTGTACTGCATCTGTGTGGAACAGTACGCCATGCTCATGTGCGATCTTACCGATCTCAGCAATCGGCTCGATGGTTCCGATCTCGTTGTTCGCGAACATCACGGAGATTAAGATAGTGTCCGGACGGATGGCTGCAGTAAGCTCGTCCAGCTTTACCAGACCGTTCTCATCCACATCCAGATAAGTGATCTCGAAGCCTTTCGTCTCCAGATACTCACAGGTGTGAAGAATCGCATGGTGCTCGATCTTCGTCGTGATGATGTGCTTTCCCTTGGATGCGTAAGCGTCTGCTGTTGCCTTTAACGCCCAGTTGTCTGACTCGGAACCGCCTGCGGTAAAATAGATATTCTCCGGCGTGGTGTTGATGGTCTTCGCAATGACCTCTCTTGCATCTGTGATTGCCTTCTTATTCTCAGAAGAAATGCTGTATATGCTGGATGGATTACCAAACTTCTCTGTAAAGTACGGAAGCATTGCATCAAGCACTTCCGGTTTGACCGGTGTGGTAGCTGCGTTATCCATGTAAATAAGTTTCTTTTCCATATTCTCGTACCATTTCCTTTTTTTATTTCATATCATACCCATATGATATGAATTATACTAGTATCTTTTTTTTTATTTGTCAACAGCAAAATACCTGCGGGAGGTATTGTACTTCATTCTGTACAATCAGCACCACCAGCTTAGCCGGTGGTTTGCTCTGCGGCTATAAGCCGCTGTTCCCTGCCTGCCTCTAAAGAGGCTCTGAAAGTTCGCCTTCCGCACTACGCTCTCCGGCTGGCTCTAAAGAGCCTTTCTTATTTGCCCTGCTTTACCGGCTCACCCGTAAACGGGTCAATATACTCTTTCAGTGTCATTTTGTCATATTAATTTCAATTCCTTTTCTTTTGCATAATTCACTTAGTATGTGTCCTACATCTACACGTATCTGTTGATATATAACTTTTCTTCTATACTTTGGTGCAAATGCGATATGATACTTACATTCCGACCTCGTATGTGCTAAACTATTCTTATCCATATTGGATACCTCCTTTGTTTTAGTGCGGTTGGCGAACCTGCACTTATTATAACATTGGAGGTTTTTTACTTGAAGCTGAAGCTATTTGGGCACACACCTGCATAGCAGGTGGTTTATTTTTATTGCTAATACAATTTAACGCCCGGCAGATTGCTCTGCCGGGCGTTCCCTGTAAATTTCCTAATCACTGCTCATAAATCGCGTCAAACACGCCGCCGTCCGCGAAATGCTTTGCCGACGCCTCACTCCATCCGCCAAGGTGTGCAATATCTGTGAGTGCAATATCATCCACGATCCATTTTCCGTCTGCCGGCAGTTCCGTGATGACGCGCTCCCCCGATGTGCTGATATAATCGGAAAGAACATCCGGATCCGACGGGCGGTAGAAATTGTCCGCCTCGAGCTTCTGTGCCTCTGTGGAATACAGATACTCTAAATACTCTGTGGCAACCTCCCTTGTGCCCCGGTCATCGACGACCTCGTCCACGAGTGCCACGGTCGGCTGGCAGAGAATCGATACAGACGGAACCACGATCTCATACTCGCCCGGATGCTCCTCCAACGACAAAAATGCTTCATTCTCCCACGCAATTAGGACATCGCCCTGTCCGTTCTCCGCAAATGTGGTCGTTGCGCCGCGCGCCCCCGAATCCAGCACCAGCACATTGTGATAAAGCGTTTTCATATTCTCGGTAATCTCTTCCCCACTCTGTCCCTGACTCTCAAAATAGTACCATGCCGCCAGATAATTCCAACGTGCACCGCCGGATGTCTTCGGATTCGGGGTGATGACGCCCACATCCTCCTGGAGCAGATCATCCCAGTCCTCAATGGACTTTGGATTGCCTTTCCGCACCAGAAAAACAATCGTTGAGGTATACGGAGAACTCTCCTGTTCAAACTCATCTGCAAAGCCGTCCTCGATCAGTCCCGCATCCGCGACCACCTGCACATCCCCCTCCAGTGCCAGCGTGACCACATCTGCTTCCAGACCGTTTGCAACCTCAAGTGCCTGCTTGCCGGAGCCGCCATGTGACTGGATAACCGACAACATCCTGTCCGGTCTGCGCCTTCCAGTGTTCCGCAAACAGCGCGTTGTACGCCTCGTACAGCTCTCTGGTCGGATCGTACGAAACATTCGTAATCTCCACTTCCTTTGCATCTGCGGTATCTGCTGCCGTCTGCCCGCAGCCGCCCAGGATTCCCACTGCAAGGGATACTGTGAGAAATGCTGCCATGACGTTTCTGCCGTTCCTGTTCGTTTTCTTCATACACTACCTCTTTCCCTATAGAGAAAGAAGGCTCAAAGACGCAGTTCCCTGTGCTTTGAACCTTCCGTTACATGGTCAGTTCTTACTTTGTCTCGCCACCCTCTACCACAAGCGTATCCTCGTAGTCACTGCCGTAAGTGTCAGCCAGTGTCGACTCGTAATCTGCGTGGAAGAAATTCTCCTCGCCGAGTGCCTTGATCTCCTCATTGATCCAGTCTAATACGGTCGTGTTGCCCTTGCTGACTGCCGGCGCAATTGTATCTGTGCTTCCAAGCTCCGGTATACCTACGGTATAGCCCGGGTTCTGAAGAGCAAATGCAATAACCTCTGTGTTATCGTTTGCCCATGCAACACCGTTTCCATTCTCAAGCGCGGTCTTTGCTGCTGCATAGGAATCATACTTCTGTAATGTCAGATCCGGATAGTTCTCTGTCAGATAAGTTTCTGCTGTTGTACCGGAAATCACGATCACCGGATCATCCGCTGTCAGATCATCCAGACTCTCAACCACTGCAGAATCCGGAGAAATCACACCGAGAGATACATTCATGTACGGCAGTGCAAAATCAACTTCCTCCGCGCGCTCCGGTGTCACGGTAAAGTTTGCCAGAATGACATCGACCTTTCCGGTCTGTAGATACTCGATACGGCTTGCAGCCTCGGTGGAAACAAAGTTCACATCCACGCCGAGATCCTCTGCCAGACGGTTTGCAAAGTAGACATCATATCCCTGATACTCTCCGTTCTCATCCACATAGCCAAATGGATTCTTGTCAGAAAATACACCGATGTTGATTGTGCCGCTCTCCTTGATCTCGTCTAAGGTGCGGTATACCACATCTGCAGATGCATCGCCTGCGGCTGCCTGTGTATCTGCGGTAACTCCTGTCTGCGCATCACTGCTGCTCTCCGCTGCATCTGTATTGCCACAGCCTGCCAGCATTGCTCCGGTTAATGTCAGTGCTGTAAACAGTGCCAGTCTCTTCGTTAATCTTTCTTTTTTCATAATATTGTCCTCTCTTTCTATTCCAAACTTCCATCGAAGCTTCAGAATCAACCTTTTGTGCCGCTCTCTAGTCGCGGACTGTCTCAAATTCAAATGTGTGCAGAAACTTTTTCGCACGCTCTGTCGTCGGATGGGTAAAAAATTCATCCGGCTTTCCTTCTTCCACAATCTCTCCCTGGTCAATAAAGACCACACGGTCTGCAACCGCCCTTGCAAAGGACATCTCGTGTGTGACGATCACCATAGTGCTTCCTGCCTTAGCAAGCTCTAACATCGTATCCAGTACCTCGCGCACCATCTCCGGATCAAGCGCTGCGGTCACCTCATCGAACAGCATAATCTCGGGGTGCATCATCAGTGCACGCACGATCGCAACACGCTGCTTCTGACCGCCGGAAAGCTGTCTCGGAAAACTGTCACACTTGTCGAGAAGCCCTACTTTTTCCAGAAGCTGTTTTGCCTCGGAAACGGCGTCCTCTTTTGTTCTCTTCTGCACCTTAAGCGGTGCCAGGATCACATTTTCCAGGATCGTCTTGTGTGGAAAAAGCTCGTAGCTCTGAAATACCATCCCGACCTTCTGGCGGATCCCGGCGATATTCTTCGCCTTTCCGTCGATGGTCTCGCCTCGGAGTGTAATGCTTCCCTCCTGTATCGGCTCTAAGGCGTTGATACATCGAAGCAGTGTGCTCTTACCGCATCCGGATGGTCCGATGATAACCACAACCTCTCCTTTGTGGATGGTCAGGCTTAGATCCTTTAAGATCTCGTTTCCCTCGTAGGACTTTTTGATATGTTCAATTTTTAACAATTCTTCTGCTTCTGCCTTCATATCAGTTACTCCATTTCTTTTCCAGATGTCCCGCCAGCATACTGATCGGCCAGCATGCCAGAAAATACAGTACAAACACGGTTCCGTACAGTCCGAACGCCGCATTTGGCGCTGCCATACGGTTCGCCTCGATGATCTGCTGCGTCACCTTTAACACCTCCACCACACCGATCATCATCACAAGGCTTGTCGTCTTGATCATACGGGTGACCAGGTTGATCGACAGCGGGATCAGACGCCGCAGCGTCTGTGGGATAATAATGTAAAAATAAATCTGACTTCTCGTCATTCCAAGCGCTGCGCCACTCTCATACTGGTGCTTCGGGATACTGATTAACGCGCCGCGCACCAGATCTCCCATCTCTGCGGTTCCCCAGAATGTAAATACGATTACCGATGCAAACTCCGCCGATAAATTCCAGCCAAACATCCGCGTCGTTCCGAAAAACACGAGAAACAGCAGTACCATCTGCGGCATGATGCGGACAATCTCCAAATACACTCTTGTCACTGCTTTTGTCACCGGATTCTTCCATGTCATGACGATACCGAGCAGAATCCCGAGCGGAATACTGATGACCACGGAGATCAGGCTGATCTTAAGCGCCACCCACAGACCGCCCAGAAGCCTTATCATGTTTTTGCCCTTAAACAGGACACTAATTCCCAAATCCGGCATAGCGCAGCCTCCTCTCTAACAACGTTCCAAGGATGGATACCGGAAGTAAAATAATCAGATAAAATACCACCAGTAAGAACAGGCACTCCGCTGTCTTATAGTAAAGTCCGATCAGATCTTTTGCTGTAAACATCAGATCCATCAGGCTGATCGCCGAGAACACACTCGTCTCTTTTAACAGGAAGATCACATTCGCCACAAATGCCGGCACGCTGATGGATACCGCCTGCGGCAGAATGACATAGACCACTGCCTGCTTCTTCGTCATGCCAAGGCTTAACGCGCTCTCCATCTGGATCGGTTCAATCGCCTCGAGTCCGCTGCGGAATGCCTCCGCCATATAGCTGCCTCCCAAAAGTGCCAGACCCGCCACGCCGCAGACATCCGCGGAGATGGAAAGTCCCACCTTCGGCAGTCCGAAATAGATAAAAAAGAGCTGTACCAGAAGCGGTGTGTTGCGGAACAATTCGATATATATTTTTACAATCTGTCTCGCCACCGGTATCTTATAATGTACAATCAGCGCACATATAAGACCAATGATGATTGAAAATGCAATTCCCATCCAGCCGATCCGGAGTGTCAGCCACATGGCTTTCTGATACAGCGGCATGTATTGCGAGATAACTTCCCAGTTCACAATTTCACATCCTATCTTATTTCTTATTATTCCTAGCTGTTTTATATGATATAAGAAATATACTCCTACTTTATATATATGTCAAGTAGGAAATTAAATAATTTCTTTTTGTTCTAAAAAAAGAAACAGAAGCATTCTGTGTCAGAGAATCCTTCTGTTTTGTTCTGTTACTCTATTTCTATATTCTATGCAGTTTTGATATTATGCTTTCCGGATGCCGTCGTTCATGCTTCCCATCCGGTAGCCGCCGAGATCCAGCGTCACATAGGTAAAGCCGATCTCTTTGCACTTCGCGTTGACCTCCTGATAAAAATCACCGGCGAACATCTTTGCAAAATCCTCTGTGCCGATCTCGATACGGGCAATCGTATTCGTTCTGCTCTCGTGAATCCGCACACGCACCTGATGAAATCCGGCGTCCAGCAGGAACTGCTCCGCGCGGTCAACCATGCCAAGGCGCTCCTCGGTGATCTCCTCCCCGTAGACAAAGCGGGAAGAAAGGCATGCAAACGACTGCTTATTCCATGTCGGAAGCCCCAGCCCGTGGGAGAGTTCGCGGATCATGCTCTTGTTCATCCCCGCCTCGCGCAACGGACTAAGCACGGAAAGCTCGGCAACCGCCATCAGTCCCGGGCGGTAATCGCCGTTGTCGTCCAGATTGGACGCCTCCGCCACGTAGGGGATGTCGTACTCCTTTGCAATATCCCAGATCTTTGTGAAAAGCTCCTTCTTGCAGAGGTAGCAGCGGTTGGTCGGATTATGGGAAAATCCCTCAATCTGCAATTCCTCCGACTCCACCACGATATGTTTTATGTGCTCCTTCTCACAGAATGCTTTTGCCTCTCTTAATTCTCTCTCCGGAAAGGAACAGGAGCGAGCCGTCACTGCGACCGCCCCATCTCCCAGCACGTCATGTGCCACTTTTAATAAGAATGTCGAATCCACACCGCCGGAAAATGCAACAACCATCTTCCCTTTTTCCCGGATCGACTGTTTTAATGCTTCCATTTGTTCCATCGTATTCTAAACCCGCTTTCTTCCATTTTAATTACACAAACGGATTGTAAAAACGGCTTCCGTTGCTGAAGGTAATCATCAGTGCCACCGCGGAAAATGCCGCCGTCACAATCAGCACCGCATAGTCTGCCGCCGCCAGCGGCTTTCCCATATACCAGGTGCGCTTCTTGTGCTTTCCGAACCCACGGAGTTCCATCGCATTGCTGACCACGTCGATGCGGTCCATGCTGGAGAATACCAGCGGGAAAATGATCGCCGCCACGTTCTTGATGCGGTCGCCGAGCTTCGCCTTGCCGGACATCTCAATTCCCCTCGCCTCCTGGGCGTGCTTGATTTTTGCAAAATCATCCTGCACATCCGGAATATACCGGAGCGCAATCGCCACGGAGTAACCGATCTTGTAGCTGACACCAACACGGTTTAAAGAAGCGGCCAGTTCGCTCGGATTCGTTGCCACGATAAACATGAACACCGCCGGAATGACCGTCAGGTATTTTACCATCACGTTGAACTCATAAAACAGCTGCTCTTTTGTCAGCGTGTAATGTCCAAACAGATGCACTATCGGCGTCTCCGTTCCGTAAATCTTCGTCCCCTGTCCCGGAGAAAAGAAGAAAATAGCGATGAGATTGATCACCAGAAAAAACATGATGAACTTGAATACCGTACCGACCTGCTTCCACTTCGTCTTCGACATGGCAAAAATAATCAGGCTGCACACAAGCATGACCAACAGCACCCGCGTATCGTAGGAGATCATGCTGGTGATCGACCACAGGAGGAAAAACAAAAGCTTTGTCACACCGCTCAGACGATGAATCCAGGTACCTTTTTCTTCATATGATAATACGCGCGACATTATGCTTCCTCCTCTCTTTCCTCTGCTCTCATCTGCCGCTCGTAGCCGATAAAGCGCTCCACGAACTGTGTCGGCTCTGCAATGCCGCAGCGCACCGCCAGATCGTAGAGAGATGTTTTCTTCAGATAGGCACGATCCGCCACCGCGTCATCCGTGAGTACCGCCGCCGGAGCGGTATCTGCCAGAAGCCTGCCGTCAGCAATCACGACCGCGCGGTTCGTATACTCTAACATGAGATGCATGTCATGTGTGATCATGATGATTGTAATGCCGTACTCCTCATTCAGCTTCTTTAAAAACTCCATGATCTCCGTGTAATGTCTGTAGTCCTGTCCCGCCGTCGGCTCGTCCAAAATCAGCACCTGCGGATGCAGCACGAGGATCGAAGCGATCGTCACGCGCTTCTTCTGACCGAAGCTTAACGCGGAGACCGGCCAGTTACGGAACTGGTAGAGGCCGCAGATCTTTAAGGTTGCATAGACCCGCTCCTTAATCTCCTCCTCGGGCACGCCGCGCACCGCAAGTCCCAGCGCCACCTCATCATAGATCATCGGTTTGCTGATCATCTGATTCGGATTCTGCATGACAAGTCCGATCTTCTCGCCGCGCTCCTTGATCGACCAGTCTGCAATGTCCTCGCCGCCAAACAGAATCCGCCCCTGACCGGGCTTTAAAAAGCCGCAGATGAGATTCGAGAGCGTCGACTTTCCGGCACCGTTCTTGCCAACAATCGCCAGCATCTCGCCCTTTTGTACCTGCATGTGGATGTCGGTTAGAATCGGCGTTCTTCCGTCATAGGAAAAAGCAAGATTCTCCACCGAGAGGATGACGTCATCCCCCGGCTTTTTCTCCGGCAGTGCAACCTTCTCGTTCCAGCGGCACAGCGCCTCCTTATAACCGGACAATTCCATCGTCTCCACATGCGCCGGATGCGTCTCGGGACGTATCTCGCATCCCGCATGCTTCAGCGCCGTGATGTAGAGTGGCTCGCGGATTCCCTCCTCCGCCAGTACATTGGCTGCCAGAAGTTCATCCGGCGTCGTATCCGCCACGATCTTTCCCTCACCGACGACGATGATGCGGTCCACATCCCGGTACAGTGCATCTTCCAGACGATGCTCAATAATCAGGATCGTTGCCCCTTTTGCCTTCTGCAGCTCATCGATCAAAGCGATCGTGCGCTTTCCCGTCGCCGGGTCCAGATTGGCAAGCGGCTCGTCAAACAACAGGATATCCACATCACAGACCAGCACGCCCGCCATGGATACGCGCTGCTTCTGTCCACCAGACAGCGCCCCCGGCGCGTGATCGAGCAGGTCTTTTACATCCACAGCGTCCGCCGCTTTGTCCACGCACCCGCGCATCTCGTGATATTCCACTCTGTCGTTCTCCAGTGCAAACGCGATATCCTCCGCCACCGTAAGCCCGATGAACTGACCGTCCGTGTCCTGCAAAACCGTACCCACAGACTTCGACAGTCCAAAAATACCAAGCTTTGCGGGATCCTCGCCCTTAATGCGGTAAGTCCCCGTGATGTCTCCGGCATAGGAAAACGGCACAAGCCCGTTGATGCAGTGCGCCAGTGTCGACTTTCCGGAACCGGACGGTCCGACAATCAAAACCTTCTCCCCCGGATAAATGGCGAGATTGATGTCCTTTAGCGTCGGTTCTTTCTGGGAACGATATTTAAAAGAAAAATTCTGAAATTCTATGATCGGTTCCATTCCGAAATCCTCGTCTTCCTCTCTTGTGGTACTTCCCGACTATTATACTTGATAATAATTCCAAATGGAAGAAAAAGTGCGCGGAACCGGTCACATTTTGCACCCCGTCTCCGCGCACTCTGTCTGCTTCTGTCTTTCTGCTGCTGCCGGAATCCGCCTAGTCCTCCTTAGAGAGACTGGACGATTTTGCTCCGATCTTGGAGTATCCTGCTGCGATCAAAGTACCAAGAATACCAATAATAATCACGTTTCCAAGGCATGCCCATGCACCCTGTGCAAATACCTTGTTGGCAGGCTCTGCGTAGATCACAATGTCAAGTACCGGCGCAACGATCACCCATGCAGCGAGGTTGGCAACAACCTGCACAACGTTGAACAGCACGATCTGTTTCTTCTCGAATCCGCCGTCCTTGATCGCATATTTTGCAGCGAAAAGTCCGACCAGAATACCGAATACCGCATCCGGGAATACCCAGCTCCACCATACGCTTCCATAAAACAGTGCATCACCGATTGCATGTCCCAGAAGACCGACAATACCGCCGACTACCGGACCGAATACGGCTGCAAGGAATGCGAGCAATGCCGCTCTCGGCTGTAATGCGGTGTTCGGGATAAATCCCAGAGGGATCTGTACCTCTGTCAGCGCAACGAACAGCGCGGTGCCAATACCGGTTGCAACAACTTCCTTAATACCAAACTTCATTTTCATAACAAAGTCCTCCTCTCATTTGTATCTGCACTGTAGTATAACACACACTTTTCCGATTTACCAGATAGAATTTATTCCTGTCATACCTTTTTACCAGAGCTTCAGCACGCCGATTGCCGTCTTCATAAACTTGTACTTCACCGTCTCAAGTTCTCCCGCCGCCGCTTTTAACTCCCTGCGGATCTCGATATGCTGCGGACAGTGCTGCTCACATTTGCCGCAGCCCACACACTGCGACGCACTCGCCGGATTCTTGCGGAACGCCGTACACTGCAGATAATCCCTGCGGCCGGACTTTTTTCCTTCGGAGTACATCGCATTGTAGCAGCGGAATGTTCCGGGGATATCCACGCCGCGCGGGCACGGCATGCAGTAACCGCAGCCGGTGCATCCCACCTTGACGTGCTTTGTGATCTCCTGCCGCACCGCTTCCACCAGCGCGCGGTCCGACTCCGTCATACACCCGACGCCGTATTCCGAAGCTGTGCGCACGTTCTGTTCGACCATCTCCATGGAATTCATGCCGGAGAGCACGCAGGTCACCTCCGGCTGGTCGTACAGCCACTTGAGTGCCAGTTCTGCCGGGGTGCGGTGCTCCTCATCCTGTGCGAACAGTTCCTTCGCCGACTCCGGCAGCAGATTGACCAGCCTGCCGCCGCGCAGCGGCTCCATGATAATCACCGGAATCCCCTTCGCATGCGCGTAGCGCAGTCCCTCCACGCCCGCCTGCGAATGTTCGTCCATATAATTATACTGGATCTGGCAGAAATCCCAGTCATAGGCGTCGATCAGCTGCATGAACATATCCGATCTGCCATGATAAGAAAATCCGATGTTGCGGATCTGTCCGGACGCCTTTTTCTCCCGGATCCAGTCCTCCATGCCGAGCTTTTTTAACTTTTCCCAGGTTGGAAGATCCGTCAGCATATGCATCAGATAGTAATCAATATAATCTGTCTGTAAGCGGCGCAGCTCCTCCTCGAACATCTTCTGGGCGCCCTCCACCGACTTGATCAGGTAGTGCGGCAGCTTGGTTGCCAGGTAGATGCGTTCCCTGCAATGATTGCGCGCGAGGATCTCCCCGACCGCCGCCTCATTTCCGGCATAGACATATGCGGTATCGAGATAGTTCACACCGGCATCTATCGCCGCCATGACCTCCTTTTCCGCCTTATCGATATCGGCATGCCCGCCCTCCTTGGTAAAACGCATACACCCGTAGCCGAGCACCGAAATCTCATTTCCGTTTTTATCCTTGCGATACTGCATGATCATCCGATCTCCTCCAACTGCTGCAGCCAGACAGCCGCACACGCGTCCGACGGCATCCGCAGATCCCCGCGCGGAGAGACCGCCACACTACCGACTTTCGGTCCGTCCGGCAGACAGGAACGCTTGAATTGCTGTGCAAAAAAGCGCCGGTAAAAGGTTTTCAGCCATTTTAAGATCGTCTCATCATCGTAGACGCCGTCAAACGCCACTTTTGCGAGACGGTACACCTTTTTCGGTGCAAATCCCAGACGCAGCATGTGGTACAGGTAAAAATCATGAAGCTCGTACGGTCCCACAAGATCTTCCGTCTTCTGCGAGATCTTTCCGTCCTCCGGCGGCAGAAGCTCCGGAGATACCGGCGTGTCCAGCACATCCGTCAATACCGCGCCAAGCTTCTCATCCCCGCAGGTATCCGCATAATAGCGCACCAGGTGGCGCACCAGCGTCTTCGGAACGGAGACATTGACCGCATACATGGACATATGGTCGCCGTTATATGTCGCCCAGCCGAGTGCAAGCTCCGAGAGATCGCCGGTTCCGATGACCATGCCGCCCTCCTTGTTGGCAATATCCATCAGAATCTGCGTCCGCTCTCTTGCCTGGCCGTTCTCATAGGTCACATCATGAACGGCCGGATCCTGCCCGATATCACGGAAATGCACATTCACCGCTTCCTTGATGTCGACTTCCGTAAAATCCGCGCCGAGGCACCGGATCAGGGACACCGCGTTGTCATAGGTCCGGTCCGTCGTCCCGAAGCCCGGCATCGTGACTGCCTTGATCCGGTCGTGCGGCATGCCGAGCAGATCGAACGCGCGCACGGTGACAAGCAGCGCCAGTGTGGAATCCAGGCCGCCCGAAATGCCCACAACCGCCGTCTTACAGTGCGTATGCTCCAGACGCTTTTTTAATCCCGCTGCCTGAATGGCAAGGATCTCATCACAGCGTCTGATACGGTCCGCCTCATTTCCCGGCACAAACGGCATCGGGTCGATGAAGCGGGTCAGAGCCGTCTCCTCCGTCTCAAGAGAAAAACGCACCTCCACATAGCCGTCATCCGCCATCTCAAACGTCGTCATCCGGCGGCGCTCCGCCTCGATCCGCTTGACATCGATCTCCGTGCAGATCACACCGCTTCCGAACCGCTCCGATTCCTTTAGAATATGACCGTTCTCGGCAATCACATTGTGTCCGGAGTAGACGACGTCCTGCGTGGACTCCCCGTCTCCCGCACTCGCATAGATATAGCCGCACAGAAGTCTCGCCGACTGTCCGTTTACCAGCTCCCGCCGGTAGATGTCCTTTCCGGTGGTCTCATCTGATGCGGACAGATTCACAAGCAGCGTCGCACCATTTCTGGCATGACGGATACTCGGCGGCTCCGGCGTCCACAAATCCTCGCAAAGCTCCGCGCCGATCTTTAATTCCGGCAGGGACGTACAGACAAATAAAAGCCTCGTCCCCATCGGCACACACTCTCCCTCGAAATCGACCTCGACCGGGTCTGCCATTCCTCTGGTAAAATGTCTCGCCTCGTAAAATTCATTATAATTCGGAAGGTAGGTCTTTGGCACAAACCCGAGCACTTCCCCGCGGCAGAGCACCGCTGCCACGTTATAAAGTTTTCCGTTGTAAGCAAGCGGAAGACCGACAAAAAGAATGGCGTCCACCTCTGCCGTCTCCTCCGCGATCGTTCCGAGCGCCCGCTTCGCCTGCTCCAAAAGATATTCCTGCAAAAACAGATCACTGCAGGTATATCCCGTGATGACAAGCTCCGGCAACACGATCACCTTTGCGCCTGCCGCCGCCGCTTCCCGGATTCCTTCCACGATCACGCCGGCGTTGTATTTTGTGTCCGCCACGCGGATCTTCGGCGTGACGGCGGCAACTTTTACAAATCCATCTCTCATTTTCTCATTTCCTTTAACTCGTCGATGTCAAAATGGTACGCTTTGTTGCAGAACTGGCATTTTACCTCAATCGACTCCCCGTCGCTTACGATGTCGTCCAGATCCTTTCTGCTCAGTGTCGCAATCGCACGAGAGACGCGCTCCTTGGAGCAGTCGCACTGGAATGCGGCATCCACCGTATCGTTGATCTCAAGCCCGAACTCGCCGAGAATCAGCTCCAAGATCTCCTCTGGTGTCTTTCCGTCCTCGAGCATCTCCGTGACGGAGGCAATCTCCGTGATCTTCTTCTCGAGACGATCCACCACGTCGTCCGGTGTAAACGGCATCAGCTGGATGATAAATCCTCCCGCCTGTCTGACCGACCGGTCCGGATTCACGAGAACACCGAGTCCGACCGCAGACGGCACCTGCTCGGAGGTGGCAAAATAGTACGTCAGATCCTCCGCAATCTCACCGGTCTGCAGCGCGATCTGTCCCACGTACGGCTCCTTTAATCCCATGTCCTTGATGACGCTCATCACACCAAGCCCCAGCGCACCGCCGACGTCCAGCTTTCCCTGTGCATTTAACGGCAGTTCCACATCCGGAACATTCGGAAATCCCTTAACATGTCCGTTTTCATCCGCGGTCACCGTAAAGCCCTTCGCCGGACCGCCGCACTGGATCTGTATCGTCAGAAGATCCTTCTCCCCCTTCATCATCGTTCCCATCATCGCCGCACCGGAGAGAAGTCTGCCGAGCGCTGCCGTGATCACCGGGCTGGTGTCATGATCCACTCTCGCCTCCTCCACCAGATGGCGCGATGTGATCGCAAATGCGCGGATACTTCCCTCCGCTGCGGTAGCTCTTACAATATAATCTCTATCCTGACTCATTTCGTTCTCCTTTTCCGTTTCTATTGTTACTGTATTTCAGATCTGCTGTATCTTCTTTTCCTGCTCAGTTCGGCTTCGTTGTTCCTGTTTCTTCTCAAGGCCTTCTACCTGCGCGGGCGCGCCACCACATAGATCCGCTCCGAATCGTCCCTGACCGGCTCCTTTGTGAACGCGTCGTAGGCTGCCGTAAGCTCCATTCCCGCATCGGCAAGCAGTCTGCCGATCGTCTCCAGATCATAGGCCCGCTGATAATGCACTTCCTCAAACCGGCGGTAGGATTCGCCGTCCTCGCGGATATAAAGCGTCAGATCGTATTCGTTTATGGCACTCTCCTCATCGAAATAATTCTCCCAGATGAAGCTGCCCTCCTCGCGGTTTTCCGCAATCGTCGTCTCTCCCAGAAGATCCCGGTACTTGTATACCGTATTCAGGTCAAAAATAAAGACGCCGTCCTCCTCCAGATACTCGTGCACACGCGAAAATACCTCGCGCAGATCCGCTTCCTCCAAAATATAATTCATGGAATCGCAGACCGACACCACCGCGCGCACGCTTCCGTACAGTTCCAGTTCACGCATATCCTCGAGCAGATAGAGAATTCCCCCATTGGGCAGTTCGTCGGGCTCATCCGGTTCATCCGGCTCATCCGGCTCGTCCGGTTCATCCGGCTCGCCCAGTTCTGCATATTCTTCCGGCTCATCGGTTTCGTCAGCTTCGTCCCATGCTTCTGCCGCCCTCCACGCATCCGCCTCATACTCTGCCTCGCGTGCGATCTCAAGCATCTCCTCGGAATTGTCCACGCCGATCATATCGTACCCTGCCGCCGCCAGCAGCCTGGTCATTTTTCCGGTGCCGCAACCCAGTTCCGCAACCGTTCCGCTGCAGATGCCGTATTCCCGGAGCAGCCCCGTAAGATAGGAACCCCATTCCTCATAGGGAACATTGTCCATAAACAGATCATACACTCTCGCAAAGCTCTCGTATGCACCCATATCGTTCTCACTTTCTCTTCCGCCAGCATGCGGAACATTTCTATGTAATACTACCAAGTTTCCAATGTGAAATCAAGGTTTGCCGACAGATTCCCCCGCACAAATCTTCTTGATTATTTTTCCGGTAAACCGTATACTTATTCCATAAAATGCCGTTTTTTCCGATGTTTCTGGAAACACGGCAAAATACAGCAAAGGATCTTACACCTATGCCCGATCAGTTTGAACACTATATTACCAAAAATATAAAGGCATTCTACAAGCGCAGACTGCTGACACCGATCCTGTATCTGATTTTTCTTCTGGTACTGTGGTTCGTTCTCTCGCTGTCAGCGCCGCTTTTTCCGGACACGCTCGATGCCCCGGATACCCTCGAGAGCACCTACAGACGGCATGAAGAATACATATCCGCCACCTTATCCGATCTGAAGTTCACCGGTTACACCCAGTCCTTTCTAGGGCACATCATCGGTTACTACTATTACACGATGCGGAATGACGAGTGCATCATCGTGCTGCTCTCCCCGAATACCAGTGAACAGGGACTTCCGGAGATTCCGCAGGTGTCCGTCCGTGCCAAGATTCTTCACGGTTCCGAGAATTTTGATGAGCTGTTAAATCATCTCTCTTCGGATCTGAACTGGACCGAAAACGGCATTCACAACAAAGTCTCCCAGTATGTACTGAGTGAGCCTGATTACAATCTGCTCGGAAACACGCTGCTCTACGTCGTATTTTTTGCGACCGGCGGCTATGCCCTGATCTGCATTGTATTTTTCATCCTCTATATCTGCTTTCCAATTCTCTCGCCCGCGTGCCAGGATCTCGCGCTGTTCGGCAATCCGAAAAAGCTTTTGGAGCAGGCAGAGGATGAACTTGCGACGCTGCCGCAGCTTGCAACGGAGGATATGTTTATCACAGAACATTTCTTCATCGAGACCTCGGTGTACGGCAATGCCATTGTACCGATCGATGAGATCATCTGGATCTACAAATACTCGACGCTCCACAAGTTTTTCTGGTACCACTTCAGCATCTCCTACACGCTGCATATCAGTGCGAACCGGCATCTCTACATCCAGTGCCCGAAGAACATCAAGTCGGACATCGACGGTATCATGGATTACCTCGCCGAGGCGAACCACAATATTTTAGTCGGATTCTCCGAAGCGAACCGTCTGAAGGTGCAGGAGATCCAGGGAACGCCGATGCATTTTGAAAAATTTATTGCCTTCCTGAAAAAACGCGTTTAAATGCCGCGCCAGCACAGAACGGAACTTTTGCAATCAGCAGGGAGTGTCCTTTGAGTGACAGGTAATATTTGGAGAAGTATATCTTACAGATTTCAGATGGAAATGCATATGGAAGATTCTTTGTGAAAAAATGAGAGCATTTCTTCCTGACGGATATTTGCATCGGATTCCGTGTCTCTTCCACGTTTGGACAATCCAACGGGGACATGTCCGACACGCCAAAGACAATGGGCGGACTTTTTAGCCGCCCTAACTGTACTCCCTCATAGACAATATAAAACCGCGCGAACCGAAACTCGTTGCCATCTGCTATTAAAAACAAGGCAGATGGCAATTCAAACATCGGCTTCGCGCGGTTATGTCTTATTGCGGGAGTACAGGTAAGGGCGGCACAAAAGTCCTACAAATTGTCTTCGGAGTGCGGACATGACCCGTGGAGTGTTCCAAACTTGGAAAGACACGGATCATCGCGGATGCAAATATCCGGCTGGTTAGAAATGCCGCATTTTTGAACAGAATTTTCATATGCATTCCATCTGAAATTGAAAGATGTAATCTTTTTATATATTACCTATCACTCAAAGGACACTCTGTGCTGATTGCAACAATTCCCCTCTGATGCTAGCGGCAGGAGGTACTGATCGACTCAATCGCCACAGCACCGCCTCTTACCACTTCGATTCTCTTGAATTTTGAGCGGAGCAGGGCAATCAGTTCGTTGTTGCGCCGCTCTGTCAGCTTACATTCCAGCAGCACGCTGTCGTTTCCGACGTCCGATACCTCCACATGGAACACCTGCGCTATCTGGAACACCTCAAGCTTTTCCGCCGCATTGATGTCTAATACCTTCGCAAACAGAATCTCTTTCATATGGACCGGCACATCGGTGAGATCAATGACCTTGATGACCTCTACCATGCGGTTTAGCTGCTTTTTGATCTGCTCAAAGGTAATGTCGTCACTCGTCACGCAGATCGTCATGCGGGAAACGGTCTCGTCCTCCGTCGTGCCGACGGTCAGACTCTGTAAGTTATACGATTTGCCGGAAAACAGACCGGACACCTTAGCCAGAACACCGACCTGATTTTCCACATATAATGCAATCCAGCGATTCTTCATAGTAAGTCTCCATTCCTATTTCAAGATCATTTCACTCATCGGATTCCCGCTCTTCACCATCGGAAGCACGATCTCATCGGTGGCGATCATAAATTCGATGATAGTCGGCGCATCTTTGTATGTGCGCGCCTCATCTAACGCCGCCTGGATATCATCCTCGTGCTCCACACGGATTCCGTGTGCCCCGTAACTTTTTGCAAGTGCGATAAAATCCGGCGTGTACGGCGGGCAGGATGCATTCGGTCCCTTGCAGTTCGCCGGGCACCCCTTTCTTCTGCGCAGACAGGTTGCCTCGTAGCGCTTGCCGTAGAATAACTGCTGCATCTGCCGCACCATTCCCAGATAATAATTGTTAAACACGCAGATGATGACCGGCGCTTCCTGCACGACCGCCGTCGCCATCTCCTGAATGTTCATCTGCAGACCGCCGTCCCCGGAAAAGCAGACCACTTCCTTGTCCGGATTGCCGATCTTTGCACCGATTGCCGCCGGAAGCCCGAATCCCATCGTGCCGAGTCCTCCCGAGGTAATCAGCTGATGCCAGGAATCCAGTTCCAGATACTGTGTCGCCCACATCTGGTGCTGTCCCACATCCGTCACATAGACCGCCTCTCCGAACATCCGGTTCACATGCTCAAAAATCATCTGCGGTGTCATGCCGTGATCCCTGCGCATCTCAAGCGGATTTTTCTCATCCCACTCGGCAATCTGCGCCTGCCATGCTGCGGTGTCTTTGGACTCCGCCCACTCGAGCAGCTTCTCTAACGCCAGGTTGGCATCGGAAACAATCGGAACATCCACGACCACGTTTCGGGAGATCGCCGCCGTATCCACGTCGATATGTACGATCTTCGCCTTCGGCGCAAACTCGTTTAAATCGCCGGTGATGCGGTCGTTGAATCTGGTACCGATGGAAAACAGCACGTCACATTTGCTGACTGCCATATTTGCGGCATATTTTCCGTGCATACCGCTGTTCCCCACATAGAGCGGATGCCCGGTCGGGATCGCTCCTTTTCCCATGATCGTCGTCACAACCGGAATCTGCATTTTTTCTGCAAACTGAAGCAGCTTGTCGTTGGCATGTGCAATGTTAATGCCTCCGCCCGCCAGTATAAGCGGCTTCTTCGCCCCACGCAGCAGCTTATAAGCTTTTTTCAGCTGTCCCACATGCACGCTCTCATTCGGTTTGTAACCGCGGATCTGCACACTGGAAGGATACTCTGCCGGTCCGAGAGCCGTCTGGATGTCCTTCGGGATATCGATGAGCACCGGTCCTGGCTTTCCCGTGGAGGCAATGTAGAACGCCATCTTGATGATGCGCCCCAGATCCTCTCTTTTCCGCACCGTCACACCGTACTTGGTGATGCTCCGCGTCATGCCCACAATATCTACCTCCTGAAACGCATCGTTTCCAATGAGGGATAGCGGCACCTGTCCGGTAAAACAGACCAGGGGGATGCTGTCATAGTGCGCGTCTGCAAGCCCCGTCATGATATTGGTGGCTCCCGGTCCACTCGTGACCAGACACACTCCCACTTTTCCCGTCGACCGGGCATATCCTTCCGCCTCATGGATCAGCCCCTGCTCATGACGCGGTAAGACGACTTCGATACCATCCTGCTTATATAGTTCATCAAAAAGATCCGTCACCGTTCCGCCCGGATAACCGAACAGGGTGGTAACGCCTTCTTCCTGCAAAGCTTTCACAAATAACTTTCTGCCTGTAATATCCATGCCGTCCTCCTTACCTTCTCTCTGCCGTCCGTTTCCTGCAGAAAGGATTATTGTAAAAAACTATAGCCCATCTTTTTCACAAATGCAATCCTATCCAAAGATAAATCAAGAATATTAAAATACATCAAGAACCTTTACCCTATCAATCCTACTGTCTTCAAAATAAAGATCCATCCGGTCAGGGTAAATGCCGCCAGAAGCGTCGTCATCACGATCACGCTCGCGGTGAGTACGCCATCGTTGTCCATGTTCTTCGCCATGATGTAGCAGCTCGGCGTCGTCGGAGATGCCAGCATGATCAGAATTGCGATCATCTGCTCCCCGCGAAATCCCATCCACGCAGCGACCGGCAGAAAAATGAGCGGCTGGATGACCAGCTTGATCATGGATGCTGCAATCGTCGGGCGGATCTTCGCCAGTGCTTTTCTTCCCTCAAATCCTGCTCCGATCGTGATGAGTGCCAGAGGCGTTGCCATCTGCGCCACGCTGTTCACCGTCTTATCCACGATCACTGGAAAATCGATGCCAAGAAGTCCCACGATAAGTCCGGCCAAGATTCCCAGAATGATCGGATTCTTTGCGATGTTGATGCAGGCAGCCTTAATCTTCTGCTTCGGATCCACCTCCCCGGAATGTGCCCCTTCAAACGTCAGGACAATCACGGAAAAAATGTTGTAGAGCGGCACTGCACTCACGATCATGAGCGGTCCCATCGCCGAGCTTCCGTACATGTTCTGGATGAACGCCAGTCCCATCACCGCCGCACTGCTGCGGAACGACGCCTGCACAAAAGCTCCCCGCATGCTCTGATCCTTCAAAAACAGCTTCACACCGCCCCAGATGATCCAGAAGCACGCCGTGCTCACAAGCGCGCAGAACAGCACATACCGGATGTCGAAGACCGCCCGGATATCTACGCCGGAAATATCGCGGAACAACATAAACGGCAGTGTCACCTTAAAGTTGAACCGGTTTGCCACCGTGACGAAATTGTCGTTTAACATCCCGATCTGTTTTAGGATATAACCGATCACCATGACTAAAAAGATTGGAAATGTTGCATCCACACTGTAAATAAAATTCTCCATCTCTACGCCATCCCGCCTATTTTACCCTCTCGTACCGGTAAAAATAATACTCCAGATCAAAGTACGTCTGCTCCTCGCTGTCCGCCGTAATCTTCCACTCCGGTCTCTCATCCAGATTCGGGAAATACGCATCTGCATCGTATGCGTAGTCAATCTTCGTGATGTGCGCCACGTCGCACTCATCCAGAAGCTGTCTGTAGATCGTCTCTCCGCCGATCACATAGATATCCTGACTGTCGTATTTTTTTAATTCTTCATGAAGCTCATCCATGTCATGAACGACAACCGCGCCCGGAACCTTATAGGTATGATCGTGTGTCAGCACGATATTTGTGCGGTTCTTGAGCGGAAGCCCGTTCGGAAAACTCTCCAGCGTTTTTCTTCCCATGACCACCACCTTGCCGGTTGTCGTCTCGCGGAAAAACTTCTGATCCGCCGGAATTCTCACCAGTAACTCATTTTTATTGCCGATTGCCCAATTTTGATCCACTGCTGCTATTAAATTCATTTTTTACGCCTTTCTATTCGTGCTTACACCGCGATCGGGATATTTTTGATCTGCGGTCCCGTCACGTAATCCTCGATCGTGATATCCTTTGTCGTGAACTGGTAAAAATCTTTGACGTCCGGATTGAGGGTAAACTTCGGTGCCGGATGCTGCTCTCTCTCGATCAGTTCCCTGATAATCGGCACATGCCGGTCATAAATATGCGCATCCGCGATGACATGTACCAGTTCCCCGACCTTCATATCGCATACCTGCGCCAGCATATGCATCAGCACCGCATACTGGCAGACGTTCCAGTTGTTGGCGGCAAGCACATCCTGCGAGCGCTGGTTTAGGATCGCGTTGAGTGTCAGCTTCTCATCTCCCGGCTGATGCGTCACGTTGAACGTCATACTGTATGCACACGGATACAGATTCATCTCATGCAGATCCGCATGTACATAGATGTTTGTCATGATGCGCCGGCTGAACGGATTATTCTTCAGATCGTAGATCACGCGGTCAACCTGATCCATCATGCCTTCCTTGTACTGGTGCTTCACGCCGAGCTGGTAACCGTATGCTTTTCCGATGGAGCCGTCCGCATCCGCCCACTCATCCCAGACCGTGCTGTTTAGGTCATGGATGTTGTTGGACTTGCGCTGCCAGATCCAGAGCATCTCCTCCGTGCAGGTTTTGATCGCCGTCTTGCGGAGCGTGATCGCAGGGAACTCTTTTGAGAGATCATAGCGGTTCACCACACCGAATTTCTTGATCGTATAGGCGCTCGTCCCATCTTCCCAGTGCGGTCTTACTTTTTCCCCCTCCGTGCTGGTTCCGTTTTCCAGTATATCCTTACACATATCCACAAAAATCTTATCTGCGAGACTCATGCCGTTCCTCCCGTTTTTCTTCCATTCTATTCTGCTAATTCTTAATTGTACTCAATTTTCCGCGAAATGACAAGGTGCATTTCTGTTGCATTTTTCCCGCAAATGGGTTATATTATTTCTTGGAATTTTACTTTATTTTGCAGAGAATAAAGATTGAACACATAAAGGAGACAGATTATGAGTCAGGCTAAAGTAGACCGCTATAAAGAAGAGAAAAAGAACCGCAAGAAGACTATGGCAAAGGAGAAGCGCCTGCATCTGCTCGCCGTTGTCTGCGGCTGGCTGGTTGTCATCGCGCTCGCAGGCTGGGCTGGTGTGTCCGGTTACCGCATCTATGAGAGCAAGAAGCCGGTTGAGACCATTTACGCCAATGTCGATGCCATCACCGATTACATGAATTCCTTAAGCACAGAAGAATAACGCAAAAGAACCCGGGGCGACTTTTCCGCACCCGGGTATTTTTCTGCCATCCTGCCATTTTTCTATGTACGCTCTTCTACTCTCCCGTCTCTGCGCCGGAGAGTTCCGCCTTCGCCAGTGCATTCTCAATCGCGTTCAACAATACCACTGACGTATACTGGTAATCCGCATTGTATGTAATTCCTTCCGTGGTCTGTTTTTCCACCACCTGATCCGCAATGTTTTCCAATGCCGGCTCCATCAGCGGATACATTGTCTCCACCGTCTCATCGAGATTGACCATGGAGACGGACTGAATCCGGTTTTCATCCACAATCACCTGCATATCCACCGCATGCTCTCCAAACTGGATCGATGACGTGTACACTCCCGCCACATACCTCATTGTCTCTACCGACTCTCCGTCCTCTTTTCCGGGCAGGAACATGAACAGTAGTAAAAAAATCAGCAGAATTCCAAGTCCTGCGAAAATCAGTGTATAAATCAGTTCTTTCATATGAAGAACCACGATCTTTGTCTTTGCACTCATCTTAAGCCTCCGCATACTGATTATTACATTATATGAACCGCCTCTCGCCACATGACAGTTTGGGTCATGAAAACGCCTTAAAATTATAAATTGTTCAAGTTTTTCAAAAAATATAAAAAAAGGCGTTGACAAATGCTCGTCTACGCTGTATGATATCAAATGTGTCCGGCAGACATAACCGACACAACAACTTATGCGCGAGTGGCTCAGTTGGTGGAGCACGACCTTGCCAAGGTCGGGGCCGCGGGTTCGAGTCCCGTCTCGCGCTCTGGGAAAAGAGATACATCGCATGATGTATCTCTTTTTTTCG
>ERZ791908.307-NODE-307-length-59773-cov-5.016444_pt1 | contig 59773 bp, 39 predicted proteins | sample MGYA00510144_ERZ791908 | MGnify/ENA primary metagenome ERZ791908 (study PRJEB30046, sample SAMN00792105) | human gut metagenome | study: EMG produced TPA metagenomics assembly of the A metagenome-wide association study of gut microbiota in type 2...
TCCCCGGTAAGCCGACAGCGGGCTCGGATGCGGTCCGCTTAACACCAGATGCTGACGTCCTGTAATCAGCGGAATCTTTGACTTCGCATTTCCGCCCCACAGGATAAAGACCATCGGTTTTTCTCTCTGATTCAGAAGCTCAATGATCCGATCTGTCAGCTGCTCCCAGCCGTGTCCCCTGTGGGAATTCGCCTGGTGCGCGCGCACCGTCAGGACCGTATTCAGAAGCAGAACCCCCTGCTTTGCCCACGGAACCAGACATCCATTGTCCGGAGGCGGCGGCGCGATGCCCAGGTCGTCCTGAAGCTCCTTAAAAATATTTACCAGTGACGGCGGCTGCTGCACGCCCTTCTGAACCGAAAACGCCAGACCCTGTGCCTGTCCCGGCTCATGATAAGGGTCCTGCCCCAGAATCACCGCCTTCACCTCATGGTAGGGTGTGTACTTTAATGCGTTGAAAATGTCATACATGTCCGGGTAGACCGTCTCCGTCTTATACTCATGATAGAGAAAGCGGCGGAGCTGCTGGTAATTTTCTCCCGCAAAATCATCCTTCAGCAGGTCGTCCCAGTCATTTCCAATATGAACCATAAACAGCAATCTCTCCTTACTCGATGATGCGCCGGAATCGTATCGCGGTCTTACCGCCTCCAGCGCCCTGTAATTTTAATATTACCACATCATGAATAAATTTTCATCATTAATCATGTGGAAATTTATTAAATCCGCTTAATTTCACTGTTTATATTTTGTCAATCTCCCACAATTTCTTCCTTCCGACAAAATCCACCCGCCAAGAGGCTGAACGGGCGGACTGTCCGCCATGGAAATCCTGCCGGGACCGCCGGATCGCAGCCCGTTTTTCCCTTGCGCCCTTTATTTTTTGTCAGAATTACACAAAACTGACAATCCTATATTCCATGTTTTAACCAAATATGTTAAAATATACACAATTGTATTGAATCAGGCAATGGAACAGGAGGATAAAATGGATAAACAAAATGCGATTCTGACCGTTGTGGGAAAGGATCACACGGGAATTCTGGCCGCTGCAGCGACGGAAGCGGCAAAGGCAAATGGAAATATCGAAGATGTGTCTCAGTCCGTACTGAACGGATTCTTCTCTATGGTTATGGTCATCGACGTCTCTGCTCTTGACGGTACGCTGAATGATCTGCAGAGCGCAGTGCAGAAAGCGCTGCCGGATATGGAAATTCATCTGATGCATGAAAATATTTTCAAGGCAATGCATACCATTTAATAAAGGAGGTAATCATGACCATGCCACTGCCAATGGATAATATTATGGAAACGGTAAACATGATCCAGAATGAAAACCTGGACGTGCGGACGATTACCATGGGCATATCTCTCTTAGACTGCGCGGACAGCGATATCGACCAGTCCTGCAGAAAAATATACGATAAGATACTGAGAAAAGCGGACCAGCTGGTAAAAACCGGCGAAAAGCTTTCTGATAAATACGGCATTCCGATCGTCAATAAACGTGTTGCGGTTACGCCGATTTCCATGCTGGCGGGAGTCAGCGGCGGCGACCCGGTGAAATACGCAAGGGTTCTGGACAAGGCCGCTCACGAAATCGGCATCGACTTCATCGGCGGATTCAGTGCTCTGGTGCACCGTGGATTCAGCGCCGGCGACCGTGAACTGATTGAAGCCATTCCGCAGGCCCTGGCAGAAACCGAGCTGGTCTGCTCCTCTGTCAACATCGGTTCCACAAAGGCCGGAATTAACATGGACGCCGTGGAAATGATGGGAAAAGTCTTCCGCAAAACCGCAGAACTGACACAGGACCAGCAGTGCATCGGGGATGCGAAGCTGGTGGTATTCTGCAACGCGGTTGAGGACAACCCATTTATGGCGGGCGCCTTCCACGGAGTCGGAAATGCGGACTGCTGCATCAGCACCGGAGTTTCCGGTCCTGGCGTAGTGCGCAGTGTGCTTCACCGTATGCCGGACGATGCCCCGATGGATGAAATCGCCGAAGCCATTAAGAAGACCGCGTTCAAGATCACCCGTGTCGGCCAGCTGATCGGAAAGGAAGCCGCAGGCATGCTGGACGTGCCGTTCGGCATCGTGGACCTGTCCCTGGCACCGACCCCGGCCATCGGCGACTCCGTCGCCCGGATTCTGGAAGAAATCGGCCTGGAAGAATGCGGCGGCCACGGAACCACAGCCGCCCTGGCCATGCTGAACGATGCCGTAAAAAAGGGCGGCCTGATGGCCTCCTCCAGCGTCGGCGGCCTCTCTGGCGCCTTCATCCCGGTCACGGAAGACGAGGGCATGATCTCCGCCGCCAGAAATCATACCCTGTCCATTGAAAAACTCGAAGCCATGACTGCCGTCTGCTCCGTCGGCCTCGACATGATCGTCATTCCGGGCGATACCACAGCGGAAATCATCTCCGCCATCATCGCCGATGAAGCCGCCATCGGCATGGTCAACTCCAAGACCACCGCCGTCCGCGTCATTCCGGCCATCGGCCTGAAAGAAGGCGAAGAACTGAACTTTGGCGGACTTCTCGGAAGCGGACCAGTCATGAGCGTCCGCAAACAGTCCCCGGCCAAAATGATCCACCGCGGCGGACGCATCCCTGCCCCGCTGCAGAGCCTGAAAAACTAGCAGACGCCGGCAGCGATTCATCGTGCCTGATGAATCGCTGCCGGCTTTTTCTGCACTGCAATGACTATCTCATTTTCATTTTCTGCTTCAATCTCGGAGATCTATGCGTGCGTGCATGTTATTTTACAGTTACTGTGCACTTGTCGCGGATGCCGTTGACACCCAGTACGTATACGGTTGTCTTTCCGGCTTTCTTCGCGGTGATCTTTCCGGTGTTGTAGTCGACCGTCGCGATCCTGCTGTCTGCTGACAGGTAGCGGAGAAGTCCGCAGTGGGTGCTGTCAAGGAAGGCTCTCTTCTTATTCATCTTGGAAATGGATGCCTTGAGTGTGCAGCTCTTTCCCTTCTTCAGGGTGATGGAGTGCTTCTTTGCCTTGACGCTCTTCACATTGGTGCTGCGTGCGCTTGTGTTTCCGGCTACAGAGTGAACCGTAACGCTGTTTCTTACGACAACTTTCTTTCCGTTCTTGATCTTGTATGCGGCTACATAGTACTTATAGTTGTGTCCGGTCTTCAGATTCTTTACCTTGTAGACGCGGGCTTTGGAAGCCTTGTATGTGGCAGCTTTCTTGAACGGGTACTCTTTGTCCGCCTTATCGCAGTGGTTCGTGTAGATGAAGTATCCGTCTACATTCTTCAGTGCGGTCCAGGTCAGGGTCTGGGTGTGCTTTCCTGCAGCGATGACTTTAGGAAGCAGAATGCCTGTGACCTTCTTTCCTGTCTGCGGCTTAATCGGCTTGTTGGTCTTGGTCCATTTCACGTAAACGTGTGTGCTGCTCTTAATCGGCTGGCTGAAGTCGAATTCCTTCGTCATTCCCGGATCGGTGTAGTATCCGTCGATGGTGTATCCATCCTTCTTCAGGTCATCCGGCTCTACTGCGTTTCCGCCGTCCGGTACAGTCTGAATGATGTCCGGCTGGCCGTTGTTCGGCGTGATGGTGACGGTGTGCTCCTCAGCCGGTTTCACCGGGGTGACCGGGGTGACCGGGGTAACTGGCTCGCTCGGTTTTACCGGGGTCTCTTCCTTCGTCCAGACAGCTGTGTATGTAACATTTTTCGTTACCTTTTCATCAAGCTTTGGAGTCCAGCCGCTGAATTTATATCCAGAGCGTGTCGTTGTTCCTTTGAATGCTGGTGTTGCTGTTCCAGAGAGGAGATCCTTATATGTCTGATCCTTGAAGACTTTCTGATCAGCTCCGTCCTTATAGGTTACGGTGTACTTTTCTTCCGTGTCATCAGCCTTACCGTTGTTGTTTTTGTCATCTTTCCACTGGGCTTTGTAAGTCGCATCTTCCGTAACTTGGTCTGCGATCTTCTTATCCCAGCCTGCGAATACATGACCTTCCCATTTTGGTTCTTCGATTGTTGGTGTTGCTGTTCCGGAAAGAAGACCATCAAACACTTTGTCCTTAAAGGCCTTCTGATCTGCGCCATCCTTATAGGTTACGGTGTATTTTTTCTCAGTATCATCGGCCTTACCGTTGTTGTTCTTGTCATCCTTCCACTGAGCTGTGTATGTTGCATTTCCTGTCACTGTCTTGGATACGCTCGGGCTCCAGCCTGCGAATACATGACCTTCCCATTTTGGTTCTTCGATTGTTGGTGTTGCTGCTCCGGAGAGGAGATCCTTATATGTCTGATCCTTGAAGACTTTCTGATCAGCTCCGTCCTTATAGGTTACGGTGTACTTTTCTTCCGTGTCATCAGCCTTACCGTTGTTGTTCTTGTCATCCTTCCACTGAGCAACATAGGTTACATCGCCGGTTACTGTTGGGCTTACTACAGGCTTCCAATTTGCAAATACATAGTCTTTGCGATTTGGAACAATTCCCTGGAATGCTGGTGTCGCAGCTCCCTCGAGGAGTCCTTCCGTAATCTGATCAGTGAATACGGTTCCGTTTACTCCATCAATATACTTTACTGTATATTTCTGTTCCTCATCGTCAGCCTTTCCGTTGTTGTTCTTATCATCCTTCCACTGGGCTGTGTAAGTCGCATCTTCTGTTACTGTTTTAGCGATTTCTTTATCCCAGCCTGCGAATACATGCCCTTTCCATTTCGGAGCTTCAAATTTCGGTGTAGCTGTTCCTGAAAGCAGATCAGGGAATACCTTATCTTCGAAAGCTTTATGACCAGCTCCGTCTGTATAAGTTACTGTGTACTTATCCTCATCCTCGTCAGCAATTCCGTTATTATTCTTATCCTCCTTCCACTGTGCTGTCAGCGTAACGCCTTTCTTTCCTACATTGATGGACACTCCACCCTTGTAAGTCTTTCCGTCGATGCTGCTCTTCCAGCCGGCAAATACGTAGTTTTCTCTAGTTACTGCTGCGCTGGAAATCGTGTAATCCTTATTCTCGTACACTTCAGCATCTTTCGGATTTCCGTCTTTATCGGCCTTTCCCTTGTTCAGATCATAGTGTACTTTAACTTTGGAATTCTCTTTCCACTGTGCTGTCAGAGTAATATTTTCCTCACCAACTTTGATGGATTCTCCACCCTTGTAAGTCTTTCCATCAGTACTGCTCTTCCAGCCTGTAAAGGTATAATTCTCTCTGGTTACCTTTGCGTCAGATACTGTTGCGATGCTGTCGATATCAGCTTTCGAATCTTCAATGTTTCCATTTCCGCCAGCTAAATCATAGTGAATCGTTACCTGATTCTTTGTCCATGTCGGCTTAAATGTTTTCACATATCCATCTTCAGAGACTGTACCCTCATCCCATCCAGCGAATGTGTATCCTTTTTTCGTCGGATCGCTACTTGGTGTTGGGGCATTTTCTAAAGATGCCAGACCGCCGAAGTATGTGATCTCCTTCCCTTTATCATCTAAGTATACAGCTTTATAAAGATGTACCGTAGGATCTCCGATTTTATCTTTACTAATCGTCTTAGTCTCACCAGACAGGCCATCCTTATAGGATACGCTTACATCGGAGTTGGTGTTAAGCTTACCATATACATCATTATTCGGTGTAACCTGGAATGTGACAGATCTAGAATCCGATGCAGTTCCTGCTGCCGGGAAATCACCGAGATCCCAGGTCAGTGTTCCATTGTCATTGCTAAGACCGGAAGACAGGGAACCTGATACCAGATTGAACTTCTCTGTGTTCACAATGTCTGTCATCTTAAGACTTTTTGCGGCTGGATAACTGGATGTGATCGTCTGAGCAAGTCCAGATAATACGTCAGGAAGATCTGTCGCCAGATTACTGTCAGAAATCTGTGTGTAGTTTCCATTGGATGCAAGGTTTCTCAATGCTGTTGCAGCATTATTACTGATCTGATCTCCGATACCGATACTGAAGATTTTAGTTCCACCCTGCTTCAAGGCAGTTGCTTGATACAATCCATTCCAGTTATACTTTGAATACGCTCCACCAGACCTTCCCGGCTCACCATCAGAGATAAACACTACATAGGAAGGAAGATCTGAACCGTCTAGAATATCCTGAGTTCTGCTCAATGCTGCAGTATAATTAGTTCCGCCTTCCGCTGAAAGCGCATTTACAAAATTATGTAAATAATCTTTTCCACTCTTCGATACTAACTCTGTTGACTGGGTTTCAGTATTTTTTTCTGTTGTTCCGCCTTTATCTCCATCAAATGCTACAATTGCCAGATGACTTTTACTCCCGTTCGAAAGTATCTGGTCAATGAAACTATTCGCTGCAGACTTGGCGGTCTCCATACGGGTATTTCCACTAGTATCAGGCTGGGTGCATACTTCTGGCTTATCGTGCTGCCAATAACCAGTTCCACAGGTATCACAAACCCATCCTTTATGATTCTCCCATGTGAAATTAGTACTTCCACATATTGCCATGCTGCCGCTCTTGTCTAATACAAGTACAACATTGGCTTCTCCTGCATCTTCTGTAACTGTAGTAAACGAATTTCCAGATAATGAAAGCTTAACTGTGTAAGTTGGCTTTCCTGTGTTCTGATCGACTTCGGTATTAACAATCTCTTTTTTAGCGGTAACCTCTCCACCGCTTGTGCCAGATGATTCGCTTTCCGTCGCGAACGACACATTCGTAAAACTAAACGTCAATATGACGGCTAACGTCAGAACCAGCACCAACAGCCGGCTGGCTCCCTTCCTCCACGCGCTCTCTTTCCTCATAATAAAATTACCTCCATTCTTGTCTTAATTACAGGAATGGCAGCTGGCTGTCTTGCTATTTTGAATATTCTTAAACAAGACCCTCTAGTTTTGCGTCCCGGTCTCACGGCCGGTTTGCCTTTTTCATCCATATTGAGAATCGATTTAGAATTTTCTTTAATCTATTGCGATCGCATATTACCGGTGTTTATTTCACTTCGATATTACCATTTCTACTTTTTCTACATAATAGCAAAAACGAAAATGACCTATACAATTGCGAAAATCACTTATTCATATTCACTTTTTTCAGTTCAGCACAATTGTGGAAGTATTTCCGTTTCAGACCGAGCAGTATGTTATTGCGATCCTATTTATTTTTCTATTTAACATTCACCACGACCTTATCGCGGATGCCGTTGACACCCAATACATATACCGTGGTCTTGCCGGCTTTCTTAGCTTTGATCACGCCGGTCTTGTAATTTACCGTCGCGATCTTGCTGTCTGCCGTCAGGTAGCGAAGCAGTCCACAGTGCGTCGCGTCGAGGAAGGCACGTCTCTTGTTCAGCTTACTGATCGTTGCCTTAACCTTGTACGTCTGGCCCTTCTTCAGTGTCACGGAATGCTTAGACACTTTCACCGACTTCACGTTTGTGGAGCGGGTGCTGGTGTTTCCACACACAGAATGAACCGTCACGCTGTTTCTTACCACGACTTTCTTTCCGTTCTTGATTTTGTATGCCGCAACATAGTATTTATAATTGTGGTATGTTTTTAGATTCTTCACAGTGTAGACGCGGGCTTTAGTTGCCTTGTAATCAGCCACCTTCTTGAACGGGTGCGGGATTCTGCCCTGCGCTTCATCACAGTGGTTGGTGTAGATGAAGTATCCGTCGACATTCGTCAGTGCCGTCCAGGTCAGGGTCTGAGTATGCTTGCCCTTTGCGATGACCTTAGGAAGCAGGATTCCGGTGATTTTCTTTGAAGGTTTAACCGGCTTGACCGGATTAACCGGTTTTACAACCTTGTTCCATTTTGCATAAAGATCAATGTTTCCCTTCACAGGAGTATTAAAATCATACTTCTGTGTAAAGCTGCTGTCTGTAAACCATCCGTCAAAGGTATACCCTTCCTGCACCGGATCTTCCGGCTGAACAGCCTTGCCGCCGTCCGGAACGGTCTGTGTGAAGTTTGATTCGCCGTTATTCGGGTGGAACGTGACGGTGTGCTCTTCGGTTGGAGTGGATGGAGTAACCGGAACGTACGGAACGGAGTTCTTTTTCCACTGGGCATACAGTTTCACCGGACCCACATTGCCGTTATCTTTTGTGATTTCTGGAACTTTAAAAATCTGGCCTTCTGCATACAGATTTCCATCTGTATCTGCCCATCCGATAAACTTCATACCATCCTTCTTCTCTGGTTCGTAGGAAGAAATTGCCGTATCCTTATAATAGTCATCTGTAGTTTTAAGCAGTTTATCGCCATCATAGTATTCAAACCAGAGTGCCGGCTGCCACCAAGCATATGCCGTATCTGTCGTATCTTCCTGTATTTCTTTAAATAATTTCACGTAGGTTGACCCACCAGTGTAATTCACTTCTCCTACCTTCCAATATTTAAATTTATAGTGCTCTTTTAACTCCGGCTTCTGCATGGTATGCATGTACATAATTGTATTTGCCGGAGTCTCTTCCTCCCAGCTAATACCTGATCCACCTATTTTATCAATGGTTTGAAACTTGTACTTATAAAACTGTTTCTCAGTGAAATGAACCAGTATTACATTACTTTTCGTTTCATTCACTTTTTCCTTTATTGCATCATACGAAAGTGGAAACTGAAGATCTGAGTTATCGCTCCAGGTGAGACCTGAGTATTCATATTTCTTCTTTCCTTCTGTAAAGGATGAACCCTCTTTAACACTTGCCATATTCTCCAAACGTGTCGCATCATTTTGTGTTGATCCGGGCGAAATCATTACTTCATCAATTGACTGTCCATCACGCTCTCCTGAATACGAATACTGTAATTTTAAAGTGATCGGCTGATCGCTGCCCCCGGTCTCTTCTGCAGCAAACGAAATACTCGTAAAGCTGAACACCATGGTGACGGCTGCCGCCAGGACGAGAACCAGCAATCGGTTCAGGCCTTTCCTCTTCGCGTTCTCTCTTTTCATAAGAATACCTCCATTCATGTTTTCGTTACAAGAATGGCAGCTGGCTGTCTTGCTATTTTGAATATTCTTAAATAAGACCCTCTAGTTTTGCGTCCTGACCTCACAGTCAGTTTGCCTTTTTCAATCTGTATTGAGAAACGTTTGAGATTGACTTTTAAACTATTGCAGTGCGTAATCGATTACAGTACCTTCAGATCGAACTTTCTGATTACTTCGTATTTTATCATCTACACCTTTACGTTACATACGTATTACGTATTTTCACTTATTTTCATTCGATATCCGCTTATTTGATGGCAAAAATAATATCTATATTATAAAATATTGCTGTATATACAACTATTTATATTCCGATTATTTTCATACCTCATAAATATGTTTTCAATTCCCCGGCCTCTTGCGCGTTTGTGTTTTGTCCCAAGAAAGAAAAATACCTGCCCGCCGGATGACTCCCGGAAGAGCAGGTATTCTGTTTCTCTTATTCGGTTTTCAAAAGCTAGGTCAGGATCCACCACACGACGATGCGCGCCATCAGAAGGGAAACCATGAGCAGGACCAATACTCCCATGTAGAGAGACGCCCAGCGGGCCCTGGAGATCTGTTCGCCTTCATAGCGGGACATCTGCAGCAGATGCCAGGAATCGACCAGGTTCACGATCGGGATGAACTGCAGGATGATATGCGCTGCACGTGCACCTCTTCTGTCTTCGGTCATCAGGGACGGCAGGCGGCAGATCAGGCCGATGGCATTGCTGATCGGGACGATGTGCAGGAGTCCGCTGATCAGGAGGACGGCGGCGCTGACCTGCCAGGCTCTGGAGTTTCCAGAATCTGCAGTGAACATCGTGATGGCAACCGTTACTGCTGCTCCGAAAAACGGGAACATGGCGATGTACTGTTCAACCACGGAAAGAGCGTTTCTGGCCGTCAGAGGCTTCTTCTTTTTCACATCTTCTATGTTAAGAATGATGCAGATGATTGATGCAATCAGGCAGGGGATGGTTCCGGCAATCAGGTCGCGGGGATGCCGGATTCCGCTGTCTGCGTCCAGCGGCCAGAGCAGAATGAGGAACGGAAAGGTTCCCAGCAGCACGGACAGCCAGCTAATCCATTTCTTCATGCGGAAATCACCTCTGGTTCGGATGGACCATGTTTTCCGGGACCACCCAGGCGTCAAACTGTTCCGGAGTAACCAGTCCGAGTTTTTCCGCCGCCTCTTTCAGCGTCAGTTTCTCCTGATAGGCCAGCTTGGCGATTTTGGCGCTGTTCTCATAGCCGATGTGCGGGCTCAGCGCAGTGACCAGCATCAGAGATTTATTCAGGTTTTCATTGATCTTTTCCATGTTTGGGCGGATTCCCGCGATGCAGTTCTTCCCGAAGGAATCCATGGCGTCAGCGAGGAGTCCTGCGGATTCCAGGAAATTATCGATGAGTACCGGCATGAACACGTTCAGTTCGTAATTTCCCTGGGAAGCGGCGATTCCGACTGCCGTATCATTTCCCATGACCTGTACAGCGACCATTGTAACAGCCTCGCACTGGGTCGGATTGACCTTTCCCGGCATGATGGAACTTCCCGGCTCGTTTGCCGGGATGATCAGCTCACCAATACCGCAGCGCGGTCCGCTGGCCAGGAGGCGGACGTCATTGGCGATCTTCATCAGATCGCAGGCCAGGGCCTTCATGGCGCCGTGGACGTAAACCAGCGCGTCCTTGGAAGTCAGCGCCTGGAACTTGTTTTCTGCTGTTCTGAACGGAATTCCGGAAAGTTCGCTGATTTTCTCTGCGGATTTTACGGCAAAATCCGGATGTGCGTTCAACCCGGTTCCAACGGCTGTTCCGCCCAGTGCAAGCTCTCTCAGTGACTCGGATGCCGCGGCGATCTGTTTTTCATCGTGGTCCAGCATGGAGCGCCAGCCGCTGATTTCCTGACCCAGGGTGAGCGGGGTCGCATCCTGAAGATGAGTCCTTCCTGTCTTCACCACATCCATGTAGGTGTCTTCCTTCTCTTTAAGGAGATCCCGCAGTTTTCTGACTGCAGGCAGCAGGCGCTTCTCTACCGTTGTGAGGGCGGCGATGTGCATGGCTGTCGGGAAGGTGTCGTTGGAGCTCTGCGAGCAATTAACGTGATCGTTCGGGTGCAGGATCTGCTCTCCGGCGATTTCATTTCCTCTATGGGCGATGACTTCATTTACGTTCATATTGGACTGGGTGCCGCTTCCGGTCTGGAAAATCACCAGCGGAAAGTTTCCGTCCAGTTTCCCGGCCAGAATGTCATCGCAGGCCTGGCCGATCAGTTCCGCACGTCTGCTGTCCAGCATGCCCAGCTCCTCATTCGCCTGAGCCGCGGCCTTCTTCAGGATTGCAAAGGCCCGGATGATCTCCTCAGGCATTTTCTTTTTTCCGATTTTAAAATTCTCAAAACTTCTCTCTGTCTGCGCACCCCAGTACTTATCTGCCGGAACACGCACTTCTCCCATTGTATCATGTTCGATTCTGTATCCGCTCATTTTTCCCCTTTCTGACGCCCGCAGAAATCCGCAGGCGGAGCACCGAAACGGTGATTCTGTATTTACTGCTCTTTCTGGATTTCCTCAAGCCAGGCTCTTCCGGTCTCAATCTGGCGCGCAACCTCTGAAGGCGCTGTGCCTCCAAAAGATTTTCTCGCGTCTACGCAGGCCGGAATGCTGATGTCTCCCAGCGCGTCTCTGCTGACGCGGCTGTCGATTTCATGAAGCTGCTCATCCGTCAGATCAGAGAAGTCGCAGTTTCCGTCTTCACAGAGCTTTACCATTCTGCCGACGATATTATGCGCCTCGCGGAAAGGAATGCCCTCCTGGGCCAGGTGCTCAGCAATATCCGTCGCATTCAGAAATCCCTTATGCAGCTGTTTTTCAACCATATCGGTGCGCAGCTCTGTCTTCTCCAGCATGTTGGCGAAGATTGCCACGCAGGCCTTCCATGTATCCACCGCGTCGTAGAGGCCTTCCTTATCCTCCTGGAAGTCCTTGTTATACGCAAGCGGCGTGCCCTTCATCGTCGTCAGAAGCTGCATCAGGTCGCCGTAGACACGTCCGCACTTTCCGCGGATCAGCTCCGCCATGTCCGGATTCTTCTTCTGCGGCATGATGCTGCTTCCCGTGCAGTAACTGTCGTCAATGGCAATATAGCTGAATTCAGAGCTGTTCCACCAGACGAACTCCTCTGCCCATCTGGAGAGATGCATCATGCTGATGGACGCGTCGCTCAGAAACTCCAGCGCGTAATCCCTGTCACTGACAGAATCCATTGCGTTCTCCGTCGGCGCGCGGAATCCCAGCAGTTCCGCCGTATAGTGGCGGTCCGTCGGGAATGTCGTGCCGGCCAGCGCACAGGCGCCCAGCGGGCAGAGATCCATTCTCTCATAGGTATCCAGCAGACGTTCAATATCACGCTTGAACATCTGGAAATAGGCCATGAAGATAAATCCGGCCGTGATCGGCTGTGCGTGCTGGATGTGCGTAAATCCAACCGTAATCGTCTCCTTATACTGCTCTGCCTTCGACAAAATCACCTCTTCAAGGTGGATCAGCTCGCTGACGATTTCCCGGATCTGTTCTTTCAGATACAGGCGTCCGTCAACCTGACACTGGTCATTTCTGCTCCTTGCTGTGTGCAGCTTTTTGCCAGTCTCGCCGATGCGCTCGATCAGCCGGCTCTCTACGGCCATATGGATATCTTCATCGTCTGCCGTAAACGTGATTTTTCCGTCTTTGATATCTTTCCGGATGCTCTCAAGGCCATCGATAATCTTCTGCGCCTCTTCATCCGTCACGATCCCCTGCTTCGCCAGCATCTTCACATGTGCAATACTGCCGCGGATATCTTCCTGATACATTCTCTGGTCAAATCCGATCGACGCGTTGAACTTCTTCACCATATCGTCCATATCCTTATGGAAGCGGCCTCCCCATAATGCCATTTTCATTTCCCCTTTTCTAATTACTCATTCCGTTTAATTACCGTAATTGTTACGGTTTACTGTATTTCCGAAAGGCGGATTTTTCTCACTCTGCCCCATATCGACAAAACTCATTTTTCATGAACGCTAAACCCGCATCCGCAGAATCTGATTTCTTTTTATGCATCATCCGCGCATACGTATCTTTTATTATTGCATTTCAAGGGAGCGATGTCAATTCAGCAAAGTTTTAAGATGATGTCAGTAGGCCAAGAGGCAGTGGAAATTTTATTGACCGGTCCCAATGCTTTTTCTGTGATCTGTATGCCGTCTGTACCTGGAACGCTTCCGTCTGCTCCTGTATGAAAAAATCCTCTGCTATGGGAAATTTCTTTCCTGAGCAGAGGATTTTTGAATAATAGTATCTCGTTGTTATATGGTTATCCGGGGATCCGGCGTCTGCCGGAACCCGTCATCCGGGATTCTCATGTTCCGGATTATTTTACCTTTACGCTTACGCTTTTAGAGGCGCAGCCGTTGAAGGTTGTGGAACCGGACTTGGTGTAGTTGTATACCGTTGCTTTATAAGTGCCGGCCTTCAGATTTTTGATCGTCAGCGCGGTAGTCTTGTAATTGGTGAAGCGGTAATACTTTGTTGTGCCGTTTCCGGTGAGTTTTACGTAGTATCCGGTGTACTTCATCTTCTTGACGTTCAGCTTCAGGGTGCCTTTTGCCTGAGAAGATGCGGAAGTGATCTTATTCTGCTTCAGCAGTGCGCGCTTCTTTACGCCGGTGTAATCGCTGTACACGGTTTTCCCATCTTCTGATGCAGCGGCTCTGGCCTTGACCTCCAGACGGTCGCCGTAGCTTCCGGTCAGGGTGTATGTGGTCTTTCCGCCAGTGGATACCGTCTTCCAGTCTCCTCCGTTCGTTCTGTAAGCGATCTGGTAATCGGATGCTCCGTCAACTGCGCCGATCTTTACAGTGGCTGCAGCCTTGGAAGTGCTTCCTGTTACGGACAGCTTGGTGATCTTCTCCGGTGCTGCCGGCTCATTTTCAGATGCACCGCGGCTGATGGAAGAAGACAGTGTAACCGGTGTGCGTGCGCTCAGCTCTCCGTTATATGTATGGTCGGATACATCGATCGGACGAACACTGACATAGTATGTCTTTCCCGGTGTCAGGCCGGAAACGGTCGCGTTCGTGGAAGTCGTCGTCTTGGTCACTGCGTTCGGTGTGGACGCGGAAGAGCTGGTGCTGACGTAGACGCGGTATTTATCAGCGTTGACATCATTCCAGGAGACCTTCACGCTTGTTCCCGAAGAGCTGGCGGTAACGGTCGGCGCGCTGCACTTAGAGGTCAGCCTGTAGCTGTCCATTCCCGTATGGGTTCCGTTATAGGTCTGTCCGTTCAGTTCCAAATACGGGGTGATCCGCAGGGTGTAATCATCTCCTTCTTCCACGCTGATGGTCCGGGTCGTTGTATCTGATCCGGTGTATTTCTGCGCGTCAGCGTCCCCGCTGCTGTTTACTGCAGAAACGGAATAGCTTACCGTTCCCTGAGATGCCTGAATCGGCGTCCAGGAAACGTACGCGATTTCTTTATTCATGTTCAGAACGGTTGAGATCTTGGCCAGTCCCAGATACCGGTACGAGGTTCTGGAATAATCGCCATAAATCGCGCTGGATCCGGAGCCGTACACTGCACGCACTTTAATTGCCGCCGCGTCATTCTGGCTGAGTTTCAGCGTATAGCTGGTTGCTCCTCCGGTCAGGACATTCTTCCACTCGCCGTCGTTGGTCTTATACGTAATCTGATAGTCCTGCGCGTTTGCCACGCTGCTGAACTTCACTTTTACGCTTCCGGAAGAAGGCCGCGCGGTCGTGGTCATGGAATTTACCTTTCCCAGAGAAGTCACCTTCTCAGACGCGCTGGCAACATTCTTGCCAGAAATCTTAAAGGTCTTGCTGATGGTGTTGGAATAGTCGCCGATTCCGTTTACTACAACGTAGGCTGTACCCTTGTTTACATTCTTGAAGTAGGCGACGGTATAATCGTCACCTTCCGTCAGGGTCTTGCTGCCGTCCTTGACCGTAACCTTTGGCTCCAGCGCATAACCGCTGTAGGCCATCTGGCTGTAAGGGATGGAAACGCTGCAGCTTCTGATCGACTTGGTTCCAGACTCCGTTCCTGTGCCGTTTGTATTATAGTAATAGAAGTCCATGTCTGTTCTTCCGCTGATTCCGCTTACGCTTCCGGAACTGCTGTACTGCCAGTAATCAACACGCTTGCTGTAACTGTTGCTCGTGCTGTACTGCGCAAGCCAGAACGGATAATCCTGCAGGTCATCCATGTTGAAACGCGGGGACCAGTCCGCAACGCTTCTGTAGGTATAGAACATCGGCGTATAGCCGGCGTCCTTAATGTAATTCATGAATGCCTTCGCATTGGCAGTAAGCTGTGATCTTACCGATGCTGTAGATCCGTATGAAGTCGTGCTCAGTCGGGAGCCGGAAAGGAACTCGTAGTCCATGACGACCGGCATGTTCGGCTGAAGTCCAGCTGCCTCAATCTGGTTTACTACCCAGGCCGCTTCCTTCTTAGCCTCTGTTGTCGTCTTTGCCAGTGAGAAATAATAAACGCCGACATTGACTCCGGCCTTCTGCGCATTCTGGATATTCGTAATGAAGTTACTGTCCTTATACTGTGTAAATGCTGACTTTCCGTAAGTTCCGCCGACACGGATGAAGGCAAAATCCACACCGGATTTCTTTACCTTCTGCCAGTTAATGGAACCCTGGAATACAGAAACATCGATTCCATTAAATGTAATATAATTGCTGCCCTGTACATAAGGCGGGTGATAGTAGGTTTTTCCGCCGGAGGTGCTGCTCGTTGCCGCAAAAACAGTCAGCGACAGCGCGATTAAAACTGCCGCCGTTACAGAAATCAGCAGCAGGATCCGCCGGGAAACTCTCTTCTGCAAACTCAAAAAAAACTCCTCCTTTACTGCTCTCGCCCTGCCAGCAGTCTGGCTGTGCGTAGTGGCTTCGCTCTCTTCTTCAATCACCATTACTTAGAAAACTTAAATAAATCTTAAAGATTCTTAAGCAATTATCTCTCATGATAATCGAAATGCGCGCACTTGTCAAATCATATCATCTGATCAACACAAAACAGTCTTTAAATATCCACTCATGTCATTTAGAATGGTAATTGTAAAATAATAAATGAGAGATGAATTTATGTTTGGGTATGTAATTACGCAGAAGGAAGAGCTGAAAGTCCGGGAATTCAGTATTTACAATGGGTATTACTGCGGACTGTGTAAGACCATCGGGGCAGAATACGGACAGCTGCTCCGATTTGGTCTGCAATTTGAAATGGCCTTCCTGGCACTCTTTCTGGAGGCCCTCGAGCCTGCGGAAGATGAAGTGTCTATGGAACACTGCGCAGCCCATCCTATTAAGAAAAAGCCGGTCATCCGCGGAAATGCTCAGAAATACGCTGCCGCAATGACCATAATTTTAGGATATGAAAATAACCGGGATGATATCCAGGATGACGGCCGCACTTTAAAGACCATGTCACGCTCCCTGATTCTCCACCGCGCCTATTCCAGGGCAAAGGCTGAATTTCCAAGGGCAGCAGACCTGGTACACAGCCAGCTTGAGCAGCTGTATGAACTAGAGCGGCAGAACTGCAGCTCCATTGATTCTCCGACCAACGCCTTCGGAGAAGTCATGAAAACGGTCTTTCTCAGCTGCTTTTCAAGTTCAGAAGAAAATCCGGATCAGCCGGCATCTTCAACTGAACTGCGGATTATCAGCAGCTTTGCTTACCAGCTCGGCAGATGGATCTATCTGATCGATGCGCTGGACGACTTGGAAAAAGACCGGAAAACAGGAAACTATAATCCGTTTGCATGCATTCCGCCCGAACGCGTAAAGAGCCTGGGCTCCGCCCTGCTCTACCACGCATTGGGAGAAATGTCCAAAGCGCTGGACCTGCTGGACATAAAGAAAAACCGCGGAATCATTGAAAACATCGTTTACCTGGGACTGCACAGCAAGACCGACCAGGTGCTTGAGAAGGGGGAAACAAATAACAATGGGAAATAGAGATCCATACGAAATACTAGGCATTCCCCGTAATGCTTCTCAGGATGACATCCGGAAAGCTTACCGGGAACTCGTAAAAAAATACCACCCGGATAAATACCAGGGAAACCCGCTTGCTGACCTCGCTGAAGAAAAACTGCAGGAAGTCAACTGGGCCTATGATACATTGACAAAAAACGGCGGCGCTTCTGCACAATCGCAGAGCTATGGCGGATACTCTTACGGAGCATCCGGCTCATCATACTCCGGCGGTGCTTACAGCTACGGCTCATCCGGCGCAGAAAGCCAGTACGGATCTTACACCGGCAGCTCGCCGATCTATAACCAGATCCGCGCCTACATCAACAGCAATAATATTTCTGCTGCCGAGCAGCTCCTCCTGCAGAACCGCGCAGAAGACGCAGAATGGCACTTCCTGTATGGTGTCGTTTCCTTCAAACTCGGGCGCATCGCCGAAGGCCTGCAGGACGTGCAGACTGCCGTCCAGATGGACCCGTCCAACGTCGAGTACCAGAACGCCTACAGCCAGATGAACAGTGTCGGCAGCATGTATCAGGGTATGTCCGCCGACCAGGGTTACGGAATGAACCCTCTCTGCTGGACCCTGCCGCTGTGCTTCTGCTGTTAAGCCGTGCAGAGCCTGGGAGTTTACCAGGAACAGTTACGCTGTATCTGCCGTCAGACAGTTGATTATTTTTCCAGGATAATCATCCCTGCACTGGCATAAAGCATTCTATTATGAAACTTTTAACCGGCATATCAGCTGCATCATCTGCTGACATGCCGGTTTTTTCTGTTCTTCTGGGTGATCGATTATTTTTCTTCTGCAATTTCTCTATGCAGCTTCATTTCCCCGCTTTCCGGCAGACTCTTCATCTGGAAGGCTTTACGGTTCAGCATACGCATGGAATTGATGATGCAGATGATCGCTACACCAACGTCTGCGAATACAGCTGCCCACATGCCGGCAAGGCCGAGTGCGCCGAGCAGCAGGATAAGCAGCTTGACGGCAATCGCGAAGACGATGTTTTCTCTGGCAATGCGGACGGTCTTTCTGGCAATGCGGATAACGAGAGGAATACGCTCCAGATTATCATCCATGATGACAACATCTGCGGCTTCGATAGCCGCGTCGGAGCCCAGGGAACCCATCGCGATTCCAACATCCGCGCGGGCAAGTACCGGGGCGTCATTGATTCCGTCTCCGATAAATGCGAGTTTCTTCTTATTTTCCTTCTCCTCATCCAGCAATTCTTCCACTTTCTGTACTTTTCCGTCTGGAAGAAGTTCAGAATACGTATGGTCTATGCCAAGCCGGCTGGCGATGGCTTCGCCGACCTGCTTTCTGTCTCCGGTAAGCATGACGACCTGACGGACGCCTTCTTCTTTCATTTCGTGGATTGCCTCAGCAGCTTCCGGCTTTACAACATCGGAGATGGCGATTGCGCCAAGGTATCTGTCGTTTTCGGCGACGTAGACGACGGTAGCTGCCTCGTCGCACAGCTCAGAACATGAAATTCCGTGTTCCTGCATCATTTTTGCGTTGCCGACGATGATGGTGCGGCCATTTGATTTCGCGATCAAGCCGCGGCCGCTGACGTTGTCAACGGATTCCAGACCATCCGGATTTCCGGATTTTCCTGCGGCCCGGCGGATGGATGCGGCGATCGGGTGGGTCGAGAGACCTTCCGCGAACGCGGCTGTTCCCAGGAGTTCCTGCTCCGTTACTCCACTTGCCGGGGTGGCTTTTGTCACAGTAAACTGGCCCTTCGTGAGGGTTCCGGTCTTATCGGAAACGACAGTGTCAAGCTCAGACATCAGCTCCAGGTAGTTGGAGCCCTTGACGAGCACGCCCTCGCGGGATGCGGCTCCGATTCCGCCAAAGAATGAAAGCGGGACGGAAATGACAAGGGCGCACGGGCATGAAATGACGAGGAAGGTACATGCACGGTAAATCCAGGTCAGCGGATCACGGGTCACAATAGAAGGGATGACGGCCAGGATGACCGCTCCCAGAACGACCAACGGTGTGTACCAGCGGGCAAATCTCGTAATGAAGTTCTCGGTTCTGGATTTCTTGGAAGTCGCTTCCTCGACCATTTCCAGAATGCGGGAAACGGTAGAATCCTCATATTCCTTAGATGCGCGGATTTTCAGAAGTCCTTCTCCGTTGATACAGCCGGAAAGGATTTCATCGTCCTTTCTGACGCTGCGGGGAACGGACTCACCGGTCAGAGCAGCGGTGTCTACCATGCTCGATCCGTCAACAACCACGCCATCAACCGGGACTTTCTCACCCGGACGAATGACCAGAATATTATCGATCTCGACATCGTCCGGATCGATCGTTTCAACGGTCCCATCTTCGTGAAGAAGGTTGGCGTATTCCGGTGCAATTTCCATCAGATCCTTGATGGAGCCCCTGGACTTGTTTACCGCATAGTCCTGGAAAAATTCTCCCACCTGATAAAACAGCATAACTGCGCATGCTTCTGAATTCTCACCAACAACAAACGCGCCGATTGTCGCGATGAACATAAGGAAAGATTCATCCAGCATCTGAAGGTTTTTGATGCCGATCAGTGCGTTCTTCACAACATCGCCGCCCGCAATGAAGTATGGAAGCAGGTATGGAATCATCAGAACCCAGTGGCTGCTGAACACACCCGTGAGAAGTCCCATTCTTCTCAAAATGTGTTCGCCCGCAGCGAGAATCACATAAATAACCAGAGCAGTGATGATCCGGTTTCTTTCCTTCCTTTGTTTTTTTGTCAGCGAACTTTGTTTCATTTTCCTACCCTCCGAATCTGCCTCAGCAGCAGATTCATTGTTTCAGCAATCTCTAATCTCAGTAAATCTCTCCGTCTGTACATTTGCACAATCATTCATATGTTCATGTAAAAACGATCGCTCGAACGGGGAAACCGCCTGCATGGCTGTCCCCGCACGAATGTTCTTGTTATCTAAAGGTAAATCTCGCAGTCCGGTTCAACCTTCTTGCAAGTTTTTACGACTTCTTTCATAATTTCATCAAAACGGTCATCATCTGCATCGATCTTCATTTTCTGCATCATGAAGTTGACATGAACGTCATTTACTCCATCCAATTTCTTTACCGCGTTCTCCATCTTTGCTGCGCAGTTTGCACAATCTACTTCGATTTTGAATTTCTTTTTCATTTTAGAAGTTCCTTTCCGCCGTCTTTCTGCCGGACTGCATTCATTTCTGACTTCCTGCAGTTCTTCCTCAGCTGCGCACTCTGTCTGCGCAGTCTCCGATTTCTGCTCCGCCAGTATCCAGAGAAGAATATGTTCCTTTTACTCCTCTTCAATATGTTCTTTTCCCATCGCAATAATGGTCTTTACATGATCGTCTGCAAGAGAATAAATCATTGATTTTCCCTGCCTCTTCGCACTGACCAGATCCGATGCCTTCAGGATCTGCAGCTGGTGAGACACCGCCGACTGATTCATGGAAATATCATCACAGATCTCCCCGACACTCTTTCCGCCTTCAAAGAGGTCATAAAGAATCCGGATTCTGGTCGAATCTCCGAACACCTTAAACAGCTCAGCCAGGTCAATCAGCTCTTCTTCATCGATTTCATGGGTCAGGCGGTCTACCTTTCGGTCAAATAATTCAATTAAATCCGACATACTCATTCCTCCTGCTCTGCTTCTCAACTCTCTCCGCCGGCAGCAGTGAACGCACTGCGCTTCTTCCTTTCTCCGGCACTCGGGAATAGATCTCAAAACCAGCTTATTATGAACTATCGTTCATATGATTATATTATCATATATTCATCGAAAGTCAACACAGCAAGAAGAAAAAATATTTTCTTTTTGAGGCTAAAGCGAACGGTGGCTGCCTGGGAAGCTTGTTGTCGTCTGACGAATAGACAATCAAAACTCCCCTGCCACAGGCCCAGCTGTTTTTCCATGACAACTCTTAAAACCTGTGGCGGGGGAATCCATTCTAATTATTATCATTCAGCGGCAGATACGGCGCCATTGCTGCGGCGGTTCCGCTGATCGGCATGGTCTGAAGCCAGATGTGGCCCGGTCCGGTGAGCAGTGTGTTAAACACGCCTTCACCGCCGAAGAACATGTTCTTCAGGCCCGGAACTTCCTGAATGTCCATGCGGACCGTTCCGTCCATGGCTGCGACATATCCGGTGTCTACGACGATCTGCTGACCCGGCTTGAGCTCGTATTCCACAACGCTTCCATCAATTTCCAGGAAGGCCGTTCCCATTCCGGACAGCTTCTGCATGATAAATCCCTCGCCGCCGAAGAATCCGGAGCCCAGATTTTTACGGAAGAAGACGGACAGTTCCACACCAGATTCTGAAGCGAGGAATGCCGTTTTCTGCGCGATGATTTCATGTCCCGGTCCGATCTCTACTGGCATAATGGATCCCGGAAAACTGGACGCGAAGGCGATCATTCCGCGGCCGCCCATGGCGGTGTAGTGATTCTGAAACAGGTTCTCACCGGACATCATGCGTCCGAACATTTTACGGAGTCCGCCGCCGCTGGTCGTTTCCATCTTCATGTTCGGGCTCATCCAGCTCATAGCTCCGGATTCTGTAATCATCATTTCGCCCTCATTCAGGCTGCAGATAACGACTGGCAGATTTCCGCCCTTGATTTCGTAATGCATCATTCTCTCCTTTGAAACAACAATTAATTTGACGACTTGAATATCTTCCAGTATGTGCTGTACAGATCATCGCCATCCGGGCCAAGGTCCCGCAATACCTGGCATTTTGCCAGCTGTTTGTCAGAAAGGAACAGATTCGGGTTGTTCCTGTATTTTGCAGGCATCATCTTGCGCGCACCCTCATTTGGCGTGCTGTAGGTCAAATACTTGAAATTCTTATAGGCAATATCCGGCCGACAGAGGAAGTTGATCCACTTCTCCGCATTGGTCTTATGGAAAGCGTTTTTCGGAATGACCCAGTTGTCGATAAAGAGCTCCGAGCCTTCCTTCGGCACGCAGAAGGCCAGATTCTTATTCAGCTTCTGGCTGTAAATAACCTCGCCGTTCCAGACGACACCGAGCTTGGCGGAGTTTCCGATGAGGAGGTCTCTGGCCGAGTCGTTGACATATTTATAGACCAGCGGTCTCTGCGCAATCAGGTCGTTCACCGCACGTCTCAGCTGGGACTTTTTGGTTGTATTCAGGGAGTATCCGTCCTTTTTCAGGGCAACCATCAGTGTGTCGCGGACAGAATCCTGCATCAGAATGCTCCCTTTGTATTTCTTATTCCACAGATCCTTCCAGGACGTAACCGCACCGTCTCCCAGCTTCTTTTTATTATACATAATTCCGGCAACACCCCACTGGTACGGCACCGCGTATTTATTTCCCGGGTCATAGGTCTTATCGGCGATCTTCAGATACTGCTTTCCGATGTACTTGAAATTCGGCAGCTTGCTGAAGTCAATCTTCTGCAGCAGACCCTCGGTTCTCATCTTCTCAACCATATAATCAGACGGACAGATGACGTCGTAGACACCGGCATGATTCTTGATGACCGGGTACATTTCCTCGTTCGTATCGAAGGTGTCCAGCACGACCTTGATGCCCGTCTCCTTCTGGAACTGCTTGACTACAGACGGATCGACGTAGTCGCCGTAGCAGTAGACCAGGACCTCATTCTTGTTCTTTTCTCCGCATCCCGTCAGCGTAACTGCCGCCAGCAGGGACAAAACAAGAATCAGCAAGAGCGAAACTGCCCGGCGCGCGGCCGTATATTTTCTTCCTTGTTCTTTCATTTTTTGTCCACCATCCTAACTCTGCGGGGTTTCAACGACGAACTCGTCTTCCGGGGGACGGCCGTCCTCACGGTTGGCGATCAGCAGCACGGCCATAACCACGATGAAAATGATCGTGGACAGGGCGAACAGGGTCGGACGGATGCCGACCTTCACCTGACTGTAAATCAGCGTGGAAATCGTGTTGATGCCTGCGCCTCTGGTGAAGTGGGTGACGACAAAATCATCCACCGACATGGTAAAGGCAAGGAGGAAGCCGGAAACAATACCCGGCCGGATGTCCGGAATCACGACTTTCCAGAAGGCCGTCACCGGTGATGCGCCCAGATCCAGCGCCGCCTCGTAATTCTGCACACCGAGACTTTTCAGTTTCGGCATGACAGACAGAATGACGTAAGGGATGCTGAAAGTAATGTGTGCCAGAAGCACGGTTCCCCAGTTCAGGTAGAATCCGAAGGCGATAAAGGCCAGCATCAGGGAAATTCCGGTTACGATGTCCGCGTTCAGCAGCGGGATATTATTTACACCCAGAAGAAGGGCCTGGCCCTTCCGGCCGAAGTTCAGGATTCCCACGCAGGCAAGGACGCCGATTATCGTTGCAATCAGCGAGCTTACGATGGCGATGGAGAAGGTATTCCAGACTGCGTTCAGCATGGTCGTGTCGTGGAACATCTCCTTATACCAGCGCAGGGAAAAACCCGTCCAGGCGAACATGGACTTGCTCTTATTAAACGACAGCACCATCAGGGTGACAATCGGCAGGTAAAGAAAGAGCAGGATAATGATCAGATAAATGCTTCGAATTGCTTTTCTCATTACAGCATGCTCCCTTCTCCGTTTTTATCCAGCTTCATCAGTGCCGCCATGCTCAGGATGATGAATACCATCATGACCAGGGAAATTCCGGATCCCAGGTTCCAGTTGGCGCTGGTGGTGAACTCCTGCTCAATGATATTTCCGATCAGATAGATCTTTCCGCCGCCCAGGATATTGGAAATCACGAATGTGGTCAGGCTCGGAACGAAGACCATGGTAATTCCGCTGACGATTCCCGGCACGCACATCGGAAGGACAACCTTCTTCAGCACGGTAGATTCCGAAGCGCCCAGATCATAGGCCGCCTCGATGATGTTCGGGTCGATCTTTTCCAGCGCGTTATAGATCGGAAGAACCATGAAAGGCAGGAAGTCGTAGACCATGCCCAGGATAATCGCTCCTGTCGTGTTGATGATGTGCGGAAACGGAAGGCGCAGCATCCTGGCCGCATGATACATGATTCCGCCCTTCTCCAGAATGACCTGCCAGGCCATGGTCCTCAAAAGGAAGTTCATCCACATCGGAAGCAGGAAAATAAAGACGATCAGGCCCTTTCTTCCGAAGGTGCTCTTTTTCAGAACCAGAGCCAGCGGAATGGAAAGCGCCAGACAGATCACCGTACTGATGACGGAAAGGCTCAGAGACAGGCCCAGAGCCTTCAGATGCACCGGCTGAAAGACCGCCAGAATATTCGCGGTCGTAAAGGCTCCCGTCCGGTCCGTAAAGCCGTAATAGACGATCATCAGAAGCGGAATCAGCGTTCCGGCAATCATCCAGACGATATACGGAACTGCAGGCAGTTTTTTCATCGATAAAATACTCCTTTCTCCGGCATTCCGGACTACTCGGCTTCCAGATCCAGTGCTTCCTGTTCCGGTTTCACCGGCTTATGCATGATCTGGATATTAAACGGGATGACGTCAATGCTGACCTGCCTTCCCACTTCATAACTCGTTGTATTCTGTGCCAGCCAGGTGAAGCCGCCGGCCTCGATTTCCATTTCATAGTGAACGCCGATAAAGACATTGTGTGTTACAACGCCGTCCAGTTTCCCTTTTCCCGGCTCTCCGATCAGAATGTCCTCCGGACGGATGACCACATCCACCGGCTGATTTTCGCCAAAGCCCGTATCCACGCAAGGAAACTCCGTGCCGCAGATTCTGACCAGCTTATCTCTGATCATGCAGGCATCGATGATATTGCTGTCGCCGATGAAGTCCGCAACAAAAGCATTCTGCGGTTCATTGTAGATTTCTTCCGGCGTTCCGATCTGCTGGATATCACCATTATTCAGAACGATGATGCGGTTGCTCATGGTCAGCGCCTCCTCCTGGTCGTGGGTGACATAGAGGAAGGTAATTCCCAGCTCTTCCTTCAGACGAATCAGCTCGTACTGCATGTCCTCTCTGAGCTTCAGATCCAGGGCGCCCAGCGGCTCATCCAGAAGAAGAAGCTTCGGCTCATTGACGACAGCCCTCGCGATGGCGACACGCTGCTGCTGGCCTCCGGACATCTGGTCGATCTTACGGTTTTCAAATCCTTCCAGATTGACCAGTTTCAGGCCGTATTTTACCTTTTCACGGATATAGGAATCACTTTTTCCGCTGATTTTCAGGCCGAAGGCGATATTCTGCCCCACATTCATATGCGGGAACAGGGCATACTTCTGGAACACCGTGTTAATCTGCCGCTTGTTCGGCGGTAGGTCTGTAATGTCCTTTCCCTCAAAAAACACCTGTCCGCTGTCCGGCTTCTCGAATCCGCCGACGATCCTCAGCAGCGTCGTTTTTCCGCAGCCCGACGGTCCCAGCAGGGTAATAAATTCATTTTCTTCAACAGTCAGATTAAAATGATCCAACACGACATGATCATCATACTTCTTGCAGATATCTCTCAGTTCGATCAGAGTTTTTGCCATTTGCATCCTTTCCTGGGAAATTCCGGCCGTTTTCCGCCTGCTGCACAGCAGCCAGGCCTGCAGGTCAGACAGATGACCGCTGCCTCCCATATAAAAACGTAAATGCCGGCGGAAACATATCCGCAGAAGATTCTGAGGCCTGCTCCGCCTATCCAGACAGAAAGAACCGCACCCGGCTGTGTACGGTTCTTCTGCGTTTCCTCGTAAATAACAATATTCTACCACAGAAAACCCATCCCTGCTACAGAATCAGCGCCGCATACTGGCATTTACGAAAGTTTTACCAATCACTCTTTTCCCAGATTCTCAAGGGTCGTGAACCCCCCGCATCCAGTCCGATTCATCTGATGAGAAGTTTTCTTAATTGTTTCTTAAATGTTCGGAAATGCTCTTGCACCCGTCTGCCCATCGTTTATCATGGAATACGTCATCACATTATCGACCAATCATGAAAAGAGGCATATATGAATAAACAGGTAAAATTTCTTGCGTTTTTTCTTTGTCTGACGGTAACCGCCAGCTTCTCGGCGGTTCCTTCTCTGGCAAAAACCAACGCGCAAGGCAGCTCCCCGCAGCGAAAAACCGCGGCACCGGCCCGCTCCGGCGCATCACAGATAAAAAAGGATCCGCATAGCATCCTGGTTACTTATAAAAAAGGCGTTTCCACGGATGAGGCAGAAAATCAGGTGGAAAAAAGCGGCCTGGATGCCCAGGACTCGCTGAAAACCTCAGGCTGCACAGTGGTAAAGGCCAGCCTTGACAAGGGCACAAGGGTCAGCGAGGCTCTTTCTGAGATGAATCAGAAGAAAGACGTTGTCTCTGCCCAGCCGAATTATATTTACAAGATTGCAGGTACGAAGAGCAGATCTGGCGCGCAGAAATCCACTGGCATAAAGGGCAGAACTTCTGCACAGAACAGCTCTTCTCAGAACTCGTCCGGCTCCAAAAATACATCCGCATCGTCTGCGGAAAAATCTGCCGCCGACCCATACGTTTCAAACGGCCAGGCCTACCAGCTGAAAACCACCAACGCCGAACAGGCCTGGAGTTTTCTGGAAGGCAGAAAGCACGGAAGGACTACCGTTGCCGTCATTGACACCGGCGTCGACACAGAACATGAGGACCTTCAGAAGAATCTCATCACGAAAAACGGCTGCTACACCCGCGCTGCAAACGGCACGGACACGCAGACCAGAGACGATTCCGGCGAGCACGGCACCCACGTCTCCGGAATTATCGGAATGACTTACGGCAATGGAAAAGGCTCTTCCGGCATTGCAGCAGGCCACCACAACAACCTGGTGCGCGTGCTGATGATCGGCGCCAGCAGTGACGGAGAGACCCTCAGCACCTTCGACGTCGCCAGCGCCCTGAAAATCGCGGAAAAAGCCGGCGCAAAAGTTGTAAACATGAGCTTCGGCTTTGGCGTGAAAGACCGTATTCTGGAGCAGTGTCTCAGAAACGCGGACGCTCAGGGAATCACCCTGGTTGCCGCCTCCGGCAACGATTCCAACGACTACAACGATACGCCGAAAGAGGAAAATGAGGTCATTTCCGTCAACGCAGCCAACGCAAAGAAACAGCCGGCTTCCTTCTCTGATTTCGGCAGCACAACCGATGTTTCCGCACCGGGATTCCGCATCCTCAGCAGCGTTCCGGGAGACAGCTATGAAAAAATGGACGGAACTTCCATGGCCTCCCCTTGTGTCGCTGCAGAAGCTGCACTGATCCTCGACGCAAACCCTGACCTGACCCCGCAGCAGGTCAGAAACATCATCTGCGGAACGACCGATTCCGACCATTTCAGCCAGTACAGCGCCTACGGAAACATCGACTGCCTGAAAGCCGTGCAGAGCGCGGCATCCGCAGGAAACACCGCCGTTTCTTCCCTTGAAGTCAAACCGTCCCAGCTGGATCTGACGGAAGGTGACGATTATGGCATCGACTGCCTGGTCCGTCCGGCATCCTGCACACAGGCCATCAGCTGGACCAGCGCAGATCCTTCTGTCGCGTCCGTTTCCGCATCTGGCATCGTAACCGCAAAAAAATCCGGAAAAACCACAATCACCGCTTCCTGCGGAGGAAAGACTGCTTCCGTCTCCGTCACTGTAAAACCGGAAAACAAAGCATCTTCCATCACGATTTCCAATATTCCGGCCAGCCGTGAAATCCTGCTGGGCGATTCCCGGTCCCTGACCGCAGTCATCGCACCGCTCGACGCATCCAACATGGAACGTTACTGGACTTCCGACCATCCGGACGTCCTCTACTGCGACGGAAACACCGATCCGGTCCTGACCGCCCGCCGCACCGGCACCGCTACGATCACCGTCAGAAACTACGATAGCAGCGTCAGTGACCAGGTCACCCTGACCGTAAAGAAGGCCCCGGACAAAATCCGAATGACCAAGGGCGCAGGCTCCCTGAAAGCTGGTTCTTCCAGCCCGTTTAAGGCCCTTGCCACCGAAAATGGCCGCTCAAAAGACGTTTCCCAGCAGATTCACTGGAGCGTCAGCGGCTCCGCCGCCCGCATCACAGACAGCGGCCTTCTGACCGCGAAAAAGGCCGGAACCGTCTACGTCACCGCGTCCATCACGACACTGGGAAACTCCGGCTCCCATGTAAAACTGCGCGCAGTGAAAAAGGTGAAAATCACAAAAGTCGGTGCATCTTCTAAAACGAAGAGACATGCAGGGCTTGGAAATTCCGCCCGGACCAGTCAGAAAGCCGACCAGACCGCTGCGGCGTCCTCTGGCGCGTCTGCTTTTGCCGGAAATGGATCTGCAGGCAGCTCAAATTCAGCAGCTGCCGGGAAATCTGAGAATATTGACACTGACTCGGAAAATAGCAGGTCCGGGTATACTGTATCCTCAAATAAAGCGGCTGCCGCACACATAAAAAGCACCGGCAGTTCTGTCGAAGACCTGCGCCAGAAATATATTCTCGCACTTAGCGAACTGGACAGCCAGTACGAACAGAACAAAGATATGTACAATCCCGAGGTAAAGAAGGAAATCGAACAGGCACGCTCCGCCGTTCTCCTGCGCCTTCAGATGCTGCAGACTCCTTACCAGGCGGCAGATGCGGCAAATTACTACACCAGCAGCCTCGTGGTTTATCAGCAGCTCCTGACACTGGACAAAAGTATTGCGCCGGAAAGCAGCAGTCTGAATGCGCTGAAGGTTTCTGCAGTCCGCCAGTTCCAGGCAGGAATGCCGAAAAACAGGAAGAAATACAGTGCCTACTACTGGGGAATCATGCAGAACACCAGGGCCGCTGAAACGAAAAAAATGAAAAACGCCCGGACTTATTCTGAACTCATCCTCGACTGCTCAGAGATTTTCAATAAATACGATATCCTCATCAGCCTGACGGGAGACGACGATGATATCAATATCAGTGCCCTGATCTCCCAGCTGATTTCCGGCCTGGGCACAAATGACAGTTCTGCCGTCTCTGCAAAACCATGGTACAGCATCAAAGCCACGGAAAAGAAACGGGCTTCCTCCCTGCAGTCCCTGAAAAAGATAAATGACAAACTGCAGAAATCCCCGGTTGTCTCCGCGTCTGATAAGGCCTCCATGGCCAAATTGTATAAACAGGACGTTAACGAGGTGAAAAAGGACATCGATGTCGAAGAAATGCGCACCGTACGCTCCCTCTTCGCTGCCCGCGCGAATAAACTTCTGACCGTCACGGATCCTGCCAGCAGCTTTTACATCAGCACCAACGAGAAGAGCCGCCTGTCCAGGAAGGTCAGCGCCCTGTATCAGTCCCTTCCGCTTTCTGATATGAGCCTGTCCACGCGCAAGGCCCTCTGGGAAAAATGCCAGACCGCCCAGGACAGCATCAGCGCGGCGCTCAACCGCCCGGAAGCGATGTCCCTCTACGGGAAAATTGTGAAGCTGCTGAGGAAGTATAAGTAGGAAAGCTGTCCCTTCCCGACTCCCCGGTCAACGTTCTGGTCGGGAAGGTCCCACTTTTTCTCACGCCCATACCCTTCTATGCTTCTTATCACCACATAAATACAGCGCCGGAACACAATTTCCGGCGCTGTGATATTACGATTTAAGATTGATCCTGTCTTTTACTGATCGTGCTCTTTCTTGTATTTCGTGACCAGTGTGTTGATGCGGTCGTATGGATCGAGCAGTTTTCCGATGGAGGAATCGTGGTTCAGTGTGTCGATGATGTAGGCGATGTACTTGCTCATGCCGCAGCTGATGTAGTAGTCGCGGGAGAGGAGCTCTTCGGACTGGTAAACCAGGTTGGTGGTTACGACCTTGTAGATGATTCCTTTTTCAACGGCTTCGTCGAAGACCTTCATTCCCTTTGTGAACAGGCCGAATGTGGCGATGACGAAGATTCTGCGTGCGCCGCGCTTTTTCAGCTCAGTGGCTACGTCGATCATGCTTTCGCCGGATGCGATCATGTCGTCAACGATGAACATGTCTTTTCCTTCTACGGATGCGCCGATGAACTCATGGGCAACGATCGGGTTGCGGCCGTCTACGACTTTGCTGTAGTCGCGGCGCTTGTAGAACATTCCCATGTCTACGCCCAGTACGGATGCCATGTATACGGCTCTCTGTGTACCGCCCTCATCCGGACTGATAACCATCAGATGATCATTATCGAACTGGATATCGTCGCACTCTTTGCAGATGCCTTTAATGAACTGATACGTGCATTTTACAGTCTCGAACCCGTTCAGCGGAATAGCGTTCTGAACTCTCGGGTCATGAGCGTCGAAGGTGATGATGTTATCTACACCCATGTTGACCAGTTCCTGCAGCGCGATTGCGCAGTCCAGAGACTCTCTGGCGCTTCTTCTGTGCTGTCTGCCTTCGTACAGGAACGGCATAATAACGGTGATACGATGTGCTTTTCCTTCTACTGCAGCGATAATTCTCTTCAGGTCGGAGAAGTGGTCATCCGGGGACATGTGGTTTGGCTCACCGTAAATATCGTAGAACAGGCTGTGGTTGGTAATATCTACCATCAGGTACAGGTCGAGTCCGCGAACTGTCCGCTTGATCTCTCCCTTTGCCTCTCCAGAACCGAAACGCGGGTTATCAATCTCTACGAGATAGGAACCATTTTCGTAAACCGGCTCCTCTTCATTGGTTGTGCGCTCCTGGTCTCTTTCTGTACGCCAGGAAATCAGCCAGTTGTCTACACGTTTGCCAATGCCTTCGCAACTCTTCAGCGGAACTACGCCCAGAGGTGCTACCGGTCTGCTGTTCAGCAATAATTTATCATTTGCCATGATTGTACTCCTATTCACTTGCTTTCATGCCTTAAGTTCAAGCGGATCAAAATGTTTCGCACAACTATTATACACTTTTTCTAATTCGATTGTAGGCCATATTGGCTATTTTCATGTATTTTTCGCCGCAGAAATGCCATCCCCGCCGTCAAAATAATCCCAAGCAAGGAAATTTCCTCCCCGTTTCCTGCCGGCAGAAAAAAAGCGCTGCCCCGCGGAACATCCAACTGTTCCGCGCAGCAGCGCTTTCTTTCTGGTTACTATAAAAGCACAATATCTCTGCATTTCATCCGGATGCCTGTGCGTCCGGAATCAAGCTGCCGTTTACATTTTAACTGAAGAATTCCTTGACCTTTTCCTTGAAACTGCCCTTCTTCTTATAGCAGCTTTCATTCAGCTTCTTGCTCATCTCCTTGATGGCCTTCTTCTGCGCTCCGCTGAGTTTGGTCGGAACTTCCAGGTTGACGGTGACCATCAGGTCTCCGTTGCGTCCTGTACGCAGGCTCCGGATTCCCTTTCCTTTCAGGCGGAAAATCGTTCCCGGCTGCGTTCCCGCAGGAACGTGGTAGCTGACTTTTCCGTCCAGGGTAGGAACGGTGATGTCGCTTCCGAGAGCGGCCTCTTCAAAGGTAATCGGAACCTCGATCCGAAGGTCGTTTCCAGTTCTTCTGAACAGGGGGTGACTCTGTACTCTCAGGACGATGTACAGATCTCCTGCCGGGCCGCCGTTTTCACCAGGCTCGCCCTGTCCTCTGATCGGAATAACGGAGTCGGTATCCACTCCGGCCGGAATGTTGACATCGATCTTGATCTTCTTTCTGACCTTTCCGGTGCCGTGGCAGTCCGGGCACGGTGTATCGATAATTTCTCCGGTACCTCCGCAGTCCGGACACGGAGAACTGCTCTGGAACTGTCCGAGAGGAGTTCTCTGTACACGCGTATACATACCTGTTCCGTTGCAGCGCGGACATTTATGCTTGCTCGTGCCAGGCGCAGCTCCAGTGCCGCCGCACTTCTTACAGGATACATTCTTATTCATCTGAATGGTCTTTTTGACGCCGAATGCCGCCTCTTCAAAGGTAATAGTCAGGCGCTCCTGAAGATCCGCACCTTTTCTCGGCGCGTTGGCCTGGGAACGGCTTCCGCCGCCTCCAAAGCCGCCGAATCCGCCGCCGAAGAAATCATTGAAAATATCTCCGAATCCGCCGAAATCACCGGCATTAAATCCGCCGAATCCGCCGGCACCGCCGGCGCCGCCGGCGCCGCCAAATCCTGCATTCGGATCAACTCCGGCAAAACCGAACTGATCGTACTTTCTCTTCTTATCCGGGTCTGACAGAACGGTATATGCTTCATTGACCTCTTTGAATTTCTCTTCCGCAGACTTGTCACCCGGGTTGCGGTCAGGATGATACTTCAGCGCCATTTTTCGGAAGGCCTTTTTTATTTCTTCCTCGCTGGCGCCTTTTTTCAGGCCCAGAACCTCATAATAATCCCTTTTCTTTTCTGCCATACCTCTTCTCACCTTCTCGCAGCTGATAACACATCAATCCGACCGGGGAATTCCCGGCCGGACTGATCATGCATTCGCCGCTATATTTTCTGCATGTCTGCTCGTCCGACGGGGACTTGTTAATCAGACATTATTTATCATCATCAACGACTGTGTAGTCCGCATCGACAACATTGTCATCGTTTCCGGAATTTCCGCTGTTACCGTTGTTTCCGGCATTGCCTGCGTTTCCGCCTGCTGCGCCTGCGCCAGGGTTAGCTCCCATGTTCGGGCCTGCTCCCGCAGCGCCTGCACCTGCTCCCGGCTGACCCTGCTGCGGTCCTGCCTGCTGATACAGCTTTGTGGAAACCTCATTCAGCTTGGACATCAGGGCATCTTCCTTAGCCTTGACATCATCCGGATTATTGGCATTCAGTGCAGACTGCAGGTCATTCTTTGCCGCTTCCAGAGCGCTCTTGTCAGCATCGGAGATCTTGTCTCCAGCTTCCTTGATGACGTTGTCACACTGATAAATCATATTCTCAGCCTTGTTCTGCTCTTCAACAGCGGCCTTCTTCTTCTTATCCTCAGCCTCGTACTGCTGTGCTTCCTTGACTTTCTTATTGATCTCATCCTCGGACAGGTTTGTGGAGGAGGTAATGGTGATTGCCTGCTCTTTTCCTGTTCCCAGATCCTTGGCGCTTACATGTACGATACCATTGGCATCGATATCGAAAGTAACCTCAATCTGCGGTACCCCACGTGGAGCCGGTGCAATGCCTGTCAGCTGGAATCTGCCCAGTGTAATGTTATCGGCAGCCATCTCACGCTCACCCTGCATGACGTGAATGTCTACTGCAGTCTGGTTATCAGCAGCTGTGGAGAAGATCTGGCTCTTCTTTGTAGGAATGGTTGTATTTCTCTCAATCAGCTTGGTTGCTACACCACCCAGTGTCTCGATGGACAGGGACAGCGGAGTTACATCCAGAAGCAGGACATCGTTAACTTCACCAGTCAGAACTCCGGCCTGAATTGCAGCACCGACTGCTACGCACTCATCCGGGTTGATGCCCTTGAATGGCTCCTTGCCGGTCTCATTTTTGACCGCTTCCTGAACTGCCGGAATTCTGGAAGAACCACCGACCAGAACGATCTTAGACAGGTCAGCAGCGGTAATGCCTGCATCCTGCAGTGCCTTGCGTGTAGGCGGAATGGTTCTCTGAACCAGGTCTGATGTCAGCTGATTGAACTTGGCTCTTGTGAGCTCCATGTCCAGATGCAGCGGGCCTTCAGCAGTTACGGTAATGAACGGCAGATTGATGTTGGTTGTCTGTGCAGAGGACAGCTCTTTCTTCGCCTTCTCGGCAGCTTCCTTCAGTCTCTGCATAGCCATGTTGTCCTTGCGCAGGTCAACGCCGTGCTCCTGAGCGAATGTGTCTGCCAAGTAGTTCATGATTGCGTTATCGAAGTCATCGCCGCCCAGGTGTGTATCACCGTTGGTAGCCAGTACTTCGAATACGCCGTCGCCCAGTTCCAGTACGGAGACATCGAATGTGCCGCCGCCCAGGTCGTATACCAGGATCTTCTGGGATCCTGTCTCTTTATCCAGTCCATATGCCAGGGAAGCTGCTGTCGGCTCGTTGATGATTCTCTTTACATCGAGGCCTGCGATTCTTCCGGCATCCTTGGTTGCCTGCTTCTGTGCATCAGAGAAGTAAGCCGGTACAGTAATAACGGCTTCTGTAACCTTCTCGCCCAGATAAGCTTCTGCATCGTTCTTCAGCTTGGTCAGGATCATCGCGGAAATATCCTGCGGTGTGTAATCCTTACCGTCAATTGTTACTTTATAATCCTCGCCCATATGTCTCTTGATGGAAGAAACGGTTCTGTCCGGGTTCGTAACTGCCTGGCGCTTTGCTGTTTCTCCGACCAGTCTCTCACCGCTCTTGGTGAATCCGACTACAGACGGTGTTGTTCTGTTTCCTTCTGCATTTGTAATTACTGTAGGCTCTCCACCTTCCAGAACTGCCACACAGCTGTTCGTAGTTCCTAAATCTATTCCGATTACTTTCGACATAACGAAATTCCTCCTTGTTGATTAATTCTCTCCCAAATCCCTTTAAGAGACGGCGTCTCATCTTCTGGTGAGAACATCCATATATAGTCAGGCCTTGCGGCCGGGCTTGCTGTTTAAGATGCCGGAACTCTCTTTCCGGCGCGGGTCATTACTGGTTGACCTTTACCATTGCCGGACGGACGACCTTTCCGTGCAGCTTGTATCCTTTCTGCAGGACTCCGGTTACCTGACCGGATTCATAGTCGTCATTGTTATCCGTCATCACTGCGTGATGGAAGTTCGGATCGAAATCCTTACCCAGGGCTTCAATCTCCTCCAGTCCGGATTTCTCCAGGACTTCACGGAACTGCTTGAAGATCATGCTCATGCCCTTTTCATACGCTTCATCGGCGCAGTCCTGAGCAAGCGCACGCTCGAAGTTATCCAGAACGGTCAGCAGCTCTGCCAGGATCTTCTGATTTGCGTAATCGTAAATCTCGGATTTTTCCTTTTCGACTCTGCGTTTATAATTCTGGAAATCCGCCATCAAACGGATATACTTGTCATTCTGGTCTTCCTCAGCATCAGCAGCTTTGTCTTCTTTCTTATCCGCGTCCTTCTGCTCATCAGACTTTCCACTTTCATTTTCTGCTTCTTTCTGATCAGCATCTTTTTCCGCGTTTTCAGAAGATGTCTCCGCTGCCTTTTCATCAGATGTGTCCGAGCCCTGATCTTCAGTGTTCTGATTCTGCTTCGGATCCTTTCCTTCTGCTTCTTTCATTTTCTCCTCACTCATCGTTCTTGTCCTCACCGCCTCCGTCGTCTATTTTAAATGCATCATTCAGATTGTCCGTAAGGTACTGGACAATTGAAGTGATTTCATCGTATTTCATTCTTGTCGGACCGATGACGCCGATCTTTCCGGCGAAACGGCCGTTTACATGGTAGGTCGCTGTAATCAGCGAGCAGTCTTTCAGTTCCTCATCCGTGTTCTCATCACCGATGGTGACAACCATGCCGTTGTCTCTGTCCATCAATGTTTTTACCAGTTCATCCCGCTTATCAAACAACGAAATGAAATTTTTTGCACGCTTCAGATCTGTATATTCAGGCTGATCGAAGATGTTGCTCAGACCGTCCATGTAAAATCTGACATTCAGCAGATTCTCAAGAGTGTGCATGAAGTTCGGCATGACATCTCTGGCCAGCGGACTCATCGCAGCTACATCATCCTGGAATTCGGAAACAATGTTATCCTTCAGGAAATCCGTCAGCTGGCGCCCGCGATAGGTATAAGTCAGTGTCTTGCTCAGGACCCTCAGCACCTCATCTGAAACCGGCTGTTCCAGATGGATCAGCGTGTTGGATGACTTTCCGCTCTCGGCAACCGTCATCAGAATGACGGTATGCCCGTCAACCGGCAGAAAATCAACAAACTTCAGTCTGTCCTCATCCTGCACCGGACTCAGTGCAAATGCCGCCAGATTGGTGATCTCTGACAGCAGGTCTGCTGCTCTCTGAATCGTTTTATCAAGTTCATCGATATCACTGTGCAGGGTATCCTTAATCATTTTCTGTGATTCCTGCGGTATCTCGACCTTTCCCATCGAGTTATTCACATACCAGCGATATGCCTTGTCCGACGGTACACGGCCCGCAGATGTATGCGGGTGAGTCAGGTAACCCATCTCTTCCAGGTCACTCATCTCATTTCTGATCGTGGCCGGACTGAAAGCATTATTGAACTCCTTAGAAAGGGTTCGCGAACCGACAGGCTCTGCAGTCCTGACATAATCGCCGATAATCTGCTGCAGGATCTTAAGTTTTCTTTCTGTCAGCTCCATATCTCATCTCCCCTTTTTGCTTGTTAGCACTCAACTCTTAGAGTGCTAACTGCTATATATAATGTACCCCACTAAGGTAAGAATGTCAACACCAATTTCCATAAAAAGAATGGGGATTTCTGCGTCTTTCCCGCAGAAATCTCCTAAACAAACAGCGCCATGATTTCATTAGAGACTGGAATCCCTTCCCGGGTCAGAACGATTCTCCCATTATCTTCTCTGACCAGTCCTTTCGACTTATAGTCCTCAAACTCATCTCTGCGGTCAGAAAACACGTCCCAGAGCGGCTTTCCAAACTGTGCCATGAACTTCTCAAGGCTTACGCCCTCATCCGTCCTGAGCGCGGTGAACACATACTCTCCGCAGTTTTCCAAAAATGTATTCACATGCTGCTCGCTGCCCGGATATTCGGTGATCCTCACACCGTCCAGAAAGGAGCTCGCCGACGCTCCAACCCCGAGATAATCCTGAAATCTCCAGTATTTCAGATTGTGGCGGCACGCAAAACCCGGCAGGGCGGCATTGGAAATCTCATAATGATGATATCCCGCCTCTTTCAGAAGATCCAGAGCCAGAAAATACATCTCCGCATCCTTTTTCTCATCCAGTTCCGGAATCCGTTCCATTTTATAGTCTTCATAAAGAGGCGTTCCCTCTTCAATCTGAAGTCCGTAAAAGGACAGATGTTCCGGCCTGAGAGAAATGGCCTTCTTCAGCGTGTCCTCCCACTGCTTTATGGTCTGTCCCGGAAAATCAAACATCAGGTCGATATTCACATTCCTAAACCCGGCATCTCTCGCCATTTCATAGCTTTCCAGAAACTCTTCCGCCGTATGAATTCTTCCCATGGACTTCAGAATCTGATTATCGAATGACTGCAGGCCGATGGACAGCCGGTTCACTCCCGATTCTTTCAGGGCCTTCAGCTTTTCCTCTGAAAGCGTTCCCGGGTTAGACTCCATTGTAATTTCCGCGCCCTTTTCCAGACAAAAAGCTTCCTGTACAGAGGAGATTAACCTGGATATGTATTCCGCCGGCAGGATACTCGGCGTCCCGCCGCCGATAAACACCGTGTCCACCCTGTACCTGTCCGCAAGCTCACGCCCGCGTCCCAGGATCTCTGTAATCAGCCGGTCCACATAGGCCGCTTCCTTCTGCGCAGCATCCGCGTCACCGCCCACAGCCTGTGAATAAAATCCGCAGTATCTGCACCTGGAAATACAGAATGGAATATGGATATAAATGCCAAGCGGCCTGCGCGTTTTCTGCACCGGCCGCATCTTTTCATTTGTATTATTCCTGTTACTATTATTTATCATCGTCATACTTCAACACAGCAGTAAAGGCTTCCTGCGGAACCTCAACTTTTCCGAACTGCTGCATCCGCTTCTTTCCTTCTTTCTGCTTCTCCAGAAGTTTCTTCTTTCTGGAAATATCTCCGCCGTAGCACTTGGCGATTACATCCTTGCGGTAAGCCCTGACCGTTTCACGGGCGATTACTTTTTGTCCTACAGCAGCCTGAATCGGAACCTCGAACTGATGCATCGGGATGACTTCCTTCAGCTTCTTGCAGACGAAACGGGCGCGGTTGTAGGCCTCGGAACGGTGGACGATCATGGAGAAGGCGTCCACAATGTTCTTATTCAGCAGGATGTCCAGTTTTACCAGATCGGATTTCTGGTAGCGTACGAATTCATAGTCCAGAGAGCCGTAACCCTTGGTCATGGATTTCAGCGCGTCAAAGAAGTCGTAGATAACTTCATTCAGCGGAAGTTCGTAATGCAGTTCCACACGGTCGGTGGTGATGTAGTCCATGCCCAGCATGGTTCCGCGGCGTTTTTGGCAGAGCTCCATGATGGATCCGACGTAAGTCTTCGGCAGCATGATGTCAGCATTGACGATCGGTTCCTCGATGTGGTCGATTTCCGATGGATCCGGCAGGTTGGTCGGGTTCTGGATCATCTTCACGGAGCCGTCGGTCAGAATGACTTTATAGACTACGCTCGGGGAAGTCGTGATGATGTCCAGGTTGAATTCACGTTCCAGACGCTCCACGATGACTTCCATGTGAAGAAGTCCCAGAAAACCGCAGCGGAAGCCGAATCCCAGGGCGGCAGACGTCTCCGGCTCGAACAGAAGCGATGCGTCGTTGACCTGCAGGCGCTCCAGCGCTTCCTTGACAGACTCATATTTCTCGCCTTCTGCCGGGTAGATTCCGGAGTAAACCATCGGCTGTACCTTTTTATATCCTGGCAGGCTCTCCTTCGCCGGACGATTCGCAAGAGTAACGGTATCACCGACTCTGGCATCTCTGACCTGCTTGATGGCCGCGCAGATATAGCCTACATCGCCGGCGCGCAGGAACTTGGCCGGAACGTGGCTCGGAGCCATAACACCGACTTCCGTGACCTCATAATTGGCCTTGGCCGCCATCAGGCGGATCGTGTCGCCGACCTTTACCTGTCCGTCGAACAGTCTTACGAAAATCACGACACCCTTGTAATTATCATACACAGAGTCGAAAATCAGCGCTTTCAGCGGCGCATCCACATCGCCTTGGGGAGCCGGAATATCCGTGACGATCTTCTCCAACAGGTTCTCCACACCCATTCCGGTTTTGGCAGAAACCTCCGGCGCATCCTCCGCGTCGATTCCGATCATCTCCTCGATCTCTTCCTTCGATTCCTCCGGACGGGCACTGGCCAGGTCCATCTTATTCAGACAAGGCAGGATCTCCAGGTCCTCATTCAGCGCAAGATAGACATTTCCCATGGTCTGCGCCTCCACACCCTGTGTCGCATCCACAACCAGAACCGCGCCCTCACAGGCCGCCAGACTGCGGCTGACCTCATAATTGAAGTCCACGTGTCCCGGCGTGTCGATCAGGTTGAAGATGTATTCCTTCCCGTCCTTCGCCTTGTATACCAGACGTGTCGTCTGCAGCTTGATCGTGATTCCGCGCTCCCGCTCCAGATCCATATTATCCAGGAGCTGTTCCTTCATGTCACGCTCCGCCACCAGCCCCGTCATTTCAATCATGCGGTCCGCAAGCGTTGACTTACCGTGGTCAATATGCGCGATGATACTGAAATTCCGGATATATTTCTGATAATCATTATCTTTCATGCATAAGTCTCCTTACTTTACTGAGAATATCTGTTTTATTCTACCATATCTGACGCATCCGGGCACCCATTCTTCCGACAAAATCCAGCCGCGCAAGGGGATAAATCCGCTGTCCCTTCCGGAAATCCCGGCTGATTCCCGAAAAACAGCCGAAAATACGGATAAAGCATGCAGAAATCTACTTGTAAAATCTGGAAAAACATGTTATATTACTTTCTGCGTATTTAATTTTTTAATGCTATATTTTAGTAGTGGGGGTAAACATGGCTAACATCAAATCCGCAAAAAAGAGAGTAAAAGTTACTGCTAAGAAGACTGCTCAGAACAGAGTAATCAAGAACGATCTGAAGGCTGTTATGAAGGAATTCGACGCTGCAATCGCTGCAAAGGATTTCGACACAGCTGCTGAGAAGAGAACTGCTGCTGAGAAACAGCTGAAGAAAGCTGCTACAAAGCACATCATCTCCAAGCAGGCTGCAAGCAGACACGTTTCCCAGGTTACAAAGAAACTGAACGCTGCTAAGGCAGGAAAGTAAAATCTCACCCGTCCCCACACGTGCACCTGCTGGGGTGCACATGCTTTTAAGCAGAGAACCGATGGTTGTGTCTCCCATCGGTTCTTTTTTATTGTCTATCCGCTAGACGACAACAAGGTTTCCGGGTAGCCGCCCGACGCTTCTGCGTCGTGGGAGGGTGGAGTTCTTCTTATCGATTCATCAGACGATAACAAGGTTCCGGGCAGCCGTCTCTCTTCCATTTTTGCTTTGTGTATACAGTATTCTATTGCTGCGCAGCCGATTGTTCCCTTGCGCGTGGTTTTTGTCCCGACGGACTCCGGTTCACGATAATGATACCCGCTGAAATAAGCGCCAGAGCGCCGAGCGCGGAAAGGCGGAAGGCCTGGCCTGTCTCCCCGAGTAAAACCGCGGAAAGCAGGACACCGATCACCGGATTCATGAAGCCGAATACGGTAATCCGGCTGACTGGATTGAACTTCAAAAGTATACTCCAGATGGTGTAGGCCGCCGCGGAGATGAAGGCCATGTAAACGATCAGAATCACGCATTTCCAAACTGCAGAGCTGCTGTGAAGCTGACCGCCCCGCAGGAGGCCATAGGCCGTCAGCATCAGACCGCCCAGGAGGAACTGATATGCGGACAGTACCGCCGGATCTTCCTTCTGTCCCGCCTGTTTCATGTAGGATGTGGACAGCCCCGCCATTACCGTAGAAAGCAGGACGCAGCCTTCACCCAGCAGCGAAAAATGAAAATGAAGGGACCCGCTGCCGCGCAGCTCGACCATCATGACCCCTGCAAATCCAAGCAGACTTCCGATGGTCTTGCGCCAGGTCATTTTCTCTGTCCGGAACAAAAAAGCCGCAATCAGGATCGCAATAAATGTTCCGGAGCCTATGATAATCGAGGAATTCACGCCGCTTGCGTGGGCCAGACCGATATAGAAGAAGAAATACTGCCCGGTAGTCTGAAAAAGTGACAGAATCACAATGGTTCCGCCAGAGCCTCTTTTCGGGCGCAGCAGCCGTTTTTCCATCAGACTTCCAAACAGAACCACCAGAATGCCCGCCAGTGTGAACCGGATTCCTGCAAACAGCATCTGTGACGCCGTGTCTCCTGATCCGATGGAAAACAGCCTGTATCCAATCTTGACACAGGGAAAGGCACTTCCCCAGAGAAAACAGCTGAAAAAGGTTCCGGCAAGCACGACAGGAAGTCTGCTCCAGAAACGCCGTTTCTTCTGAACTGCAGCGGCCGCATCTTTTCTGCCTTCCCTTTTCTGAACGTCTGAATTCTCTTTTCTGTCCATGAACTCCTGGTTGCCGGCCGCCATTACAATCTGACCGCCGTTTCCAGAGCGAGCTTCATCATGTCCGTGAACTGCGTCTGACGCTGCTCGACCGTTGCCACTTCATCCAGGACAAAATGATCGCTGACGGTGAAAATCGCAAGGGCATTCTTTTTCAGGAAAGCCGCGTTGGAATACAGGGCCGCTGTCTCCATTTCCACGCCGATCACGCCCATTCTCTGCCAGCACTTCCACCAGTCATCGTCTGCTTCATAGAAGTGATCACTGGACAGCACGTTTCCGGCATAAATGTTAATTCCTGTATCCTCAGAAGCCTCCTGCGCCGCCGTCAGCAGATTATAGCTGCAGCATGGGGAATACTGCCCCTCCACATGAAAGGTGTCCATATAGCTGGAATCTGTAGACGCAGCGAGCGCCAGAACCGTGTCACCAACATGAACATTCGGATTAAAACTTCCCATCGTGCCAATGCGGATAATATTCTCCACATGGTGCTGGTCATACAACTCCCAGGAATAAATACCCATGGACGGCATGCCCATGCCGCTTCCCTGAACAGAAACCGGCACTCCCTTATACGTTCCGGAATATCCGTACATATTTCTGATCTCCGAATAACGGACCGGATTCTCCAGGAAATTTTCCGCGATGAACTGCGCGCGGAGTGGATCACCCGGCATCAGAACCGTTTCCGCAACCTTAGCCTTATCTGAAACAGCGATATGTAATGACATAACTTTTCTCCTTCTTTGTTTGTGATTTGCTGATTTTGCAGGCGCACACCCGGCCGCAGACAGAAAAAGCCTGGCGGCATCCACATTCTCTGTCCGGAGGATCACGCCCAATCCAATCCCATCCCTGCCTCCCGACAAAAAATGATTCTGCAAGTCCGCTGACCTGCTGATCCGGTTAACCTCCTGTCGGTTCCTGGACAGCAGCCCCTCGGAAACATTTATTTCTACTCCCTGTCAAAGCTGCCGCCATTTTCCCGTTTTCTGCAGCTCCGCGCCTTACAAAAACATTATATTCTTATACTGACTATTATCATACCACAGAATGCCCGCTAAAAATCCGATATGCGGCGAGCTGCCGCGATCCAATAGTCCGTTGTGATGAGACAATGATACACAGATACTCAGACACTGCCGGTCAGCCGGCATGACAACACCGGTCAGCCGGTCAGACACTGCCAGTCAGCCGGCAAGGCAACACCGGTCAGACACTGCCGGTCAGCCGACATGACAACATCGGTCAGACACTGCCGGTCAGACACTGCCGGTCAGCCGGCAAGGCAACACCGATCAGCCGGTCAGACACTGCCGGTCAGCCGGCATGACAACACCGGTCAGCCGGTCAGACACTGCCGGTCAGCCGGCAAGGCAATGCGGCGAGGTTCATTGACGACTTTTCCCGGACCGGAACCCTGTGTATGTATACTGCATACCAAATTCTCTCTTTAATCATCTTATTCATCTTCGTTTTGTCTTATACATCGTTTATGCATAAGATAAAAGCAAAACCGAACAAGATCTGGATAATTTTTCTAGAATTTTGTTGGTACAATCGCGTCCAAATCATTAACTTTACCAAAACAAAATGAATTTTGGTAAAAGATGCAGAATGCGTCACTTTATACCAAATACCTATTATCACAAGCGGAATATGGGTTGGTAAAAAGGCTATTTAACTCCCTGTTTTACCCAACACTTTTACACATTATTTTGATTATATTGCAAATACGTCAATTATCATTGTCTCTTTCAATATTATTCAGGAATCTGGATATTATTTATCGAGTATTTATTCATGTTCATGTAATATTACTAGACACCGCAATTATTCTTAGTGATTGTACCGTCATGCATACATCATTTTGGTAATAATCATGATTATAATTGCGCCTTACCTAATTGTTTTTTACTTTGGTACATCTGCCTTTTTTCCGCTATTGTTACCAACGCATTTTCTATCAATATGACAGTATGGCCGGGGTTTAATAAGACATGCACATTTTTCTTTTTTATTTTAGGCAAATAATATCACAACTGACAGCAGGCAGCTTTCCAGCAGTCAATTTCCAGGTATTGGTCAGGTCAACCTGCTATATGCTATCCGTCATACGATAATGTACAGATTCTCTGGGAAAATATATCGTTTCACCATACATCTCAGCAATCGCCTTCTCCGGCACCGCCGTGGAAAATTTACACACATAATGAATATTCTGCCAAAGCGAAAGCTTCAGACCCCAAATGACGTAAAAAAGAACTCCACACTCTGCGACCATCCGCGATGTTGATGCATCAGGTGAGTTCCCTAGAAGCTTGTTGTCGTCTGACGGAAAGACAATCAAAAAAGGCCGCACCCTGCTTCGCTTCATTCTGCGAAAGGGCGCGGCCCAGATATTTACTACTATATCAAACACTGCCGCCTGAATCTGAATAAGCTGACACACAAGCGAAAGGGCACAAGTTAACAAACACAGGCCGGCTTATATGCATACAGCATACATCCACTATCCATGTCTGCCGTTTATCCCGGCCCAGCCCATTGCAACACCTCTCAACTCGTTGCAGCCCGGCCCAGCTCACTGCATTCTGGCCCAGCTCACTGCAGCCCGGCCCAGCTCACTGCATTCTGGCCCAGCTCATTGCATTCTGGCTCAGTTCATTGCATCCTTGCAGCTTTTATTTTTGTCTGCGGAGACCATTCTCCTGACTACATCTCGTCAGCAACTTTAATGTTGTCGCGGATTCCTGCGCAGCACTTGTGGAAGTGCTCCAGCTCCTCGTCCGTCAGGTGCAGCTCAACGACTTCCTCGCAGCCATCCTTGCCGATGATTGCCGGTACACCGGCGAATACATCATGCTCGCCGAAGTCACCGTCGAGCGGTGCACTTACTGGGATGATTGCCTTCTCATCGTGGAAAATTGCGCGGATGATACGTGCTGCAGTTGCGGCGATCGCATACTCTGTACAGTTCTTTCCAGCAAATACCGTCCATGCTCCGTCAACGGTCTCCTGAATCATGGCGTCACGATCGAAACGGAAACGCTCATCCTCAGCCGCAAGCTCGTCCAGTTTATGAGAGCCAAAAGCTACCTGAGACCAAGGGGCAAACTGGGAATTTCCATGCTCGCCGATCATATAGGCAGTGATGGACTTATGATCGATTCCGGTTGTCTCTGCCAGATGGGAGATCAGACGGGCGGAATCCAGTCCTGTACCTGTTCCGAACACGTGACCCTTCGGCAGATCCAGGCCCTTGGCAATCTCTGCAGTAATGATGTCACACGGGTTACTGATATTCAGGAAAATTCCGTTGAATCCGGAAGCCTTTACCTTAGGAATAAATCCCTTTGCGGCCGGAACGGTAAATTTCATTTCCTCTACACGGTCATGTGTCTCAGACAGAATAGAAATCTTTCCGCTGGCGTTGACAACAAGGTCGCAGTCCTTCAGATCCGGGTAATCACCGACAGATACGCGTACGCGATGCGGCATATAAGGAATGGAATCCTTAATGTCCTGGCATTCACATGCAGATTTTGCCGGATTGCTGTCGATCAGCACGATTTCATCTGCGATCCCCTGCGTAACCAGTGCACTCAGAACATGCGCACCAACATGACCGACTCCGATAATTCCAATTTTTCTTGTTTTCATCCGTAACCCTCCAATATATACAAAGTATTCTAATTATGAATGATTATCCATATCAAAATTGTATTTCAATGTCCATTGTGTGCATAATTCTGTATACACAACATAGGCATACAACTCTCTACTTGCTATCATATTCACATGTAAAAAGCTTGTCAAGCGTTGTAAAACTGCGCTTTATCTGGTATCCTGAATACATACCAGAATTTTCAGACATTACAATTTCCTGAAATCGCATTTCTCCGTTTCCACTAGTTCAAAAACACATATTTATTAATATTTTTCTGTTCTTACACAAAATCCCGAGTCTGTGAGAGCCGGTATGTATTTTTTTCCGCACATCAGTAAGTCTCCGCTTTCTGCCGGCAAAATTTTTGATCAGAGATAAAACTGAGTTGTCGTATACAAAATGCACACGCCAAAGTATGACCTATTTCCAGTACCCTGCCAAAATCTGCGTCCGCCGGCCCCGGGCCAGCAGACGGTTTCCAAAAAGCCTTCCGCGGTGACAGCGAGACTTCCCGGATTTATTAATGTGATCGTATGCTCAGTAAAATACATATTGTCATTAAATTCCCCATCTTACGGGAATTGTTCTATTATTATGCGCATCTGCTTATGTTTTATCATTGTATATTCGATTGCATTTTTTTATTTCGTTTAAATCGTGATGATTTAAAATAGCGCAGACCCCGGGTTTCCGTTACTTTAAATAATCTGAAAACGATTCGCGAATTTATTCAGAGGACATGCAGAATGAATACTGATCGAAAACGCAAAACACTCAGACAAGTATGCAGTATACCTGAATCGTTCTGTTTCCTCTCCATCCAAAAACCATCAGAAGGGCGAAGCCGACCGGCTTCGCCCTTCTGCTTCCTGTCCGTTCATCCTATCATACAAACAGAGGCCAGCCGATCGTCCGCCCTGTCCTTCCAACGTCACCCTTACTGCCGCTGCGGCAATCCATTGAGACGTCACCACGATACACTACAGCACAGGATTTCTGTCTCCGGCGATTCCAGCTCTTGAAGCTCTTCTATCCATGCTCCCGGCTGCTCTGGCGCATTACTGCTCTGCCCGTGTTGGTCCGTCATACGGGAATGCCGGCATCAGCTGCAATTTGAACACGTTTGCGCGATGTTTCTGGTCAATGCTCTTCTTTGTTTCCGGGTCATCGCACTCGCCGGTTCTGATATAGCGGTCGAGGACATCGTAAGTAAACCCAAGCTTTTCTTCATCGGTCAGCGGAGTCAGGCCGTCAACCGGAACTTTGTAAACCAGCTGTTTCGGAAGGCCCAGAACATCGCCGATGGCACGGACTTCCTGGACGGTCAGGCGGGACAGCGGAGAGAAGTCGCCGGCACCGTCGCCATATCTGGTTGCGTAGCCGACCCAGTCTTCAGACAGATTGCAGGTATTGGCAACGCGGCCGTTCATGGTCTGAGAAACGGCGTAAACGGTGGCCATTCTCAGGCGTGCCGGAAGATTGGTGGTCATCTGGTCAGTGACATTCAGACCGGCTTTCTTCATTTCGTCGACGATTCCCTGGTATGCCGTGTGAATATTTACCGTACTGTGGTCGATGCCCAAGGTGTCGACCAGAAGCTGGGCGGCATCGATATCTTTCTGCACACCGTTTGGAAGCAGAACACCGTAAACACGGTCTTTTCCAAGGGCTTCGCAGCACAGCGCTGCCGTTACAGAACTGTCCTTTCCTCCGCTGATTGCTACAACAGCCTTGCAGTCACTGCCGTTCTTCTCGAAGAAATCGCGGATCCACGCGACCAGCTGATCTTTTACCCTTTCCGGGTTGAAATTTTTATCGTAATACTCTGTCATAATGTCATTCCTTTCTCACCGCAGGCTTGATCCTGCCTCAATACGTTTTATTATACCATTCTATTCCGACAACTTCCACTGCACTGCCATAGTCAGCATGAACAAACTTTTTCTCATTTTTTGTGTTGACAAACAGAAATAGCGATGCTATCATGTGGTCAACAGTTAAAAATAAACCGTTGATGAAGAGCAAGTACGTATAGATGCTGATCTTTCAGAGAGCTGCCGGTGCTGGGATGGTAGCAGACACAGACTGTACGGAATGGGCTTCGGAGGGCGATCTGAACGGCAGATCCCGCTGAGAATGGAAGAAGATGTTCTGCAGCCGGGCTGTTATGTAGGTGAGACGGAGAATAAACTTCGTAAACAATTGCAGCATATGATGGTATGCTTTTAAGAGGACGCGTAAGCGTCAAGCCGGGTGGCACCGCAAGAGATCCTTATTCTCCTGTCCCAGCAAGCAGTTCGCAAGCTGAGACAGGAGTTTTTTTCTTGGGAAATCAGCCTTTGTCGTGCGAAAACCATTATATGTCAGCGATTTCTAATGATTGTGAATGGGAGGACAAAACACAATGATCAAGAAGATTCCTTACAGAATTTACCTGACAGAAAATGACGTACCTAAGTATTACTACAATCTGCGCGCAGACATGCCGACCAAGCCGGCACCGCTGCTGAACCCGGGAACACACGAGCCTCTCAAGGTAGAAGATCTGGAACCGATTTTCTGCACCGAGCTGGCAAAACAGGAACTGGACAACGACACACGTTTCATCGAGATTCCTGATGAAGTCAGAGAATATTACAAGACTTACCGCCCGGCACCGCTGATGAGAGCCTACGCTCTGGAAAAAGCGCTCGACACGCCGGCTGAGATTTACTATAAGTTCGAAGGAAACAACACGAGCGGAAGCCATAAACTGAACTCTGCCATTGCCCAGGCTTACTACGCAAAACAGCAGGGCTTGAAGGGCGTCACCACAGAGACTGGTGCCGGCCAGTGGGGTACAGCGCTGTCCATGGCATGCGCACACTTCGGTCTGGACTGCAAGGTCTATATGGTTAAGGTTTCTTATGAGCAGAAGATCTACAGAAGAGAAGTGATGCGCACATATGGCGCGAACGTAACTCCTTCCCCATCCGACACAACTGAAGTCGGCAGACAGATCCTGAAGGAGCATCCGGGAACAGGCGGGTCCCTGGGATGCGCAATTTCCGAGGCTGTTGAGGTTGCTACCCATAATCCTGGATACCGCTACGTTCTGGGAAGTGTACTGAACCAGGTTCTCCTGCACCAGAGCATTATCGGCCAGGAGTGCAAGACCGCGATGGATAAATACGATATCAAGCCGGACATCATCATCGGATGCTGCGGCGGCGGATCCAACTTTGGCGGACTGATCGCTCCGTTCATGGGCGAAAAACTGACTGGAAAAGCGGACTACCAGTTCATCGGTGTTGAGCCGAAATCCTGCCCGAGCTTCACCAGAGGCGAATACCGCTACGACTTCTGCGACACCGGACGCGTTACCCCGCTCGCAAAGATGTATACATTAGGAAACGGATTCATTCCGTCCGCAAACCACGCCGGCGGACTCCGTTACCACGGCGACAGCAGCATTCTGTCCGAGCTGTATCATGAAGGCATGTTCGATGCCGTTGCCTACGAGCAGACAGAAGTCTTCAAGGCAGCAGAATTCTTTGCAAAAACAGAGGGACTGCTCCCGGCACCGGAATCCAGCCACGCCATCAAGGGCGCCATCGACCAGGCACTGAAGTGCAAGGAGACCGGCGAGAAGAAGGTCACCCTCTTCGGTCTGACCGGAACCGGATACTTCGATATGACTGCATATCAGCAGTACAATGACGGAACCATGACCGACACCATCCCGACAGATGCTGATCTGCAGAAGGGATTCGACTGCATTCCGGACTTCCCGGGAAATGAGGCCGAGTAATCTCGACAAAATAAACAAAGCAAGGAGCTGACCTGCCCGTGCCTGGCCGGCGGTCAATGTCATGGTAAAAGTTCTTTGGTCAATATGTTGTCCATAAAACCTTTACCCTGGCCGGCGCGAAAACGCCTGGCAGGTATGGAAGTAAAGAACGCAAGAAGGACTGTTACATTGTACTCAAATGAGTTTAATGCAACAGCCCCTCTTTTTTATTTTTCCATAATCCGGAAATCACAACCGCTGAAAACAGCAGTCTTTCTGCCGATATGATCGCTTGCGCCTTTATGCACTTCATGAACCCGGAAAATTCGACGACCCGCCGGATTTTCCGGGATTTTTTGATGCGTTTATTCCTCCGCCGGTTTGGAAACGCAGGTGATAAATTCCTGGTAAACGGCGCGGATGGCGTGTTTATACTCCTCTTCGTCGATGCCGACGGTGATGCTGATGCTGTCGCTGCCATAGTCGATGAAGCGGATATTGATCTTCTCGCGGGACAGCGCGTCGAACATCTTTACGCTGACTCCCGGCGCGGAAGCGATTTTTCTTCCGACGACGGCGAGCAGGGCCAGATTGCCCTTTATTTCGACGGAAGATGCGCCGGTTCCTTCGCAGAGCGCAGATTTCAAAGCTTCTTCCTTGCCGCGGAGGGTTTTTCCCTCAACGACAAGTTCGACAGAGTCGACGCCGGTGCTGCGCTTTTCCACCTTGATTTTCTGCTCACTCAGAACATCGGCAAGTTTAACCTGGAACTGCGGATCCTCGTTCAGTTTCTCTTTTACAATGGAGATAACTGCATAACCCTTCTTTCCGGAAATTCCGGAGACATCCAGCACCTGCTTATAATAGCTGGCCTTGCTGACGATCAGGGTGCCCGGCTCTTCCGGCTCGTTGGTGCTCTTGATGTTGATCGGAATGCCTTTCTTTCTGACCGGATAAACGGCGTCTTCATGAAGAACTTCTGCACCCATCAGCGAAAGCGACCTCAGCTCTTTATAGGTAATTACCGGAACGGCCAGCGGCTTGTCCACGATGCGCGGATCGGCCATCAGAAGTCCCGGAACATCGGTCCAGTTTTCATAGAGATCTGCGCCGACAGCTGCCGCGACCAGAGATCCGGTAATATCCGAACCACCTCTGGAGAAGGTGTGGGTAACGCCGTTTGCGTAAGCTCCGTAAAAGCCCGGAATGACGGCATGTTCATGCTTTGAAAGCGCTTCTCTCAGATTCTTTTCCGTTTCTTCCACATCCAGTTTTCCGTCGTAATTGAACACGATCATCTGCGCAGAATCAACAAAGTCATAGCCCAGGTATGCGGCCATCAGCTGAGCACAAAGATATTCTCCTCTGCTCTTCAGATACTGGATTCCTGCTCCGGCTTTAAAGTTCTTTCGGATCTGCTCCACCTGTCCCTCTGCGTCAAATTCCACGCCCAGGTCGTCTGCGATTTTTCGAAAACGCTTTTCCACCTCCGCCATATTATTTACCAGAAGATGCGGTGCATCAGAACTCTGGATCAGAAGGTCGGTGACCTTGGTATCGCCGCTGAATCTTCTGCCCGGAGCGGACACGATGACGTAGCGGCGGGCCGGATCGGCATCTACGATTGCCTTTACCTTCTTAAACTGCCCCGCGTCCGCAACGGAGGAGCCTCCGAACTTGCAGACGGAAAGCTCTGCCTTCTGCGGCATGACCTTCTCCAGATCCTCTTCATGAATCTGATGAATATCAAACGGCGTGCTCTGGTAAACAAAGTAGTTCAGCCAGTTGGAATACAGCAGGTTGGCGCAGGATCTCCAGCGGACAACCGGCTCCTTTGTGTCATCATCATCCGGGAAATAGTGCTCCGGAACATGTGGATTCAGTCCGGCGGCCTTGTCTCTCTCATATTCTTTTTTCAGGGTATCTGCGTCATATTCTGAATGTCCCATCACAAAAATCTGACGGTCGTTTTCTGACTTTATGCAGAATACCCCGGCCTCATCAGAGCTTGCAATGATTTTCAATTCGGGAACCTTCTCGATATCCTCTCTATACACCGTCGTATTTCTGGAATGCGGCACATAGAACTCATCATCGAATCCTCTGAACAGCATTCCCTTTTTATAGTCCAGATGGTGAAGATAAACACCGGACAGCTTCTTATCCAGAACATGCTTCTGAATGCCATAATGGTAATACAGGCCCGCCTGCGCACCCCAGCAGATATGGAACGTGCAGTGAACATGCGTCTTGGTCCACTCCATGATTTCACAGAGCTCATCCCAGTAATCCACTTCTTCAAACGGCATCAGCTCGATCGGAGCGCCCGTAATGATCATTCCGTCATAATACTGGTCCTTAACCTCATTAAAAGTCTTATAAAATGCCAGCATGTGCTCCTGGCTCGTCACATGTGTATGATGCGTCGTCGTCTGCAGGAGATCCAGCTCGATCTGCAGCGGTGTGTTGCCGAGAAGCCTCGTCAGCTGTGTTTCCGTTTCAATCTTCTTCGGCATCAGATTCAGAAGGATGATATGAAGCGGACGTATGTCCTGCGTCATCGCACGGGAATCCGTCATGACGAACACGTTTTCCCGCGTCAGCGCTTCTACAGCTGGTAAGTTATTCGGTACTTTAATCGGCATTGTCTTCCTCCTGCATCTGCCGCCCGCGGCAGATTAATTTCTATATCACTATAATTTCAGCGGACAATAAGCCTCGCAGACTATGCATTGCCCGCGCTGTTCTCTGCCTGCATCGCAGCAGCTGTAAACATTTTCCATTCAGCTGCCGCATCTGCATATTTAATATATACGAACTAATTATACACCAATTTTTTCAACTATAAAACAAGATTGACGGACAAATCCGTCTTTCCCCGCCTTCCCGTCCCGGGGCAGGAAGGCAGAAACTATCCCAGCACGATCTCCGCCTGACTTCCCGTCCGGGTCTTCGTCACGACGATCTGTTTATCGATCTGATCCGCCAGCTGCTGCACATGGGAAATGATCCCTACGATCCGGTCACTCTCCGCCAGTGACTGCAGGGCTTTCAAAGCCTGCTGCAGACTTTCGTCATCCAGAGAACCGAATCCCTCATCGACGAACATCGACTCCAGCCGGATTCCGCCGGACGCCGACTGAATCTCATCGCTGAGCCCCAGAGCCAGGGACAGGGACGCCATAAACTTTTCTCCTCCCGACAGGGTATTTACGCTACGGATACTGCCGTTGAAATGGTCCAGCACATCCAGGTCCAGACCGCTCTGAGACCTGGCGTTATCCGCGTGCACTCTTCTTTTCAGCTCGTACTGATTTTCCGTCATAATCAGAAGGCGCCTGTTTGCTTTCTGAAGAATCCGGTCAAAATAGTGCATCTGCACATAGGTCTCCAGCTGCACTTTTTCTTTGCCATTCAGGTTTCCATTCACCGTATCCGACAGATTCTGCACATCCGTCAGCCTCTGCTCTGCCTCCTCCAGTTTTCCCTTCCGAGCCTGAATTTCATCACATGCCTTCCGGTTATCCTGCAGACGGTGATACAGATTCCCATACAAGCCTCTGAGCCTCTGCTGCTGCCCGGCAGTCTCCTGCTCCTGCGCCTTCAGCTGATTCAGTTCCGGCAGCGGATTCTTTTCAAGTTCCTTTTCCAGCTGCTGCATCCGGCTTTTCCGCTTAAGAAGAGTATCTTTCTTTTCCTGAAGCGTTTTCTGAGCCTTTTCCATCGCAAGGTCCAGCTCCTGCTTCTGCTTTCTGAGCTTTTCCGCGGCCGCCTTCGCCTCGGCACCCGATTTATATGGAAGATTGGCCTGCATCTGGTCGATCTGTGCCCGGAGGTTCTTTCCGTCCGATGCGAGGGAGGCGAGCTTATTCTGCAGTACAGTCTGCTCATCCACACCCTGACGCTCCTTCTGTTCCAGCTCGGGGATTTCCTTTTCCAGCTGCTGCTTTTCCTTCAGCTGAGCCTGAAGTTCTTCTCTCTCCTTTTTCCGCGTCTCCTGCTGAGAGGACAAAAGCTGATTCTGCAAGGTAAAGGCCTGTTTCCAGCCTTCGGCATCCTCTGTTTCCAGTGACCTGCATAAGGCGTCCGGATCCTTGGCCAGCTGCATTTTATCTAAGGAAAGAAGCATTCCCTTTCCGCATTCTACTGAAATTCTGCCGGAAAGATCTCTGCAGATCTGTTTTAAGGTGGATGACTCTTTTCCGGAAGCAACGGCCGCCTCCTGGCGTTTTCTGCCTGCTGCGTCTGCCGTCTTCTTCAGGCGGTCGACCTCAGCCTGATCCACGGCGTGTTCGCTCAGCACGGCGGGATGTGGATGGTCAAGGGATCCACAGACCGGGCAGGGCTCGTTTTCCTTTAAAGAGGAAGCCAGAATTCCCGCCTGCTCCATCAGATAGGCACGGCTGGCGTGAGAAGCCTCTTCTTCCGCAGCCGCGGCCTCTTTGTCAGCAAGAAGGAAATTCTGCTTTGCGGCGTCAGCTCTTTTCTTCACGGCCTGAAGCTGCTCCAGTCCCTTCAGAATTTCCGCGATTCTGCCGCTCTGCTGGCTCATGCTTTCTGTCCGGGAACGGCTCTGTTCCAGCTTTTCCGCCGCATTGGAAACCGTCATCAGGCGCTCTTTCTTTTTCTGGATAAGCGCCCGGCTTCCCTTCTGATCCGACTGAACTTTCAAAAGGGATTTCCGCTCCTTTTTATACTGATCGCGAAGCGCGTCACACTTTACCTTTTTTTCTTCCAGCTGTGGATAGTCAGAAAGCCGCGCCTCGATACTGCCGGCCTTCTGAAGAAGTTCTGCGCCTCTGCCTGCGGCTTCTTTCTCTTTCCGGAAGTTTTCTTCCAGAATCTGAACTTCTTTTTCTGCCATCTCAGACGCGCGGCGGGACTGCTCCAGCTCCTGCTGTTTTCCTGCGGCATCCTGTGCCTCCGCGATTCTCTGGCGGATTTTCTGAAGTTCCGTTTCCGTCTGCTCCTGCTGTTTCTGATTTTTCGCGATTCTGGACTCATCCTCCTGAATCAGAAGTTCCGCAAAGTGAATGATTTCTTCTGTCAGGCAGTTACCCTCGTGAATTTCCGCAATCTTTTCCTGATATTCGGCCGGACCTTCCAGCCTGCTGCTCGCATAGCGGATATCCTGCTGCAGCTGGCGGTAAGTAACTCTCTGTTCAGAGGCGGCATTTTTCAGCATCTGCTGAAGCTGTTCATAGGGCCTGGTACCGAACACCTTTCTGAATATGCTGATCCGCTCCTGTGTCGGCGCCAGGAGAAGTTTCTGGAAATCACCCTGAGCGATCATGGCTATCTGTGTAAACTGATTCCGGTCAATTCCCATGATTTTCTGAAGTTCCTGGTCGACGTCCTTCAGTTTCACGGTCACGCGGCCGTCCGGGTAATGCAGCTCCGCTTCCGGCTTCTGGACTGTGGTTCCGCCGCCGCGTTTTGCCGCGCGGACATACTGCGGATTCCTCTTGACCCTGTATATTTTGCCGCCATAGGAAAATTCAAGTTCTACATAAGTCGGGGTGTCCGGGTCAGCGTACTTGGAGCGGAATTCATCGCTTCTTCTGCTGTCTCCGCTGGCTTCTCCGTAAAGGGCATAGGTGATGGCATCGAAAATGGTCGTCTTTCCGGCGCCGGTGTCTCCGGAAATCAGGTAAAGCCCGCCTTTTCCAAGGGATTCCATGTCCAGTTCTGTTTTTCCCGCATATGGTCCGAATGCGGACATCGTCAGTTTCAGCGGTCTCATGCCTCTTCACCTCCAAAAACTTTTCCTATGCACTGCTCAGCAAATTTCTTCTGCCGCTTGTTCATATCCTGATTATTCTGCAGCCTGTAGAAATCCTCCAGTAAATCTTCCGGCGATTTCTTCTCGGCAGCTTCCTCCCCGGCGATCTCCTGCTGGCTGCGCGTCCTGGAATTATCATAATCCAGCCGCATCAGAAGCGGGTAAATCAGCCGCAGTTTTCCCAGCGCATCCGGGATGTCGTCCTCGTCCGTCAGTGTGACACGGACATAGCAGGACTGGAGATTCTGCTGCTCGTAGAAGGATTTCTTCGTCACGTCTTCATAGCTTCCCCGGATCTCTTTCAGGTCATGCAGCGGCAGCAGAGGGTGAAGCTGCAGGGAAATATTCCCTTTTTCTCTCAGCTCCACAATCGGAAGCGACTTTTCCGCATCTGCCTCGGAAAATGAGTATTTCAGAGGCGAACCGCTGTAACGGATAAATTCTCCCTTCGCCTTCTGCGGACGGTGAATGTGCCCCAGGGCTGTATAGTCAAAAATCCCGAAATGACCGGCTTCCACGTGGTCAATGCCGCCGACGGAAAGCTCCTCGGAATCCGAAGTTTTGGCACCAGTGATAAACTGATGGGTGAGCAGGACATTTCTCTTTTCCGGGTCCACCGGAAGACGGTCAATGACATATGCAAGGGCCTGATCGTAGCTTTTCACCTGCTCCCGTTCTTCTTCATTTTCGATAAAGCGGCGGACATGTACCGGTTTCAGAAAGGGCAGCAGCCAGAATTTTACTGCACCATAGTCATCGTTCAGCGTAACCGGTTCTATCGTTCCGTTATAGACCGGGGAAATATGTACACCGCTTCTGCCAAGCAGGCGCGAGCCGAAGGCCAGGCGCTCTGCGGAGTCATGATTTCCGCTGATGATCAGAACTTCTTTCCCCATCTCAGACAGGCGGTCCAGAAACTCATCAAAAATCGTCACTGCCTCTGCCGGCGGTACGGGTTTATCGTAGACGTCGCCTGAAATCAGGACGGCATCCACTTCTTCCTGCCTGATTATTCCGATGATTTCATCCAAAATATAGCGCTGATCTTCCATCATGGAAAATCCGTTGACCTGTTTTCCCAGATGAAGATCAGCCAGATGTGCCAGTTTCATACTCTTCTCCGTTTCTTTCTGATGACTGTAGCTTTGGCTGCTGAAATACTTATCCAAAATACAGCATGATTATGCAGTGAAGTCCGATTTCCCGGAGTGTGCGCATATGCAGCGTTCCCGGGCATCCCCTTGCGGATTATTTTTTGTCCGCGCCGGAAGCAGAAGAATCTTCCCTGCATTCTTTCAGGATTCTCTCGAGATCCTCGGAAGTAACCGAATGCACCAGTTCTTCTTTTTTCTCGCGGGACAGTTTCTTGATCGCAGGTTCGCGGACTCTGGCATCGTGGGGATGATCAAAAACTTCCGCATAAACAAGCTGCACCGGAAGATGGGAGCGGGTATATTTCCCGCCCTTTCCCTTCTGGTGCATATGAATACGGCGGACCAGATTATTGGTCCACCCTGTATAATACGATCCGTCGCCGCAGCGCAGCATGTAGGTGTAATTCTTCATTCTCCGCGCCTTTAGAATGTGGCAACTTCCGGATCAGTCGGCTCGCACGGTGCAAGGGTGTGCACATAGAGCACAGGCCCTTCTTCCTGGTAAATCGGTGTATACTCGTTCTTCACCGTGAAGCGGACCTTAACCCACTCGCCGTTCTTCAGGTTCTGAGCCTCGTCCGTCCACTGACAGAGCAGGCCGGCAAACTGGATATCCTGCACACAGCAGGTCATGACGTGGCGGCCGAAGACGAACTGATTCTTCGCCAGGCCTTCGCCCACAGCAGCTCTTCCCTTGACACGGAATTCTTTGCCCTCGTACTTCTCCGGATGATCGTTCACATCGCGGTACCACTCGGCGAACCAGTCATCTTCGATATTGATGCGGTCCTGCGAAAGGTCATAAGGCAGCGGATCCTCGAGATTATCCATGATGACGTCGTCTGGTCCGAACTCGTAGAGAATCTGGGACTTTCTGTTGGCTACACGCACGATCTTATGCGCCTGCTTCTGGAAATCCTCAAAGTTATCATCTCTTACGCAGCGGTTGAAGACAACGAGTTCCGCGCTCTTCAGTTTATCAAATGTCTGCTGGCGCATGTTCTGGTTGAACATCAGGAAGGTCCGCGCATCGCAGAAGGTCATTTCCTGATAGGCAATCCACGCTTCCGGCATATTCTGATAGAAGGAATCCAGTCCCCACATGCCGTTATATTCCACCACTACGCGCTCTGCACGGTGTTTCTTCAGGAGCTCATCCAGATGCTCAGGCGTCAGATCAGATTCCTGTCCAACCTTCTCAATATAGACGTTCGGCCCGTAGAATCTGGCCGGATGCAGCTCTGTTTCTCCCTCTTCACAAAGGAGCAGGAGCGTGCGGTCTTCATTGCTGTTGAAATCCTCGCCCTCCAGCGCATCCTGAATAAATGTCGTCTTTCCGGATCCTAAAAATCCGGTAAAGAGATATACCGGTACTTCCTTAACTTCCTGCGGCATGTTTTCCTCCAATCTGTCTCTGTGTGCAATCTGCGTATCTGCCGGGGTTTAAAACAGGCAGCGGATGCCGCGCGGTGAAACGCGGCTTTCTGCCCTGCATCAGGGTTCTGCGGCCTGCATGTTCTTCCGGCTGTTTCTAGAGACCGAACAGTTCTTTAATATGATCCTGCTTCAGTCCGACTCCGATGACGCAGACCATACCGGTTGTCTCCGGATCGCCGTCTCTGACTTCCGGCTCACCCGGAACATAGTCAAACTCCAGCCACTGGCCGTCTTCACCCTCGACGATTCCCTTAGAGCGGAGTACCTGTCCGCAGGCTTCGTCGTCCTGCAGGGCTTCCAGCGCCTTCTGCAGTTTTTCTTTTGTAAATTTATGGGATGTCTCCACACCGAATTCATCGAACACCTCATCGGCATCATGGCCGTGGTGATGATGGTGATGGTGGTGGTGATGTTCATGCTCGTCATGATCGTGGTCATGATGGTGCTCATGTTCGTCATGATCGTGATCATCATGGTCATGGTGATGATGCTCATGCTCTTCTGCTTCCTCAGCCTCATGCTCAGCAAGCTCCTTATGAGCCTCTTCTCTCAGTCTGTCCAGCTCTGCAGACAGAGTCTTTTTCTTTTCCATGATCTCCAGAATCTTGCTTCCATCGATCTCATCCCACGGAGTCGTCACGATGGACGCGTCCTTATTCAGCTCTCTTAACATGGAGACGCACTCATCCAGTTTTTCCTGGCTCAGGCCGTCCACATGACTCAGGATGATGGAACTTGCATTCTCCACCTGATTTTTATAGAATTCACCAAAGTTCTCCAGATACATCTTGCACTTCTTTGCGTCGATGACGGTGGTGAATCCGTTCAGCTGAAGCTGGTCGTTATGAATATCCTGAACGGCAATAATGACGTCAGACAGCTTGCCGACTCCGGACGGCTCGATCAGGATTCTGTCCGGTGCATATTTATCCATAATCTCACTCAGGGCCTTCGCGAAATCTCCGACCAGCGTGCAGCAGATGCAGCCCGCATTCATCTGATCGATCTGAATTCCCGTACTGTTCAGGAATCCCTTGTCAACACCGATCTCACCGAACTCATTCTCGATCAGAACGACCTGCTCACCCTGATAGGCTTCCTTAACCAGTTTTTTAATCAGCGTCGTCTTTCCTGCTCCCAGGAATCCGCTGAAAATATCTACCTTTGTCATATTCTCTACCACCTTCGTTGTTCTCGCGGAGCATTCCGCTCATTAACACGTCTGCCTCCGCCGAAGCTTCCACATCCGCTTTTTTATTCTCATATATGGGACAAAGGGGAAAACAGCAAGGGTTCAGCCCTCTGTCACGCATGACATTATACCACAAACCTTACTATTATAAGCAGATCATTTCTCCGGCTCTTCGTCCGGGATCGTTTTCAGCAGGGTCTTGCAGGCCAGAATCTGCGCATATCCGCTCACGGCCATCTGAAGGGCCTGTTTCATCGTCTCCTCAGCATCTGCCTCCGGATCGATCATTTCCGCCGTTCTGCCGTACTCCTCATCCAGGATCTCTGAGAAGTCGTTATAGAAGGACTGCACATCTCTTCCCTTCAGGCACGCGCCGAGAAGTTTTCCGACCTCGTCGACTTTTAACACCTGCTTCAGAAGGCAGATCGCCGTAAGAATACCGATATGGGTGCGGTTATAGCGTTTTCCCTTTGCCCGCGGCATAATCCCGCTCTTGATATAATTATTTACCATCGATGAAGTCAGCGTCTCGTCCGTTCCGGAAAGCTCAAAACCGATATGCTGGCGTTCCATATAGGATTTCAGCTGATCCATGTAAAGATCAATGTCAGGGATCCTGTCCCACTGCTCGGGACGGCTGTGCTCCATCTTGTCTTTCAATTCTGCCGCGGCGTCTTCTGCAGCAGCATCTCCGGATCCACCCTTCTCCGGCGCCTGCATGCACTGTATTTTCTCTCTGATCTCGTCAACCATATTCCTATCTCCTGATTTACCAATTCTAAACAGGTCTGCCGGGCAGACCGTCCTTTCTGATCTCCGGTCAGAATTTCCCCGGCTTTCTGTTATGCTTTCAGCATCTTTATTATCGCACATTCCCTTTCCATATTCCAGTATTCTTAAACACTATATAAATCACAATAACCGCATATTGACTTTTGTGTATTATGTGATATAGTATTCAATACCAGATAGCAATATATTAAATCCTATATTAGGAGGTATGACATATGAAAATCACAGTCTGCGGAGATTCCATCACAAAGGGTGTCCTCTTTGACGAAGCAAAAGGCCGTTACATCTTTATGAAAAACAGCGCCATGCACACACTGCAGAGCATGCTGGGCGCTGTCATTAAAAATGTGTCCAAGTTCGGCTGCACAACGGAAAAGGGAAAGGGCATCTTCCTCCGAAACGAAAAGCATATCGCGGAATCCGACTATACCATTCTGGAATATGGCGGAAACGACTGCGACATGCCCTGGGATAAAATCGCAGAAAATCCGGACCAGGCGTATGAAGCCAATGTCCCGGAAGATCAGTTTGAAAAGAATTACGAACAAATGATTCTGGAGACGCTCAATCTCGGAAGTACTCCGGTGCTCATGAGCCTTCCGCCTCTGGACCAGGACCGCTTCTACAGCTGGGTTTCTTCTCTGGCAGAGAAAAACTGCCCGGACGCAAAAACGAATATCCTGAAGTATCTGGACGAAAGCACGGAAACGATCTATCTCTGGCAGCAGAAGTATAATGATACCGTTCTCCGCCTGGCAGAGAAATTCCATCTCCCGCTGATCGATGTCCGGAAGGCCTTTCTGAAGCAGGATATAAAGTATCAGGTGGTGTTAATGCACCTTATGTATGGTTAC
>ERZ791908.309-NODE-309-length-59697-cov-4.747544_pt1 | contig 59697 bp, 55 predicted proteins | sample MGYA00510144_ERZ791908 | MGnify/ENA primary metagenome ERZ791908 (study PRJEB30046, sample SAMN00792105) | human gut metagenome | study: EMG produced TPA metagenomics assembly of the A metagenome-wide association study of gut microbiota in type 2...
TTCCATCCTCCAGGCGTTTGTACAGGAGGAGAAATCCGTCTCCTTCCCAGAGCAGACCCTTGATTCGGTCCAGACGTCTGCCGCAGAAGAGAAACAGCGTATTTTCCGTGAACGGATTCATCTCGGCTTCAGACTGAATGATGCCGGCGAGACTGTCTACGCCATACCTCAGATCCGTATACCCGCACGCGATATATACGGTCATCCCATCAGTCTTCAGATCATTCAGCATGACTCAGCACCTCCAGGATTGTCCGGATCTGATTTTCTGGAGCATCATAGGGAAGTTCGAGAGTTGCCTGATCGAAGTAAACAACAATACGGGGTTCTGACTTGGAAGAGGTTTCTTCAGGTTCTTCCTGAACATTGATTTCTGCTGATTCGGAAGAAGCTGGGATCATCACAAATCTCGACTGTTTTTCCTTCTGCCGCTCATATTCCTTTGCCGCATGCCGCACACGGGTACAGCGATACCCAAATGTGTTAATGTTGATGCCGTGCAGGTCGCACCACTGTTTTCTGGTAAGCCGGCTGTTCTGGAAATCCGCCATGTCGGATGCCCACTGCTGTAATTTCAGTTGTTCAGAAACGTCCATTTCATACCACCTTGTAAAATCTTGTAAATTCTTGTTGACCATATTTTACAAGAATTTAGAGCGTGGTGGTAGGTACGTGCTATTTACCGTTTACTTTTATTCTGGAAATGTTTCTTCTGAGAAACTGAATGAGATGCTGGCAGTTATAGAATCGCATAAGGGAAATGTTCGTCCAGACCGGATCTTTTCTTTTGAGGAAGTTCCGGAAGCGCACAGATGGCTGGAAGCTCGTAACGGACATGGAAAGGCGGTTGTTCTGCTGTAATAAAAAAGCACCTGAGCATCTCTGAGCCCGTTTAAGGCCTGGAGAGGAAGCTCAGATGCTTTTTCCTTGCTGCATATATTTTGTCTGGAAAACGCTATTTCAGCGCGTCTGCGACGGCGTTTTTCATCTCGCTGACTTTAATGACCTGGTCGTGGAGGATCGGGCGGGATTCCAGGCCCTTGAAGGATGCAGGAACCGGGACGCCGGTCTCTTCGGCGACTTCATCGATGCAGCGGAAGCTGTTCTCAGCTTTCGGAAGGCCGATGGATGCGGCGACACTGTCGGCGAATTTATACGGGCTTGCAGTGGAAGCAATGAGAGTCGGTGTTTCATCGCCGGTCTCCCTGCGGTACTGCTCATATACGTAGTAGGCAACGGCAGTATGAGTATCCATCAGGTAATGGTTTTTCTTATACATTTCTCCAATGGCGGCGTCGGTCTCTCTCATGTCTGCGGAGCCTGCGGAGAAAAGGGAAAGCTTGTCCTTCATGGAGGAAGGGATTTCGTACTTTCTGTCCTTATCCAGACTCTGCATCAGAGAAGCGATTTCGCTGCTGTCGTCGCTGCTGAGGTGGTAAAGCAGGCGCTCCAGGTTGCTGGATACCAGAATATCCATGGACGGGGAGTTGGTCTGGTAGAAATCACGGTTGGCATCATATACGCCGGTGGTCAGGAAGTCGGTCAGTACGCGGTTCTGGTTAGACGCGCAGATCAGTTTCTTAACTGGAATTCCCATCTGCTTGGCGTAATAGGCGGCCAGGATGTTTCCGAAGTTTCCTGTTGGAACAGTGATGTTGACTGGATCGCCGTCTTTGACTGCGCCCTGCTTTACGAGCTGCGCGTAGCCGTAAACGTAGTAGGCGATCTGCGGAACCAGACGGCCGATGTTGATGGAGTTCGCGGAAGACAGGCGGATTCCTTTGGCATCGAGTTCTGCTGCGAAGTCAGGATCCTGGAAAATGGTCTTGACGCCAGTCTGGGCATCATCGAAGTTGCCTTCAATGGAGAAGACGTGGACGTTTTTTCCTTCCTGGGTGCGCATCTGCTGTTCCTGTACCTGGCTGACGCCATTATTCGGATAGAAGACAATAATTTCTGTGCCCGGGACGTCAGCGAATCCTGCCATGGCGGCTTTTCCGGTGTCGCCTGAGGTTGCGGTAAGGATGCAGATTTTATGGTCATCATGCTGCTTTTTAACGGCTGTGGTCAGCAGGTAAGGCAGGATGGACAGGGCCATGTCCTTGAATGCGGCGGTGCGGCCGTGGTAGAGCTCCAGGAACCATGCGTCGCCGGCGTGTACGACCGGAACGATTTCTTTGGCTTCGAACGTATTTGTGTATGCATTCTGCACGCAGGAGTGAATTTCTTCTTTTGTATAGTCATCGAAGAATGCGCCGATCACTTTTTCTGCGAAGGCGGTGTAGGGCTGCTCCAGCATATCTTTTATAGCAAAGGGAAGTGCGGGAATCTCCTCTGGCACGTACAAGCCGCGGTCAGATGCCAGACCGCGGATGACAGCGTCTGCAGAGGTCAGTTCCTGCCGTTCACCGCGAGTGCTTCTGTATTTCATCATTGGTCAATCTCCTTTTCCAATTCATAAAAAACAACGTCATATTGGCGAATTTTGTGTTCATATCACAATATGCGATATGAATTTATTGTACTCTTATATGCATAAAGAATCCAGATTAATTTTTTTAAAATATTTTCAGGGAATCGGTTGACAGAGGCCTCGATTCCGTGTATTATAATATTCGTCAGTTTTCAAGAGCGCATGTTTGAAAAGTTCTTTTGAAGATTGCGTAAAACTTAAGATGTGTCGGATTGGTCAAGTGGTTAAGACGTAGCCCTCTCACGGCTGAGTCCAGGGTTCGATCCCCTGATCCGATACCAACGAATAAATCTGAACTACATATGTGGTTCAGATTTTTTTATGCTCCGACCTGGTGAATTCGGTCTGCGTAAATTATGCCTGTGATGTTTCCTTTCGCATTTTAATCTTAATTCAGCGTGTTTGTCTGCGGAGGAGATTCGGGCAGCTCTTCATCGTATTTACAGCATGTATGATCAGCGGCGCGGCGTCCGCATCAGCGAGGATTTCGTCAGTTCGTTTATTCCTGGCGCGTATATATTTTGTCCGATGTGTTTGAATCGTATCGGTGCCGTAAATAAATGGTTATAGAAATGATCAATTCATTGAGATAGGAAAGTATGCCGGGAGGCCTGGGATAGATGAAGCAGAGAAGGGTAATGCTGCCGCTTTCAGAAGTGGCGTATTTAAAGCGGACGCTGATGGAGCAATTTAATTTATACATGCACATGCACGATTCCTGAGGAGGCGGGCAGTCGTTTACGTTCGACGAGCCGCTTTCACAGGATGTGAAGACGTGGATGGAAGAGTATTTTCAGAAAGAAGGTCGTGCTGCGGATTTTGATGACGACGACATGGGCCTGGTGGTATGGACAAAAGGAAGCGGCCAGGGGGATGAACGGGCAGGCGGCCGCGAGGCGGATGCCGGAAGTTCCTGCACGCTGAGCTTCAACAGGTAAAGAAAAGACAGTGAGAACCCACCCCTTTCTGACGCTGAAGCGTCGGGAAAGGTTCCCGGGAATCTTGTTGTCGTTTGAAGAGCAGACAATAAAACGGTCCCGGGGAATGGAGGAAATCCCGGGGCCGTTCTTATCATTAAAATCTCATTTACAGGTAATTACAGAAGGAATATGGTTTGCGTTCTGCCGGTTCACATAGCTGCGGCGTTCAGACGGATGAATGGTGCAGGGTTTTTACCGGCTGTACAGCAAGGGAATCCGTCTGTGCGGTCTTCAGAGAGCCCTTCATCAGCCTCCGATCACGACTCCCGCTGCGCCTGCAGCCAGGATATACACGATTGGATGAAATTTAAATTTCTTATACGCAAGCAGAACAACGGCAGCGAGAATGATCATTTTCCAGTTAAAGAGCTTCATCAGTGCTCCGGTTTTCTGGAAAACTTTGATATTCAGCAGGGAAATTTTTGCGACTTGAAGGCCTGCGGCGCTGATCAGGGCTGCGGATGCCGGCCGGATGCCGTAGAAGATCTGCTGCACGACAGCGGCGTTTTTGAATCTGTCCAGAATACGGGCGATAATCAGAATGCAGATGACGGAAGGCAGGACCAGGCTGCATGTGGTGACTATGCTTCCCAGCACGCCCATGGCGGTGAAACCGACGTAGGAAGACATATTGACGCCAAGAGGCCCCGGAGTTGACTCGGAGACGGCGACCATATTGGCAATATCATTCGTGGAAAACCAGCCCATGCGTGCGGACATATCATAAAGAAACGGGAGCGTGGCGAGGCCGCCGCCGACGGCGAACAGGCCGGTTTTAAAGAATTCCCAGGACATTTCTAAGAGTGTATACATTATTTTTCCTCCTTATGCATTACGTTTTGTCACGCGGCTGATCAGAACCCCCAGGGCTCCTGCAAGAACGACGTACAGAATCGGGGACAGGTGCAGGAAGAGGGAAGCTGCGAGGATGGCAAGGAAAATGACGATGCAGAAGTGGTCAACCAGGGATTTCTTTCCCATTCTGACGACGGCATCCAGGATCAGGACACAGACGGCGGCGCGGATTCCGCTGAATGCGTGAATGGCCCAGGCGCTGTGCGCAAAATTCTTCAGGAATGCGGAAATGATGCAGATGATGACGATAGACGGGAATATGACACCGAGGGTCGCGAAAACGCCTCCCAGAGGTCCGGTAAGCCGGTATCCGACGAATGTGGCGGTGTTTACGGCGATAACGCCCGGTGTGCACTGTCCGATGGCGTAATAGTCCATCAGTTCTTCCTCTGTGGCCCAGCCGCGCTTGTCGCAGACTTCCCGCTGGAGGATTGGCAGCATGGCGTAACCGCCGCCGAAGGTCGAGACACCGATCCCTGCAAAGGTCAGGAACAGATCCAGGTAAAGCGCGGGTCTGCTCTTATGTGCCGGACGGATTTCTCCGGATTCACTCCGGCTGTTTTTCATGGAGCCGGTGCCGGCTTTTTTCAGCGCACTGCTTCCAGATGTCTCTGCAGTATTTAAAGAAGTGGTTTTAAGTTCGGAATTGCTGCGTGCATTCATGGCTGCTGGTTCTCCTTTTCGCAGTTTCTCTCACTGGTGGTTCAGAAATCGGGCAGGCTTTCCGGGAGGCTGCAGTGGTTCAGTCTGCGGCCTCCCTGCCCATGCTTCATTCTTACTTTCTTTTGTAAGTTTATGCTAGCACACTTTGCGGTATATAGGATATATATAGTTAAGATGAATCGATATAATATAGGTATGGATTGTGGCAGAAAGGGGCTGAGAGTATGGAGCTGCGGCAGTTAAGGTATTTTCTGGTGATTGCAGAGGAGGGGAGCATATCCGCGGCAGCAAGGCGTCTGCACCTGTCTCAGCCGCCTCTGAGCCGGCAGATGTCTCTTCTGGAGGCGGAATGCGGGATGACCCTGTTCCATCGTGGGAGCCGGGAAATTACGCTGACGGAGGCGGGGCGCGTTCTTCAGCGCTATGCTTCGCAGATGCTGGAAACAGAGGATACAATAAAAGATGAAATGAATGATCTGAAGAAGGGCCGCCGGGGAGTGGTCCGGATCGGCCTGATTTCATCTGCCGCAGGGGATGCGGTTTTCCAGATGATCGGCCGGGCCCGGAAGGAAATTCCGGATCTTCAGCTGCGTATTTACGAGGGAAATTCCTATGAAGTACTGGACATGCTGGAAAATGAGAAAATTGACCTTGCCGTGGTCCGGACACCATTTGCGGAACCGCATCTTCAGAAGGTCCTTCTCCGCCGTGACTGTCTGGCTGCGGCCGGGCTGCCGGAACTGTTCCCGGGATCAGGCGGGACAAAAACCATTCGGGTCAAGGCGGCTGACCTGGCGGCGCGGCCGCTGATCCTCTACCGCAGATGGGAGAAAATTTTTCGTATGCAGTGTGAACAGGAGGGGGTTGCTCCTCAGATTTTCTGCATAAACGACGATGCCCGGACTGCGCTTCAGATGGCGAAGTCCGGGCTCGGGACGGCACTGGTGCCTCAGTCAGCGCTTTCTGACGCCGACGGACTCCTGTGCGGGATATTGGAAGAAGATGTATTTCAAAGTGATGTGTATCTGGTCAGCAGGGAAGGCAGAGATCTCGGTGAAACAGCTGTTGCTGTCCGGAAGATCATGGCCTCCTCTGCTGTCCGGTAAGGAAATGTAAGGGGAAACGGTGGAAATTACGCGGTCTGACGTTCCTCCTGGTTCTTGTCCGCGTAAGCCTGGCCGGAATGATCGAATGCATAGACTTTCTCCTGGCAGCGGCGTCCGTGCTCGGCTACACAAGTGATGCCTTCGATGTATCCAAAACGCTCCTTATACTTTCTCTTATTGTGGATATAGAATCCGGCTCCGATCAGGGCCCATGCTCCTGCCATTATCCATTCCTGCGGGGTCAGTGTGCTTCCGGAACCCGGAATGATGTACATGGCAACCATAAATCCGGAGGTGATGATGGCTCCGTATCCAACGAACATGCCATGCTTTACCTTGAACGGGCGTTTCATTGCCGGCGCCTTTTTACGCAGGATGACGAAGGAAACGGCAACCATGCAGTATGCAATGCAGCAGCCCAGATTTCCGGCATCGCAGATCCATACCAGCATTTTCTGGCCGGCAAATGGTGCGAGCATGGAGAGAAATCCGATCAGCAGGATTGCGCGTACCGGCATCTTATTCTTACCGCTCAGTTTTCCGAAGGACTTCGGGATCATGCAGGATTCAGCCATGGAATACAGGGCTCTGGATCCGCCGATCAGGAAGGAGTTCCAGCTGGTGATAATTCCGCACATTCCGCCGATGATCAGAACCTTGGCCATTACAGCACTGTTGAATGCCTTTGCGATAGCGTCTGCAGTAACCAGTCCGCCTGCAGAATTAATGGATGCCTTCAGTTCAGCCGGGTTCAGCAGATTGCCGACGGCCAGAATGACGAATCCGTAGAAGACAACAGCCAGAATAATGGAGAGAATAAGGATTCTTCCGATTTTCTTCAGTGGAACATTAATCTCTGATGCAGCCTGCGGGATGACGTTGAATCCGATCATGAAGAAAGGAGTGACAACGGCTACGTTCAGAACATGGCTGAAGGCGGATCCTGCTGTATTTCCGACAAACAGCTGCGGCATCAGATTGGAGGAGTCACCTCTGACTGCTGATGATACGATCAGGAGAATGCCGACTCCTCCGATGATCAGGGTCAGGACCGTCTGCAGTACAGCGGCTGCTTTGACGCCCATCAGGTTGACCAGTGTGGTTCCTGCCGCGATGAGCAGTGCTACGGCGAGCCAGGATGCGTAAACGCGGAAACCTGCGATTGTATATAAGTACCCCTTTAAGAATCCCGGGAAAATGTACGTAATAATGGATGGGAATGCACATGCTTCATAGCAGACGACTGCGATGTAGCAGAAAATCATGGACCAGGTGCAGACGTATGATCCGGTCGGTCCCAGCGCTTTATAGCTGAAGATGTGCTCGCCGCCGGTCATCGGCATTGCGGTGGTCAGTTCCGCATAAGTCATGCCGACGAAATAGATGACGATGCCGCCGATAACGAATCCGAGTGCGGCTCCGAGAACTCCTCCTCTGCTGATCCAGTCGCCGGATGAGATCACCCATCCCCAGCCGATCATGGCTCCGAATGCCATGACGAGGATATCGCCGGAACCCAGAACTTTCTCGAACTGGGCATCGTTATTAGAGCTAGACATAAAAGATAACCTCCCTTGGTTATTGAATTGTGAAAATATTGTATCAAGACTTTATATAAGATATTCAGATAAGATATTCAGAATATCGCCGTTCAATTGACAATACTATTCTATGCAGGTAGTGTCATAATGGCAAGGGAGATTGAAGAAATTTTAACAAAATCGGTGAGAAATCTGTGGATTTTGTGTTCTATATACAACACAGTTGGTGGGATATCTGGTATTTTTATAAATACATACCAAAGCACTGGGTGTGTAAAGGGACTGAAAACGAATTCGCCGGAGGCATAATGGCAAGGATGCGCAGTGGCAGGATGGTCACTTGCCAGGCTGGTTTTTGTCCCGAAAGGAAAATCGGAAAGTCAGAATCGGGGCGAAGCAGCGCTCAGAATCATGGAGCAAAACAATCCATATAAAAATGCAGAAAAAAACTGCGGCGAGGGGAAAACCCCAGGCCGCAGGATATTGGAAGGAAGTTTAACAGGCATTCCTGCCCGCATCACTAACCAAACAGAGCCATGTACCAGCCAGTCTTGCTGAAGAAGAAGCTGCTGATCTGAACGAATACGATGAAGGCCATGACGATCGGGCAGATCCAGCGGAAGCAGAAGTTGACGAACTTGCGGCTTCCATAGTTAGAACCGATCTGAACTTCATCGTCAAGGTATCCGTAATGAACCCATCCAAAGAGGACTGCCATGATCAGTCCGCCAAGCGGCATCAGGATGCCCTCAGCGCCCAGGTCGAATACATCGAGCCAGCTGCCCATGCCGAACGGCTTCCAGAAATGTGTGTTTCCGCCGAGCTGGTCGTAAGCAACCAGGAATGCGCCGATGCAGGTTGTGCAGATTGCGAGGAGAACCATGCCGGTTCTGCCGGAGGATTTACCTCTCTTCAGACGGCTGTCGATCAATGCGGCAACACCGCCTTCCATCATGCCGATGGAGGAACTTAATGCTGCGATGAATACCAGCAGGTAGAAGATGAAACCGAATACCGCTCCGCCTGCTCCCATTTTCTGGAATACATACTGCAGGGAGACAAACAGGAGTCCAGGGCCTCCTGCCGGCTTCAGTCCTTCTGCAAATACAGCCGGCATTACGCAGAGTCCTGCTGCAAGTGCGGCGATGGTGTCCAGTAACGGGATCATGAAGGCGCTCTTCTGAATGTCGTCTTCTTTCTGCATGTAGGATCCGAAGGCGATCAGGCATCCGGATGCCAGGGACAGGGAGAAGAAGAGCTGACTTCCTGCAGCGGCCATAACTTTCAGCCATCCTGTTCCGGCGAGAGCGGAGAAGTCAGGCTTGAACATGAACTTCAGTCCGCCGACAGCGCCTTTCAGTGTGCAGCAGCGGATGGCTGTGATCAGAAGCAGGAGATAAAGTGCAGGCATTGCGACCTTGGAGAATTTCTCTATTCCACTAGATACACCACCCATGATGATGACGGCGGTGATAATCAGGAATCCGAACATCCATGCGAGGTCGACGCCGACGTGGCCGATGGAATTCCCGAAGTATTTAGAAGGATCGGTTCCGTTTACACCCCAGCTGGCATGGAAGATGTCGCCGACGTTGACGATCATGTATTTCATGACCAGTCCGCCCAGCACACAGTAGAAACAGAGCAGGAGGAATGGAACGATGGTTTCAAATACGCCATTAAAGGTAAAACGCGGGTCGCAGTCACGATATGCGTCAATCGCGGATTTTCCGGTCTTGCGGCCCAGGGCGATCTCGCCGATCATCAGCGGGTAGCCCAGGAAAATGGCCATGGCGATATAGATAATAATGAAGGCGAATCCTCCGTTCATTCCCATTTTATACGGGAATCCCCAGATATTACCGAGGCCGACTGCTGAGCCGACAGCAGCCATCAGGAAGCCGAAGTTGGAATTAAAGCTTCCGCGCTGCGAAGATTTCTTTGACATAAGAATCCCTCTCTTTCGTGAATAATAATGAATAAAATCAGATATAATTATTGCTCAAGAACAATATGTTATCGGTTTATATATTATGAACCATAAATTACAATTTTACAATGTATAAATACAAAAGTTTTTTGTTAATTTTGAAATTGTCACGAATTCAATGAATTGTAGTATGAATAACAGAATTAATTTTATGTGCACCGGCACAGCAGAGAAACAATTATGGAGAGTAGAGAAATTTCTGCCCTCTACAGCCGGGATGAGGCAAAAAAAGAAAATATCCGCCGGAACAGCGGATATTTTCCTGGATTGGATTGATTTTGTTTTACTTCACTTTATGCGAAAATCCCGGAGAAAGGATATCCGCATGGATCTGCTGATCCATAAAAGCTCAGGAGAGGGGTGCATTTCATCTATACACGCCTTCTCTATACATAATGATTATACCACATTTTTTGCATTTTAGTATACAAAAAATGTGCGTTTTATGATACTATTTTTGTATCACTTATGTAAAAGGGGAAAAATGCCTGCGCAGAGTGAAAGATTCTTTTCTCTGCGGACAGGAAAAAGGGGAGAATGGATTATGGATTTCCGCAATTTACAATATTTCCTGACGGTGGCGCAGTGCCTGAATTTTACGAAGGCAGCAGAACGCCTGCATATGAGTCAGCCGCCACTGAGCAAGCAGATTCAGAATCTGGAGCAGGATCTGGGCGTTAAATTGTTCGACCGGAGCAGGAGGCAGCTGCAGCTGACGGAGGCTGGACAAATGCTGGTGCACAGGGCGGAACAGATGCTGACACTGGCGGACAAGACACGCCTGGACCTGCAGGATATGTCGGATAAGCTGGCAGGATCGATTAATATTTCTGTGGTGGATGGCCGTGCACCGTATTACTTAGCGCGCTGGATCGCTGCATTCCGTGAGAAAAATCCAATGGTCCGTTTTGAATTCGCGAACGGCTCCAGCGACGATGCTCTGGAGCGTCTGGAGCAGGGACTGTCCGATCTGGCCGTCGCCGCAGCACCGTACGATGAAGAAGAATTCAGCGGATTCAGCGTCGGAAAAACACCTTGGATAGCCGTCATTCCGAAGGCACATCCGCTTGCCCAGCTGGAAGGTGATGAACTTCCTATTTCTATGCTGAAGGGAGAGCCGCTGATCGGTCCCCAGAGACCGTCCAGAGCCAGAGCGCTCAGACGATGGTTCAGGGAAGTCGGTGAAGAAGCGAATGTCGTCTGCAGCACCTCCAGTTACAGCGACACCATCGCACTCTGCGAGCAGCATGTCGGAATCGGTATATTCCCACAGACCACATACACTCCGAATCCATACATTGTCCGCAAGGTCATTACTGAGCCGGCCAAGTACATTGAATATGTCCTTCTCTGGCAGAAGAACGCGCATGTCAGCGTTTTGGTAAAGGAATTTACCGATTTTGTACGTGGATACGTAGAAGAGTCTGTAAAGAATACCCCTCTTCTGATGAACGGGCAGCGTGAGTTCAAGATCCCGGACGATGCAGAGATGCTTTAGCTTTTCTGACAAAAACAAACCAGCAGGAAATTAAACGGGCAGATGCCGCGGCAATACAGAAGCTGCGGGTGTTCTGCCCGTTGTTTTCGTGTTCTTTCAAATGATAAACGTTTTCCCCGGAGAAGGCAATCGGGTCTTTTGGAGTTGAGAATGGGATCCTGTCCTTCGCAGTGGTCAGGCGCAGCCTGGAAATTCTGCTCTACGTCTGTCAAGAATTATTTTGAACCTGAGAAGACTGGAATTTCGTGCATTCTGTAAAGCAATACAAAAAAGATATTGGAAAAACTAGTAAAAAAATATCATAGCTTAGCAGAATGAAGTACAGAGTGCTTAAAATCAAGGAAATTCCTTGCGTGTGGATTTTGTTTGAAGAATAAATTCGGTATAAATGTTGAAATAAAGGGATTTACAGAATATTAGAGTCTGTATGTGTTTCTCAAGGTATACAGTATAATTTGTGGTTGAAATACAAAATCGCATGAAATATTTAGATAAAACTTGATTATATTTGATGATCTATTGACATAGCTCTTGGGTTGGAATATTCTAAAAATATCAAAAAGAGAGGGGATGAAGAGATGCCGGACATGACCGATAAATTGATGCAATATTGCGATGCGAACAAGGTGCTGATTATCACTGGGCACTATGGCAGCGGAAAAACAGAGATCGCGATGAATCTGGCTGTTGACCAGGCTCAGAGAGAAGAAAGCAGGCGCGTTGCGATTGCGGATCTGGATATCGTCAATCCGTATTTCCGTTCAAGAGACTATTCTTCATTATATGAGAAGTACGGAATTCGGATGATGGCAAGCTCACGTTCAGCCTCAGACGCGGATCTGCCGACACTGCCCGCAGATATCAGAGCTGCGTTCGATCAGGAAGATCTTTTCACGGTATTCGATGTGGGAGGAGATCCGACCGGTGCGCATGTTCTCCGGGGATATACAAGATGGCTGAAGAATATACCACACGCCATGCTGGTTGTGGTAAACGCCAACCGGCCGCAGACAGACACAGCAGAAAAGGCTGCTGCGTACATTGCGGAGATCGAGAGGGCCAGCGGACTGAAGGCGGATGGAATCATCGACAATACACATCTCTGCAGAGAGACTACGGCGGGTGAATTAGAAAAAGGCCGCCGGATCTGCGAGGAAATATCTGAACGTACTGGTCTAGACACGGTCTGCCACACCGAGGAGAAAGGAAAATTCACTTCCGGTGGAAAAGACGTGTACCCGATCAATATATATTTAAAAAAACCCTGGGAAGTTTAATTCAGCTGTTGAACAGGAGGTGTACAGCATATGGAGACCAAGGTTACATTTAACACCGACAGATGCAAAGGGTGTGAATTGTGTGTAACAGTATGTCCGAAGCATATTCTGGCTCTGGATATGGAACACACGAATATCAAGGGTTATCATCCTGCGGGCATTACCGATCAGAGCAAGTGCATCGCATGCGCAAGCTGCGCGAAGATCTGCCCGGATTCAATCATTACGGTAGAGAAGTTTTAGAAAGGAGTGAACTGCTGTGGCTAAGGAATTATGGAAAGGTAACGAAGCGATCGCAGAAGCAGCGATCAGAGCAGGCTGCACGGCATATTTCGGTTATCCGATCACTCCGCAGAGTGAGATTCCGGAGTACATGTCCCTGCATATGCCTCAGTCAGGCGGAGTATTTCTGCAGACAGAGTCTGAGGTATCAACAATTAACATGCTATACGGAGCAGGAGGCGCTGGCGTAAGAGTTATGACGACGACATCTTCCCCTGGATTTGCTCTGATGCAGGAAGGCATGGGCTATCTGGCAGGAGCTCAGGTGCCATGCGTTATCTGCAACTGCATGAGAGGCGGCCCGGGACTCGGAACGATTCAGCCTGCACAGGGAGATTATTTCCAGGCAACCAGAGGCGGCGGAAACGGTGACTATGAGAACGTCGTTCTGGCACCGAGCAATATGCAGGAAGCCGTAGACATGGTTCAGGAAGCTTTCGATATCGCTGATCAGTACAGAAATCCTTGCGTTCTGCTGATCGACGGACTGATCGGACAGATGATGGAGCCGATCGAGTGGCATGAGATCAAGCACAGAGATCTTCCGCCGAAGGACTGGGCTACAACAGGACGTCACGGAAGAGATCATCATAATATTATTAATTCCCTCTACATTGATCCTGTAGAGTGCAACAACTTCAACACAGAGCTTCAGAAAAAGTTCCAGAAGATGAAGGAAAATGAGTGCCGCTGGGAAGAGATGGACTACGACGACGCAGAAGTCGTTCTGGTCGCATACGGAACACCGGCAAGAATTTCTCTGTCTGCAATGGAACTGATGAGAGAGCACGGCATTAAGGCAGGACTCTTCCGTCCAAAGACGGTATGGCCTTATCCGTATGACGCACTGAGAAAGATTGCAGACCAGGATTCCGTAAAGAAGTTCCTCGTTGTAGAAATGAGTGAAGGACAGATGATTCAGGATGTACAGCTGGCTGTACAGGATCGCAAGCCGATCGAATTCCTGGGACACGCGGGAGGCGTAATGCCGACTGTAGAAGAGATCGCTGAACAGGCGATGAAAGGTTTGAAGTAAGGGGGATCGTGATATGGCAATCGTATATCAGAAGTCAAAGGGACTGACCGATACAGAACTTCATTACTGCCCGGGATGCAACCACGGAATTATTCATAAGCTGGTTGCTGAGACTATGGAAGAACTGGGAATCATCGACAGTGCAGTTGGTGTCTGCCCGGTAGGATGTTCTGTATTTGCATATAACTATTTTGCCTGCGACATGCAGGAAGCTGCGCATGGAAGAGCACCTGCTGTAGCTACAGCAATCAAGAGAACACATCCGGATATGCCGGTATTTACTTATCAGGGTGATGGAGATCTGACATCCATCGGCGCTGCAGAAATCGTTCATGCAGCTGCAAGAGGTGAAAAGATCACAACAATTTTCGTAAACAATGCAACATATGGTATGACCGGAGGTCAGATGGCTCCGACTACACTGATCGGACAGAAGACAACCACCAGCCCGCTGGGAAGAACCGTTGAGCAGGCCGGATACCCGATCCGCGAGGCAGAAATGCTGGCAACACTGGACGGAGCAAGCTATGTTGCAAGAGTATGTGTAACAGATATCCCGAACCTGAATAAGGCAAAGAAGGCAATTAAGACCGCATTCCAGCGTCAGCTGGATGGGGACGGCTTTTCCTTCGTTGAAGTTCTGTCCACATGCCCGACTAACTGGGGACTTTCTCCGGTTGATGCATGCAAGTGGCTGCAGGACAACATGGTTCCATATTACCCATTAGGCGTAATTAAAGATACAAGAGCGGAGGGATAAAAGATGAAGAAGCAGATTACAGTATCCGGTTTTGGTGGACAGGGTGTGCTGTCAATCGGTAAATCCCTCGTAGAAGCCGGAATGGATGAAGGACTGGAAGTTACCTGGGCGCCGTCATACGGCCCGGAGATGAGAGGCGGTACAGCAAACTGCTCCGTTGTTATTTCCGATAAGCCGATCGGTTCACCGGTATTTACACATCCGACAGAGCTCATCGCTATGAACCTGCCGGCACTGGAAAAGTTCGAGCCGAGAGTTGTTGAGGGCGGACTGATTATCGTCAACAGCTCTGTAGTCGATCAGAAGGTAAAGAGAACAGACGTCAAGGCTTTCTATGTACCATGTATCGACATCGCGACAGAACTTGGAAATACCAAAGTAGCGAACATGGTTATGCTGGGCGCCTATGTCAAGGCAACTGGTGCACTGAAGGTTGAAACAGTACAGGAAATGATCAAGAACATGTTCACAGGACGTAAGGCTAAACTGGTTCCGATGAACATGGAAGCGCTTCAGAGAGGAATGGAGTGCATTAAATAAGGCTGACAGCTCTGAGCTGACAGGGTTTGCAGGAAGATGTCTTTCGATACGGAAGGCCTCTTCCTGTTTTCTTTTGTCGGAAGGAGAAAAATTAAATGGACGGAAAGATGGAAGAGTTGTAAAGCGGCCGTGCATCGCGGAAATCAGATTTCTTTACCATAGGAAGAGCAGGGACGGGGATATTTTAAGAAATATTAATAGCTAATCGCGCGCTTGAAGTACAAAAAAGTTCTGTGTATGCTATAATAATTACAACTGTCTGGAAGATATGGCGGATTTTAGGAATCGGCTTGTTTGAATCCGCTGTTGTCTTCCCGTGAAGAAGAGTGTGAGTCCGGAGAGGGGAATACTATGTACTACACAGAGCATTATGCTGTCAGCAGTCATGATGTGGATGTGAATAATAATATCCGGCCGTCCATGGTCCTGAGGTTTATGCAGGAGACGGCAAACCATCAGATGAGGGATAACAAACCGAGTTACTATGACCTGTTTTTTTCGGGGAAATCGTTTATCATTACAAGAATTTCTATAGAACTATATGAGCAGCTGCATCAGTACGATGAAATTGAGGTGCGCTGCTGGGTCTGTGAAGGAAAAGCGGCGACGTTCGTCCGCTGTTATCAGATTTACAAAGAAGATACACTATGTGCGCAGGCATATTCAGAATGGGCGCTTGCGGATATTCACAGTGGCAGACTGATTCATACGTCGGAAATTGACTTTTCCGGCTATGAAGCCGGAGAGAAGCTGGAGCTGGAACTTCCGCGCAGATTTCACATTCCGAGAGATCTTGAATTGAAGAAGATCGGGATGGACCGTGTCCGCTACAGCACTGTAGACCTGAACGGGCATATGAATAATACTTATTATCCGGATATGTGCTGGGACTGTATCCCGGATATTGAACGAAAAATGGTTACGTCCATAAACATCCGGTTTGTGCATGAAGCGCTTTTGAATTCTGAGCTGGACATTTACGGTGCGGAGGCTGATGCCGGACTGGCAAAAGATCCGCGGGCGGAGCAGGTTTATGTTACGCAGTCCAGAATCGGAGAACGGAAAAATGTTGAGATTATTTTCGGGCTGAAAAAGCTGGAGCATCCACTCTGGGATGAGGAACAGCTTAATAATCTGATGAACGAGGATACTCGTGAACGATAGAGGCAGGTCTGAAATTATACGAAGCCGCAGTATGTGGACATATATGAGTCTGAGAAATAACAGGTAAAGAGGTAGAGGAGAGGTAGATATGAAGTTTTTAAAACGAGCGGGAATCATTGCGGTTGCTGTCATGGCATCAATGATGATGCTTCTTCCGTCAGCGGAGATTGCGTTTGCCGAACCGACGGCTGGCAGTCAGAGCGGCAGTTCGTCTTCCAGTTCGCAGCAGAGTCAGGGAACATCGACTTCCGGACAGTCTTCAACAGGTACATCCGGCCAGAGTCAGAGCGGAACTTCTGGAAACAGTACATCAGGAGGTTCATCCACATCGGGTTCCGGATCCAGGAGCTACAGTTCCCATACATCCGGAAGCTCACCAACATCCGGCAGCACGTCGGGAAGTTCTTCCTCGTCCTCAACGACAGGAAACGCAAGTGTTTCAGGCAGCACTTCAACTTCCGGTACGACATCTTCCTCTGCTTCTTCAACAAATAAAAGCAGCAAGGATACATCTTCCGGGTCTGCAAAGCACCAGGCAAGCAAGGCCAATTACAGCCTTCATTCTCTGTCCAGCTACTATTATGACAGTAATCATAAGCAGCAGAAACGTCATAAGGATGAAATTGCCATCAGTTTTACAGGTGGTGCGTCTGAAAGCGTCTCTAATATGGACCGCATTGGAACGTATTATACCGATGAACAGAAGGCATATCCGGTTTCCTTCCTGATGGATACGGGAAACGCTTCTTCTGAAGCACCGCTGTCAGCAATTTTCAGCAGTCAGGCTCCGGTTTACCGGATCATGGGTGCAGCGGGATATGATGCAGCCGGAATTGGAAGAGGAGAACTGTCCTTTGGAGCTTCTTCTGTTGCTTCTGCGCTGAATGCTGCAGTAAAGAGTCAGGACATTGTTCCATATCTGTCCTGCAGCAATTTGTCGGTAAGTGGTTCTCTGAAAAAAGCATATAAGAATTTTGGTGTTGAGAATTACACGGTGATCACACGCTATGGAAAGAAGATTGCGGTATTCTCCGTTATTTCCAAGTCTGCTTTTGATAAGGCGGGGATCACTGGAGTTAAATACAGCGATTATGTAAAGACGGCAGAGCAGACCGTCAGGAAAATCCAGAAGAAGGTGGATCCGGACCTGATCATCTGTCTGGCCAATACAACAGATTCCAGTTCCCTGACGGAGAGCAGCAAACTGAGCAGTATCTCCGGACTGGATCTGGTTCTGACCGGAGGCGGAAAGGGAAAGACACAGGAGTCTTCCGGCAAGGCAGCAGTCGTACAGAGTGCGGCAGCATCTTCCCTGAATACCGTCGTATTCAAGACAAGTGGAAAATCCTATAAATACAGCAAGGTTATTACCGCAGACTTAAACAAAGTTTCAAAGAAGGCATCTGTAACTTCTGAAATCAAGAAGTATAATAAACTCAGTGATTCTGCATACTTCTCAAAATATGGCCTTCCTTACCGTGAGACTCTTGCGGATAACTCCATCGATTTTGGATCGGCATCTGCGCTTTCGCAGAGCAGAACGGACCTTGGTTTCACCAATCTGCTGACGGATTCTTATATCTATGCAGCCCGTCATATGGCAGGGGTAAAGCAGAGTGATGTGGTATCGATCATGTCACCGAAGACAGTGAGCAGCGTATTCTCCAAGGGAACGCTGACTTCCGGAGATATTTACGCAGATCTCGGAAGCGGAAGCAGCGGCGGAACATCTGGATCTTCACTGAAGTATTTCTATCTGACCGGAAAGGAACTTCAGAATGTCGCAGAGCTTACTTCATCAGAATATAAGAGTGATGCGTCAAAGCGTCTGTATTTTGGCGGAGTGTCCTATATCTATAATCCGCACCGCGTACTGAGCAATAAGGTATATCAGTTCCGGCTGAAGGACCAGAATGGAAATACAAAAAAAGTTGATTCCAGTAAACGTTATCTGGTTGTCGCTGATGAGAATGCAGCTGCAGTCCTGAAGACGATCTCCAAGGGACATGGACAGTCTCTGAGTGTGTCTCCGAAGGCTTCAAACGGACATGCACTCAGCAATATTCCGTATCTGAAGAGCGGCAGAAAACCGGTTAAGGTCTGGGGCGCAGCGGCAAGATATGTCAAGTCAATGGGATCGATTCCGTCTAAATACAGCAAGTCTGGTGTCCGCATGGTTTATGACGGAAGTATTTTACCGAGCCATCTGCTGAAAGAGACGAATGGAGTTGCGGGAATTATCCTTGCGATTGCAGTGATCGTCATTGCTGTAGTCATTCTGCTGATTATCCTGCTGATCCATATCTTCCGCGGAGGAAGAGGCGGCGGATTCGGCGGAAGACGCAGACACGACAGAGACATCTTTGGCGGCGGAGGACGCGGAAGAAGAAACCGCTATCCGAAGCGCCGCAAAAAAGAGCGTTCCATTTTCACGAATAAATAGTCCGGTTTCACGAATAAATAGTCCGGAGTGCCGGGCAGATGAAAACTGCCGGATGCTTCTGGTGCAGGGCCCCGGAAAAAATGAATAGTGATTTTGAGAAGACAGTCTGATATCTTTCAGGCTGTCTTTTTACTCTGTCAGGAAAAATCCGCCAGAAGGCTGATTTTTCAGGCACTTTTGAAGCATTGCCGCAGTGGAGGATGGGTCTGTTCTGTTGTTGAAAAGTGGGGGAAAGTGGTGTAAAATGGTGTCAGATTTAACAGTGGGGAAGTGGATTCTCTGGTAATGTACAGATGAAAGTGCGCGTAATACAGTGAAAAAACTGACAGACCGCGGAAAAAGGAGTGAGCCGCTGCGTGTTCATGGGCACCTACCACAATTCTATAGATGCGAAGAACCGTATGATCGTTCCTTCCCGTTTTCGTGATAAGCTGGATGGCTGCTGTATTCTTACAAAGGGAATTGACCCCTGCCTGGAAATCTATTCCATGGATGATTGGGAGAAACTGGAAGAAAAAATCAGTGGACTTCCGGAATCTGATCCGGCGGTACGCTCCTTCATCCGTCATTTTTTTGCCAATGCGGCAGAATGCAGCTTTGATAAACAAGGGAGAATTGTTATCCCGTCTGAGCTGATCCAATATGCCGGAATTCAGAAGGATCTGGTCACCATGGGCGCAATGCGCAAGATTGAAATCTGGAGCAGAGAAATCTGGGAAACTCCGGATAATGAGGGAAGAATGGATTCGGATGAGTTTGCGGAGGCATTGAAGAAATACAACTTTTAGGAGGAAGCATGGAGTTTCATCACGTTCCGGTCATGCTCCGGGAATGCATGGAAAATCTGAATATTGATCCTTCCGGGGTGTATGCGGACGGAACGCTCGGCGGCGCCGGACATTCCCGTGAAATCTGCAGACGTCTGGATGAGGATGGCATGCTGATCGGGATAGATCGTGACCGGGATGCGCTGCAGGCGGCCGAAGGCCGTTTAAAGGAATTCTCTTGCCGTAAAATTTTTGTCCAGAGCAATTACTCGGATATCAAGGATATTCTGAGGAACAGAAATCTGCCGCCTCTGAACGGAGCGCTTCTGGACCTGGGTGTGTCTTCCTTTCAGCTGGATGAGCCGGAGCGGGGTTTTTCCTATATGCACGACGCTCCGCTGGACATGAGGATGAACCAGCAGGATAATTTTTCTGCCTGGGATGTTGTGAATACGTACAGTGAAAAGGAGTTAAAGCAGGTAATTTCCAAATACGGAGAGGAACGCTGGGCGGCCAGAATCGCGCAGTTCATCGTCAGGGAAAGGGCAGAGCACACGATCGAGTCAACCGGAGAGCTGGTCGACATCATCAAGCGTGCGATTCCTGCGGCAAGCAGAAGGGAAGGCCCTCATCCGGCCAAAAGAACCTTTCAGGCGATCCGCATAGAGGTTAACGATGAACTGGGACAGCTGAAACGGGCTGTGGACGCCTTCTGCGATGTACTTGCGCCGGGAGGAAGGCTTGCGATCATTACCTTCCACTCGCTGGAAGACAGGATTGTAAAGCAGGCGTTTCAGAAGCGTGCCAATCCGGATCAGGGAATTCTGGCGGGACTGCCGCCGGAGCTTGCCGGTGATTCGGTAAAGCGTGCGGACATCCGCAGAATTACAAAGAAACCGATTACTCCTTCAGCGGAGGAACTGGAACAGAATCCGCGTTCCCGTTCCGCGAAGCTGCGTGTAATCGAGAAACTTTAAAGCTGCAGTGGATTGAATCCCTGCCATACAGCTGCCGCTGTGAAAGATTTGTGATGTAAAAGCTGATTATATTTGGAGAGATAATCGATGAAAAGCCGGGAGAAAAAAAGAGCTATTATCGCGATGATCGTCATTGGACTTATGCTGATCGTTCTGGTTGTACTCACTGCGTTTGCGTCTGAAATCAGAAGTGAAAATAATACGCTGATTACGAAAAACGAGGCGCTTCAGGGTGAGGTGGATACACTGAGTGTGAAGATTAAGACCAGCAATAGCGTGGATCACATTGAGAGCGTTGCGAAATCGAAGTTCGGAATGGTTTACCCGACTTCTGATCAACGGATTTACATTACTTCCAAGGATAAACCCGGACAGAATTTTGCTGCGGTTATCCGTGAGCAGGCATATCAGTAGATAATGATCCGATGGAGCAAGCGTGCCGGACAACTGACTGTAACATTGGCTGTCCGGCTGTTTTCTTTCATTCGGAAGTGCAGATAGGGGTAATACATATCGAATGAGGAATATCTCACCAGAAAATAAAAGAAGAATCGTCTGGGTGTTTATTTTTCTCGCGGTCATGATGCTGGTCATGCTGCTTCGGACAGCGTGGATACAGATCGTGCATGCCGATGACTACCGCGAGAAGGCCATCAGCCAGCAGACCAGCGACCTTCCCGTACAGTCAAAGCGCGGATCCATTTACGATACCAACGGAAAGGTCCTGGCAAGCAGCGCAAACTGCTATGCTGTATGGGCCCGTCCGACTCAGCTGAAAAGCACCTATTCGTCAGAGAGAATCACCGAGCTCAGCAGAAGGCTTGCCGTGATCCTGAATATGAAGGCGTCTACAGTAAAAAGCAGACTGACTTCGAAGAAGAGCCTCTGCCTGGTATCTCCGTATGTGACCAGAAAGACGAGCGTCCGCATTCAGAAGCTGAAGGTTACCGGGCTGGAAACTGCGCGGACGACCAGGAGATATTATCCACTGGGAAGCTCCGCGGCTAAGCTGATCGGAAGTGTAACTTCCAGCAATGTCGGTAGAAGCGGTATTGAGCTGGAATTTAATAATGAACTCGCAGGAGTCAACGGCCGCTCGATTAAGGAAACAGATATTAACGGAAATACTCTGGCATATGGAAAGAACAGAATTTACGGCGCGAAGAACGGTTACAACCTGACGCTGACCATTGACGAAGTTCTCCAGCATTATGCCACCAATGCCGTTGCGGCAGGACTAAAGAAGACGCAGGCGAAGAAAATCATGTGCATCGTCATGAATCCGAAAACGGGAGACATTCTTGCCATGGTGACAACTCCGTCTTTCAACCCGAATGACGCGACCGAACCGGCATCTGTGTCTGCACGCAAGGCGTTTAATAAGATGAGTTCGAAACAGCAGTCGCAGTATCTCAACGCCATGTGGAAGAATCCGATAGTAAGTGACTTATACGAGCCTGGTTCTACCTTCAAGCTGATTAATACGACAGCTGCACTGGAAGAAGGCATCGCAACGCCGAATTCGAGCTTTTACTGCAGCGGATATACCAAGGTCGCGGGAACAACCCTGTACTGCTGGCAGAAGGCAGGACACAGATCAGAAACACTGACCTCTGCGGTCGGAAACTCCTGCAACCCGGTTCAGGTCCAGCTTGCACTGAAACTTGGAAAAGATAAATACTATAATTATCTGCATCTGTTCGGCATCACCGATAAGACCCACGTCGATCTTCCGGCGGAGACCTCTGCGATTATCAAGGACAAAAGCAAAATCAGCAAGGTAGATCTGGCAACGATGGCCTACGGCCAGGGAATTGCCGTTACGCCCCTTCAGCTGATCACCGCGATTTCCTCCATCGGAAACAACGGTGTGCTGATGAAACCGAGAATTGTAAAGAAAATGACCAACTCCAGCGGAAAGACCGTGAAAACCTTCCCGGTCAAAAAAGTCCGCCAGGTCATGTCAAAGAAAACCGCTTCGGAGATGTGCAAAATCATGGAGTATGAGGTGAACAAGGGAAGCGGTACAACCGTAAAGATTGCCGGATACAGCATCGGAGGAAAAACGGGAACGGCTAATAAAGCGGTGAACGGCGGCTATTCAAACGATACATTTTCTTCCTTTATCGGAATGGCACCGATGAACAACCCGAAACTGGCGGTTCTGGTCGTTGTCGACAGTCCGAAGGGCGTCCATTACGGCGCGCAGACCGCCGGCCCGATTGCAAAGGCCTTTTTAAAGAAAGCCCTGCAGTATGAGGAAATCTCACCGCACTATACATCCTCGGAGAAGAAGAGTCTGAGTTCTTCGATTTCCACCATTCCGGATGTCACGGGCCTGTCTTCCGTCAAGGCAGAAGCAAAGCTTAAGAAGCTTGGTCTGAAAGTGAAGGAATCTCCGTCCGGAAGCGGGAAGTTCACCGTCAAGGCGCAGTATCCGAAAGCTGGAAAAGTCGTAAAGCGCGGCACGACGGTATACATCTACAGGGAATAGCAGTTAAACAGAAGATAAACATGGAGGCAGAATCAGTCTGCCGGAAAAAACATACGCAGGATGAAAACAGCGCAGGAGCGCAGGAAAGGCAGAGACATGGATAAAATTTCCATTAAAGAAATCATCGACGCAGTACATGGAGAACTGATCGCAGGACCTTCTGAGGGATTTATCAGCGGAGTCAGTGCTGATTCCAGAGAACTGCAGAAAGGCGATCTCTTTATTCCGATTATCGGAGAGAGAACAGACGGTCATAAGTACATTCCGCAGGTTGCAGAAAACGGCGCTGCCGCCGTATTTACCATGAAAAAAGAAGCGGCAGAAGGAGTCAGCGGACCGGCTGTTATTCTGGTGGATGACTCTGTACAGGCGTCTCAGGAACTTGCCGCATATTACCTGGACAAGATTCATGTCAAGAGAATCGGAATCACAGGCAGCGTAGGAAAAACTTCAACCCGTGACATGACCGCGGCCATCTGTTCAGAGCGGTTTAAGACCGGCCGTGCACAGAAAAACCTGAACAGCACGATCGGAACACCGCTTGCAATCTTTGGGCTGGATTCCAGCATGGACCTTGCTGTTCTGGAAGAAGGAATGGTCGCAAGGGGCGAGATTCACGATATTTCCAGGATCGTCCGTCCGGATACTGCTGTGATTACCAATATCGGCATTCAGCATATCGAGTTCCTGAAAACCAGAGAGAACATCCGCAGAGCCAAGATGGAAATTACGGATTTCTTCGGACCGGAAAATACTCTGGTCATTAATGAAGACTGTGACATGCTGGACAGAACCGGAATCCATGGCGACTATAAAGTGATCACTGTCGGAAAGACCGACCGCCAGGATTTCTACGTTGACCAGATCGAAGAGAAGGGCGGAGAGGGAATCTCCTTCTGCCTGCATCACGGAGAGGATTCCGTGATGATTCACCTTGCCGTCAACGGAACGCATAACGCGATTAACGCCGCACTTGCCTGCGCAGCGGCTTCGACGTTCGGATGCACGCTGGAAGATGCGAAGAAGGGGCTGGAAAAACTCCAGGATCTCACCGGAAAGCGTCTGAAGTTTGAGAAGAACGGCCGCTTCACGGTCATCGACGATACCTACAACGCAGCGCCGGTTTCCATGAAATCTGCCATCGACACGCTGATGAACACAGAGGCTGAGCGTCATGTGGCAGTGCTGGGTGAGATGTATGAGCTCGGGGACGAGTCTGTCAGAGGCCACCGGGACGTCGGTGTCCACGCTGCAGAAAAGAAGATTGATCTGCTGCTTACCGTCGGTGATCTTGCAAAGAACATCGCAGAAGCTGCTGAAGAGAAAGGCATGAAGAATGTCAAGTGGTTCCCGGATAAGGAGAAGCTGGAAGATGCACTTCCTGAGCTGCTGAAAGACGGCGATGCCATTCTGGTAAAGGCGTCCAATTCCATGCATCTTTCCGAAGCAGCGGATAAGATTCTGGAAATGAAATAATCCGAAAAACAATCTTGAAAGAGCCGGAAATTCATTTTCGGAGTCTTGAAAAACGGTTTCTGCGCCATAATTTCAGCGGGGCCGGACATAACACCATATCGTCATGACACAGAGGGGGATATTATGCATTTTCTGCATCCAATCTTATATGTATGCGTTTTCGCGGCGGGATTCCTGCTGTCCGTACTGTTCACGGGCCTGGAAATTCCGTTCCTGAAGAAAAAACAGCTGAGACAGTACATTCGTGAAGAGGGACCTCAGTCCCATCAGAAGAAAGCCGGAACACCGACCATGGGAGGTGTGGCAATTTACTCGTCTATCATCGTCACATCACTTGTTTTCGGCGCGCTTGAACTGGACAGCCTCAAGAGTATGCTGGCCGTTGTTGCCTTCGGATTTTTCTTCGGACTGATCGGTTTTCTGGATGACTTCATCAAGGTTGCAGAAAAACACAATCTGGGACTGCGTGCCTGGCAGAAACTGGCACTGCAGATTCTCTTTTCTGTTCTGCTCTGTGTCTACATTATGAAATTCACAGACCAGGGAACCAAAGTCTGGATTCCGTTTATCAACAGAGATGTCACCTTCGGCATCTGGTACATCCCGTTCGTCATCTTTGTCATGGTTGCCATGACCAACAGCGTCAATCTGACAGACGGACTGGACGGACTGTGCGGCGGAGTCACAGCCATTGTCTCCTTGTTCTTTGTCATTGTCGGACATCACTTTTTGTCGCCGACGACAGAAATCTACTGTCTGGCTATGGCCGGAGCCTGCGGCGGCTTCCTGGTGTTCAACCATCATCCTGCGAAGATCTTTATGGGTGATACCGGATCGCTGGCGCTGGGTGCCGGACTCACCGGCGCGGTTCTGCTGACCAAGGCGGAACTGCTGATTCCGTTTGCCGGATTCGTGTTCGTTATGGAATCTGCGTCCGTAATTATTCAGGTCGTATCCTTCCAGACCACCGGAAAGCGTGTGTTCCGCATGTCGCCGATTCACCATCACTTCGAGCTCGGCGGAATGAAAGAAACAAGCGTTGTGCACATGTTCTGGGCAATTGCGCTGATCTGCTGCGTGATCGCCTATGGAATTATGAGAATCGGCTAGTCTGCCGTATCTCAGAGGGGGGAGAAATCAATGTTGAACGAGGAATTATCGAACAAAGCAAATATAGCAAGAAAGAATGTCCTGATTGTCGGGCTGGGGAAATCTGGAATCGCGGCAGCTCAGGCCATGCTTCACCTGAACGCAAGGGTCAGCATTCAGGATTCTAAGAAAAGAGAGGAAATTGACACTGGCCTTCTCAGCATGTTCGAGGATCAGGGAGTAAAGTTCTATCTCGGTGAAACACCGGAAGACATGACACAGTTCGAGATGCTGATTTTAAGTCCTGGTGTCAGCCCGGAGCTTCCGTTTATTCAGGCGGCCATGGATGCCGGCGTAGAAGTAACCGGTGAGCTGGAAATTGCTTACCGGATCGGAAAGGGCCGTTATGTTGCCATTACTGGAACGAACGGAAAGACCACGACAACAACACTGACAGGAGAAATTTTCAAGCGGGCGGGAAGGTCCACTTACGTTGTAGGAAATATCGGAAATGCTGTTATCGCGGCTTCGGAGAAGTCCACGGAAGATGACTGGATGGTTACCGAGGCGAGCAGTTTTCAGCTGGAGACTACACGCTACTTCAAGCCGGTTGTTTCCGCGATTCTGAACATTTCTCCGGATCACATGAACCGCCATCACACGATGGGCGCATACATTGCCGCAAAATCAAAGATTTTTGCAAACCAGACAGAGAATGACTATTTCATTTCCAATATGGATGATCCGATCTGCAGAAAGCTTATGGAACAGAGCAGGGCGAAGGTTGTGCCCTTCAGTTCCACCCAGCAGCTGGAATTCGGCGCTTTTGTGCAGAACGGCCGTCTGGTGCTGAAGAAAGAAGACGGAACCATCGTTGATTTCCTGGGAGCGGATGAAATGAAAATCATCGGCGACCACAACATTCAGAATGCCCTTGCCGCAGCAGCGATTTCTTATTGTGCGGGCATTGACGAGAAGACAATCGGCGACGCCATCCGCGCCTTCGGCGGTGTAGAACACCGTCTGGAGTACTGCGGAAACATCCAGGGTGTCGATTATTACAATGATTCCAAGGGAACGAATACAGATGCCGCAGAGATCGCGATCAAGGCAGTTGGAAAGAATATCATCCTGATTGCCGGAGGAGACGCAAAGGGACAGAACTTTGATGAGTTCGTCCAGTATTTCAAGGGAAGAGTCAAGCATGTTCTTCTTCTGGGAAGAGATGCGCACTTCATCAGAGAATCTGCAGAGAAGATCGGATTCAATGCCTTTACAGAGTGTAAGGATATGGACGATTGTGTGAAGAAGGGCTTTGAAATGGCTCAGCCTGGAGACACCGTTCTCCTTTCCCCTGCCTGCGCAAGCTGGGATATGTATGATAACTACGAGCAGAGGGGCGAGCACTTTAAGGACTGCGTAAGGAGACTGGAGAGTTAATGGGAAAGAAACTGCTGAAAAGATGGAGAAAACGTCCCCTTCTGAAACGAAAACTGGGAGACAGCGATTTCGGCATCATTTTCCTGACAACCGCTCTGGTTATTTTCGGCGTCGTTATGGTATTCAGTGCGAGTTACTACTACTCCCTGAATAATACCGGGTCGCCATATGGCTATCTGAGAAAACAGACTATCTGGGCACTGATTGGATTCGGCCTGATGTACGGATTTTCCAAGCTGGATTACCATGTCTGGCGGCGGTTTTCCATTTATGTTATCCTGTTCAGTCTGCTGCTTCTGCTTCTGGTTCTGACCCCTCTGGGAACGAATGTAAACGGCGCAACGCGCTGGATTTACATCGGTCCTGTCAGCATCATGCCGGGAGAACTCGCGAAGGGCGCAATCATTGTCTATGTCGCGGCATATTATTCCGCGAACACGGACAGGGTGAAATCCTTTACCAAGGGTGTCCTGCCCATGGTCGTAATCGTGGCGGTATTCTGTGGACTGATCGTGAAGCAGCCGAACCTGTCTACGGCGATAACCCTTGCAGCCATCGTATTTCTCATGATGGTTGTGGCAGGTCTCAAACGCTTCTGGATCATTCTGGCGGCGGCCGTTTCTGCCGGAGGCGCAGTATTTATCGTATCCGCGAGAGAATTCTTAAGCGGAAGCGGTACATACTGGGCCCGCCGTATCACCAGTTTTATGAACCCGTTCGCAGACGCGAAGGGAGACGGCTATCAGGTTGTCCAGTCGCTTCTGGCGCTTGGAACAGGCGGTCTGAAGGGCCTGGGCCTGGGACACAGCATCCAGAAGAACCTGTACCTGCCGGAACCGCAGAACGACTTCATCCTTTCCATTATCGGAGAGGAGCTTGGATTCGTAGGTATACTGATCCTGCTCTGTGTCTTCCTGCTTCTGGTCTGGCGCTGCCTGATCGTTTCCATGAGAGCGCCTGACCGTATGGGTATGCTTCTGGCGGCAGGATTCGGAATTATGATCGGCGTACAGGTTATCCTGAATGTGGCAGTCGTCACATCATCGATGCCGCCGACAGGAGTCGCGCTGCCGTTTATCAGCTACGGAGGAAATTCGCTGTGGATCTTCATGACCGGCATGGGAATTACCCTGAATATTTCCCGGCAGATTTCCGGCGGGGGCGAGATCATCCATAAAGATACAGAGAAAGCCCGCGGGACAAAAAGAAAAAGCAAGAAAAACAAACGTACTGTGCGCAGCCGCAGAGCCGTACAGTCATAAAGTCGTAATGTTGAAGGAGAAATAGTTTAAATGAGATTAATCATTACTGGCGGAGGCAGCGGAGGGCACATCTATCCGGCCCTTGCGATTGCAGATGAGATCTGTAAACAGGAACCGGACTCCAAGGTTCTGTATATCGGAAATCATGTCGGTCTGGAGACAGAAATTGTGCCGAAAACCGGATATGACATGAAACTGGTTGCCGCGCGCTGGTTTGAGAAGACACCGCTGGGAATCATAAAAACTTCAGCGGTCACGCTTCACGGATCGAACCAGTCGCTGAAAATCATGAAAAAATTCAAACCGGACGCGGTAGTCGGAACGGGAGGATTTGTCTGTGTTCCGGTTATCCACGCGGGACACCGCTACGGCTGCAAGGTATATATCCATGAGCAGAACGCCTTTCCGGGAGTAGCGAACCGTTTCCTGGAGCGCTATGTCAATCGTGTGTTCCTGGGCTTTGGTGATGCGTCGAAGTACTTCAAGGAACCGGAGAAACATACGGTTGTGGGAAATCCTGTGCGTGACCGCTTCTTCCATGTAGACAGGGCAGTCTGCAGGAAGAATCTGGGATTAAGTCCGGATGACTTTGTCATTTTCTCCTTTGCAGGAAGCCAGGGGGCCAACCAGATGACTCGTGTCATGTATGAGGTGATGAAACAGCTGAATGGAAAGAAAAATGTCGTTCTGCTGTTCGGAACCGGCACTTTGCATTATCGCTGGGTTCAGGACCACATTAAGAAAGACGGAATTCAGCTGCAGGATAATATCCGCATCATGGATTATATCAATGACATGGAAAACTATCTCGGTGCAAGCGATCTGGTTATCAGCCGTGCGGGAGCACTATCCGTGGCAGAGACCTGTGTAACGGGACGCGCGTCGATTCTGGTGCCGTCACCGAACGTTCCGGGAAACCATCAGTATTTCAACGCCAGATCGGTTTCCGACAAGGGTGGAGCAATTCTGATTGAAGAAAAAGACTTTACGATGAATAAGGTTATGCAGGAAATTTATCACCTGCAGGAGCATCCGGAAGAACTCCGGGCTATGGAGCAGGCTGCTGAAAAATGTGCGCCGAAAAATGCCACAGAAAGAATCTACCAGGTAATCAGAAACGATCTGGATGCCAGGTAAAAAACGCAGAAACAGCCGGTCCGGTTCTGCTTCTGCTGGAAGGCTTTCGCAGTGAAATATTCAAAGGGGGGCAGAATATGGACGATCGTGAACAGAAAAATAACGCGGATTCTCAGACACAGCGTTACACAACAAGCCGGAATTCTGTTCACGTAGACTTTGACTGGGGAACGGGAGAGAAAAAGAAGGATTCTCCATCTCCGGATGAGGCCCTGAATTTTTTCAAGAACCGAAACACTGCAGCAGAGCAGGACGGTCTTCCGGAATCTTCCGGACAGAGCGGCAGCCCATCCGTTTATACACGGAATGGAAAAGGCGGATCCTCTGAGCTGAAAGCAGAAAATCCGGAGGATCTGGGATTTCACAGTGTGCCGAGAAAAAAGAAAAAACACAGAAAGAAGCATATTCTGCTGGACATCCTGATCGTCATTGCTCTTGCACTTGGATGTGTTGTTTTCCTTTTGTCGCCTGTATTCAACGTAAAGTCGATAGAAGTGCAGGGAAATCACTATTACTCGGACAGTGAAGTGATCAATATCGCGGACGCGCAGAAGGGCGTGAGTCTGTTCGCGCTGAAGGGATATAGCCAGATAAAGGACAGACTGCTGGAAAATCCGTATTTTACGGATGTGAAGTTCCGGGCGCATCTGCCGTCGACGCTGATTATCCGGGTGAAGGAGAGAAAACAGGTGGCGGCGATCAAGTACGGTGACCAGTATATTGTGATTGACGGAAAGGGACGGGTGCTGAGAATCACCAGTGTCAACCCGGAAATTACGATTCTGAAAGGACTGAAACTCAGCAGAATCACGCTGGGGAAGAGAGTCCGGGCGGAGCAGAGCGGAACGCTGCAGTATATGCTGGATATGATTGCGGAGACGCAGAAAGGCGATTTTTATTTCCGGGAGATTGATATGTCTGGCGTTATCGTGAAAGCGTATATCACCAGGACGCTTCTGGTAAAGTGCAGTGCGTCGCAGCTGAAAAAGGCGGTTGCGGACGGAAATCTGCAGAAGGTCGTGAACAAGCTCTTTAAGAGTAAAATCTACAGAGGCACGATCAGTATAGGAAAAGCGAATTACATGTATTTCTCGCCGTCGGTTTCCTGATGAAAAACGGACAGAAAGGCGTGTATTCAATAGATAATGATAATGCAAAACACTAAATTATATGGTAGAATAAAACATACTATGTATCCAAGGAGGCAGTGGGGATGTTGCAATTTGAAAATGAACAGGATACGTCAGCTGTTCTGAAAGTAATCGGAGTCGGCGGCGGCGGATGCAATGCGGTGAACCGCATGATTGAAACCGGGCTCGGCGGAGTTGACTATATAGCCGTTAATACAGACCAGCAGGCACTGAAGAAGAGTAATGCGGAAACAAAGGTGCAGATTGGCGAAAAACTGACCAAGGGACTGGGCGCCGGCGGAAACCCGGAAATCGGCCAGCATTCTGCGGAAGAGACACTGGATGACATCGTGCAGCTGATCAAGGGAAGCGACATGGTCTTCATCACAGCCGGAATGGGCGGCGGAACAGGAACCGGTGCGGCTCCGATCATCGCCAAGGCTGCGAAGGACATGGGCATCTTGACAGTCGGCGTGGTCACCAAGCCGTTTACCTTCGAAGGACGCAAGAGAATGCAGCAGGCTGAGAAGGGACTGCAGTTCCTGAAAAAATACGTCGATTCACTGGTTGTCGTTCCGAATGACAAGCTGATTGAGAACAGTGAGAAAGACACCTCCCTGCTTCAGGCATTTGCGATGGCAGACGATGTCCTGCGTCAGGGTGTTCAGGGAATCTCCGATCTGATCTCCGAGGATGCACTGATCAACGTGGACTTCGCCGATGTAAGATCGGTCATGACCGACCGTGGAATCGCACACATGGGAGTCGGCAAGGGCAAGGGCGAGAACCGCGCGAAGGATGCGGTTCAGTCTGCGATCGAGAGCCCGCTGCTGGAGACCAGAATCGACGGCGCCAAGGCAATCCTGCTTTACGTTGCCGGTGGCTACGATCTGGGCATGATGGAGGTCAACGAGATCGCCAGCCAGGTCGAGGAGCAGGCTGCAGACGATGCAATCCTGATCTTCGGTGCATCCGTAACCGAGGAGATGAAGGACGAGCTGTCGATCACCGTGATCGCGACTGGATTTGGAAGCTCCGGACTGGAAGACGGACCGGACAGCGGCTTCACTGCGCCTAGGGGAATGAACAACCGCAGAACCGTGATGACCGATAACGGTCTGCGTGGTAAAGAAGTCACTCTGGATGATATTTTCCAGAGCACCCGCAGTGAGAACCCGGCAGATTCCAAGTTCGACATTCCGACATTCCTGAATAATAACAAGTAAACCGGCGGAAACCGGCCATCCGGCAGGAGTCCGCAGGCGGAAGAGAAGTGAGTGAAGCCGGTTTCTGCCGGCTTCATTGTTTACTGATTCATTGTGCAGAAGGAGGATTGCATGGTCACCTATGTAACATCGAAGGATAATCCGGTTTTCAGGGACTGCCGGAAACTTCTGCATAAGAAACACCGTCAGAAAGAAAGACGTTTCCTGACGGAGGGAGACAAGCTCTGCGCGGAGGCTGTCCGCTCGGATATGGCTCAGGATCTGATCTTCTGTGAGGGAACCCGTTACGCAGAGCACGCGGAAGACTGGAACTTCCGGGCTTCTTATATTTTCAGCAGAGAACTTTTCCAGCAGATTTCCGACACAGAGACCAGCATGGGCGTTCTGGCGGTCGTCCGTCAAAAAGAAATCAGCAAGGCAGAACTGGAGCATCTGGAAAGTTCTGACGGAAACATCGTCATTCTCGACCGGCTCCAGGATCCGGGAAACATCGGCACCATTATCCGTACGGCGGAAGGCGCTGGCTATGAAGCCGTGGTCTGTGTAAAGGGTACAGCAGATATTTACGCGCCAAAAACCGTGCGCGCGGCGGCAGGTTCGATTCTGCGGCTTCCAGTGCTGTCTGCGGAGAATGCCGACAGTGCGGCAGAGCTGGCTCACCGCCTGGGAAAGAAAATCGCCGTGACCGATGTCCACGGTGAATTTCCCTATTATGAGGCCGGGCTTTCAGAAAAGACTGCGCTGGTAATCGGAAACGAGGGAAACGGTGTAGAGCAGAAATTTCTGGATGCAGCAGACGTGCGCGTAACGATCCCGATGAAGGGCGGCCTGGAATCCCTGAATGCCAGCATTGCCGCGGCCATTCTGATGTATGAGGCCGTGCGCGGGAAATAGGAAATATGAAGTTGATGAATTTACGGGGGCAGCTCCCTGAACATATAATGATGAAGGTGGATGCAGTATGGCAGACAGTGTAAAAGTGAGGATCTTCGGACAGGAATACAGCATAACCGGGGATAAGACGCCGGAGGAAATCGAGAGAATCGCATCTTATGTGGATGAGAAAATGAAGCTGATTTCCAAAGTTGCGGGCGGGGGATCTGTCAGCGGCGTGCCGGCTCTGACCTGTCTGAATATTGCAGAAGAATATTTTGACCTGCTGTCCAGAATGGACCGTATGCGCGCGGAAAAGGAGAAAGCTGTCAATGACAGCAAGCAGTATCTGCGGGCTATGGACGAGGCAAAGGATTCCTATGTCAAGGCAAAAGAACAGATGGAAAAGATGAAATCGGAGCGCCAGAATGAACAGACGGTGCGCCGCGATCTGGAAAAGAAATGCGCAGAGTACGAGAATTCGATTTTTGATCTGCAGATGGAAAACATTCAGCTGAAGAGCGAGCTGGAGAAGATGAACCAGAGCAGCCTGACTGGGAAATCTTCCTCCGACAGCGATGAGAATAAGAAAAAATAGAGAATCAGATACACAGAAAGACACTGCCTATGAATAAACGAGTACTTGAAATTCTGGAATATCATAAAATCATCGGCATGCTGATGGAAGAAACCGGATCGGAACTTTCACGCGCCATGGCCGAACATCTGACGCCGGGCAGCGACAGACGGAACATAGAAGAAGGACTGAGGTCAACCACAGAAGCGGTTGACCTTATTGTGCGTAAAGGAGCGCTGCCGACAGAAAGCCTGTATAACATCTCTGATGCCGTCAGCCTGGCCAGAAAAGGCGGCGTACTGACGACCCGCCAGCTTCTTCAGGTCCAGTCGGATCTTCGAATCGCCCAGCAGGTGGTCACTTTTATGAAGGGCGATCTTCCGGAGCTTCCGCATATCCGGGAACTTGTCGACCTGATCCGGCTTCATCCACAGCTGGAAGCTGATATTTCCCGCTGTATTTTATCCGAGGATGAAATTGCCGACCGGGCCTCAAGAGAACTCTATCAGATCCGAAAGAACATTCAGCTGGTGAATGAACAGATCAGAAGACGTCTTGAGAAAATCGCCGGCAGCGCTTCCAACCAGCCTTATCTGCGGGATTCCATCGTCACCATGCGTGACGGAAGATACGTAATCCCGGTTAAAAGCGAGCATAAATCCAGATTCCCGGGAATCGTCCATGACCAGTCTAAGGCCGGTTCGACTCTCTTCATCGAGCCGCAGGTCATCATCGACATGAATAACGAGCTGAAAGAGCTGGAACTCTCCGAGCAGGAAGAAATCCAGAAGATCCTGCGCGATCTTTCCGAGCACGTGGGAGAAGTCGGCATCGATCTTCAGCATAATCAGGAACTGATCGCGGAACTGGATTTCATGATGGCTAAGGGAAAACTCAGCTGCAGGATGCAGGCGGCAGAACCGAAAATCCAGCCGGGCGGCCCCCTGATTCTGAAAGAAGCCCGTCATCCCCTTCTGGACCAGGAGAAGGCTGTTCCGGTTTCTGTTGGGCTGGGCGGTTCTTACCACACACTGGTTATCACCGGACCGAATACAGGAGGTAAAACACTGACTCTGAAGACCATCGGACTCCTTCAGCTGATGGCACAGAGCGGCCTCCACATTCCGGCATCTTCAGAAAGCCGGCTTCCGATTTATCAGTATATTTTTGCCGATATCGGAGACGAACAGAGCATCGAGCAGAGCCTGTCCACCTTCTCTTCTCATATGAAGAATATCGTCTTCATCACTAAGAAAGCAGACCAGAGAACGCTGGTTCTGCTGGATGAGCTGGGCGGGGGAACCGACCCGACAGAAGGTGCTGCCCTTGCGGTTTCTGTTTTGGAAGAACTGAGGCAGAGAAAGGCCACAACCGCCGCAACCACACATTATAATGAGGTGAAGAAATACGCCCTGTCCAGTGAGGATGTGGAGAACGCCTCCATGGAGTTTAACGTGGAGACTCTGAGCCCGACCTACCGCCTGATGATCGGTGTGCCGGGAAGATCCAATGCCTTTGAAATTTCGAAGAAACTGGGCCTTTCAAAGAAGATCATCGACCGGGCTTCCCGGATGATCGAGACCGGAGATCTGGAATTCGAGGATGTCATTTCCGCCATCGACGAGGACCGCCGCAAGGCAGAAGACGAGCGCAGGGAGGCCGATCAGATCTACGCTTCTATGAAGGAAGAGAAACAGCGCTTTGAAGAGGAGAAGAAGCGTCTGGAGAAAGAGAAGGACGAGATTCTGGTGGAGGCCAGAAGACAGGCCAGAAGAATTCTGAAAGACGCCCGCGATACCGCCCACGATGTCCAGAAAGACCTGAATAAGATTTCCCGAATGGAAAGCCTGGGTGAGCGGAACAAGGCTCTGGCAAAGAGCAAGCACAAGCTGAAAAAGAAGGAAGACCGCTACGCGGAGCACATCGTCCAGAGAGTCAACAGCAACCCGGTAGATGCATCCCAGCTTGCTGTCGGCGACCGGGTAGAGGTCCTTTCCCTTCATCAGAAGGGCGATCTTCTGACCCTGCCGGATGAAAAAGATCAGGTCGTGGTTCAGCTTGGCATCGCCAGGATGACCGTTCCGCTGAATAATCTGGTGCTGCTGAATGACGGTTCAGCGAAAGCGAATAAGAAAAAGACGATTTCCCACCGGAGCTCTTCCAATATCCGCAGAAGAAAGACGATGTCTGTATCCACTTCCATTGATGTCAGAGGAAAGAACGCCGATGATGCCAGAATGGACGTAGAAAAATATATGGATGACGTCTACATCAGCGGTCTGAAAGAAGTCACCATCATCCACGGAAGAGGAGAAGGCATCCTGAAGCAGGAAATCCGCCGGATGCTGAAACGCAATCCCCATATTGCGTCCATCCGCCCGGGAACCTATAATGAAGGCGGCGAAGGTGTCACAATCGTAAAGATGAAGGACGAACAGTAATGTATATGATAAGTGCCTGCCTGCTTGGACATAACTGCAAGTATAACGGCGGAAACAACAGAAATGAAGCCGCTCTCAAATTCGCGGAGGAGCATTCTTACGCGGCGGTCTGCCCGGAGACAGAGGGAGGGCTGAAGGCCCCGCGGGAGCCCGCAGAAAGACAGGGAAACCGCGTCGTGAGCAGAAGCGGTGAGGACTGGACAGAATATTTTCAGCAGGGAGCCAGACGTTCCCTGAAACGGGCGGAAGAGACCGCAGAAAAAGCGGGAGAGGCGCTGGAGGGCGCCATTCTGAAAGCCAGAAGTCCGTCCTGCGGATATGGAAAAGTATACGACGGAAGCTTCACCGGGAATACAAAAGACGGAGACGGCTGCTTTGCGCAGCTGCTCAGAGAAAAGGGAATCCCGGTCAAGACGGAAGAAGATCTTTAAGAAATAAAGGAGAAACAGAACATGGTCAACATTAAAGAAGAAATTGCAAAGCGCATTGCCGCGCAGGTAAGTGATCTGACACAGGAACAGATTATGCAGATCCTTGAAATTCCACAGGATCAGAAAATGGGAGACTACGCCTTCCCGTGCTTCCGTCTGGCAAAGATTTACCACAAGGCACCGCCGCTGATCGCAAAAGACATCACAGAAAAACTCCAGGGCGATCCGATGTTCGAGAAAGTCGAGCAGGTCAATGCTTACATGAATATGTTCCTGGATAAGGAAAAAGTCGCGGAAATCGCTCTCCAGGCTGCTCTGGATAAGGAGCATTACGGAAAGAGCGACGAAGGAAAAGGAAAGACCATCGTCATCGACTTTTCTTCCCCGAACATCGCCAAGCCATTCCATATCGGCCACATCAGAACGACGGTAATCGGAAATTCCATTTACAAGATTTACGATGCCCTGGGTTATAACGTCGTCAGAACCAACCACCTGGGCGACTACGGAACCCAGTTCGGAAAGATGATCTGCGCCTACCGCCACTGGGGAAATGATGAGGATATCGAGCGCGATCCGATCAAGACCCTGCTGAGCTACTACACGAAATTCCACGTTGAGGCAGAGAAGGATCCGGAGCTGAATGAAGAGGCCCGCAAGACCTTCTATAAGCTGGAGCACGGCGGAGAAGACGAGATCCGTATCTGGAAGTGGTTCTCCGACCTCTCCCTCCGCGAGTTCAACAAGGTTTACGACATGATGGGAATTGAATTCGACGCCTACGACGGCGAGAGCATGTATTCCGACATGATGCCGGGCGTCATCCAGGAACTGAAAGATAAGGGTCTGCTGCAGGAGTCTCAGGGAGCCAACGTTGTCGACCTGTCTGACTATGACCTTCCGCCGGCCCTGATCACCAAGTCCGACGGAACTTCCCTCTACTGCACCAGAGACCTGGCCACAGCAGAATATCGTAAAGACCATTACGATTTCTATAAGAATATCTACGTCGTCGCATCCCAGCAGACCCTCTACTTCAAGCAGCTCTTCAAGGTACTGGAGCTCATGGGCTACGACTGGGCGAAGGACTGCGTCCACGTTCCATTCGGCATGGTTGCCCTGGAAGAAGGAACCCTGTCCACCAGAAAAGGCCGCGTCGTCTTCCTGGAGGACGTGCTGAATAAGGCCGTAGAGAAGACAAAAGAAATCATCAAGGAGAAAAACCCGGACGCTGATCCGGACTCTATCGCCGAGGTTGCAAAAGAAGTAGGAATCGGAGCCGTTATGTTCAACGAGCTGTCCAACAGCAGAATCAAGGACTACGTCTTCAAGTGGGACCAGGTTCTGAATTTCGACGGAGAGACCGGCCCGTACGTACAGTACACCCACGCACGCTGCGCCAGCGTACTGCGCAAGGCCGGGGAAGATGCCGTAAAGAAGGCCGTTTCCGAGCCGGTAAATACGAAGTATCTGACCGGAGAAGCCGCATACGATCTGGTCAAGCTCCTCTACCAGTATCCGTCCGTCGTTCAGGACGCAGCGGATAAGTACGAGCCGTCCATCGTCACCCGTCACATCATCGACATTGCTCAGGCCTATAATAAGTTCTACCATGACGAGCACATCCTGGTTGACGATGAAGCAGAGAAGACCGCAAAGCTTGCGCTGACCGCAGCTGCAAAGAATGCGATTGCCAACGGTCTGGCTCTTCTGGGCGTAAAGGCACCGGAGAGAATGTAGTTCTCCCCAGGGCTGCTGTTTCAACCAGCTTCCGGCTGTGTATACAGGCATAAAAGACCGGAAGTCACCGGAAATTACTGGAAAAAACAGACACTCTGCAGATCAGGAAAACCGGCTGCCCGGCAGGAAGGGAATCTTCTTGCCGGGTGGATTTTGTCATGAAGGGTAAGGAAAGGAAGTAAGCAATGCGTTACGTTGGAGATATTTACAGACCGCCGAGTGAGGCATGGAGCCTGCTCTGTCAGGTCACCATCGGCTGTTCCCATAACAGCTGTACATTCTGCTGCATGTATAAGGATAAGCAGTTCCGTGTGCGCAATGTGGATGAGGTCATCGAGGACCTGGAGGACGCGCGTAGAAGATACCGCATGATTAAGAGGATCTTCCTCTGCGACGGCGACGCCCTCTGCCTTTCCAACCGGAAACTGCTGGTGATCCTGAAAAAGATCGAGGAGCTCTTCCCGGAATGCGAGCAGGTCAATGTCTATGGAAACGCCATCGACGTCGGTCATAAGACCGTGGAAGAACTGAAAGAACTGCACGAGCACGGAGTAAAGATCATCTATATCGGCGCAGAATCCGGAAGTGATAAAGTGCTGAAAGCCATTAATAAGGGGTCTACCCGCGCAGAAATCATCGAGGCTGTTCATATGATCGAAGCCAGCGGAATCAAAGCCTCCGTGACCTTCATTTCCGGTCTTGCCGGGCAGGAAGGCTGGAAAGAGCACGCCATCGAGACCGGCAGCATGATCAGCGAGATGAACGCGTCCTACGTCGCCCTCCTGACCCTGATGCTGGACCCGCGCGCACCGCTTACCCAGCAGGTAGAGCGTGGCGAGATGAAACTTCTGGAGCCGGAACAGGTCATCGCAGAAACCCGCCTCATGCTGGAGAACATGAATCCGACCAAAAGTTGCGTATTCCGCAGCAATCATGCGTCCAACTACTTCTCCCTGGCCGGAAACCTGCCAGAAGATAAAGACCGCCTCCTGGCCGAACTCGACCAGGCCGCCCACAACGCCGGCCTCCTGAAGAGTGAGAACATGAGGGCCTTATAACTATAAAAGATAGGAGCAACATTTTTGTCTGATAAGAATACAAACAACAACGAACATAAAGACCAGGTAAAAGAATATCTGGTCGGAAAACTGAAAGACTATTTTTTTGATGAACTGTCGAATGACTACCTGAGAAAGGCAGAGATCGCGGATTTCATGCGCGGTGTTCCGATTCCTCTGAATAAGGAAGACATCGCGAAAATGAAGGAGTTCAGCACCGTGAGGATCGCCGACGCCATGGCTTTCGTCATCGGCTGTGACCCGGACTTCAAGTACAGAGATGCCTACGTAAAGTACATTAATAAGTTCTTCCCGGACCAGTTCCCCAAGCTGCTGGTGCAGCAGGGAGCCGACAAGGCTAAGGAAGAGGATTACGAGACCGCCTGCGTCTACTTCCGCGCGGCCCTGATCCTGGACCCGGAGTTCAAGGACGCCCAGTACTGCTACGCCAGAGCCCTGCACGATGCCTATGAGAAAGGCACCGGCGACGAGTACGTCGGAACCTTCAAGGCGGCCTCCCTGCATGAGTTCGAGACCCTGGTCCAGAAATGGCCGGACTTCGATGAAGGCTACTATTACCTGGGCTATGCCTACCTGAATTTAGGCCTTTACCAGAAGGCCGCGCTGACCTTCCAGCGCTTCCTGTCCCTGACAAAAAATGAAGAGGCAGGGAAAGAGGTACAGGGTCTCTCCGAGAAACTGGTGGAGCCTTGTAAGATTGAAGAAGGCTGTAACGCCATCATCAGCGGACGACTGGAATCCGGTATTGAGATTCTTTCCGGTTATAAAGAGGATCCCCGCTACAACCAGTGGTGGCCACTCTGGTATTATCTGGGCGCCGCCTACCGGGCACTGGGCCTGACCCCGGATGCCCTGGACGCCTTCCAGAAGGTTTTGAAACTCTCTCCGAGCAACATCGAGACCATGGAGCAGCTGGTGGAGCTCTACGAGGCCGACGGTTTTGACGACAAAGCCGAGAAATACCGGAAGAAAATCGAAATCGTAAAGCAGAACCGTGAACTCGACCGGGAGCAGAAGCGCCAGAACGAGGGGATGAAGGTAAATTAGGCATGGAAGAATGGCTATATTGGGAAGTGCTGGATCATTCTATGGAAATAGAAGCAGGACATAGAAAATCGTTCTTCGCAGCAGAGCACATTTATAAGCTGGCGTTCTGCAGGAATAGCCATAAGATGATACAATTTGAGGCCGCGGGGAAATGTGAGTTAAAACATATTTTCCTGCGGCGTTTTTGCGCAGGAAATGGACTTCGTGACTTGGTGAGGGATACATTTCTATTTGTTTAATCCATCAAATAAGGTATAAAAATAATATTCTCCGACAAGTAAAAATAATAAAATTTCAGAATAAAACAAGATTACTACCGTAATATATTGAATGCAAATTAATTTATATGTAAAATCGGATTCAGCTAAATATTCTCGGGCCATTCTGGTGAAACTGCCGGTGGTCCTGAGAAAGCATGCAATGTTTCGATTTTGGAATAGAAGGAGAGAATGAATATGGCTGAATCCGAGATGATAAGAAAGATGACTGTGGATGGAAATCAGAAGGAGAAGAGCCGGGTTAAAGAAATGGAACAGATGGTATTGATGGAGAAACTGCTGGAAATCCTGCTGCCATCGGCCTGGAGACTGGAAAACAAGCTTTCTGAGAAGGAAGAAAATAGGATCGAAAGATGGCAGAAATACAACATCAGTCAGGAAGACGCATATCGTTTATGCAGAGAGGCCCCAGTTGAATTTCGCTCCCGGGAGGAAGAAATTAAGTTTTTATATGTCAATAACGATGGTGAAATCAGGAGAGATCCGAACACTGACTATTTTCCATATATCACCAGATCGGATTCGATCTGTTTGGATTTGCATGAAATTATCCTCATAAAGTACAGCCTGACCCATATTATTATCCTGACGGTCAATAATGAAGAGTATCGAATGAAAGGAAAGATGGAAGATTATTTTAGATTTCTGAGTACAGATTTTTGTCATGCATATAAAGATACAATTGTCAACTTTGCTAATATACGGAGAATGAATAAGGTGACCGTCTTATTCAAGAACGGATATAAAATCACGATGGGTGCACAGTATTTTAATATGCTGCATAGAAAATTTAAAAAGTATCTGAAGAGGGGTTATAAAAACTCCTTGCATTCCTGATAGCCGTAAAGTATAATAACTATGTTTGTGCGGGCTGCGCGTATGCTTCTTTTAGTGGGGCAGGCGTGAACGCACATCTGTTAATTTTACACATCCGGCTTAAGCGCAGATGGTGCCGTCCATGAGGATGGTTTAATGCGGCAGTCAGCGGGATGGAAGTCATAACCAGGAGGATATTATTATGTCAGTAGTTTCTATGAAACAGTTACTTGAAGCAGGTGTTCATTTTGGACATCAGACCAGAAGATGGAACCCTAAGATGGCTCCGTACATCTTCACAGAGAGAAATGGAATTTACATTATCGACCTGCAGAAGACCGTTAAGCTGATTGATGAAGCTTACGATTTCCTGAAGGACGTTGCTGCATCCGGAAAGCCGATCCTGTTCGTAGGTACCAAGAAGCAGGCTCAGCACGCAATTGCTGATGAGGCGCAGAGATGCGGAGAGTATTATGTATGCGAGAGATGGCTCGGCGGAATGCTCACTAACCATAAGACCATCGCTACCAGAATTGCAAGACTGAACGAGATCGAGAAGATGGAAGAGGACGGAATCTTTGAGAAGCTGTCCAAGAAGGAAGTCAGCAAGCTGATGCAGGAGCATGACAAGCTGGTTAAGAACCTCGGCGGAATCCGTGAGATGAAGGGTATGCCGGGAGCTATGTTCATCGTAGATCCTAAGAAGGAAAAGATCGCTGTTCACGAGGCCAGAATCCTGAATATTCCTATCGTTGGAATGGTTGATACCAACTGTGATCCGGATGATGTTGACTACGTTATTCCGGCTAACGATGACGCGATCAGAGCCGTCAAGCTGATCTCCACCAAGATGGCTGATGCCGTTATGGAAGGAAAGCAGGGCGAGAGCATGGATGATGCAGAGGCTGCCAATGCAGAAGGCGCTGAGGAAGGCGAGAAGAGCATCGAGGAGATCGCTGACGCTGAATAATTGCATATCCGTTGATTCTGAATGTACATCTGGAGGTAAGATAGATGAAGATTACAGCAGCATTAGTAAAGGAGCTCAGAGATAAGACGCAGGCAGGCATGATGGACTGCAAGAAGGCTCTGACAGAGACAGACGGCGACATCGATAAGGCTATGGACGTACTCCGTGAGAAGGGACTGTCCAAGGCCACCAAGAAGGCTGACAGAATCGCAGCTGAAGGCCTGGTTGCTGCCAAGTTCACCGAGGACCACAAGCAGGCAGCTGTCGTAGAGATCAACTCTGAGACAGACTTTGTCGCTAAGAATCCGGAGTTCGTTGAGTTCGTTGATAAGATCGCTGAGATCGTTCTGAATAATGACGTTAAGGACGTAGAGGCTCTGAAGGCTCTGCCTTACGGAGAAGAGGGAACCGTTGATGAGGCACTCATCCAGAAGATCAGCAAGATCGGAGAGAAGCTGTCCATCAGACGTTTCGTCAAGCTGCAGACACCGGGAAATGTTTACGTCGGATACGTTCATGGCGGCGGAAAGATCGTTGCCGTTACAGGTGTCAAGACTGACGCATTCAATGAGACCGTTGAGAGAGTTGGTAAGGACGTAGCCATGCAGATCGCTTCCATGTCCCCGAAGTTCGTTATGGATTCCGAGGCTGACCAGGAGTACCTGGAGCATGAGAAGGAAATCGCCAGAAAGCAGCTCGAGGAAGAGGGCAAGCCGGCTCAGATGATCGAGAAGATCATCCCGGGAAAGATCAAGAAGGTCCTGAAGGAAGTCTGCCTGCTCGACCAGAAGTTCGTAAAGAATGGAGACCTGACGGTAGAGCAGTACGTTGCTGACGAGGCTAAGAAGGCTGGTCAGGACATGGCTGTTACAGAGATGGTACGTTACGAGGTCGGAGAAGGAATCGAGAAGAGAAACGAGGACTTCGCTGAGGAAGTTGCCAAGCAGCAGGCTGAAGTAGCAGCTAAATAAGTAAATAGCAAGCGATAACCATACCGCTGAGTCCGTCATCAAGTGCGGGCTTAGCGGTATTTTTCATTTTTGTGAGGACAAAAGAGATATGTGCAAGAAAGCAATCTGTTTGTTTAATCGCAGACTATTTACTTGATATTTGCTTTTGTTTGTTTAAATGTTATGAGGAAAACTGGCCATGATCCATCCGGAAACACCGAAGAGCCGTTAGCAGAAATATTACAGAACGGAGAAATAATCGTATCAATACCCACTGATCGTGCTATACTATAAAACCGTGAGTGAAATCATCAAGTGACGCAGCAGATCGTATGAGGTGAATAGAATGTTTATGCAATTGGCAGTAGTTGGAATGGGCGGCTTTGTCGGAGCCTGTGCCAGATACCTGATTTCTCTGATTCCGATGCAGAGCAGGGGAATTTATCCGATCAATACCTTTATCACCAATATCATCGGTGCCGTATTGATCGGCTTTATCATCGCTTATGCGAAGGATACCGACATGGATCCCAATAAGCTGCTGTTTCTGAAAACAGGATTGTGCGGCGGCCTGACGACATTTTCGACGTTTTCTGTGGAAGCCTGGGGCCTTCTGGAATCCGGGAGCTGGATTCAGGGAGGACTCTACATTATTCTTTCTGTTGTCTGCTGCATAGCCGGCGTATATGTCGGGCTCAGACTCGGTTAGAAGAATCTGGCCGTGCAAGTAAGTATATGCAGGCCGGGACAGAGCCGCCGGCATCTGTTTACGCTGATGCAGACGGGTAATCATACGGCCTCATGAAAACGCAGAGTCTGGAGCCGGACGTGCTCGATCAGCTGTTCAAGCTGATCCGCTTTCTGATGCGCCGTCCGATATACAGCATTGATGGTCCAGGGAATGGAATCCTCGATTTCGATATAGTGGAGATCGTCCGGCATCGTAAATCTGCGGTGGATGTCGACATCGATGCCGATTCCCTGTCTGTCCGCGCACAGAGAGTAAATCACTGCGCTTTCCATAGTTGTGGAGCGTATATCTGGCAGAAATCCGCTCTCGCGGCAGCGCTGGATCAGAAGGTGATAAGACGAGAATTTTTCGTTCAGGGTGATCAGCGGCTGGGACTTGAGATCCTTAATCTGAAGGACAGACCGGCTGCTGAGGGGGTGGCCGTCATAGACGATGGCTTTCATTTTGGCTGTGTGCTGACCACCGTATTGTCCATCGTCATGGGCTTCATTATGGCGATTGCTGTCGTCATTGTCGATTCACTGGAGTTTAATTTTTCTATCGTGTTTAAGATCACGGCGATGATTACATTTGTTGTCCTTGTCACGAGTATTTTTGTTCCATATGTAAAGTGGGGAAACAAGTCTGCGGAACTGATCGGCCTGAAGCCGAACACCGATATCGTAGAAGAACTCAGAGGCCTGGCTCCTCAGTTCGCCTCCATCGGAAACTGTGTTCGTCCGAACACCATCACCTACGCCGTATATCAGGGCTATCACGCTGCTCTGGATATTCATTAATCATACGCTGCTCCTCTTAACTTCAACGAAAAAGACAGGGCGCTGCCTTGTCTTTTTTCTTTTGTCCGATCGGACAGCTGAAGAGGATTGACATCCTGCTCAGGAAAAGTATAGTGAAAACAGAAGGAATAAGCGATATTCAGGAGGCTGCCATGAAAAGGATTACGGTTCTGACATTCAGTCCGACGGGAACGACCAGAAAGGCCGCGGAGTTCATCGCGGAGAGAATCAGCGGAAAGCTGGAAATTCCGGCTCTGTATGATGATTTTACGCTGCCGGAGAATAGGAGAGATAAACGAGTATTTGGAAGGAAAGAGCTTCTGCTTATCGGTCTTCCGGTTTACGCGGGAAGGCTTCCGAATAAGATTGTGCCGGAAATCGGGAGTCTGATCCGGTCGTCCGGGGATACGCCAGCGATTGCTCTTGTAACCTTTGGAAACCGGAGCCTGGGGAGCGCCCTGAGGGAGCTGAAACATATATTGCAGGAAAACGGTTTCTGCACCATTGCCGCAGGCGCTTTTGCCGCGCCCCATGCCTTCGCGGAGATCGGAAGTGAACACCCGACGGAAGAAGACCGCAGAAAGGCGGAATCCTTAGTCGATGCGGCAGCGGAGTACCTGGCATCCGGAAAGATGCTGAAGCCGGTCGTGATTGACGGAGATCAGCCGCCGGAACCCTATTATATCCCGAAGGGAGAGGACGGAAGGCCGGTGAACTTCCTGAAAGCAAAGCCGAAAACCGATCTTCAGCGCTGTGACCGCTGCGGAATCTGCGCCCGGGTCTGCCCCATGGGGTCCATTGCAGCAGAACAGCCAGAAGAGGTCACGGGAATCTGCATCAAGTGCCAGGCCTGCATCAGGACATGCCCGAAGCAGGCGAAATATCTGGATGATCCGGGATTTTTATCTCATAAGAAGATGCTGGAAAAGAATTTCCGCGATCCTGCGGAATCGATCCTTTATCTGCCGGAGAGATAAGCGTCGGGCGGACAGCTGGGAAGCCTGCTGCCGTCTGCCTGATAAGACCATAAGACAATAAAAGAAGAGGCCGGCGCCCGGGGAACTCGTATTCCCCAGAGTACCGGCCTCTTGAAATTCTGTTACCAGAAAAATGGAAACCCTTATTTTATGTAACAATCCGGTATTTTAGCCCATCTCTACCATTTTCTCGATCGGCTTCAGCGCTTCTTTGCGAACCTGCTCGGACAGCTGGATTTCCTCCCCGCCGGCTCCGGTCACGGCGCGGTAGATGTCCATCAGCGTGGTTGCCGCCATGTTATGGCAGACACATTCCTTGGACAGCGGATAGAAGACCTTGTCCGGGCACTTGAACTGCAGGTGCTGGACGATGCTGTGCTCGGTGCCGATAATGAACTCCTTATTGCTGCTCTCTTCCGCGTGCTTCATGATGCCGGTGGTGCTTCCAATGTAATCCGCGTGCTTTCTGACTTCCTCCAGGACCTCCGGATGAACCAGAATTTCCGCATTCGGGTGAGCGGCCTTTGCCAGCTTTACGTCACGCTCGATCATGCGCATGTGAGTCGGGCAGCCGCCGTTAACGAAGATGAATTCCTTATCCGGGAGCTGTTCTTCACACCAGGATCCCAGGTTGCAGTCCGGAATGAATACGATCTGGTGATTCGGAATCTGCTTCAGGATCTTTACCGCTGAAGAGGAGGTGACAACGACATCGACGGCCCGTTTCAGGTCAGAAGTCGTATTAATGTAGGCGACGATTGCCGCATCCGGATATTCTTCTCTCAGCTTCAGGACATCGTCTCTGTCCATCTGCGCGGCCATCGGACATCCGGCCTGCGGATTGGCCAGCAGAACCTTCTTATCCGGGGAGAGCATCTTGACCGTCTCTGCCATAAAGCGCACGCCCGACATAATGATGGTCTTCTGCGGCGCCTTAGATGCCTGGACACTCAGTCCGTAGGAATCTCCGATATAGTCGGCGACATCCCAGATGTCCTGACTCTGATAAGCGTGTGCCAGAATGCAGACATCATTTTCCTTTTTTTTCTCCATGATGGCATCCTGAAGTTCTCTCGTGTTCATTGTTCAACCTCCGAAAGCTGTTTTATCCAATTCTTTCATTCTGCGTGCGGACAAAATCCAAAGCAGCAGGGAAATACTCTGTCTGATGCTTTCCTGACTGCTGCCTGTAGAATTGTTAAGTGAAAATATAAATTATTTCGTAATTATGGTCACATCAACAAAATTAATGTTCCGCACGTCTCTCTTTCATTGGTTTTCAGTATAGAACCACTGTCTTTACATGTCAAGATAAATGTAAACATTAAACTTGATATGTGTCTTGTCACCTGTAAGATCTGGTGTTATAATGGCGATAAATTGATACAGATGCAGGAATGGGGCCCCTGCATCGGGTAAACCGCGTCAGGAAAACGTGACAGACGGATATGTGGTGAAGGACACGGCATCCGCACGTTCCATAAACGCAGGGAGTAAATCAGGAAAGGGATATTATCATGTTAAAGACGGATATTTTAATTGTTGGATCGGGATGCTCCGGTCTGTACACAGCACTTAAACTTCCGAGCGATAAGAAGATTTTAATCATCACAAAATCAGACGCGGAATCCTGTGACAGTTTTCTGGCTCAGGGCGGCATCTGCGTGCTGAAAGATATTTCCGACTATGACAGTTATTTTGAAGATACCCTGCGGGCCGGCCATTATGAAAATGACCGGAAGTCCGTGGATATCATGATCCGCTCTTCACGGAAAGTCATTCAGAATCTGATCGACTGCGGCGTTCAGTTCCATCGTGACGCGTCCGGGCATCTGGATTTCACCCGAGAAGGCGCACATTCTCATAAGAGAATCCTTTTCCATGAGGATGAGACCGGAAAGGAAATCACGAAGCACCTTCTGGCGACCGTGCGTTCACGTTCTAACATCACACTGAAGGAATACACGACGATGATGGATCTCGTAGAAGAGAACAACACCTGCTACGGAGCTGTCATTAAGAAGGAAAACGGTGATCTGGACATGGTGCAGGCAGATTACACGATTCTGGCTACAGGTGGAATCGGCGGACTGTATGAACATTCCACGAACTACCGCCATCTGACCGGCGACGGTGTAGCCATGGCCATCCGCCATGGACTCCGTCTGAAGGATATCAATTACGTGCAGATTCATCCTACAACCTTCTATACGACCAATCCGGAGGACCGCTCCTTCCTGATTTCCGAGTCTGTAAGAGGCGAGGGCGCAAAGCTTTATGATAAGAACATGCAGCGCTTCACCAATGAGCTTCTTCCGAGAGACCTGCTGACTATAGAGATCAAGAAGCAGATGAAGAAAGATGGGACCAGACATGTCTGGGAAGACCTGCGCACGATTCCTTATGAAGAGCGTCACGCACACTTCCCGAACATCATCGAGCACTGTCTGGAAATGGGCTATGATCCGGATAAGGAACCGATTCCGGTTGTGCCTGCCCAGCATTATTACATGGGAGGCGTCTGGGTCAACCATGAGAGTAAGACATCGATGAATCAGCTGTATGCGGTCGGAGAAACCGCCTGCAACGGCGTACACGGTAAGAACCGTCTCGCCAGCAATTCTCTCCTTGAAAGTATGGTTTTTGCCGGAAGGGCGGCAGACGACCTGATGAGCAGCTATGCGCAGGTAAAGCACGATCCTGAGGTATTCAGCCGGGTTGACCTGTCTCAGTATAAGGATGAATCCGCGCTGAAGGAACTGTATGCTGATCTCGTCAAAAAAGAAATTGACAAGGCGGACCGGGAAATGAGAATCCGCGAGGCTGATGCTGAGGAAAGTGCTGCAGACGGAATCCATCCTCAGGCACATGCACAGGCCGGGAAGCAGGATGCCCATAACGGCGCCAGGGCCTAGGCCTCTTGAACAGGGAAAATTTTGTCAGAAAATAGAAAGGAGCGCGGCAGAGCCGCTGAAAACGAAGAGATGATGCTAGATTCGATAACGATGAAATTAAATGCTGATCCGCTGATCCGCTCGGCGCTGAAGGAAGATATTACCAGTGATGATGTGTCGACGAACAGTGTCATGCCGGAGCCGAAGACCGGAACGGTGGATCTGATCGCCAAGGGGGACGGAATTCTCTGCGGCGCGCAGGTATTTCAGAGGACCTTCCAGCTGCTGGATCCGCAGACGGAAGTGATCTGGGAGAAAAAGGACGGCGACGCCGTGAAAAAAGGTGAGCGTCTGGCAGTGGTGAACGGGGATATCCGGGTGCTCCTGTCAGGAGAACGGACGGCCCTGAATTATCTTCAGAGAATGAGCGGAATCGCGACCTATACCCATCAGATGGCGGAAAAACTGAAGGGAAGCGGGATTAAACTGCTGGATACCAGAAAAACAACGCCGAACAACAGGATTTTTGAGAAGTATGCGGTCACGGTGGGCGGGGGATGCAATCACCGCTATAATCTGTCCGACGGGGTGATGCTGAAGGATAATCACATCGGCGCAGCAGGAGGAATCCGCCAGGCTGTGGAGGCAGCGAGAACTTATGCGCCTTTCGTCAGGAAGATCGAGGTTGAGACAGAAACTCTGGACATGGTAAAAGAAGCGCTGGATGCCGGCGCGGACATCATTATGCTGGATAATATGGATCACGCGCAGATGCAGGAGGCAGTAGAGCTGATTGACGGAAGAGCGGAAATCGAGGCGTCCGGAAATGTGTCCATGGAGAATCTGGAGAGCTTCAGAGATCTGGGAATCGATTATGTATCCAGCGGTGCACTGACGCATTCTGCGCCGATTCTGGACCTGTCACTGAAGCATCTTCATCCGGTGGAGTAGAGCAGAAATTCATCGTCAGAATCGGGTATTGGAATTAGAAATATTGTATAATAGGTAATATAGAAAAGTGTGTGATGAATCCGGAAAGTGAGGTTGGTGTTTCTTGAATAATAAAGTACGCAGGGAAGAAATTAAGAAACTCCTGCTTGCCAGTGAACGGCCGGTTTCGGGGGGAAGAATTGCAGAGAAATTTCAGGTCAGCCGCCAGGTGGTGGTGCAGGATATCGCACTGCTGAGAGCGAATGGGCTGGATATTATTTCCACGAACAGGGGATATGTTCTGCAGAAACAGAAGTCTGCGTGCAGCCGGGTGTTTAAAGTCTGCCATACAGAGGAACAGACCGAAGAAGAATTGAATATGGTCGTGGATCTGGGCGGCCGTTTTCTGGATGTATTCGTTTATCACCGCGCATACGGACTGATCCGCACAAAACTGAACATCCGCTCCAGACTGGATGTCGCAGCGTATATAGAGGAAATCTCAACGGGAAAATCACGTGAGCTGCTGAATATCACTTCGGGATATCATTATCATACGATTGAGGCAGACAGTGAGGAAATCCTGGATCTGATTCAGGAAAAGCTTCGGGAAAAAGGATTCCTTGCGAAACTCAGCGCCTATGAACCGGTGGATTTTCAGAAACAGGCCGCAGCTCGCGCAGCGGTTTCCGGGATGAAAACGGATGCAGCGGGAAGCGTTCGTTCCTAAGCGTCAGAAGCAGAGGAATGTTAATATGAAGAGCAGATTCGGAAGACATTTCTGCACTTGTCGGCAGAATGAGAATTCCGGATCTTTTTTTATTGGATCGGTGTAAAATACACGGAAAAAAGAGGAGAAAAAGAAGGATTTCTGCTTGCTGTGTAAAACAGATATTCTCTCCCTTCTGAAATATGCTATACTTTAAATTAGTCGGAAAGCGGCTGAATACTGCCGTTTTATATAACTTGGAAAATGAGGAGGAATCAGGTCATGTTTAAAGTAACAGCAACAGACAAGGCTCCGGCAGCAATCGGACCATATTCTCAGGCAATCGCAGCAAACGGAATTCTTTTTGCATCTGGACAGATCGGAATTGATCCTGCAGCGGGAAAGATCACCTCTGACACCATCGAGGGTCAGGCAGAGCAGGCATGCAAGAATGTCGCAGAAGTACTGAAGGCAAACGGACTGACATTCGATCAGGTTATCCGGACTACATGCTATCTGAGCGATATGGCCAATTTCAAAGCATTTAATGATGTTTATGCAAAGTATTTCACCAGCAAGCCGGCTCGTTCCTGCGTGGCTGTAAAAGAAATTCCGGCAGGCGCACTGTGCGAAATTGAAATTACAGCGATCATGGACTAGTCTTATTGACTGGAAACAGCGATTTTACTGAAGCAGAACGGAACGGAGCGGGAGTTTTGGAACATTTTCGCCCTTCTGTTCTGTTTTTTGTTTGGATATCAGGAAAACTGTGTTATTATAGAAATGGTATGATGTGATTGACAACATTAAATGAGAGAAGGAGTGTCAATGAGCAATTCAAAGAAAAAATATGTCTATGAATCGCGCTATCAGCAGATCTCCGTTGAAATTGCAAAACGAATTGCGGAAGGCTGGTATGCGGTTGGAGAAAGACTGAATGCGCGTACAACATTGGCCAGCAACTATGGTGTTTCTCCGGAAACAGCCAGAAAAGCCGTTCATATTCTCTGCGATCTGGGAATCATGGAAGTCCGTCAGGGAAGTGGAACCTATGTACTGTCCCGTCAGAAGGCACAGCAGTTCCTGGAGCGCTACCAGAATACCGTTTCTGTTGAACAGGTCAGAGCTGAAATCAATGCCTGCGTAAAGAATCAGCAGAAGGAAATCGAACATCTGTCCAAGCTCCTGAACAAGCTGATCGGACAGACCACCAGAGACCGTGCGGGATATACACTGGAACCGTATGAGCTTCACATTGATGAGCACTGTTACTATCTGGGAAAGACGATCGGTGAAGTAAACATCTGGCAGGAGACCGGTGCCACAATCGTCGAGGTTATGCGTGACGACACCTTCATTGTCTCACCGGGACCTTATGAGAAGATTCAGGCCGGCGATACCCTGCTGTTTGTCGGAAACGAAGAGTCCAGACAGAGAATGCTGAATCTGTTCTGCGCGCCGCCGGAGGACGAGAAAAACTGATCCGAAGTGAATCGCAGACATATGATCAGAAGGGGTGCGGAATGCATGCCTTCTTTTTTTCTGTTCGTCAGGCGGCGATGAAGTGCTTCGGGGAAACGACCGTCAGGTCATTCGTGCAGAAGCAGGGGATCCGCGCATACGAAAAGCCGGCTGCTGAATCGTCATTCCGCAACCGGCTTTAATGAACTGTTCTAATCGTATTCAATTTTACCTCTCAATCGTAATCTATCCGATAAAGAACATCTGCATGTTCTAAAGGAATCTTTCTTCGTTTCCCCAGCATAACCCATTTGCAGGAAATCTCTTCATGTCTTACGATCATTTCCGGGCTTCAGCTCTCACCCTGAGGTTTGAAAACGCTCCATGCATCTTATTCTGTCATATTCATCCGGCAGGCCCTATTGCCCTACACCGTTCCACTCGATTGTGTTAAAAAGTTGATCTCCAGATGCCGTTTTCAACCGATGAGGCCTCGCCCATCTCTGTCACCCGGACCATTCATATAAAGAAGATTTCTCATCTTAATACTCATCTCCTTTCTGTTTGGGGATCATGATTTCCGGTTCCTGGAACCGGTTTCCAGCCACTCCCGGCTGACTTCATAAAGCATTTTCGGGTTAACCTCTATGTTGCTTTATCTTTTTTTCTTTGATCCTTAACTTTGACTAAAGTATAGCGCAGGATTGCACGTTTGTCAACACAATTATTTAAAAACAATAAAAATACATTAGATTGTTTGTGTGTACACAATATATTATATGCAGTCAGCAGCCGCGAGATGGCCTCAGCCGGTCTTGTATAAGAAGAAAAGCAGTAAACCCAGAGGGCCGCTGTGATTCAGCGGACTCTTGCTGGGTATGTATTTGTCGGAACTTGTGCTATAATCGTACAGTCTGATGGATAAGAGGCCTTCAGGGGCCGGAACTTGATAAACAATAGGAGGAAGCGGGAGAAGACGGCAAGGATTCTTTCTCTTCCTGTGTAAAGGAGAATATTTATGGCAGAATGTACTCATGACTGCAGTTCCTGCGGGGAAAACTGCGGTGAAAGAAAGGAAATTCAGAAACTGAGCGTCAATAAGCATTCCAAGGTCCGCAAGGTAATCGGCGTTGTCAGCGGCAAGGGCGGAGTCGGAAAGTCTTCCGTAACATCGATGCTGGCAACTGCAGCGCGCCGTCAGGGCCTGAAGGTTGCAATCCTGGACGCGGATATTACCGGACCGTCCATTCCTAAGGCTTTCGGCGCAACAGAGACACCGAAGGGAAATGCGGAGAACGAGATCTATCCGGTCGTTACCAAAACAGGAATTGAGATCATGTCCACCAACCTTCTCCTGCAGAATGATACGGATCCGGTTCTGTGGAGAGGTCCGATCCTGGGTGGAGCAATCCAGCAGTTCTGGACAGATGTCGTATGGGGAGACATCGATGTCATGTTCGTCGACATGCCTCCGGGGACAGGCGACGTTGCCCTGACCGTATATCAGCAGCTTCCGGTTGACGGAATCGTCATCGTTACTTCACCGCAGCAGCTGGTTGAGATGATCGTCGAGAAGGCCGTTAACATGGCTGACATGATGAACATTCCAGTTCTGGGACTGGTTGAGAACATGGCTTACTTTAAATGTCCGGACTGCGGTTCTGTTCACCACATCTTCGGAGAGAGCCATGTTGATGAGGCTGCAAAGAAGCATTCCATTCCGCGTACCTGCTCGCTTCCGATCGACAGCAGCCTGGCAGAGGCCTGCGATAAGGGAGAAGTCGAGTCCTATGAGTCCGAGGAGATGGACAAGCTCGCAGCAGAGCTGACGAAGTAACAAACATCCTGCTACGCCGTCAAAGTGGCAGGCAGCGGGGAAGTCTGCCGCGTCTGCAGGAAAAATTTGTGGGAAAAAAATATAAAATAGCGGGGGCTTGACAGCATTCCCCGCTATTTTTTCTTAAAGAATCTTATTCCCACTGGATAAGAATGCAAAGATGAAAAATATTTGCTATAATAAGGAGATAAAATTTCGGTAGTTATTTTCTGAGGTGAATAATGAGTAAATATGTTATGGCGCTTGATGCAGGGACGACAAGCAGCCGCTGCATTCTTTTTGATAAAAAAGGCAGCATTATTAGCATGGCACAGAAGGAATTCCATCAGTATTTCCCGAAACCGGGATGGGTGGAACACGATGCCAATGAGATCTGGTCCACACAGCTGGGCGTTGCTGTAGAAGCAATGTCCAAGGCCGGTGCGCGTCCGGATGACATTTCTTCCATTGGAATCACCAACCAGAGAGAAACGACGATTGTCTGGGATAAGAAAACAGGAGAGCCGGTTTATCATGCCATTGTCTGGCAGTGCAGAAGAACATCCGAGTATGTGGACACACTGAAGGCAGAGGGCCTGACGGAGACAATCCGCGATAAGACCGGCCTGATGCTGGATGCCTACTTCTCCGGCAGCAAGCTGAAATGGATTCTGGATCATGTGGATGGGGCCAGAGAACGCGCCAGAAAGGGTGAGCTGCTCTTCGGAACGGTAGAGACCTGGCTGATCTGGAAACTTACCGGTGGTAAAGTTCATGTCACCGACTATTCCAACGCATCCAGAACCATGATGTTCAACATTCACACCCTGCAGTGGGACAGAGATATTCTCAAGTTACTGGACATCCCGGAGTGCATGCTTCCTGAGGTGAAGCCGTCCAGCTGCATCTACGGAGAGACGGATCCGGTTCTGGTGGGTGGAGCGATTCCGATCGGTGGAGCTGCCGGAGACCAGCAGTGCGCATTGTTCGGTCAGACCTGCTTCAAACCGGGTGACGTAAAGAATACTTACGGAACCGGCGGATTCCTCCTGATGAATACAGGGGACAAGCCGATCAAGTCTGAACACGGACTTGTGACGACGATTGCATGGGGCCTGGACGGAAAAATCACTTATGCCCTTGAAGGATCGATTTTTGTCGCGGGAGCTGTCATTCAGTGGCTGCGTGATGAAATGAAACTGATCGACTCCGCGGAGGACTCGGAATACATGGCCAGAAAGGTAAGCGATACCAATGGATGCTACCTTGTCCCTGCATTTACAGGGCTGGGCGCGCCGTACTGGAATCAGTACGCGAGAGGCACGATCGTCGGCATCACCAGAGGAGTCAATAAATACCATATTATCCGTGCCGCGCTGGAATCCATCGCCTTCCAGGTGAATGACGTGCTGGATGTCATGAATGAGGATTCCGGAATCCGGCTCACGTCTCTGAAAGTTGACGGTGGGGCAAGTAAGAATAATCTTCTGGTTCAGTTCCAGTCTGACCTGAGCAGTCTTCCGGTTATGCGTCCGGACTGTGTTGAGACCACGGCGCTGGGAGCGGCATATCTTGCGGGACTTGCCAGCGGATTCTGGTCGGACAAAGAGGAAATCGCAAGGAACTGGAAGGTTGAAGAGATCTTCCATCCGGAAATTACGCAGAAAGAGCGTGAAGAAGCGGTAAGCGGCTGGAAACGTGCAGTAAGATGTGCGTGCAGCTGGGCAGAAGACCATTAAGCTGCGTACAGAAAGAGAATTATGCATTATTTTGAAATACTATTAATCGGAATTGGTCTGTCGATGGATGCTCTGGCAGTTTCTGTTAGCAAGGGACTGTCCCTGAAAAAGGTCCGTCTTTCTCACATGCTGAAGGCTGGACTGTGGTTCGGCGGATTCCAGTTCCTGATGCCGGTGATCGGCTGGCTGCTGGGAAGCGCTGCGGCGAAACTGGTGGACCGTTATGATCACTGGATTGCGTTCATTCTTCTGGCTCTGATCGGAGGAAATATGATCCGCGAGGCCATACAGGGCGATGATGAGGACCAGAATGACGCGATGAACGCGAAAATCATGTTTCTGCTGGCCGTAGCGACGAGTATCGACGCTCTGGCTGTAGGAGTGACCTTTGCGTTCATGGATGTTCATGTAATTCCGGCGTCGCTTCTGATCGGCTGCACGACCTTCATCATCAGCGCGGTCGGAATCAGGCTGGGAGGAATTCTCGGCAGCAGATTCGAACAGCATGCGCAGATTGTGGGCGGCATTGTTCTGATCGTCATCGGCGCCAGAATTCTGCTGACCGGAATCGGATGGATTTAGCAGGAAGAAACAGGATGGAATGACAGGGAAAGAGAGGCTGTAATGCAGAAGGAAAAGATAATGATCGCTGCTTCCAAGAACCAGCATAAGATTCAGGAAATGGAAAAAATTATGGGTGCCATGGGCATGCATGTAATTTCCAGAGAAGATGCAGGAATTCCGGATTCACTGGAGATTGTGGAAGACGGGACAAGCTTTGAGGAGAATTCTTTTAAGAAGGCAGAAGCGATCATGAAATTTTCCTCGCAGACGGCTGTCGCGGATGATTCCGGACTGATGGTGGATGCTCTGGATGGTGCACCGGGCGTGTACTCTGCAAGATTCGCTGGGGAACCGTGTGATGATCAGAAGAATAATGAAAAGCTTCTGAAGCTGCTGGAAGATGTTCCGGATGAGAAGCGGACGGCGAAGTTCGTTTCTGTGATTACGGTCGTTTATCCGGATGGGACAAAGCTGACCGCAAGAGGAGAATGCCCGGGAAGTCTCATTCGGGAAGGACACGGATGCAATGGCTTCGGCTATGATCCGCTGTTTGTTCCGGACGGCTATGATCAGACATTTGCCCAGCTTCCTGCAGAAGTGAAGAATCACATCAGTCACAGAGCAAAGGCACTGCAGCATCTGGAGCAGCTGCTGAAAGAAAAGGATCTGTAAAGTCATGACGAAGAAACGGTTTAGAGCCATGGTTCTGCTGGGCGTCCGTCAGCTGTGGGATCCGTACTATCAGGGCTTTGCCGCGCAGATTGCGTTTTTCCTGATCCTGTCCATCGTACCGACGGTAACGATTGTGACGCAGATTCTGGGACTTTTCCACATCTCTGCGACTTTCATGAACCAGTGGATCCACAGTTATGTCGTGCCGTCGATGGTGGCCAAGCTGCGCGGGATGTTCGTGAATACCTATTCCACGGGAAATAACATTTTCCTGGTTGTTACGGCTCTGTGGGCGGCTTCAAGGGCTCAGTTCTCCCTGATGAGAATTGCCAATTATACCTATTCCGGCGGACGGACGACTGGAAATTACTGGAAAGAGCGCGTGCGTTCACTGCGTGTTATGCTGGTATTTATCCTGACCATTGTATTTGTCATTGCCATACTGGTCTATGGAAAACTCCTTCTGCTTCTCATTTTCGGCAGAGTCGTCGAGCATTCCATTCTGACGAGTCTCTGGTCCTGGCTGAGATGGCCGCTGGCGCTGGTCCTGTATTTTCTGGTTGTTCTGTATGACTATTACGTCCTTCCGATCGCCAGACTGGAAATCCGGGATATCCTTCCGGGAAGTATATTCGCTTCGCTTGGCATGTTGATTATGACCCTGTTCTATTCCATTTATGTCAATCTGATCGCGAATTATGACATTATTTACGGATCGCTGTCGGCGATTGTTGCCCTGCTCTTCTGGTTCTGGCTTCTGTCCTGGGTTATGGTGCTGGGCATTCTCTTTAACAAGGTCTGGTCAGATACCCTGGATCTGGCTCCGCATAAACATAAAAGAAGAGGCGGAATTTCCAGGAAAGAGAAGGATTTTGTCGGCAAAGGGCAGTTTCATGCAAGGAGAAGAAAGCGGTAACGGCAGAAATGCTGTTTGTTTATTGGGAACATGAAAGATGGTCCCGGGAGATTATATTATGAAACGGATATTAGTGATCATTAATCCGAAAGCAGGAACTCTTCAGGCAGCGAAGTATCTGGCAGATATCTGCGAGGTGTTCTGCCGGGCAGGATATGAAACGATCATCGCTACAACATTCGGCCGCGGCGACGGCACGACGATTGCAAGAGAACGCGCAAAAGACGCGGATATCGTTGTGGCAGTCGGAGGAGACGGCACCTTTAATGAAGTCATTGCCGGCGTCATGGAGTCCGGGGTACGCAGACCGGTGGGCTACATCCCTGCAGGAACAACCAATGACTTTGCCAGCAGTCTGGGGCTTTCTTCGGATCTGGTTGAAGCAGCGAAAGACATCGTGTCTGGAACATCGCATTCCATCGATATCGGTAAATTTAACGGCAGATACTTTTCTTACGTTGCATCTTTTGGAGCCTTTACCAATACCTCTTATGATGTTCCGCAGAATCTGAAAAATCTGCTGGGACACACCGCCTATATTCTGGAGGGCGCCAAGGATCTGCTATCGATCAAACCTTCAGAATTAAAGCTGAAGGATGAAGTCGGCGTCTATGGCGGAAAATATATTTTCGGCGCCATCTGCAACTCCACATCCATGGGCGGAATTCTGACGCTGAGCAGCGATGTGGTGGACATGAGCGACGGAAAATTCGAGGTCATGCTGGTGAGGATGCCGTCCAATCTGATCGAATTGAGTCAGGAGCTTCTGGCCATTTCCAAGCAGCAGTATGATGACTGCAAGCTGATCTCCTTCTTCAGTTCCGGAAGCATGGAAATCATCGCGGATCCGATGATGCCATGGACGCTGGATGGAGAATTCCAGGAAGGCGCGCATCATATCAAGATTGAAAATGTTCACAACGCGGTGGATATTCTGGTGAATGAAGAGGGAAGTGCTGCCCGCCGGAAAAAGAAATAAAGAAGAAGGCGGGAACAGCTGGAAATGAGCATAGAAGTCCGGTCTGTATCCGGACTGTAGAAATTTGAATAAGTCGTAATCTGAATTTGATCAGATTCTTAAGAAATTGTGAAGCAGGCCCCTGCAGTCATCCATTCCGGATGCGGCAGGGGCTTATGATTTACTTAAGATATCTCCTGGCAGGGTGTTTTTTGTCCGAAAACGCAGGGGAAAAGCTGCAAATGTCACATAATAATGGATCGATTCTGCCTGGAAATGAATAAATATACACTTATGATCATTGAAATAAGTTGACTGAAAGTATTTCTTAAGAACTATTAAACGTCACAAAGGAATAGGAATGGCTGATTTTCAATGAATTAATGACGTCTAATTGTGTTAGTTAGGTGAAAAACTTAAGAAAGCTGTTGACTTCTTAATGTATATTAGTTACAATGAAGCCATGTTTTGTAAAAGAACCATTAAACATTCTACAGAAAACAAAGAAAGCAGGGTTTCATTCATGTACCATATTAATAACACTGAGACAGCGAATATTGATCACAGAAGACACCATGCGTTCCTGGCAGCAATGATTGCTGTACTGGCCATGACGATGGTAATGGTGTTCAGCTTTTCATCCGTAAGCGCGTTCGCCGCATCGAATTCCGACTCAGTCAGCAAGGTGGTCACAAAGAACGGAGACAAGACATATACATATATCGTAAAGACAGGCCGCAGCGCATCTGAGATCAAGGACGGCATCAAGGATTATCTGGAAGATAAGGATGACAGCATTGAGTCTGTCAGCTTTGATGATCAGGACGAGATTACCGTTACCCCAATCAGTGAGAATAAGCGCGCAGCAAATGAAGATACATCCTCTCAGGACACACTGAGCTTCAAGTCCTTCTGCAAGAAAGTCATCAGCGACAACGCACTGGACATTACAACCGTATCCAACGACAAGGAAGTCGTTTCCACAATTCCGTATGACACCATCCGGGAAACTTCCTCTGAAATGAGAAAGACAACCAAGAAAGTTACCGGAGGAGTCAAGGGAAAGGTTTATAAGACTTATAAAGTTACCAGAGAGAACGGAAATGTAACCGACAAGACATACCTTTCCACAACAACCAAGGATCCTGTAGATAAGGTCGTTACAACAGGAACCGGTTCCGTAAACGCAGTAGGAAAGACATTCTCCGGCACAACGGGCCAGGAAATCGTTGACTACGCAAAGCAGTTCGTCGGCAATCCGTATGTTTACGGCGGAACAAGCCTGACCAACGGATGTGACTGCTCCGGATTCATTTATTCCGTCTACAGACACTTCGGTCTGAACGTACCGAGAATTCCGTACACAGCAGGAAAGTCCGTATCTCTGAGTAATCTCCATCCTGGAGACATCATCATTTACAGCGGACACTTCGCTATGTATGCCGGCAACGGACAGGTTGTACACGCCATCAACTATCAGTACGGCATCCGCGTAACGTCCATGTACTTTGCCAAGACTCCGAGAGCAGCGAGAAGAGTTGTTACAGACGCGGAGTAATTGGAAACAGAAAATCAGGAGATATTCATTACAGCTTCCATGCAGAAATGCCTGGGAGCTGTTTTTTATTGTCTGCCCGTTAGACGACAACAAGGTTCCCGGGTACCCAGCCGACGCTTTGAACTGCTCCCCGTCAAGAAGACAGTGAAAAAATATAATATTTTT
>ERZ791908.317-NODE-317-length-58850-cov-4.147479_pt1 | contig 58850 bp, 48 predicted proteins | sample MGYA00510144_ERZ791908 | MGnify/ENA primary metagenome ERZ791908 (study PRJEB30046, sample SAMN00792105) | human gut metagenome | study: EMG produced TPA metagenomics assembly of the A metagenome-wide association study of gut microbiota in type 2...
GGAGCTGGTGTTCCGGGGGGCGCTGCTGCGCCTGCTGCGGCCGCTGGGGGAGCACCCGGCAAACCTCTGCCAGGCTGTGCTCTTTGCGGCCCTGCACGGAACGCTGACCGAAAAGTGCTACGCGCTGGGCATGGGGCTCATTTTCGGATGGGCCGCAGAGCAGACCGACAGTCCTGCACCCGGGGTGGTGCTGCATATCCTGAACAATGGGCTGGTGCTGGCCCGGGCGCTGGCAGAAAGGGGAATGGGATGACCGATTATGAGCTGATGGGCGCTGCGCTGGAGGAGGCCGCACGGGCCGCCGCGCTGGGCGAGGTGCCCGTGGGCGCGGTGGTGGCCCGGAACGGCGAGATCATCGCCGCCGCCCACAACACCCGCGAGACCGAGAAAAACGCCCTCCACCACGCCGAGCTGCTGGCCATTGACGCGGCCTGCAAAAAGCTGGGCGGCTGGCGGCTGTGGCAGTGTGAGCTGTTCGTTACGCTGGAGCCCTGCCCCATGTGCAGCGGCGGCATCATCAACAGCCGGATCAGGCGGGTGGTGTACGGCGCGGCGGATACCAAGGCCGGGTGCTGCGGCAGCGTGACCGACCTGTTCGCCCTGCCCTTCAATCACCATCCGGTGGTGGAAAGCGGTCTGCGGGCGGAGGAGGCGCAGGCGCTGCTGCAGGCGTTTTTCCTCCGGCTGCGGGAGCAGCGGGCCGCAAAGCCCCGCTGGAAACCGCCCGTGACCCCCTGAGAACGTGAAAAAAAGTGGGAACTGCGTGAAAAGACGGCGGTTCCCACTTTCTTTTTTCGTCGAATTGTGTTATATTATTTAATGGTAACTTGTCGAAAACACTCGCACAGACCAGCGGGCTCGCCGCAGGACCGGCCTTGACCGGAAAGAGGAGCAGAGCGCAGCCCATGGGTGCGGTGGAGGGCGGGACCTTCCTGCCTGCGGGATTTTTTGCAGGCAGAGAACAAACGGCAGGAGGGCTGACTCTTGTACGATGATGAATTTGAATTGACCTTTGACCTGAGCGATGCGGACGAGGCATCCCGGGCCCCTGAGCCGGAACCGGCCGCGGAAACGGAACCGCCGGTGGAGGCTGTACCGGAACCGGCAGCCCCTGCGGCCAACGGGCGCTGCGTGCTGATCTCGGGCGGCGACCGGGGCATTGGAGCCGCGGCGGCCCGCGCCTTCTGGCAGGCGGGCTACCGGGTGGCGGTGCTCTACCACACCCACGCCGAGGCGGCGGCGGCGCTGGAAAAGGCGCTGCCGGGCCTGCTGGCGGTCCAGTGCGACGTGGCTTCCCGCGCCAGCTGTGAGGTGGCGTTCCACACCGTGGAGCAGGCCGTGGGCCATGTGGATGTGCTGGTGAGCAACGCGGGCATTGCCCAGCAGAAGCTGTTCACCGATATCACCCCGGAGGAGTGGCAGCACATGCTGGACGTGAACCTGAGCGGCGCGTTCCACCTGTGCCAGCTGGCCCTGCCGGGCATGATCCGCCGCAAGGCGGGCCGCATCCTGACCGTGAGCAGCATGTGGGGCCAGACCGGCGGCAGCTGCGAGGTGCATTACTCCGCTGCCAAGGCGGGCCTGATCGGCCTGACCAAGGCCCTTGCCAAAGAGGAGGGACCCAGCGGCATCACCGTGAACTGCGTGGCTCCGGGTGTCATCGACACCGATATGATGGCTGCCTTTACGGCAGAGGATAAGGCTGCGCTGGCCGAGGAGACCCCCGTGGGCCGCCTGGGCAGCGCGGACGAGGTGGCGCAGCTGCTGGTGTTCCTGGCAGGCGAAAGCGCCGGTTACATCACCGGGCAGGTGTTCGGTGTGAACGGCGGCCTGGTGATTTGAACCATCCCGCAGCGGCAAAACTTATGATACGATATCACTTACGGCGCAGCCAGCGCCGCGGTGAAAAGGAGAGAGCGAAATGGGCATGACTTTGAAGGAACTGTTGACGAAGGGCGAAGGCACCCTGACGGCGGGCGAGGCCAAGACACTGGCTTCCCAGTGCCGGATGGATGTGGAAACGCTTTACACGCTTCTGGAGGAGCGCGGCATCAAAATTCTGGATGACGAGGCCGACGGTGACACCAGCCTGGATGTGGAAGGCATCATGGCAGAGGTGGAAAGTGCCGAGGCAAACAGCGATGAGCTGGGCCTGGGCGATGAAAATGAGGACGACCCGGCAGAGGAGAACCCCGCAGACCTGAAGGCTGCCATGGATGAGCTGCTGGATGACCCTGTGAAGAACTACCTCAAGCAGATCGGCCAGATCCCGCTGCTGAGCGCGGAGCAGGAAGTGGACCTGAGCAAGCGCATCCACGCCGGTGCCGAGGCTGCCCACATCCTTCAGGCCGACCGCCAGAAGTACGGCGCGCCTGAGTACATCAAAAAGAACAGCGCCCGCTTCTCGTTCGAGGAGGATGAGAACAGCCGGAGCTATACCGAGGATCTGGACGAGGAAGGCAACACCAAGTCCAGCGAGGATGACGAGGAAAAAGCTGCCGAAGAGGAGGCCATGGAGGCCGTGGAGAACGGCCCCCTGACAGAAGAGCGCCGCCAGGAGCTGCTCAAGATCCGCCGCGACGGCCTGAACGCCCGCCGCAGCCTGAGCGAGGCCAACCTGCGTCTGGTGGTCTCCATCGCCAAGAAGCATGTCGGCCACAACCTGGCGTTCCTGGACCTGATCCAGGAGGGCAACATCGGCCTGATCAAGGCCGCCGAAAAGTTTGACTGTGACCGTGGCTTCCGCTTCTCCACCTACGCCACCTGGTGGATCCGTCAGGCCATCACCCGCGCCATTGCGGATCAGGCCCGCACCATCCGCATCCCGGTGCACATGGTCGAGACCATCAACCGGATGCGTCAGGCCACCAACCAGCTGGTCTACCAGAACGGCCACGAGCCCACCCCCGAGGAGCTGGCAAAGGCCATGGATATGAGCGTGGAGCGCGTGCGCGAGATCCAGCGCATGGCGCAGGAACCCGCCAGCCTGGAAAGCCCCGTGGGCGAGGAAGAAGATTCCTCCCTGGGCGATTTCGTGGCCGACGAGAACGCCGAGGCCCCCGGCAAGGCAGCGGACCGCGCCATGGTGGCCCAGCAGATCAATCAGGCCCTCAAGAGCCTGACCCCCCGTGAGGAAAAGGTCATCCGCCTGCGCTTTGGTCTGGACGATGGCCGCCCCCGCACGCTGGAGGAGGTGGGCCGCGACTTCGGTGTCACCCGTGAGCGTGTCCGCCAGATCGAGGCCAAGGCCATCCGCAAGCTGCACAGCCGCAAGTGCCTGGCCCTGCTGAACGGCCTGATCGAGTGATCCTGAACTTACCGCTATGAGAAAGAGCCCCTGCCGGTCTATTTCCGGCGGGGGCTCTTTTGGTGGTGTACAGGTCAGCAGCTGCGCAGCAGAAAGGCCATATAGAGTGGAAGGGTCAGGAGCGGCCCGGTTTTCCCGATATTATAGTCCCCGAGCTTGATCGCATGGGATACATGATATTTTTCAGGGTGGTTGAGGATCGTCTTTGTGCTTTTGACATTTCCGGAGCGGGCCTTTACCTCTACAAGGGTGCATTCCCCCTGATAACGGATCACAAAATCCACCTCGAGGCCGGAATCCTTGTGGAAATAGTAGAGCTTGCGCCCCATCTTGGTGAAGATATCGGCAATCAGGTTTTCAAAGATAGCGCCTTTGTAGCCATAGAGGTCGCCTTGCAGGATGTCAAACTGCGTTCCGTCCTCCAGCATGCTGACGAACAGGCCGGTGTCGCACATATAGACCTTAAAGGTATCCTCTTCCGCGTTCCCATCCAGAGGCAGCTCGGTAATGGACAGATTGTGGCACCGTGTGATGATGCCAGCATCCTCGATCCATTGCAGGCTTCCGGCATATTTTGCGGAGGTGGAGCCTTTTTTTACAACGGAATACTGGAATTTCTTGTTTTCCTTGGCAAGCTGGCGGGGAATGGACTGGAAACACTCCTTGATGCGGGACTTATCCTTTTTCTCCGCGTACTTTACCATGTCGTCCTCATAGGAACGAACGATGTCCCGCTGGATACGCAGGACCTCATCCATCTGCCTGCTGGTCACAAAGGTCTGGACAGCATCCGGCATTCCTCCCACAACGGTATATTGGAGCAAAAGCTGCCGCATCCGGTTGTGCAGCGCTTCCGGCACAGGGGAGCCGGAGTCCAGAGACCTTTGCAGCAGCGCAATGACAGGTTCGGTGATATCATTGGCCCATAAGAATTCTTCAAAATCCAGTGGGTACATTTCAAGAATCGTCTCCGATCCGACTGGAACGGATCTTGGTTCCTTGCCGTAGCCCTTTACGCCCAACAGGGAGCCGGTGCCGATCACGTCATAGCGGCCGTCGATGCGGAAAAATTTCAGGGCCGTCCGGGCTTCCGGGCAATCCTGGATCTCGTCCAGGATCAGGATCGTCTGGCCCGGCTCAAAAACGGCATCCTTGCCAAGAAGGGCAGAGAGCATCATCACGATGTTGTCGATCTCCAGAGAACCGGAAAAGACAGAAGCATAATCCGGATTCTCGAAGAAGTTGAGGTACACTGTGTGTTTGTAATTCTTTCTGGCAAATTCCAATACAGAAAAGGTCTTGCCGCACTGACGGCAGCCCTTGATGATAAGCGGCTTCCGGCCGGGCGTGTTTTTCCATGCAAGCAGCTGGTCTGTGATCTTTCGCCTTAACATACCGTTTCACTCTCCCGAAAATAAATGATCCTGCATCTATTATAAAAGATAAAGATAACTTTTTCAAGGGACTTCTTTGCGAAGATTGCAACTTTTTTAAGCGACTTTTTAGCAGAAGAAACAACTTTTTCAAATGACTTCTGCGCGGGAAAGTGGATCTGCCGCAGCGCGGTTATAATTCCTCTGCCCGCCCCATATATTCTTTTCAGAACAAAACGGGTGGGAGGGAACGGCATGTTTGTGGTAACGCTGAACAAGACGAGCTTGAAAAAGGTGGGGGCCGGTGCGCTCTGCTGTGCGCTGGTGATCTTCAGCGCCTTTCTGGGGCGGTACATCAGCACCCGCACGGTGGCGGCAGCGGCCGGGGTGAACCGGATCGAGAGTGCGCAGGACATCCAGACCTGGTTCACGGGCTACGGGCTGGATGTGGACGGCACGTCCATCACGGCAGATAAGGTCAAGATCCCCCGCAAGTGGGACGATAGCTTTTCGGCCTTCAACGGGGTGGTGCAGCAAAGCGGAATGGATCTTACCCGCTACAAAGGGAAAACCGTGGAAAAGTGGACCGCCCTGATCCCGGCGGCCAGCAGCGGAGAGACCAGCCGCTACGGCGTGCTGCTGGTCTACCGCAAAAAGGCTGTGGGAGCCTACCTGCTGGAAAAGCCTTCAGGCACGGTGATCGGCCTGAAGGATGCCCAGACCGCAATGGCGCAGGCTGAGCAGCAGGATGCCCAGCAGGTGTCCGGTGAGGATTACAGCGGCGACTGGGGAGAGCGCCATGATGAGGAACTGGGCGCGGCCGGGCAGAGCCAGCAGACCAGCGGGGAGCCGGACTCCGTGGTGCCCGAGGAGGCGCAGTACACCGACCTGCCCCTGGATGCCGAGGGGTACCCTGTCGAATGAATCCGGTGGAAAAATGATAGCAAAACTTCTGTTCAATAGCACCAAAATTTTTGACCAAAAATCAGCAATATGAAATGATGAAAAAATAACGAAGCGGGTTTATAATAATAGTAGCATCCCGCAGCAAAATCGGCTGCGTCCGGAGTGGCAGGACCGTCCGGATCTGAAACGGGATGAAGTAAGGAGAAAATGATCATGAAGGAATTCCAGTATACTGTTAAGGATGCATGCGGCATCCACGCTCGTCCGGCCGGTCTGCTCGTGAAGGTGGCCAAGGGCTTTGCCAGCACCGCTACCCTGGAAAAGGACGGCAAGAGCTGCGACCTGCGCAAACTGATGGCTCTGATGGGCATGGGTGTCAAGCAGGGCGACACCGTGACCGTGAAGGTGGAGGGCGACGATGAGGCCGCCGCTGCCGAGGCCATTCAGAAGTTCCTGACCGAGAACGTCTGATCTTTGAATCTGCGGACAAAAGCCCTTGCGGGAGACCCTGCGGGGGCTTTTTCGCACTAAATTCTCAACAAAGGAGAGAAAACGATGCAGGTAGGAACCGGTAAAAGCATCCTGAACGGCATTGCCATCGGCAAACTGAAAATCTACAAGAAAAAAGATACCGTGATCTCCACCGCCCAGGTCGCGGACACGGCGGCAGAGGAAGCCCGCTTTGAAGAGGCCCGGGCCAAAGCCATTGATCAGCAGACTGCCCTGTATGAAAAGGCACTGGCCGAGGCAGGCGAGGACATTGCCGAAGTGTTCAACATCCATGCCATGATGCTGGATGACGATGACTTTGTGGATGCCATCAAGGAGATCATCAACGGCCAGCACATGTGCGCGGAGTATGCCGTCAAGAAGGCGGGCGACAACCAGGCCGCCGTGTTTGCCGCCATGGACGACCCCTATTTACAGGCCCGCAGCGCCGATGTCATCGACATTGCCCAGGCCATGTTGGACATCCTGCAGGGCGTGGACAATGCCACCCTGCAGGGCACGGAGCCCAGCATCCTGGTGGCGGAGGATCTGGCACCCTCGGAGACGGTGCGGATGGACAAGAGCCTGCTGCTGGGCTTCATCACCCGGGAGGGCAGCTCCAACAGCCACACCGCCATTCTGGCCCGCAGCATGAACATCCCCGCCCTGATCCAGTGCAAGGAGATCCAGGAAGATTGGGACGGCAAGATGGCTGTGGTGGACGGCTACAACGCCTGCGTGTATGTGGACCCCACCCCCGATCTGCTGGAGAGCCTGAAAAAGCGCCAGCAGGAGGACCAGAAGAAGCTGGCCCTGCTGGCCGAGCTCAAGGGCAAGCCCAACACCACGCTGGACGGCAAGACCGTGCAGGTCTTTGCCAACATCGGCGGCATGAGCGATGTGGGCGCGGTCCAGCAGAACGACGCGGGCGGCGTGGGCCTGTTCCGCACCGAATTCGTCTACCTGAACTGCACGGATTACCCCACCGAGGAATACCAGTTCGAGGCCTACAAGCAGGTGCTGGAAAGCCTGGCCCCCAAAAAGGTGGTCGTGCGCACCTGTGATATCGGCGCGGACAAGACTGTGGACTACATGAAGCTGGACCACGAGGCAAACCCCGCGCTGGGCTACCGCGCCATCCGCATCTGCCTGACCCGCAGGGATTTCTTCAAGACCCAGCTGCGGGCCCTGCTGCGCGCTTCTGCCTACGGCAACATGAGCATTATGTTCCCCATGATCACCAGTCTGCGGGAGCTGCAGGATGCCAAGGCCGTGCTGGAGGAGTGCAAGGCAGAGCTGACCGCCGAGGGCAAGAAGTTCAGCGACAAGATCGAGGTGGGCACCATGATCGAGACCCCCGCCGCAGTTCTGGTGGCGGACGATCTGGCCCAGGAGTGCGATTTCTTCTCCATCGGCACCAACGACCTGACCCAGTACACCTGTGCGCTGGACCGCCAGAACGCCAAGCTGGAGCCCTTCTTTGATCCCCACCACCCCGCTGTGCTGAAGGCCATCCGGATGACCATTGAGGCGGGCCACCGCCACGGCATCTGGGTGGGTATCTGCGGTGAGCTGGGCGCGGATACCGCTCTCACCGAGACCTTCCTGCGGATGGGCGTGGACGAGCTGTCCATGAACGCCAAGAGCATCCTGCCCGTGCGCAAGATCATCCGCGGTGTGGATCTGAGCAAGCCCTCTGCCAAGAATGTCTGAGTTCCCCTGACGGAACCGTAAAAGGGGCTGCTGCGGCGCTCTCTGCCAACCAGAGTGTTGGCAAGGGGCGCGCGGCAGCTCTTTTTTTGATTGCAACAAGAAGCAAATTCACAAAACTGCCGCCTGACAAGCCGCAGTTTCATGGGTGAACGCTTCACAACGGTAAAGCTGGGTGCTATACTATACCTAAGTCGTATTTTTTGAACGCACTTCTGGAGATGAAAGATAGATATGACGCAATTCCTGATCCGCCGGTTCATCCGGCATCCCAATGATCCCCAGGACCCCGCCACCCGCACGGCCTACGGCAACCTTGCCAGCGGTGTGGGCATGGCCTGCAACCTGCTGCTCTGCCTGGGCAAGCTGCTGGCAGGTACCCTGTTCGGCTCCATCGCCATCATGGCGGATGCTTTGAACAACCTCTCGGACGCTTCGTCCAACGTGGTCAGCCTCATCGGTTTCCGGCTGGCTGCCAAGGCCCCGGATGCCGAGCATCCCTACGGCCACGCCCGCTATGAATATCTGGCCGGTCTGGTGGTCAGCGTGACCATCCTGGGCATCGGCTTTTCCCTGCTCAAGGAGTCGGTGGTCAAGGCGTTCCACCCCACCCCCGTGGTGTTCAGCTGGCTGAGCGTGGGCGTGCTGGCCGCATCCATCCTCGTCAAGCTCTGGATGAGCGGCTTCAACCGCACCATCGGCCGCACCATCGGATCCGAGACCCTGATGGCCACCGCCGCCGACAGCCGCAACGACGTGCTGACCACCGGCGCGGTGCTGGTCTCCACCGTGGTCTGCAGCCTGACGGGCTGGGCGCGGCTGGACGGCATCATGGGCGTGGCCGTGGCAGCCTTCATCCTCTGGTCGGGCTGGGGGCTGGTCATGGACACCCTGAGCCCCCTGCTGGGCGAGAGCCCCAGCCCGGAGCTGGTGGAGCACATTGAGCAGACGGTCATGGGCTACCCCGGCGTGCTGGGGATGCACGACCTCATGGTGCACGATTACGGCCCGGGGCATCAGTTCGCATCCCTCCACATCGAGTTCCCGGCAGAGACCGACCCGCTCAAGGCCCACGATGTCATCGACAACATCGAGAACGATTTTATAAAGCGGGACGGCCTGCAGGTGACCATCCACTATGACCCCATCGTCACCACCGATGCGGCGGTGGGCGTGCTGCGCACCCGCCTGATGGAAAAGGCCCGCCAGCTCGACCCCTGCCTTTCGATCCACGACCTGCGCATCGTGCCGGGTGATACCCATACGAATGTCCTGTTCGATCTGGAGTTCCCGGCGGGCTATACCGGGAACAAGGACGAGATGCTGGCCGCCATGTGCCAGTTCGTCCATGAGCAGGACCCGAAATACAGCTGTGTGGTGAAAGTAGAGCAGAGCTATGCGTCTGCTGCCCACGAAAAATAAATTTGTGTTTCAGAGGGGGAGGAACTTATGCTGAACGAGATTTACCGCGGGATGCTGGCCCACAAGAGCGTCATCCGCGAGACCTTTATGTACGGCAAGCAGCGCGCGGCCCAGATCGGTTACGAGAACGTGTTTGATTACTCGCTGGGCAACCCCAGCGTGCCCTGCCCGGAGCAGTTCACCGCCGCCATGCAGGAGCTGCTGGCACAGGAGGACCCGGTGGCCCTGCATGGCTACTGCCCCAGCCAGGGCGACCCGGAGTTCCGCACCGCCGTGGCGGCCCACCTGAACAGGACCTTCGGCCTGCCCTATGCGCAGAAGGATATCTTTCCCACCACGGGCGCGGCGGGTGCCATTGCCCACGCCCTGCGCGCCGTGACCCGGCCCGGGGATGAGGTGCTGACCTTTGCCCCCTACTTCCCGGAGTATGGCCCCTATGTGGAGGGCACCGGTGCCCATCTCAGGGTGGTGCCGCCCCAGGCCCCGGCCTTCCAGCCCAATCTGGAGGCCTTTGAGCAGATGCTGACCGAGAAGGTCACCTGCGTCCTCATCAACACCCCCAACAACCCCACCGGTGTGGTCTACTCCTCCGACACCCTGACCCGGCTGGCGGAGCTCCTGACCGAGAAGAGCAGGGCCTACGGCCACAACATCTTCCTTGTCAGCGACGAGCCCTACCGGGATATCGCCTTTGACGGCAGGGCTGTGCCCTACCCGGCGGCGTTCTACCCCCACACCCTGACCTGCTTCTCCTTCTCCAAGAGCCTGAGCCTGCCCGGTGAGCGCCTGGGCTACGTGGCCGTGCGCCCCGGCTGTGAGGGGGAGGAGGTGCTGGTGGATATGATGGCCCAGATCTCCCGCTTTACCGGCCACAACTGCCCGCCCAGCATCATCCAGCGCGCCGTGAGCCGCTGCCTGGATGTGACCAGCGACCTGAGCGTCTACGAGACCAATATGGATCTGCTTTACAACAAGCTGAAAGCGCTGGGCTTTGAGGTGGAGCGGCCCGGCGGCACCTTCTATCTCTTCCCCAAGGCGCTGGAGGAGGATGCCAACGCCTTCTGCCGCAGGGCCCGGGAATTTGACCTGCTGCTGGTGCCCAGCGATACCTTTGGCGTAACGGGCTATGTCCGCCTTGCCTACTGCATCGACACCGAAAAGGTAAAGCGCAGCCTGCCCGCGCTGGAAAAGCTGGCGGCTGCGTATCAATAAAGCCGAACCTCCCGGCAGAGCATCTGGCAGTGCCGCCGGGGGTCACAGTATTTTTTGAAACAGAGGAAAGGGAAACTGTTATGGAAAAGATCAAGATGACCACGCCGCTGGTGGAGATGGATGGCGACGAGATGACCCGTGTGCTCTGGAAGATCATCAAGGAGGAGCTCATCCTGCCCTTTGTGGATCTGAAGACCGAGTACTACGATCTGGGCCTGCCCAACCGGGATGCCACCCAAGATCAGGTGACCCTGGATGCTGCCCTCGCCAACAAAAAGTATGGCGTGGCGGTCAAGTGCGCCACCATCACCCCCAACGCCCAGCGCGTGGAGGAATACCACCTGCACCAGATGTGGAAGAGCCCCAACGGCACCATCCGCGCCGTGCTGGACGGCACCGTGTTCCGCGCGCCGATCATGATCGACAGCATCAAGCCGGTGGTCAAGAACTGGACAAAGCCCATCACCATTGCCCGCCATGCCTACGGCGACGTGTACAAGTGCACCGAGTTCCGCATCCCCGGCCCCGGCAGGGCAGAGCTGATCTACACCGGCGACGACGGCTCCCGGCAGGCCGCCACGGTCTACAACTTTGAGTGTGCCGGTGTCCTGCAGGGCCAGTACAACAAGGACACCTCCATCTACAGCTTTGCCCGCAGCTGCTTCAACTACGCGCTGGAAAGCAAACAGGATCTCTGGTTCGGTGCCAAGGACACCATCTCCAAGAAGTATGACCACACCTTCAAGGACATCTTCCAGGAGGTGTACGATGCCGAGTACCGGGAAAAGTTCGAGGCCGCAGGCATCACCTATTTCTACAGCCTGATCGATGATATCGTGGCCCGTGTCATCCGCAGTGAGGGCGGCTTTGTCTGGGCCTGCAAGAACTACGACGGCGACGTGATGAGCGATATGGTCTCCACCGCCTTTGGCTCGCTGGCCATGATGACCAGCGTTCTGGTCAGCCCGGACGGCAACTATGAGTACGAGGCCGCCCACGGCACCGTCACCCGCCACTACTACAAGTACCTCAAGGGCGAGGCCACCTCCACCAACCCCATGGCCACCATTTTTGCCTGGAGCGGTGCCCTGAAAAAGCGCGGCGAGCTGGACAGCCTGCCCGCGCTGGTCCGGTTTGGCGAGGCGCTGGAGGCCGCCAGCCTGCAGACCCTCAACGACGGCATTATGACCAAAGACCTCTGCGGCCTGGCGGAGGGCATTACCCCCACCCAGGTGAACAGCGAGGAATTCATCCGGGCCATCCGCACCCGGCTGGAAGCAAAGCTGGCATAAGCACTGCATCACGGCCCCTGCCCCGGAACCCCGGCGGCGGGGGCTTTTTGCGCCTATACAAGGCGGTTGGCCTGTGCTACAATGGGAGCAGAAAAGGCGGTGACAGTATGCAGCATCATCCTCTGCCCGAATACCCCCGCCCGGCCCTGCGGCGGGACAGTTACGAGAACCTGAACGGCCTGTGGCAGTACGCCATCACCGGCTCTGCGGGGCTGCCCGCAAAGTGGGACGGCGACATTCTGGTGCCCTACTCCCCGGAGACGAAAGCCTCGGGTGTGGGGCGCACCCTGCAGCCCGGGACGTGGCTCCACTACCACCGGAGCTTTGTGCCCCCGGCGGGCACCGGCGGGCGGGTGCTGCTCCACTTCGGGGCCGTGGACTATGCCTGCGCCGTGCAGGTCAACGGCCATCTGGTGGGGGGCCACCGGGGCGGCTACTGGCCCTTTGCGCTGGATATCACCGATGCGCTGAACCCTGCCGGCCATGACCGGCTCTGGGTGGCGGTGCAGGACCCCACCGGCACCGGCGTGCAGGCCCGGGGCAAGCAGACCCTCCGGCCCGGCGGGATGTTCTACCAGGCCCAGAGCGGCATCTGGCAGACCGTCTGGCTGGAGCGTGTGCCGGAAAACTACATCACGGAGCTGACCGTCACCCCGGACTATGATGCCCGCACCGTGACCGTGAAAGCCCATACTTCCCTGCCCGGCGGGGCGGCGAACCTGTGGGCCGTGGTGCGGGCCGGGGGCGTGACCATTGCCGAGGACTGGGGCAGCGACGAGGCCGATCGGGACGGTGCGGTGACCCTGCACATCCCGGAGGAGCATTTCTTCCCGTGGAGCCCGGATACGCCGTTTTTGTACGACCTGACCGTGGACACCACACAGGGAGAAGAGGAGCAGCGCGACACCGTCCACAGCTACTTTGCCCTGCGCAAGTGGAGCTGTGCGCCGGATGCCCACGGGATCATGCGCTTCTGCCTGAACGGCAAGCCCATCCTGCTCAACGGCCTGCTGGATCAGGGCTACTGGCCCGAGGGCCTGTACACTCCGCCCAGCGATGGGGCAATGGTGCGGGAACTGCAGACCATAAAAGAGCTGGGGTTCAACCTTCTGCGCAAGCACGCCAAGATCGAGCCGCAGCGCTGGTATTACCACTGCGATAAGCTGGGCCTCATCGTCTGGCAGGACATGGTGAACGGCGGCGGGCCCTACAAGCTCTGGTTCGTGACCTACCTGACCAACGTGTTCCAGCCGCTGCTCCGCCGCCTGCCTGATGCAAGGCCCCTCTGGGGCCTGCTGGGCCGCGAAACGGAAGCGGGCAGGGAAGAATATGCCCGGGAGCTGGAAGCCACGGTAAAGACCCTGCAGTGCCACCCCTGCGTGGGCTGCTGGGTGCCCTTCAATGAGGGGTGGGGGCAGTTCGATGCCGCCGGGGCCGTGGAGGCCGTCCGCAGGCTGGACGGTACCCGCCTTGTGGACGAGGCCAGCGGCTGGTACGATCAGGGAGGGGGAGATGTGGATTCCCTGCACAACTATTTCTATCCGCTCCGGGTCAGGCCCCGGAGCCGGGTGGTGGCCCTGAGCGAATACGGTGGCATTGCCTGGCCCATGCCCGGCCATGAGCCGCCCCGCAGGGCGTATGGCTACGGCACGGCAAAGAGCCGGGCCGAGCTGACCGCCCGCTGGAAAAAGCTGCAATTGGAAACGGTGCTCCCCCAGCTGAAAAAGGGGCTTTCGGCCCTGGTGTACACCCAGGTGAGCGATGTGGAGGACGAGGTGAACGGCCTGTTTACCTACGACCGCGCCGCCATCAAGCCCGACCCCACCGCTGTGCGTGCCGTGAACCAGGCGCTGGAAGCGGCGTTTGAGAAGATCGTAGAATAAAAAAAGAAGGCTGTTACCCTGTAACTCCCTCAGTCACGGCTTCGCCGTGCCAGCTCCCTCTCGGAGGGAGCCTTGGCGTAACGGTGAACTGTGAAAGCCTCCCTCTCAGAGGGAGGTGGCATCGCGTCAGCGATGACGGAAGGAGTTTAGGCAACAGCCTTTTTGCATATCAATAAAAACTTAGTTGGTGCTGCTGTTTACGATCTTGGAAGCAGGCATCCTGTTCATGGCGGAGCTGCTCAGATTGTGCTCCAGAGAAGCGCCGTAGGCGGTCAGCGCCTCGGAGAGCTCCTCCCCCTTCATATCGTTGAGCACCTGTCCGCGCAGGTCGTCCAGCGCCTTCAGGCTCAGCGGGTCCAGCCGCAGGGCGGCCATCAGGGCGTAGCTGTTGTACTTCACAGCCGCTGCCTGCCCGATGGACAGGCCCCGGATGGTGTCGGCGGAACCCTCTGCGGTAAAGGCAGAGGTCACGGTGCTGTCCCCGATGAGCTCCAGAGAAGGTGCATTGGAATCGGAGGAATAGGTGGAGCCCAGCACGGCGTAGACCTCCGGCAGGGCGGAGGTGACCACGCTGGAGAAGTAGCCCAGCAGGGCGCTGCTGAAATCGGAATCGCTCAGGCCGGTCAAGGAAGCAGCGTAGGCATTGGTCTGGTTCACAGCAGCCTGGGTCAGGGCCAGCATCTGGGTGATCTGGTCGTCATCGGCAGAGGCATAGGTGCTGGTGTTGTAGAGCGGGATGGTGTAATAAGCCAGCTCGTACATGTTGTTTTCCAGATGGCTGGTCAGGTCGGCATCCGACACCGGGGTCTCGCCGTCCACGCCGTAGACCAGCTCCAGCAGGTCGCTGCTCTTGATGAGGATGCGCTCAAACCGCTGGACGGTGTTCAGGCCGATGCCGTTGGCCTTGTAGGTGTCGCCGTACTGCTCCATCAGCTGGGAGGCATAGCTGTCGGCCTGTGCTTCCTCTTCTGCGGTCAGCTGGCCGCCCAGCTCCTCGAAGCGGGTCTCGATGGCGGCGTAGGTCTCAAGGTTCTCCATGGTTTTCTGGCTCACATAGTCGCTGACAGTGGCAGTCTCGCCGCTGTCGGCATCCACGGTGATGGTCTGCTTCAGGAAGGCCTTCACATCGGTGGCATCCTGCTCCGAGGTGGCCAGATCAGCGGCCTTCTGGTAAGCGTCGTACTGGGCCAGCAGATACAGGCCCGAGGTGATGTCCACCGTGCCGATGGTGCCCACCGAATCCGGGGTGGAGCCGCAGGCGGCAAGGGAAAATACCATTGCCACGGCGGCAAGAAGTGCGATCAGTTTCTTTTTCATTGTTATGCTCCTGTCGTTCGGATCGCCCGCCCTCTCCGTCAGCGCAAGCGCGCTGCCACCTCTCCCAAGGGGAGAGGCTTTGGCAATTCCCCGCAAGGTTTTGGGGAGCCGCCAGAGGCTCCCCCTTTGGGGGAGCTGGCAAAGCCTATTGGCTTTGACTGAGAGGGTGAGGCCGTTAATCTTTCAAAATATCCTGCATCGCCCGGAGGATGCTCTGCAGCAGCTCCAGCGGCTTTTCCTCTTTTTGCAGGGTGACGGAGAGGTAGGGCTTTGCGCCGGCCCCGGTGACAACGCGGCCGTTGAAGGCCACCAGCAGGCCCTGGATCATCCGGAGGTCCAGCTGCTCTACCTGCAGCACCAGGGTGTCCTTCTTCTGGGTCACCTCGTACACGCCCACAGCGGTGGCCTGCACCCGCGCCAGCGAGACATTGACCAGATCGCTGACCGAGGGCGGCGGGTCGCCGTAGCGGTCGATGAGCTCGTCCAGCACATCGGCGGCATCCTCGGGGGTCTGGATGGCGGCAATCCGCTTGTAGGCTTCAATGCGGCCCGGCCCGTCGGCAATGTACGTTTCGGGGATGTAGGCATCCACCCGCAGGTCGATCAGGCACTCGCTCTTGTCGCGCTGCACCGGCTCGCCCTTGGCCCGGGCGATGGCCTGCCCCAGCATCTTCACATAGAGGTCGTAGCCCACGGCCTCCATGTGGCCGTGCTGGCTGTGGCCCAGCAGACTGCCTGCGCCGCGGATCTGGAGATCGCGCATGGCGATGCGGAAGCCGGAGCCGAAGGCCGTGAACTCCCGAATGGCGGAAAGCCGCTTCTGGGCGATGTCGGTCAGGGTCTTGTCCCGCCGGAAGGTGAAGTAGGCATAGGCTTTGCGGCCGGAGCGGCCCACCCGCCCCCGGATCTGGTACAGCTGGGCAAGGCCCATCCGGTCGGCATCCTCAATGATGAGGGTGTTGCAGTTGCGCACATCGATGCCCGTTTCGATCAGGGTGGTGCAGACCAGAATGTCGATCTCGCCGTTGAGCAGATGCTGCCAGACCGGGTTCAGCTCCTCCTCGGTCATCTTGCCGTGGGCAATGCCCACCCGGGCACCGGGAACCAGCTGGCTGACATGGGCGGCGGTGGACTCGATGTTGTCCACCCGGTTGTGCAGGTAGTACACCTGACCGCCCCGGGCCAGCTCCTTCTTCATGGCTTCGGCAAGGATGACATCGTTGTACTCCAGCACAAAGGTCTCCACGGGCTGGCGCTCAATGGGCGGCTGCTCGATGGTGGACAGGTCGCGGATGCCGCTCATGGCCATGTTCAGGGTGCGGGGGATGGGCGTGGCCGAGAGGGTCAGCATATCCACGCCGATGAAGTTTTCCTTCAGCTTCTCCTTGTGCTTCACGCCGAACCGCTGCTCCTCATCGATGATGACAAGGCCCAGGTCGTGGAAGCGCACATCCTTGGAGAGCAGGCGGTGGGTGCCCACCACGATGTCCACGCTGCCGGACTGCAGGCCCCGCAGGGTCTCCTTTTGCTGTTTCGCGGTGCGGAAGCGGGAGAGCATCCCGATCTTCACCGGGAAGGCCTCCATCCGGGAGAGCAGGGTGTTGTAGTGCTGCCAGGCCAGCAGGGTGGTGGGGGCCAGAAGAGCGCACTGCTTGCCGCCCATCACGCACTTGAAGGCCGCGCGCAGGGCAACTTCGGTCTTGCCCACGCCCACGTCGCCGCAGAGCAGGCGGTCCATCGGGTAGGGCTTTTCCATGTCCTGCTTGATCTCGGCGGTGGCGTGGAGCTGGTCGTCGGTCTCATCGTACTCAAAGCGGGTCTCGAAATCATTCTGCCAGTCGCCGTCGGGCGGGAAGGCGTATCCCTGGGCCTGCCTGCGCCGGGCATACAGTTCAATGAGTTCCTGTGCCATCTCCTCGGTGGCCTTTTTCACCTTGGCGCGGGTGCGCTGCCATTCGGCACCGCCCAGCTTGGCCAGCTTCACCTTTTCCTCGTCGCCGGGGGCGGTGTAGCGGCTGAGCAGGTCCAGCTGGGTGACGGGCACATAGAGCACATCGGAGCCGGAATACTGGATCTTCAGGTAATCCTTGATGGCACCCTGCACTTCCAGCCGCTGGATGCCCGCGTACATGCCGATGCCGTGGCTCTGGTGCACCACATAGTCCCCGGGCTTGATGTCCGAAAGGCTGGACAGAGCGTTTTTGTTCTTTTTGCGCTTTTTGTTCTCGGCGGCGGCTTCCTCGTCCAGCCCGTGCCGCCGGGAGGAGATGACCGCCGCGTGGGCAAAGGGGAAGGTGCAGCCTGCGGTCAGGTGGCCGGGCAGTACCTGCACGATGCCCTTGGCCGGGCGCACGTCCCGGCTCATGCTCACGGAGTAGCCCTTGTCCGTCAGGTCCCGGGTCAGGGCGGCGGCACCCTTGGGGGTGCCGGAGAAGAGGGTGACGGCATAGCCCTGGGCGATCAGCGGGTCAAGATCCTCCCGCAGGGAGGCCAGATCGCCGCCCCAGTTGGGGGCCGCAAAGGCCTCCACATTGATGAGGTCCTTCAGCCTGAACTCGTTCATCCCCCGCAGGAAGTTCTCACACAGCAGGGTGCTCTGTTTCTGGGCCGCAATGGCAAGGTCGTCCATGGTCTGGTAGAGCACGTCCAGCCCGGGGCAGAGCACGCCCTCCTCCAGCAGGCCGGTCAGCTCCTCGCCCCGGCGGTACTCGGTGGCCTTCTGGGCATCCCGGATGCCGCCCACCTCGTCCAGCACAAAGATGGGGCTGTCCAGATGGTCCAGCAGGGTGGCGGGCTGCGGGTAGCGGATGCCGTAATACTTGTCCATGGCTTCGGGCATCAGGCCGGAATCCAGCTGGGCAAGGTCGGCCTCTGTGGCCTTTTCCATGGCGGTGCGTTTTTTGCCCCGCGCCTTTTTGATGGCTCCGCGCAGGGCCTCGGCCGTCTCGGCAGTGTTGCCGAACAGCACCTCGCGGGCGGGGGAGAGGTAGATCTTTTCCAGACTGCCGTCCCGGCGCTGGGTCAGCAGGTCGAAGGAGGCCAGCGAATCGATCTCATCGTCCCAGTATTCCACACGGGCGGGCTGGTGCATGTCCGGCGCGTAGATGTCCACGATATCGCCGCGCACGCTGAACTGGCCCGGGCCGTCCACCTGACTGCGCCGGACGTACCCGGCGGCAAAGAGCCGCGCCACCAGCGCTTCCCGGTTGTAGACCATGCCGGGCTTGAGGGTGAGGGTGTTCCGCAGGAACTCATCCCGGGGCACTGTGTATTGCAGCAGCGCCTCGGCGGGCACGCAGACGGCGTTCAGCCGCCCGCCCGCCAGCGCGCCCAGCACCGACAGGCGGCGGTACTCGTACTCGCGGCCCGCGCCCTCCACTGGCCGCAGCATGAAGTCCCGGGGCGGGAACACCGCCGCGGTCAAGCCCAGCGCCTTGAGGTCGTCCGCAAAGTGGGTAGCCTCGGCCTCGCCGGGGGTCACGATGCACAGCACCCGGTCAAGGTCCTTTTGCAGGGCGGCATACAGCAGGGCACGGCCCGCAGGCGGCAGGCCGAACAGCGCCGCCGGGCCCGGGGTGCGCAGGCTCTCCGCGATCTTCTGATATTCCGGTGTGGCCTTGAGTAAGGCTTCGTACATGGGAAAACCTCCTTTCTCAAAACCCTCTCAGTCATCGCTGGCGCGATGCCAGCTCCCCCGAAAGGGGGAGCTTTTGACAAAGAGATTTTGTTTATCGTTTAAGGGAAAGTTTATGGGGTGATGCGGAAAAGCTCCCCCCTCGGGGGAGCTGTCGCCGTCAGGCGACTGAGAGGGTTCGTTCCGCTTACCCGTTATACTTGCTCTGTGCCAGACTTAGCTTACCGTCCATGATGAGCCTGGCCGCTGCCTCCAGGTCGGGGTAGCGGTCGGCCATGGCCTTGGCATCCTCGGGCGGGAATTTGCCCAGCACCCAGTCGGCAAGGTCATAGTCCGGGCGGGGCTTGGCACCCACGCCGATGCGGATGCGGGGAAAGTTCTCCCCGCCCAGCCGGGCAATGATACTCTTCAGGCCGTTGTGCCCGCCTGCCGAGCCGGAGGGCCGGATGCGCAGCTTGCCGGGGGCCTGGGTGATATCGTCGCACAGGACGATGACGTGGTCGGCGGGGATCTTGAAAAAGCCCGCCAGCGGAGCGATGGAATCGCCGGAGAGGTTCATGTAGGTCAGGGGTTTCAGCAGCACCACCTTGTGGCCATCCACCTCGCCCTGGCCCCACAGGCCCTGAAACTTGGTTTTGCTGACGCTGATGCCCCATTTGCCCGCCAGAGAGTCCAGCGCGGCAAAGCCCGCGTTGTGGCGGGTGCCATCGTATTTTGCTTCCGGGTTGCCAAGGCCCGCAATCAGCCAGATGTCGTTTGCATTCATAGTTGTTGTTTTGCCTTTTCTTTTTTGCTTAAAATAATGTGTGGTACAGTTCTTTAGTATAACATACGCGCGAAGAAAAAGAAATCTGTTTTGCGGGAAAAACACAAAGCCGCCCTATATCGGTACAGATACAGGGCGGTGCTTTTTGTATACTACCTTATAAGATGGCGGGAGAGTTACTTGTTCTGCTCCTCCTCCAGCTTCTGCTTTTTGGCGATATAGGCCTCCATCTTGGGGGCGGCCCAGCCCTCAAGGTTGGTCTGGCGGTCGCGGGCAATGCCCAGCGCCTGGGCGGGCACATCCTTGGTGATGGTGCTGCCGGCGGCGGTGTAAGCGCCGTCGCCCACCTTAACGGGAGCCACAAGGTTGGTGTTGCAGCCGATGAAGCAGTAATCGCCGATCTGGGTGCGGAACTTATCCTTGCCGTCGTAGTTGCAGGTGACGGTGCCGCAGCCGAAGTTGCAGTACTTGCCCACATCGCTGTCGCCGATGTAGGTCAGGTGGCTCACGGTGTTGCCCCGGGCAAAGTTGGAGTTCTTGGTCTCCACATAGGCACCCAGATGCACGCCGTAGTCGGTGACAGTGTTCACCCGCACATGGGTGAAGGGGCCGATGTTGTTGTGGGGGCCCAGATGGCTGCCGTAGACCTGGCTGGCGTTGACAGTGGTGCCCTCGTCCACGATGCTGTCCTCGATCAGGCTGTTGGGGCCGATGACGCAGCCTGCGCCGATGACCGTCTTGCCGCGCAGGATGGTGCCCGCCAGAATGGTGGCTCCCGGGGCGATGACAACGCCCTCCTCGATTTGGACGGTACGGCTCTCAATGTTCACGCCGTTGGCGATGTGAAAAAGCAGGATGTTCTCGCGCCGGCTTTCGGCAGCGTCCAGTTTGGCGCGTGCTGCAGCCAGAGCTTCGTTGGAAATGGTTTCCATAAATAGTGTCCCTCCTTGGGAAGGTGTGGTATTTTGTTGTATCCATGAGGGAGAAATTCCAGCCCGTTCCGCAGGTGGAATTCCGCCGGAATTTTTAATGGATAACAGCATGTATCCCAGATGTGGAAAAATGGCTCTGTAAAACAAAAAACCTCTCGAACTTTCTCCCATTTTATAATAGCGGAAAACTGAGTAAATTTCAAGGGAATTGCACAAAATTTATCAAACAAATTCGGTGTTTTGCCCGGTGGCAATGTGGGAATTTTCTGGTATAATAGTTTAGCATTCACAAGACAATGTTCATCAGCTTTGAGAAAAAAGTGCGATGAGACCGCCGGGCGTGGCACCGGGGGTCACCAAATGGGAGGTAAACACGCATGAGCAAAAAGTATCTGTACTACTTCAGCGAGGGCAACGATGCCTTCGGCGGCGACAAGGTCACCATGAAGAATACTCTGGGCGGCAAGGGTGCCGGTCTGGCAGAGATGACTGCTGCCGGTATGCCGGTTCCCCAGGGCTTCACCATCACTACGGATGCCTGCACCCAGTACTATGCAGACGGCCGTCAGATCAATGACGATATTACTGCTGACATCTTCGAGCATCTCAAGGGTCTGGAAGAGATCACCGGCAAGAAGTTTGGCGACAACACCAACCCCCTGCTGGTCTCTGTCCGTTCCGGTGCCCGTCAGTCCATGCCCGGCATGATGGATACCATCCTGAACCTGGGCCTGAACGATGAGGCTGTTGAGGGCCTGGCCAAGAAGACCGGCAACGCCCGCTTTGCATACGACTGCTACCGCCGCTTCGTGCAGATGTTTGCAGACGTTGTTATGATGGTCCCGAAGAGCCTGTTCGAGGTCGAGATCGACAAGATGAAGGAAGCCAAGGGCGTTAAGAACGACGTGGACCTGACTGCCGAGGACCTGAAGGAACTGGTTGGTGTCTTCAAGAAGATCTACGAGGAGAACGAGGGCAAGCCGTTCCCCCAGGATCCCCGCGATCAGCTGATCGAGGCTGTCAAGGCTGTGTTCCGCAGCTGGGACAACCCCCGTGCAAACGTTTACCGCAAGATGAACGAGATCCCCTACGAGTGGGGCACCGCTGTCAACGTGCAGCAGATGGCATTCGGCAACTCCGGCGACCGTTCCGGCACCGGCGTTGCATTCACCCGTGACCCCGCCACCGGCGCAAAGAAGCTGATGGGCGAGTACCTGATCAATGCACAGGGCGAGGACGTTGTCGCAGGCGTGCGCACTCCTTCTCCCATCAGCCACCTGAAGGATCAGATGCCTGAGGTGTACGATCAGTTCGTTGAGATCGCAACCCGTCTGGAGAACTACTTCCGCGATATGCAGGATATGGAGTTCACCATTGAGGACGGCCACCTGTACATGCTGCAGACCCGTAACGGCAAGCGTACCGCACAGGCTGCTCTGCAGATCGCATGTGACCTGGTGGACGAGGGCATGATCACCGAGCAGGAGGCTGTTCTGCGCGTGGAGCCCAAGCAGCTGGATACCCTGCTGCATCCCCAGTTCGATGCCGCTGCCCTGAAGGCCGCCGAAGTCGTCGGCAAGGGCCTGGCAGCTTCTCCCGGTTCCGCCTGCGGCCAGATCGTCTTTACTGCTGAGGAAGCAGAGGAGATGGTCAAGTCCGGCAAGATGAAGAAGGTGGTTCTGGTCCGTCTGGAGACTTCTCCCGAGGACATCGTGGGCATGCAGGTGTCTCAGGGCATCCTGACCGTCCGCGGCGGCATGACCAGCCACGCAGCCGTTGTTGCCCGTGGTATGGGCACCTGCTGTGTCTCCGGCTGCGGCAACGACAACGAGGTCAAGATCGATGAGGAGGCCAAGACCTTCGAGATCAACGGCCACAAGTTCGTTGAGGGTGACTGGATCTCCATCGATGGTTCTACCGGCAACATCTACGGCGAGCAGGTCGCAACCGTGGCCGCTACCGGCAACAAGAACTTCAACCGCTTCATGGGTTGGGCCGATGCTGCCCGTCAGCTGCTGGTTATGACCAACGCCGATAACCCCCGCGATGCACAGCAGGCCGTTGACCTGGGTGCTGAGGGCATCGGCCTGTGCCGTACCGAGCACATGTTCTTCGCTGAGGACCGCATCAAGGCTGTCCGTGAGATGATCTGCGCCCGTACCGTGGAAGAGCGCGAAGCTGCTCTGGCCAAGGTCGAGCCGTTCCAGCAGGGTGACTTCGAGGCCATGTACCGCATCATGGGTGAGCGCCCGATGACCATCCGCTACCTGGATCCCCCTCTGCACGAGTTCCTGCCCACCAAGGACGAGGACATCAAGGAGCTGGCTGCCGATATGGGCATGACCTTCGATGACCTGAAGAACGTGGTTGCTTCTCTGCACGAGTTCAACCCCATGATGGGTCACCGTGGCTGCCGTCTGGCTGTCACCTATCCCGAGATCGCTGCCATGCAGACCCGCGCTGTGATCAAGGCTGCCCTGAACGTCTCCGCTGAGACTGGTTGCATGATCACTCCGCACATCATGATCCCGCTGGTCGGTGAGGTCAAGGAGCTGAAGTTCGTCAAGGACGTTGTGGTCAAGGTCGCTGATGAGCTGATCGCTGCTGCTGGCGTTGACATGAAGTATCAGGTCGGTACCATGATCGAGATCCCCCGTGCAGCCCTGACTGCCGGCGAGATCGCCAAGGAGGCTGAGTTCTTCAGCTTCGGCACCAACGACCTGACCCAGATGACCTTCGGCTTCAGCCGTGATGACGCTGCCAAGTTCCTGGGCGCATACTACGAGAACAAGATCTACGAGAGCGATCCGTTCCAGCACCTGGATCAGATCGGCGTGGGCAAGCTGGTCAAGATGGCCGCACACGATGGCCGCGAGACCCGCCCCGATCTGGGCCTGGGCATCTGCGGTGAGCACGGCGGCGACCCCACGAGCGTGGAGTTCTGCCACAACGTCGGTCTGGACTACGTCAGCTGCTCTCCCTTCCGTGTGCCTATTGCCCGCCTCGCCGCTGCGCAGGCTGCGATCAAGAACCCCCGCAAGTAATTGCGTGAGGGCTTGAGAAAGCACCAATAAAGTATATGACCGCCCCGGTTTCCGTAACAGGAAGCTGGGGCGGTTTTTTCTTATGTAAGGTGTGAAGCGGGTTGAAAACAATGCAGACTGTAAGATACTGGAAGATGGAAAATGATAAGTGATAGAAAGGATAGGGCAAGCAACAGATTTTCTTCATGGATTTTCATGATAGCCGGATTGAGATTTCCTCCGATTTATGATATTCTTATATTTGGGTTTTTGCACCCAAAATACACATAGAAAGTCAGGGGCGCGAAACTATGGCAAAAAAAGAAGCGAATTTCGATTTATACATACATGATTTGTTGGTTGAAGCAGGCATTCAGGCAGACACACAAGGCAGTAACATTGTTCCTATCAATGACGCACTGAAAACAGCGTCAAAGCACCAGACAGGCAAGGCAGGATTTCCAGAATACACGGCGGTTGTAGATGATTTTGTGCTTGTCATGGAAGATAAGGCGGACCGTGCGAACCTCTGCTTAAAAGACGCAGACGGCACTATTTCTATGACTGTACAGGCAACAACAGATTATGCCGTCAACGGCGCGTTGCACTATGCACAGCACATCTTGCAGAAAACCACTTACAAAAAGGTTTTTGCGTTCGGCAATGCTGGTGATAGCAAGCACCATACTTTACAGCCGCTATTTGTAGATAAGAACGGTTATAAGTGGCTGCCGGAAGTTCAGACATTTGAAAACTTTTCAGCAGCTCATATTGTGGAATATTACAAGCAGCTTGTACTTGAAGAAACGCCGCCGGAAGATATTGAACTTGCTGATATTCTGAAAAAGGCAAAGGAACTGCACGAATATCTGCGGAATTACGGCGGGCTTGGAGAAGATGAAAAGCCGCTTGTTGTATCTGCAATTCTTCTTGCTTTGCGTGAAAAAGAATACGGCTTTAATCTGAATCAGTTGACGGGTGACACACTGGAAAGCAACACAGACGGTTCTATTCTGTACCAGTATCTTGAAAAGAATCTGCAACGTGCAAAAGTTGCCCCGGAAGTTAAAAAGCAGCGTGTGCTAAATCAATTCACGCTGATAAAGGACAGACCGCAGTTAAATACAAAGCGTCAGGATCTGGGCGATAAAACACCTCTGAAATATTTTGCAGAATATATCAACAACAATATTTTTCAGGCGATTGTATCAAACGGGCGTGAAGATTATCTGGGGCGCTTTTACGGTGAATTTGTTTCCTATTCAGGCGGTGACGGGCAGGCTTTGGGCGTTGTACTTACGCCCCGTCATATTACGGAATTGTTCTGTGAATTGGTGGATTTGAAACCTACCGATGTTATATTTGACCCGTGCTGCGGCACAGGGGGATTTCTGATTTCCGGAATGCACAAAATGCTGCGAGCTGCAAAGAATGATACAGAACGCAAGCACATCAAGCAACAGCAAATTCACGGAATAGAAATTCGTGACGATATGTTTTCAATCGCTACGACGAATATGATTCTGCGCGGTGACGGGCAAAGCAACTTGATTTGTGAAGATTTTCTGGCACAAGACCCCGGTGAATTACAGTTAAAGGGCGGCGGCATTACAGTAGGCTTTATGAATCCGCCATATTCACAGGCAAAAGGCAAGGATACTGCGAACCTTTCAGAACTGTGCTTTATCCGTCATTTGCTCAATTCAATCACAACAGGTGGGCGCGCTGCTGTGATTGTACCTGTGTCCGCTATGATTGGAAAGACAAAAGAGGATAAAGCGGTCAAGCAGGATATTTTGAAAAAACATACCTTAGAGGGTGTTATCAGTCTAAACAAGGACACTTTCTATCGGGTTGGCACCGTTCCCTGCATTGCTGTTTTTACAGCAGGCGAATCGCACCCGGCAGATAAGATTGCAAAGTTCATCAATTTTGAAGATGATGGGTTTGAAGTCAAAAAGCATTTGGGACTTGTGGAAACGGAACGTGCAAAGGATAAACGGCAGTATCTTCTTGATTGCTGGCGTGGCAAGATTGCAGATTTTCCGTCAAGTTTCATGGTGAAAACAACCGTTGAAGATACAGACGAATGGCTGCACTCCTTTTATTACTACAACGATGAGATACCAACAGAAGCAGACTTTATAAACAGCATTGCTGATTATCTGACATTTGAATTTAATATGGTTACGCATGGAAAAGGGTATCTGTTCGGGCAGAAAGGTGGTGACAGCAATGCTTGATTTGCATGATAGAGAATGGTTAGCAATTCCATTAAGTAGTGTTTTTTCGATTAAATCCACATCAAGTGGAATAGATAAGAATAAACTGATATATCAGTCTGGTAAATATCCATATGTGACACGCACGGACACAAACAATGGAATCAACGATTTCATATGTGAACAACCTTTTTATGGTATGGATACAGGTAATTGTATTACTGTTGGATTAGATACGCAAACTGCATTTTATCAAGAAAATTCCTTCTACACAGGACAAAATATACAGGTGCTTAGGAACGATAAACTGAATGCGGTAAATGCAAAATTCCTTGTTCCACTAATAAAAAACACATTATCTATTTTTAGTTGGGGCGGAAACGGTGCAACATTGACGCGTTTAAGGCGCAGTAAAATTATGCTCCCTGTTGATGAATCCGGCAATCCTGATTATGCCTTCATGGAACAGTACATCAAGGAACGGGAGCAGCAAATTGTACAAAATTACATTGATTATATTGGCAAGAATATCCAAACTGGGGGGGGGTGCTTCCGGCACTGAATGAAAAGGAATGGAAGTCTTTTCTTATTTCCGACATTTTTGATATTTTTCCGGGAAAAAGGTTGGTTGCGGCAGATACTACTGCCGGAGATAGACCTTTTATTGGGGCATTAGATAACAACAATGGCGTTGCGCGTTTTGTAAGTGATACGAACGAATCGTTGGATAAAAATGTGCTCGGAGTTAATTATAATGGAAATGGTATGGTTATTGGTTTTTATCACCCTTATGAGTGCATTTTCTCCGATGATGTCAAACGCTTTCACTTGAAGCACCATGAAGATAATGAATTTGTCTTGTTGTTTATGAAAGTTGCTATTTTACAGCAAAAAAGCAAATTTGGTTACTTGTATAAGTTCAATTCCGAACGAATGGCAAATACTGGGGTGATGCTCCCTGTTGATGAATCCGGAAATCCTGATTATACTTTTATGGAACAGTATGTGAAACGGGTGAAAGAAACAATAGAATTACAATATCTGCAAGGGAAAATGGCGGTCATTGTTTGATCGCCATTTTTTTTTTTTTTGCCCCAAAATCAGAAAAACAACGGAAATATGTATAAGAGCTGCGGTATATGCTCGTGTCTCAACAGAGCATGAGGCGAAAATCAACGCACTAGAAAATCAGTTGGAGTGGTATAAAATCGAATGTTCCCGGCATTCGGACTGGGAAATCGTGGAGGTCTACGTAGACCAAGGCATCAGCGGAACACAAGCACAGAAGCGGCCAGAGTTTTTGCGCATGATGGAAGATGCTCAGAAGGGCAAATTTGACCTAATCATTACTCGCGAAGTGAGTCGCTTTGCACGAAATACAGTTGATACGCTGTCCTACACACGGGAGTTGAAAGCACGTGGGGTGGACGTATTTTTCATCAACGATGGTATCAACACGGCGACCAACGATGGCGAACTTCGGCTGACGATCATGTCTTCTATGGCACAAGATGAGAGTCGCAAAATTTCAGAGCGCGTGAAGGCTGGGCAGAAAATCAGCAGAGAAAAGCACGTTCTGTATGGCAGCAGAAACATCTTAGGATACCGTAGAGAGAATGGAACCTATGTTCTTGACCCTGACCAAGCTGAAACAGTAAGGCTGATTTTCCAAATGTATTCTACCGGAGAAAATGGGCTGGTTAAAATCGTAAACGAATTATACCGCCTTGGCCGATTAGATGCAGGCGGCCATGTTTCGTGGGACGCTTCCAAGGTGAGCAGAGTCCTACATAATGCAACCTATAAGGGGTGTATTTGCTACAATAAATCCCACAGCGACGGATATTTGACACAGAAACGTGTTAAAAATCTGGACGAGAGCAGCTACATCTATGTGAAAGGTGACTTTGAGCCTTTGGTATCAGAAGAAATGTGGGATAGATGCCAGCAGATTTTGGCATCGAAATCAGCACGGGTAATAGATGAAAATGGGAAAAAGCACAAGTACATGAGAAATACGCCAAAGTCGGTCTGGACGGCAAAATTGCGTTGCAGTTGCGGTGCAGGATTTATTCAGTTCAAGTGGCGTGTGAACCGGGATGGTGCTGTAATTCATGGATTTCAGTGCTACCGCCGTACATGCAGGTCGAGCATCAGCTACTTGCAGGAACATGGCCTTGATTTGAGCATCAGCTGCCAAATCAAGGCCATCAGTGAGTGGAAGCTGGATTTGATGGCGGCAAAGGTGTTTGAACATCTCACATTTGACAAGGGAAAGACAGTTAAAGAGGTCTATAAAATCCTGAGCCGCTGTATGACAGAGGAAAAGACGGTTCGTATTTCCAGAAAGGCAATGCTGGAAAACAGCATCGCCAAACAAAAAGAACGGCTGGACAGGTATATTGACCTGTGTGCTGACGGAGTTATCACGAAGCAGGAGCTGATGGAACGCCGCAAGGGACTGGACGAGCAGATCGCCGAGTTACAATCCCAGTATGAGAGCATCGAACAGGAGGATGAACGCAGTGGGAGTATTGATATGAAGCTGATTTCCCAGAAGCTGGACGAGTGGCAGAAAGCGGCCAAAACGGATGTCAGCAGGGAACTTATTAACAGCTGTGTAGCACAGATCACGCCTGTAAGCAATGAGGAATTTCGGTGGGTACTGGATTTCCAACTGTCCGAGGTAAAAGGCATCAATATGACATCTTGTACGATGGACGGCTTTATGGAGCTGGCTCGCTTTTTGATTTCCTTCGAGGAGGCAAAGGCTTTTAAGGCATCCCGAAATCAGGGAATCCGCAAAAATGAATGGCAGGATCTCACGGTGGTTGTGGGAATCTGGTCGAAAACGCAGAAGTAGGAGACTGTGTCAGCTGTGCCGGTTGTGTCAGAGATTTTCAAAACAAGTTTTTTATATCCTTATATCTCCACCCATAAAACACCTGAAAGACACGAAAACATAAGACTGATTCGCAAAAACACGGACACATCGGACACACTTGGTACAAGTTAGGCGTATCTGAAGCAGATATAATGATATATTATACCCTTGGATAGAAAGACCAGTAAGCAATCACATCAGCTTACTGGTCTTTGATTTTTACAGAAAGACGGAGGAAAAATCAATGGCAGAAATCTTTGAAAAAGTATTGGTGGAGGTGATGAAAGCAGTCGGAAAAGGTGCTGCGAAAATCATTGTCTGGATGGCTCATCAAATCGAAAAGAAATAAGACAATCCAAAATTTTGGAGGTAAAGATTATGTCCGCAAATGTTGAAACCATGTTCTCTGTTCGTGAAACCCCTTGGCATGGCCTTGGCCGTATTGTCATGGATGCCCCTGCAAGCCGTGAAGCCTTGGAACTGGCTGGTCTGGATTGGCAGGGGGAAAGCCGCAACATCTATTCCGGTACTGGTGCTATGATCCCCGGTTATCGGGCTAACGTCCGCAGCACCGATGATGCTGTTCTGGGTGTGGTATCCGACCGCTACCGCATTGTGCAGAACGAAGAAGCGTTCCAGTTCACCGATGACCTGCTGGGTGAGGGCGTTACTTATGAAACTGCTGGCTCTTTGCAGGGCGGCAAGAAGGTCTGGATGCTGGCAAAGCTGCCGGAGAAGTACATTATCGCCGGAGACGAAGTGACCCCATATCTTGTGTTCTTTAACAGCCACGATGGCAGTTCTGGTGTAAAAGTCGCGATGACCCCGGTTCGTGTGGTCTGCCAGAACACCCTGAATCTGGCTCTGGGTACTGCAAAGCGCATCTGGACTGCTCGCCATACCGAAAATGTTCTGCTCCGGGTGCAGGACGCTCGTGAAACCTTGCAGCTTGCCAACAGCTATATGGGGGAACTGGGCAAAGGCATCCATGAGCTGACCACCATCAAGCTGTCTGACCGCAAGGTGCAAGAGTCCATCAACGAGTTTTTCCCTATCACTGAAGATCTGACCGATGGCCAGCGGAAGAACAACCTGCGCTTGCAGGAAGATTTGAAAGCCCGCTACTATAATGCACCCGATCTGGAGTGGGTCGGCAAGAATGGATGGCGGTTCGTGAACGCTGTTTCCGACTTTGCCACCCATGCAGATCCCATCCGTAAAACTCGCAACTACAACGAAAATCTGTTTCTGCGCACCGCAGAGGGCAATCCCAAGATCGACAAAGCCTACAAGATGGTGCTGGCAGCAGCATAAAGGAGGACGTATGAACGATGTAAGCAATCGGGCTGTCCGGGAATTTTCTGAGTTCCTGAACAGCATCGAAGCCGATTTTCCAAAGCCTACTTGCACCACGGCATACGAGATCACGATGAAAAGCACCATTGTCAGTGCCTTGATTACGCTGGACACCGAAAAGCAGATGGACGAGCGTTTCTGGAACCATCTCCGAGTGCAGCGAAATATTCTGGATTTCCTGTATGCCCTGTGGCTGGACGATGACCGTACCTTGGTGGATGAATTTTCCACCATTATCAAAGACTTGGTGGAATATGATTTCTCTATTGCGGAAGAACAGATGAAAGAGAGGCTGAACATTGCATGAAACGACTTGTATCTACACGGAACCTGTCCAAAGAAGATTGGCTCCGCTACCGCAAATGCGGCATTACCGGCACGGATGCCGGGGCTATTCTGGGCCTGAATCCCTATCGCTCCGCATTTCAGGTGTACTACGATAAAATCAGCGATACCATTGAAAATATCGACAACGAGGCCATGCGGCAGGGCCGTGACTTGGAGGATTATGTGGCGCAGCGGTTCTCCGAAGAAACGGGTTTTAAGGTGCGCCGTGCAAACGCTATCTACCAGAGCGAGGAACATCCGCTGCTTCTGGCAGACTTTGACCGTCTGATCGTTGGTCAGAAAGCAGGATTGGAGTGCAAAACGGTCTCGCCGTTTTCTGCGGATAAGTGGGCGGATGGGAAAATCCCGGCTCACTATCTGGCGCAGGTTGACCACTATCTGGCTGTCAGCGGTTTCGACTGCTGGTATATGGCGGCTCTGATTTTCGGCAGAGAGCTGGTGATCCACAAAATTGTAACGGATAAACAGGTGCTTTCTGATCTTATTGATAAGGAAGAGCTTTTCTGGACGAACCATGTTGTGCCCCAGATTCCCCCTGCACCCAACGGTTGCGATTGTGACACCCAGCAGATCAACCAGCTTTATGAGGTAGACAACCGGGACAAGACTGCTGACCTGAGTGCCTTGCATGGACTTCTGGATAAGCGGCAGGAGATTTCAGACCAAATCGAGCAGATGGAACAGGAAAAGACGGCCATCGAGCAACAGGTCAAGCTGCAAATGCAGGATGCTGCCTATGGCACAGCACCGGGCTATAAGGTGTCGTGGGTATCCTCCGAAAGCAAGCGTGTGGATTCTCAGCGACTGCGGAAAGAGCAGCCGGACATCTTCAACCAGTACAGCAAAAATGTGAGCAGCCGCAGGTTCACCATCGTTCATGCGGCATAATTGTATGGCGGCAGGGAGTAAATTCTCTGCCGCCTTTTTTCTTGGAGGGTTATTATGGCTACGGAAAATCCATTCGTAAAATTATTTGCTATCGACTTCAAAGATCATCTGGAAGTCAAAAAGTCCGGCAACACGGAACTGAAATATGTAAGCTGGGCGTACGCCTGGGCAGAGGTGAAGAAGCTGTATCCCGCTGCCAGCTACGAGGTCAAGAAATTCAACGGCCTGCCCTATGTTTATGACCCCATAACCGGCTTCATGGTGTATACCTCGGTCACGATTGAGGGCGTTTCGCATGAAATGTGGCTACCTGTACTGGATGGCGCAAACAAAGCCATGAAAGCTGTGCCTTACACCTACTCCACCCCGAAATGGGACTACAATCCGCAGACCCGCCGCCGTGAAAAGGTCGGCATGGAAGAGCGCACCGTAGAAGCAGCCTCTATGTTCGATGTGAATAAGGCTATCATGCGGTGTTTGGTGAAGAACCTTGCCATGTTTGGCTTAGGTCTGTATGTCTATGCCGGAGAAGATTTGCCGGAAGATGCTGCACCGCAGCCGGAGGCAGAACCGCAACAGCAGCCGAAGCCGAAATCCACCAGCCAAAAGCAGGAACAGCCGCCTGTGCCCTGCATCTGTGCCCGGTGCAACCAGCCCATCAAGAGGGTCAAGCTGAAGGACGGCTCCATCATGCAGGCGGCAGAGTTTGCCGCCACCCATGAGGGAATGTGCGCAGACTGCTATAAGGCTACAAGGCTAAACGTAGCATAAGGAGAAGGAGATTTTACGATGAAAGAAGAAAAAATCAAAGTCCTTGCGCTCCTGCCGATGGAACTGCCAAAGGAAATCGAACTGAACAACACCCTTGAAGCCATGCAGAACTTTGTAGGCGGGCTGATCGAATGCATTACCTTACGTGACACCGGTTCAGAGGTCACACTGGTCTGCAATGATGAAGGCAAGCTGCTCGGCCTGCCGCTCAATCGTCCGCTGTGGGATGGAGCCGATGTTCTTGCCGGGCCGGGATTTCTGGCCGGATGTGACAACGAAGGAAATATGACTTCTCTGCCGCAGAGCGCAATGGACTTCTACAAAGAGAAATTCAGAGCTTTTATCATTGAAATTTAAGGAGGAACGTCCTATGACCTTTAATGCAATGACCGAACACTACGAGAAGATTACAGTTTGCGGAAAGCCTGCACTGTTCACCAGCATCCGCATCAAGAGAGATACCATCCCGGACGGCCTGTACGCCTACGATGTCCGGCATGATGACGAGTGCCGGGGCATCCCTTGTGAGATTGCGCCCTTTGTGATGGTCAACCACTGGGGCACCATCATCCTTGCGGAACCGCTGGAACTGCCGGACGGTGGGCGGCGATATATTGACGAGGACACCGACTGGAACTACGTTCCGTTTGGAGGAACAGAGAAAAATCAAAAGCCATGTGTCACAGCGGAAGAATTTATAAAGACCTATGTGAAGTAGGAATAACAGAAAACTTGTGCCGGAAAAGTATTAAAAATGCTGTAGAGGTAAAAGAGTATCAAATGCTCTATCATTTGAGAGGGTTGCGGCAGCAAATCGGCAACGCTAAAATAACGAACGGCATTTTTGATACAGAAAGAAAAGAGTTATGAGTATTTATGGCTATTGCAGAATTTCCACTGCAAAACAGAGTATCGACCGCCAGATCCGCAACATCAAGGCAGAATACCCGACTGCCCATATCGTGCAGGAAGCTTACACCGGCACATCCATCACCCGCCCGGAATGGCTGAAGCTCTACCGGATTCTGAGAGCCGGAGATGTGGTAGTGTTCGATTCGGTGTCCCGGATGTCCAGAAATGCAGAAGAAGGTTTTGCTTTGTATGAGAACCTCTATCATAATGACATCCGACTGGTGTTCTTGAAAGAGCACCACATCGATACCGAGACCTACAAAAAAGCCCTGTCCGGCAGCATTGCCATGACAGGGACGAATGTAGACTTCATCTTGAAGGGCATCAACGAGTATCTGATGGCCTTGGCAAAGGAGCAAATCAAGCTGGCCTTTGAGCAATCCGAAAAAGAAGTTGCCGATCTGCACCAGCGCACCCGTGAGGGACTTCTGACGGCCCGACTGAATGGTAAGCAGGTTGGCCGCAAAAAGGGTGTTAGCTTTGAAACGAAGAAAGCCAGAGAAGCCAAAAAGATCATCCGCACCCATTGCAAGACCTTTGGCGGCACACTTGACGATGCCGAGGGCATGAAACTCACAGGTCTTGCCCGGAATACCTATTATAAATATAAGCGTCAGATTCGGGAGGACGCTGAAATGAAGGATTGACTTCTATGTAGAAGAAGTGCTGCAAAAACGGACAGAAGGAACACGGTACATTCAAAATGAGAACGCCGTGTTCCTTTTTTGTGGCTTGTGTAGGATGGACAACCATACCGTCCAGCCAAATCCGTATAATGAGGGCAGAAAAGTGACGGAATCATAAGACAGAAGGAGAAGTGCGTATGAGAAAATTTTTGATGGTGCTGTTGAGCATTGCATTTGTGCTGAATCTTGCGATTGTGATTGGGCTGATTGGCGGATATGGTTCGCCACGCCGGGCGCTTTACACCATCACAGACGAGCTGATGAACAGTGCCTATCGCTTCAAAAGAGGTTGGCAGTTTAAGAATAGTCTGCCTTGACTTTTTGGGAGATGGACAGGCGGTCTGTCCATCTTTTTTTGTATACTGGGGTTGTGCAAAAGAGACAAAAATTTTTTTGTAATTCCGTGAAACGACAAAACTTCACACAAAGAATTGCAGTGATAGTTGTGTTGTGTTACAATGAACAGAGAAGGAGAATAAACTGTGCGTAATAGTAGATTGGACCGTATACTCTATATCCAGCAGGTGCTGGTACAGGGTGGTGTGCTGAACAAACAGCAGATGGCTGATCGCTTCGGTGTCAGTGAGAAAACCATCCAGCGCGACCTTGACACCCTGCGCAACCATTTTGCCGATAGTGAGCCGCGCCGGGAAATCTTATACAACTCCGCAAAGGGCGGCTATCTGCTGGATGATACGCTTTCACGCTTCCTCACCAGCAGCGAGATTCTGGCAGTGTGCAAGATCCTGCTGGAGAGCCGCTCAATGGTCAAGGAGGAGATGTTCCCGATTCTGGACAAGCTGATCTGGGCTTGCACACCGCTGGATCGGTTGAATCAGGTCAAAGACCTCATCAGCAACGAACGCTTCCATTACGTTGAGCCGCAGCATGGCCGGAAGTTTATCGAGAGTCTGTGGGAGATTGGTACGGCAGTAGAAAATCACAATGTTATGGAGATTACCTACTGCCGCACCCACGATGGCGAGACTCGTGTGCGCACTATTGAGCCGGTGGGCATCCTGTTCAGCGAGTATTATTTCTATCTGGCTGCGTTTATTGAGGGCATCGACAAGGATAAGCATTTCAAGAACCCGCAGGATAATTCCCCGACGATTTACCGCATTGACCGTATCCAGAGCTATAAGACCCTTGACCGGCACTTTACCCAGCGGTACGCTGATCGCTTTCAGGAAGGCGAGATGCGCAAACGCATCCAGTTCATGTACGGCGGCGAGCTGCAGACCATCCGGTTTGAGTATACCGGACCGAGCCTGGAGTCAGTATTGGATAGATTGCCGACTGCAAAGGTTTTGCAGGTGACGGAAAAAGGTTGGATCGTGGAAGCCGAGGTGTTCGGGACGGGTATCAACATGTGGATACGGAGTCAGGGCGGTTACGTGAGGGTCATCCCGGAAGAATAAACACAAAAGAACAGGAGGAAGCGAGATGCCAGTCCCATTCATATTGCTGGGCGGTTCCATCCTCGCCGGTGCGGCCGGTGCAGGAAAAGGTGTGGCCGCACATGCGAAAAATAAAGACGCAAAGCAGATCATGGCCGAGGCGCAGAGCGCCTACGAGGAAGCGCAGGAGGCAGAGAATGCAGAGCGGAAGCACCTGAAAGGGTGCTTTGACCGGCTGGGTGCGTTGAGAATCGATGTCGGGGCGAAGGAGATGAAAGACTTCGTCTCTGTCTTCAGCTCCTTTAATAATGTCCGGAATGACAGGGGCATTGCGCTGGACGACCTGCCGAAGACGAAAGCTCAGGGCTGGCAGAGCCTGAAAGAGATGCAGACTGCGTCCATGAAGGCGGTGGAAATCGCACAGGCCGGTGCGGCTTCTCTGGGATCCGGTGCGCTGGCCGGCGTTGCTGCCTACGGCGGTGCCATGATGTTTGCATCGGCCTCCACGGGCACGGCCATCGCAAGCCTGTCCGGTGCGGCGGCGACCAATGCAACGCTGGCATGGTTCGGCGGTGGCTCTTTGGCGGCCGGCGGCCTTGGTATGGCCGGCGGCACGGCGGTTCTGGGCGGCATCGTCGTCGGGCCGGCGCTGGCCGTCTCAGGCTTTGTTCGGGACGCCAAGGCCAAGGAGAATTTGGCCTACGCAAGAGCGAAAGCGGCAGAAGTCGATGAAGCTGTGGAAAAGACGGCTGTGCTGGTCGATTTTATGAAAAAGACCGCTGACATCGCCGAGGATTATTCCCGCTTTCTGGTGCGGTTCCGCAGTCCATTCGGTCAGATTGTGAATGAACTGCAGCTTATCAAGTATCGTGCAGAGCAGCGGCGGCGCCGGATGGGCGTTGGTCTTCATGGCGAAAAGGTCGATTTCGACAGCCTGACTGTGGCGGAACAGAAGAAGCTTCAACAGTCGTGGCTGATGGCGCAGGTGATGCAGTCCATCCTGTCTGTATCGCTGTTGACAAAAGACGGTGAACTGGACCCCGAGGCACAAACTGTCCTGAAAGACGCCAAGGCCGCATACTCGGCGGCTTCGCAGGGTTCGTGGGGTGTCTGGTAAGAGAAAGGGAGAGCTGTGAGGGACAAAGAAGAAAAAGAACTCTGGAGCCGGGCTGGTGTCTTTGCGGGGAACGAGGCTTCCCGCAATGTGCAGATGGGCACGGATACTGCCATCGATTCGATGGGAGAGCTTCTGTACAAGGCTGGGCGAGTCTCGAAGGTGGGGTTCGACCAGTCCAAGGGAAACCTCTTTGAGTACATCGAGGCCGCAAAGCTGCAGACGAACATGGCGAATCAGGGCCACCGTTTCGACCGAAATCCGGTGACAGACCTCGGCGCAGACCGAGGCGGCTACGGCGGGCATACGGCACCGGATGACTTTCGGATGCAGAAAGATGGCCGCATTGTGGGCCGGGGACAAGCAAAGTACAACAACAGCCCATGGCGGGCCGCACGGAACTTTGTAAACCCCAAGTATATGGGGATGCAACGCATTGCGCCCACAGACCAGATAGCAGACATTGAGAACTGCCTGCAGGAGATGCTTGAAAACGGTGAAATTTCAAAAGTCGCTTACGAGAATGCTGTGTCTAACCTGATGAAGAACGGCCTGACAGACCCTTCCACTGGCATCGCCTCGGGGGGCACCACGACGGCAGAACTGCAGAAGCTCTGCGGCTCGGACGGCAGAGTCTCGCAGACAGCAGTGCGGCAGTACGCCGCCCGCTTCGAGGGGCAGCAGCTGGCCCGGGAGGTCGGCACTGTGGCGGCGAATATGGCGGTGGCTTCCGGTGTCACCACGGCCATCATCTCTGGCACCCAGAACCTTTTTGAGGTGCTGAAAGACAGGAAAAAACTGAACGAGGCACTGGCTGAAGTAAAAGCCGATACCGTTCAGAGCACCCTGCGAGGCGGAGGTACCGGCGTGCTCAGTTCCGCAATCCGCTATGGGGGTCAGAAAGCAGCGGTGCCGGTGCTGCCGGACTCGACCGCAGCGACCATCATGGCGGCGGGCCTCATCGACGGCGGTGCAGCGCTCTACTCTTACGCGAAGGGAGAACTCTCCGGGAAGCAGCTGCAGAACGCTCTGGTGGACACAACGGTCAAGTCGGTCTCCACGGTCTACTTCACCAAGGCCGTGGGTGCGGTGCTGGGGGTAGCGAACCCCTTCGTGCCTATGGCGGTCTACACAGCGGCGGCATATGTAGTGTCCTGTACCCGGGCCATTATCCAGCAGGCGGAGCTGAACGCAGCAGAGTACGACCGCATGACGGCTCTGCTGAAAGAGTCCCTGCGGCTTGAACAGGAATATCACCGTCAGCTAAATCAGTTCATGGAGCAGTACGAGCGCCAGCAGAAGGCAAAGCTAGACGGCCTGCTGGACGCTTTCAATCACTTTGCCGACGAGGACACCAGCTATGAGCGTGCATTGTACGCCATTCTGGCCTACGCCGACCAGACCGGCCTGGCCTTGCAGCACAGCGATTTCAGCGAGTTCTGCGCCGCGATGCGGTCAGGAGAGACATTCGTCTTGAAGTGACAGAAAAATATGGTAGAACTTTCTTAAAAGGAGAAAACTGCGATGGGATTTATGGATAGGATGAAAAGTTTCTTTTCAGAGAACGGAGACGAGATCATCTCTCAAGGCGTGGATGCTTATGAGGAGAAAACTGGCCGGACGGTGGACAGAGATAAACTTAAATCTATTCTTTTAAACCACGATAGAGATATTGTGGAACGAGTTGTAAATACGATGGAGGTCTATCGAAATGGCGAGCTCATTGAAGGAGAATCGGTGTCAGATATAATGACCAGACTGTACAGCCATTCTCTTTCAATGAGTGATGATGAGAGTAGCCAAGCAGTGTGGGAACTCATTCAGGCAAAGAACCTGACGAACCCGGAAAATCTGGGCCGGTTTCTGGTGGAGCTTTACACCGAGCAGTTCAAGCACTTTGATGAGCGATTCCATGTGGTCGAAGCGCTGCTGGAAGCAAAAGATCGGTCTCTTATCGAAAGCGCACAGGTGAGATTCAAGGACTATAAAGCAGCTGTTGCTAATGGTGACGAGGCGAAGCAGCAGCAGTATCTGGAAGATGTCCAGACTTATTATCGTGATGCCATCATGAAGTTTGAAGAATCTCTCAAGGTGCGCATCAAAACCGTGGAGAACATCGTCAAGGGTCCGAAATTCCTGCGCAGCATTCACCTCTCGCAGATGGACAACGCCATCGAGGCGGTCCGGAGGGGCATTGAGCTGCTGAATGAGGTCGTGCCGACGGAAGCACAGATCATGCAGATGAACAATGGCAATGGTTCCGACATCATGGAACAGTACCAAAGGTTCTATGAGGAATGGATTATGGACAACATTGGAATGCTGAAGGACTACTGTAAGACAGAGGATGACGCATTCTGGGAACAGGTCGAAAAAGATGGCTTTACGCCGCTTTTGATGGAATAAAAATAATATAAAAGCAAAGGAGTAAAATATTATGGGCAACGGAAGAAAAAGTATGGGCAATGAGGCTCGCGGCGTTCTGGGTCTGCTGGGCGCTGCGGCAGTGACGGCTATCTACGGGGGATCAAAGTTCGTCAATCGGGTGACGATCGATTCCAAAATCAGCGATAACGAAGCTAAGAAGAAGGAACTCTCCAAGGGCCTTGGCTGGCTGACCAACAGCGATGAGATCAGTGAACTCAATGAGCAGAACGCCAAGCTGCGCGCAAAGAAAAAGTAAACGCCACTGGCGGGACAGAGCAAAGAAAAGTGATCTCGGCAGAAACTTTTCTTAAAAAGTCTACTGCACTTTCAGGTTATTACAATCTCGGTCGATTGCACATACAATACAAGTATCACTTCACAAAACGGAGGGTACTTGTACTATGGTGGACTACGCCGACATCGGAAAACGCATCCGTGCCTGCCGCCTTGCAAAGGGCATGACGCAGGAGCAGCTGGCCAATGAGGTCGGCGTGGTGGTCACGCACATCAGCCATATCGAAACGGGCAACTCTGTGCCAAGCCTGAAAACGCTGATCGACATCATCAACGCGCTGGACTGCTCGGCGGATGAGCTGCTTTGCATCGAAATCAAAAAAGCGAAGCCAGTGTTCGATAGCTGGATGACCGAACAGCTTGCGGACTGCTCTGCCGATGAGGCGAAAATCATTAAAGAAACGGTAGTCAACCTGAAAAAATCTCTCCGAAAGGTGTACGGGAAGCCATTCAAGAACAGGTATGACTAAAATCTCAAAAGGCTAGGATTGAGAGCCTGAAGAAGCACCAATAAACAAGAGCAAACCGCCCTGGTTTCCGTAATAGGAAGCCGGGGCGGTTTTTCTATGTAAGGCTATATAGAAAAATCCCAATGGAAGTTTGCCGGATGGACAATATTAGTGTCCAATCAACGCTTTATAATAAAAGCATCAAAATGATTCATTGGAATCATTCCGAACGGAAAAGGTTACGCATCCATTGAGATGGGAGGAAACATCATGAAAGAACGATTTGAAATCTATGATGGCAGTGCAGAGGCTAAAAAAGCCAAAGGAAAATCCAAAAATCTGAGCGGCTTTCATCCGCTGTTTACCGCAGCTGCCCGCAGAAGCATTGCGCTGGATTCCTTAAAGATCTGGCTGCTGCTGGGGTTCGTTGTAGGCGTGGTGACAGGTGTTGCAACCGGTGCTGGAGCAGTGTCGGTCCTTTTAGGGGTTCTGATCGCCGCAGTAATCTATTTTGGCTTCCGGGATGATGTCTACAAGAAGGTATACGGCCCGGAGCATGACAGAGGCCAGCTGCCGTTGCCGGAAGGAATGAGCTGGGAGGAAGCCGTAGACCGCATCCGCCGTGGATTTGCCAACCCGGACGTTGAACAGGTCACAGATACTGCGGATGCCATGACCTTTTACAGCAAAAAGCGTGGTACTTATCAACTGAAAAACACAGCCGATGGTCTGAAAATGACCATCCTGACCAAACCGTCCAAAAGCAGTAAGAAAGAATATCTGTATGCAGTTTTCAGCAGCGTTCTGCTGTCGCAGGTGATCGCCATCCTGTACCCTGAAAAAATTTCTGCGGAGCAGGTGGAAGAAGAAAAGGAGGCAGTCCGGAAGCTGTTCGGCGCACACAAGATGCCTCTGGTCATTGAACTGGCGATTACAGCAGCATTTGTTGCATTCGCGGCGTATGTGCTCTATACCACGCTCTATTCGGATAGTGCCCGCTCCAAAGGTATCTCGGACAGCTATCTGAATGTGTTCCCGTCGGAAGCTACCGTGGGAGAAGTGCTGGATGACTTCTTTGCGGACGGCAAATGGGACAACTACGAGCAGAACGGCGTGACCTATGTCAGCTATACTGGCATCGGGCAGAATACGCAGACCGGTGAGAAGATCGTGATTGGCATTTATTTCAAGCTGAACAGCGATAAAACCTTTGGCATCGACCGGATGACATGGAACGGCGATACCATGAATACCTTGGAACAGCTTGGCGTGATCTCAGCTCTGAACGACAGCTACCGGGAATCTCACGGCCTTGCCAGCAGCAATGCGCTGGACAGTGCATTCGATGAACTGGAAAATGCACTGGATGATGCTCTTGCGGATTCATCTTCCAGCGTCAGCATGGCAGAACCTGAGAGCGAAACCTACACAGAGGATACGGATTCCGACAATTCTGCCCAGACGGCTACCAGATCAGACCGTAAAGTTGTTAGCACGAATGGAATGGATACCTATTCGGAACTTTCTGGCGAGATCTCTGTGGACGTGAGCCACTATGAAATCGGAGAAATGCCGGAAAACGTAAAAGAATACTATCTCAGCTATGGGAGTGATTTTGATACTGCATGGCTGAACGCATTGTATACGGACGTATATGAGTACAGCGGAAAGTATAGCAATCAGGTTGCGTGGGAGCGTTTTACGGAGTATATGGTATTTTATGACGAGGTGGTGGATTATAACAATGAGCTAGCTCCGGCACCGGCGCTCTATGACGTATATTACGCATACGACCCCGCTACAGAGGAAGAAGCAGCCCTGTGCGTGGATGATGTGATCCAAATTGCAGAAGAGAGCGGCGCTGAAATACAGATTTGGTAAAAGTATAAGAGCGTAAAATCCTTCTTGAAATTTGAGACGAGCACATTAAAAGATCGATAGAATCGAATCCCGCTGGATTCCTGCTGCGGAGTCCAACGGGATTCTTTTTGCCCCAAACGAAGGATACGGCTCACTGACATTGGTTCATATACTGGATCAGGTCTTGTTTGTAAACCTTCCAGAGTTTTCCCATCTTGAAGGCGGGAATTTCGCCGCTGTTCAGGAGACGAAGCAGCAGATTTCTGCCAACATGCGTAATTTCCATGACCTGCCGGAAGCTCAGGACATCAGGATAGTTGTCTAGCATTGAAAATCAACTCCATTCTTGTGATTCTGGTAAATTTTCGTTCCGTTTTGCACGGATCGTTTTTGTTCGCTTAAAGCCCTTGTACCCTTGTGCATAAGGGCGCACATGGAAATCTGCCGCATTGACGATCGTTCAGGATGCGACAAGGGATGATCACGTCGTTGATCTCTATTTTTTCCAAAGCCTTTGCGATTTTCTTTTTATGATGTATCTTATCGGTCAGTTCCGGCTCATCCTGCGCTTCGATATACGCACGGACAAGTTCTTTGGTATCGTCATCAAGATTGCTCATTTGTACGGCTTTCAGGGCAGTTGGAACGTTATACCACGAATGCTTACCAAAATAATCGACGGCATACCGATATAGAAAGAACGGAATATCATCGCTGATTTTATCAAAATAATGAAACAGCGCATGATTTCCAAACTGGAACTTTGAAGATTTCGATTCCAACTTATCGTGCTCAAATTCTTTCAGACTGGGGCGCTTTAATTGAATTTCATATCGAACCAGATTTTTTGAGCGTTCCAAATCGTCTGGAGAAATCGGATAGCTCTCCTTTTCACAATTCAAGAGCTGCTGATGCTTGTCATAGAGTGCAAAATCGTACCACGTTTTTTCAAATTTACAGCTTCGGATCTCATTGTGCTGGTTATAGTGCAGTGCGCGACCTTTCCTGTACGGGTCAACGCTTCCTGCATAACGAATGATTTTTACCATCAGCGAGGGATCACATTTCACATAGAAGTCTTGTGTAATATCCAACCGGTGTATTTTCCATTTAATGGAATTCTCGATTTCAAGGAGTCCAAGCTGCTCCAATTCATTCAGAAATGCTTGCTCTTGCATGGCCAAACCTTCTGGCGATAAATCTGTTAAACTTAAACGAGATGGATCACCTGCGATCCGAGCAAGGTTCACGCCAGATAACGTTATGTATCGCTTCTTAAAGTCTGGATAATCTGCCAATGTGATGGTCAAACCACCATCTTTTCTTTTATAAGAGTAGCCTTTTTTCGAGGAGCCATGATACGGAATCCGATAGTATTTTCCAGCGGATACCATTTTTTGAATTGCCATAAATATAGTGCGCTTCGCTTCGCAATCCGTGTACGTTCCATTCACTTCAAACGTATGAATGGAAGGTGCTAAAAGTGGGAGCTTCTTTGCCATTGTCATAAAAGACACCTCATTTTGTGATTTATCAGGATGTTATGAATCAAATAGAAATTGATCGGGAGGAACAACTACTATAAAAACGCATAGCATTCTATCTGGTGATTTATGACACTGTTATCCATAGATCGAAATCTAATAGGATGATAATAAACTGCTTTTTGGGATTTCTTATAGGGCGATTTGATCATAGGTAGTGTATTTTTGATTTCTGCCCTTCAATTTCATTGTGACAAATGGAAAAATCATTACAGATTGCAATAAATCCAGTTTCGACATTTGGGATGGTTTTCGTCTGATCAGACAGGTCTGGTTTTCTTTATCAAGAGCCAGCGGGCATTTTGTATCTTGTTTTGTGAGTGGAAAGAAGGTACAATAATAACAAGTGACTCACATCTGCGAGGTGATACCATGCTGAACATCTACTTTGGAGATATGCCGGAGGCAGTCTATAATACGTCGGTCTATTTTAACTATACCTACGACCCCGATACAGAGGAAGAGGCGGGGCAATGCGTGGATGAGGTGATTCGAATTGCAGAGGAAAGCGGTGCCGAAATTCAGTTCTACTAAAAGATAATCACCATGAGGCGGAGCTTTTGCGCAGATAAAATGCTGCGGGAAGCTTCGCTTTTTGTATAAATGAAAACTTTTTACTCTTTGATTTTGCTTTATAAAATTGATGTGAGAATAAAATTTTCTGAAATGCTAGAATAAAAAGCAGAAATGAGCTATAATAATAGCAGAAAGGAGTTGAAAGAATGCTTTGCCAGTTTTCTTTTCAGAATTTTAAGTCTTATAAGGATGAAACGACATTTGATTTCCGTGCAATGGCAATTCCGGAGTTTCAGGATGCCTTGATTCGGCAGGAGAAAGCGGAAGATTTGCTTCCGGTCAGCGCGGTCTATGGCCCTAATGGTGGCGGTAAGACAAATCTGCTTCAGGCATTCTTTTGCCTGATTAACCTTGTTGTAAAGCCAATCCATGCGCTGGAGAAGAATCGACAGCCTATGATCTTCCAGCAGGGCAGCAGTGTGGCTCCTTTTATGCTGGATGAAAGCTCTGTAAATGAGCCTACGATTTTTCAGGTGTTTTTCCGTGTAGGCGAGAAGGAGTACCAGTATTATATTTCGCTCAAGGAAGAAATTGTTTTTGAGTCTCTGCTGTGGCGCACTCTTGGCGGCAAGAAGACGGGTCTGATTTTTGAGAGAGATGGCCAGAAGATTGAATTGGGTGCAAGTATCAGTAAGGCGAGCATCAACTTGGACGTCAACCCGAAGATGCCGTATCTTTCTTTTTTGGCAATCAATTATAATATTCCTGTGATTGCAGAAGTGCAGAATTGGTTTGAATCCTGTATTACGCAGAGCTACGCGAACCCCAGAGCGGAAAACATTGTGTTGGTGTCCAAGAATGAAGCGACCAAGGAAAGCCTGATTCATGCGCTGAATGATGTGGGCATTGATTTGTCCGGCTACCGCTATGATGAAGATAGTAAGCACCTGTTCACACAGAGAACGATCAATGGCAAAGTTTATGAGCTTCCCTTTGAAGCAGAGTCGGATGGCACCAAGAAGATGATTGCGGCTCTGCCGGTTCTGATGGTAGCATTGCAGGAAGGCCGCACGGTAGTTGTGGACGAACTGGATGCCAAGCTGCATCCGAAGCTACTTCGGTATGTGATTCAGATGTTCAAGAACCCGGAACTGAACAAGAAGGGCGCACAGCTGCTGTTCAGTTCTCACGACCTGACCACGATGAAGAATACGGTCTTCCGCCGCGATGAGATTTGGTTTGCCGCAATGAATGATAATCATGAAAGCGAAATTTACTCACTTTATGAGTTCCGGCAGGAGGATAATACTCGCGTCAAGAGCACAGCGGCCTTTGATAAGCAATATCTGGAAGGCCGATATGGTGCAGACCAGTATGTTGCTTATGAATGGATGAAAACTGCTGAAAATTTTTAGGATTATTGCCACAGCTCCTTTTATTTCACTAGAAAATCGGCTATAATAAGAGCCAAGACAGAATGGAATTCTGAAAATCGCATGTTGGAGAGGAACGTTACCTATGAAAATCAAGACACTTACATTAGAAAATTTTATGATTTTCGATTCGATTGACGTGGAGTGGTCTCCGAACATCAATGTGATTTTAGGTGAAAATAGTACCGGAAAAACTACTTTGCTAAAAGCTATGTATTCGCTTGTAAAGCCATACGGACGTAGCGATTTCTTGAAATGCACACAGATGCAGCAAGAGGATATGATTGTTGGTAAAATGGTGGGTGTTTTTCGTCCGGACGAAAAAAAGATTGGACGAATGTCCAGTCGCAGACGTGGTGCACCAAAGAATACCAAAATGAAGGTTTGTACCGCAGAAGGGGATATCATAGAGGTTTCTTTTGGGAGCCGCAGAGAAAACCATGCGGATGTTTCAGTGCGGCATTCAGAAAAAAGTAAACTATGTGATCCTGTATATCTTCCGCCCAAGGAGATGATTTCGGCAACAGAACATTTCCAGAGTTTGTATGAAGAGTATCATATTGACTTTGAAGAAATGTATTCCGACCTCACGAAGCTACTGGATAAGCCGCTGAAAAAGGGTGCGTATACCAGCGAGCAGAATGAAGTCCTTTCAAAATTTGAAGATAGTATAAAGGGAAAAATTGTCCAAAAAGATAAAAAATTCTATCTGAATGTAGAGGGCGAGGGCTCATTTGAAATGGGGCTTGTATCCGAAGGCTATAAAAAGTTGGCAACGGTTGTCTATCTAATTCAGTCGGGAAGCCTTGGAAAAGGATCTGTACTGTTCTGGGATGAGCCAGAAACGAATATGAATCCGAAAATGGTAGAACCAATTGTGCAAGCATTAGGTGCGCTTGCACGAGCAGGTGTACAAGTTTTTGTTACGACACATGATTATTTTACTATGCAAAGTTTTAATCTGATGGCAAAATATCCACAAGGCAAGCCTATAGATGTACAGTTTATTTCGCTGTATCATGCAGAGAACGGAAAAATTGCAATGGAAACTGGGAAAGAACTGAGAGATCTTGACCGTAATTCCATTATGGAAGAGTTTGACGAGTTGTATAATCGGGAGCAGGACTTGATTTATGGTGCTAACTGAAGGAAATCTGCAATTTACATTTCCGGGTGAAAAAGCGATTAAGTTTGATGAAACGGAGTTTTACAAGGTTCATTTTAATAAGTTATCTGGAGCCAAGGGAGTGGATTTTATCTGCGATACAGATAAGTTCCTGCTGTTGCTAGAGGTAAAGGACTGTACCGGAAATGAGGCGGATAATCGTTGGAGGATAGCAGTCAATGATGAAAAAGTGACTACTACCCTAACAACAGTAAACACAACTGGTAGAGAGAGTTTGGATAATGAAGTTGCATATAAAGTGGCATTGACGATTTCGTGCCTTCTGGGAGCGCAGACCTATGGCGATGTGTATCGTCCGAGATATAAGGCAAAGGATTTGATTCCGTATGCGAAAGCTTTGGAGGAAGATAAAATAGTGCAGCGTAACAAAGATGTTTTTGTTGTTCTATTTCTTGAAGGAACGTTTGGTTCCGATACAAGACCAAAGTCTGCGATTATGAAGCGAATTAGAGATACACTTGAAACGAAATTGGACTGGTTAAACTGTAAAGTGTCGGTTGAGGATATTAATACTTATCGAAAAGACGAACATGCACTTTATCATGTGGAGAGAATGCCGTGATAGAACTAAAAAGACGAAAATTATAAATGACGTTCTATCGCTACTCCGAACGCTCTGTAATTTTGGCACCCGCTCAGGCTGCGATCAAGAACCCCCGCAAGTAATCGCGTGAGGGCTTGAGAAAGCACGAATAAAGCATAATGAACCGCCCCGGTTTCTGTAACAGGAAGCCGGGGCGGTTTTTTGCGCTCACGGAGGGGCAGATGAAAAACGCAGTATGAATATATACCATATAAAAATGAATATATGCTAAAATTTCGGGAAAATACTTGCATTTTCATTAAAATGGGTGTATTATAACACCTGCCGACGAAATGCCGACAATCAACAAGAGAGGGATCGATACTATTATGTCTTTGAAGAAGAAAATTGCTGCGGCTTTCATCGCCTGTGCGATGACGCTTGCCGTGGTTCCTTCCGCCTTCGCCTGCACGGCACTCTATGTCGGCAGCGACCTCACCGAGGATGGCACCACCATGTTTGGCCGGATCGAGGATCTGGGCACCAACGATTACAACAAGCTGTTCAACGTCAGCCCTGCCGGGAAGCACACCGCGGGCGAGGTGTACGAGGGCTGCTACGGCTTTACCTACACCTTCACCCACGACAGCTACCGCTACACCGCCCGCCGGGACGACAACGGTCTGGGTGTCTGCCCGGACTGCGACAGCACCCACGAGCACACCCCCTATGAGGAGGCTGGCACCAACGAGAAGGGCGTCATGGTCTCTGCCACCGAGTCTCTCTACGGCACCGACGCCGTGCTGAGCGTAGATCCCTATGTGGACAACGGCATTGAGGAAGCCGAGATCACCACGGTGCTGCTGAGCGAAGCTTCCACGGCCCGCGAGGGTGTTGCCCTGCTGACCTCCATCTACGACAACGCCGGTGCAGCCGGCGGCTCCGGCGTGTTCATTGCCGATCAGAACGAGACCTGGTTCGTGGAGAACCTGACGGGCCACACCTACCTTGCCCTGAAGCTCTCCTCCAGCGTGGTCTTCATGCAGCCCAACGTCGCCGCTATGGGCAAGATCGATCTGGATGACACCGACCATGTGGTGGCCTCTGCCAACCTGATCTCCGTGGCCCAGAAGGCCGGTACCTTTGTGGGCGATGCCGCTGCCAACGTCATCGACCTGGATGCCTCCTACAACGGCGACATCGCATCGGACCGCATGGCAGCCGGCCTGAACTACCTGTACGGCACCGACACCTTTACAAAGGACAACTACAGTGAGACCGACTTTGCCATCAGCAACGTCGGCGAGAACGGTGCCATCGTCCCGGTCTACTCCAATATCCAGCTGACCAAGAAGTTCTCGGTGGAGGATTCCATCCACTTCTTTCAGACCGAGCCCATCGGCAAGACGGGCAATGTGGAGACTCATCTGTTCCAGGTGAGCGCCACCGGCGATCTGAACACCGCCATTACCGAGTGGACCGCTTTTGACGACGACGTGTACAACGCCTTCGTCCCTTACTATCCGATGCTGACCACCGACACCGCAGATGTCTACAAGGTCTCGGTCCATAAGGTCACCCGTTCCGACGAGCAGCCCACCGAGGGCGTCTGGTATCAGGATGCCAAGGGCCGCTACTACACCTACCCGGACGACTGGACCGACTCCTTCTACGGCGTGCGTGACGCCCTCTCCAACCTGCTGACCTACGGCAGCAATGGCAATCAGGTCACCGCAAAGGATCAGGCTGCAGCCAAGGCCAGCTACGCCGCGCTCCAGCAGGAGATCATGGCCGACTACGCCGATATGAAGGACGCCGTTGCCGCCGCCGACACGCTGGAGGCCAAGCAGGCTGCCGCCACCAACGCCAGCAATGCCATGAGCCAGAAGGTGTACAACACCACCCTGAAGATGTACAATAAGCTCCAGGCCAAGACAGCCGCCCGGGCATGGGTCAGCTCTCTGCTGCACTGAGGCTTTGCAGCGCCTGAGGCGTTTCCCATAAAACCGCAGCGCCCCCGGTTTCCATGACAGGAAGCCGGGGGCGTTTTGTGTATGACTGCTCCTTGCAAACGCCGCCCATTCGTTCTATATGACAAGGCAAAACTGTCGGAATTCTATTTGCAGGAAGAAAATTTGGAGAAGATCATTGCGGAGATGGAGTAAGGCAAACTGAAAAATCACAAATAACATATCATCGTTACTCCAAACGCTCTGTAATTTTGGCACCCGCCCAGGCTGCGATCAAGAATCCCCGCAAGGTTTTGCGTGAGCGCTTGAAAAAGCACAAATAACGCAATCGAACCGCCCCGGTTTCTGTAACAGGAAGCCGGGGCGGTTTTTGTGCCATTTGCTGAATCGGAAGAATCCGCTTGTAAAGTTGGGAAAAAAGGTGTAATATTGGTGTACAGAGATTTAGAACAATGCATGATATGTAATGTCTCTGTGATCTGCATCAGCGGATGTGCTCCGAATGCTTGATAGGGAGCAACACTTTCCCCGCCTTGCGGGGGTAACAGCCGGAAAACGGCAAACATCAAAAAAACTGAAAAAACCATGAAAAAAGCAGCAAACATCCGCTTTATAGGACTTTTTGCGTGCTATTCTATCCTCGGAGAAACCCCGATGATGCGGAAAAAGCGATTTTCCTGACTGCAGTGGAGGTGGAACAGGATGAAACAACGAGGTATTCCCTACGAAGTGCGGCTGTTTGCAGGCAAAACAGACCCGGTGAACAGCGGTTTCTGGCTGCCGCTCTGGATGCACCTGAGGGATACGGCGGGTATTATGGTGTATCTGGTGCAGAGGTGGCTGCCGGAAAGCGTCCGTCAGCATATCGAGCTGGACGAGGACCTGCTGACACAGACCGCCTGCTTTCTGGGGTGGGTTCACGACCTGGGGAAGATATCCGCGGCTTTCCAGGGGCCAATGATGGCGCATTTGCCGGAGCCCGGACAGCACCTGGAAAAATACACAACGCTCAGTTACCGGGAACAGAACCGCAAGTATTCACGTCACGCGCTGGCGAGTGAGGCCATTTTGCGGTGGCTGAAATGCCCCAATGGGCTTGCATCGGTAGCAGGAGCACACCACGGCAAGCCACAAACCGGGAAGGACGTACTTGACCAGCTGGGCGATGAGGAAGAAGAAGGTTGCTGGGAATCCAACTACTGGCCCGAGGGGGAACAGGAATTCTGGGAGAGCTGCTGGCGGGAACTGTTTGACTACGCCTTGCAGGAAAGCGGCTTTTCCAGTGCGGAGGAGTTGCCGCAGCTGACCATCCCGGCTGAGATCCTGCTGACCGGCCTGCTCATCATGGCGGACTGGATCGCCAGCAATACCCGATACTTTCCGCTCATTCCGGTGGAAGAGGTGGGCAGCGATACCCTGTATCCTACCCGTGTCGATCGGGCGTGGGAAGCGCTGGACCTGACCTCTCCGTGGGAGGTGCAGTCGGATGTGACGGAACCGGGGGCGTTTGCGGAACGGTTCGGCTTTCCGCCCAACGAAGTCCAGCGGGCCATGCTGGAAGCCGTCAGCCAGGCCCAGGAACCGGGGATGTTCATTCTGGAAGCACAGATGGGCGTGGGCAAGACGGAGGCCGCGCTGGGCGCGGCAGAGATTTTAGCCAAGCACGGCGGTGAGGGCGGCATCTTCTTTGGTCTGCCCACCCAGGCCACCGCCAACGGCATCTTTGGGCGGCTGCTGGCATGGGCCGAAAAGCAGCCGGATGGGTTGGAGCACTCCATCAAGCTGGCCCACGGCATGGCCGAACTGAACGAGGCCTACCTCCGATTGCAGCAGGACACGGTGCGGGTGGAGGAGGATCTGGAAGCGGACCCCGATGCTGACCCGGAGAGCCGGGTGATGGTGCATCAGTGGTTCCGCGGCAATAAGCAGGGGCTGTTGGCTGATTTTGTCATCGGCACGGTGGATCAGCTGCTGATGGCGGCGTTACAGCAAAAACATGTGATGCTGCGCCACCTTGGCCTTGCGGGCAAGGTGGTGGTCATTGACGAGTGCCACGCCTATGACGCTTACATGAACTGCTATCTTGACCGGGCGCTGACCTGGCTGGGCCGGTACAAAGTGCCGGTGATCCTGCTTTCCGCTACCCTGCCCGCCAAGCGCCGGGTCGAGCTGGTCAGGGCCTACCTGAATGGAAGAACCGCTCCGGACGGCTTATGGCAGACCTGCAGGGGCTATCCGCTGCTGACCTGGACGGACGGCAAACGGGTGGAGCAGACGACTATCCCACTGGAAACCGAACCGCGCAGAGTGGAGACATTCCCGCTGACCGAGGAACAGTTGACTGACACTCTGCGCAGTGCCTTGCGGGAGGGCGGCTGTGCGGGCGTGATCGTCAATACCGTAAAAAAGGCGCAGGCCATTGCGGCCCGTCTGCGGGCAGAACTGCCGGAGTTTGAGGTGGTGGTATTCCACGCTCAGTTCCTTATGCCAGACCGTGCCGCCAAAGAAGAGGCGCTGATGAAGCGCATCGGCAAGCACTCCACCCCGGAACAGCGGGATAAGCTCATTGTGGTGGGCACGCAGGTGCTCGAGCAATCCCTTGATATCGATCTGGATTTTCTGGTCACAGAGCTCTGCCCCATGGATCTGCTTTTACAGCGCATCGGACGACTGCACCGCCACGAGGGGCGGGCTCGTCCCCGGCCGGTGGCGCAGGCCCGCTGTGCCGTGCTGGACACTGGGACGGAGGAGTTCGACGAGGGCAGCAAGGCGGTTTACGGGGAGTGGCTGCTCTGGCGCACCCGCAAGTTCCTGCCTGCCGCCATCACCCTGCCCGATGACATTGCCCCGCTGGTGCAGGATGTCTATGGCTGGGAGCCCGACCCTTTGCCCGCCAGCCCGCAGAGCACTGCGGCCCGGGCGGAGTACGAAAAGGCCCAACAAATCAAAATGGGCAAGGCGAAGACTTTTACTATTCTGCCGCCGGAAGAGCACAGAAAGCGCCCTTCCCGGAATACGCTGGATAATTGGATGAATGATGTGGGTGCGGTCAGTGACAACGGTGCCCGCGCGGCGGTGCGTGACGGAGACCCTTCTGTTGACGTGCTGGTCCTGATGCGGGATGCGGCGGGAAATGTCCGCTTCCTGCCCGATGAAACGGGGCATCCCGGTGCCTGCGTGCCCACGGACGAGCCGCCTCAGCCGGAGATGGCGCTTCAAATTGCACGGCAGAAGCTGCGCCTGCCCGGATATTTCAGCAAGCGGTGGTCGGTGGAACAGACCATCGACGCACTGGAAGCCCGGAACCGGGAAGTGTTCGGGCTGTGGCAGCAGTCGCCGTTGCTGCGGGGAGAACTGATCTTACTGCTGGATGACCACCTGACCGCACAGCTTGCCGGGCAGGTGCTGCAATACGACCGTGAAAACGGTCTGACTTACCGGAAGGAGGAAGAGAATGAAGCAAATTGAGTATAATTTGCTGGAGGAACGCTGGGTGCGGGTGCGCGGGCAGGATTACACCGTGCAGGAAGTTTCTCTGTCGGATGCCCTGCTGCACGCCCACGAATACCGTGACCTGGCCGGAGAACTGCCCACGCAGGATGCCGCCATGCTGCGGCTGCTGTTGGCGGTTCTGCACACGGTGTTTTCCCGGGTGGATGAAAACGGTACGCCGGCCCCCTTTGAGGAAACGGACGATGCCCTGATCCGCTGGGAGGAGCTGTACCGGCTGGGGCATTTTCCGGAAGCGCCCATCCGGGCCTATCTGGAGCAGTGGCGGGACCGCTTCTGGCTTTTCCACCCGGAACGCCCCTTCTGGCAGGTGCCGGAAGCGAAGATCGGAAGCCCATTCCGGGCCAAAAAATTGAACGGTGAAATCTTTGAAAGCGAAAATAAGGACAGTTTGTTTTCTGCCTATTCAGGCGAAGCGAAAGAGCGGCTGACCTATCCACAGGCGGCAAGATGGCTTGTTTTTTTGAATAATTACGACGATACTGCGGCAAAGAAAAAGGCAAAGGATAGAACGCTGCCTTCTATGGGGCCGGGCTGGCTGGGCAGACTGGGCGTTGTCTATGTAAAAGGTGCAAACCTGTTTGATACTCTGATGCGAAATATGATGTTCTTGCGGGACGGTGGAAAGCTCTGGGAAGAGGATGCTCCCTGTTGGGAGCTGGATGCAGCCCGGACAGAGGAACGCACAGAAGTACCCTGCCCGGATAACTTTGCTGGACTGATGACGATGCAATACCGAAGAATTTTGCTGAAGCGTCAGGAAGGCTGGGTGACAGGTTGTACTGTGCTTGGTGGAGATTTCTTTGATTCAACGAATGCATTTGCCGAACCGATGACGCTCTGGAATAAAAAAGAAGAGAGCAAAAATAACCCACGATACTATTACCCGCGTGTGCATAGTATGAGCAAACAACTTTGGCGAGAGTTTTCGGCTCTGACTGGAATCGATAGCCATGTTCCCGGAGTGATCTGGTGGAATACCTTACTGCAAAACGAGAAGATACTGAGCAGAAAAGAGCATTTGCAGATATGTGCGCTTGGTGTGGAATATGGCAAGATGAGCAACTCCATGACAGACTGTTATACGGATCAGCTTTCTATGGAACTGGCTTTGCTAAATGAATTGGGCCGTGCATGGCAATCTCGAGTAGAAGATGAGGTGGAAAACTGCGAGCAGGCCGCGCAATGCGTCGGCCGCCTTGCCTGGGAGCTCTCCCTTGCGGCGGGAGATAAGAACGATACGACCGCGGAATCCGCCCGCACCCAGTTCTACTTTACCATCGACCAGCCGTTCCGGCTTTGGCTGCAGAGCATTGACCCCGAAACGGACAAGCTGGACGAAAAAGCCGATGAATGGCAGGAGAAAGCCCGCAAACTGGCCGCAGAGCTGGGCCGCCAGATGGTGGAGCGGGCCGGAAATGCCGCCTTTGTGGGCCATAGGGTCGAGGTGAAAACAGGCGGTAAAAAGGACGAAAAGAAAACCGTTCTGTATACGGCCCCCAAGGCCTACAATAGCTTCCTGTACAATCTGCGGAAGCTCTATCCGAAGAAAGAAGGAGGAACAGCATGATAACGGATGCGATCCATGATTATGTGGCCGGACAGCTGAGCGGGCTGTGGAGCCTGCCCAAACCCCAGCGGCGTGCCCGGCTGGCAGAGCTGCGCCGGGGCGTTGGGCATCAGCCCGGCGACCTGCCGGCGCTGTGGGGCAGCTTCCTGCAGGAACTGCCCAAAGAGCTCTGGGGCAGGGAAACGGCGGCAGGAGAGTGCCGGGAACCATCGGAAGCCGAGTGGGCGGTCTACCTTGCCCTGACTCTCTACGCCCTGCACCAGCAGGGAGAAGAGAACGTTTCCATGAATGAAAAGGGCTGCACGCTGGGCAGGGCGGTGCGCCTGCTGGCCCAGAATTCCGCAGCTGCCGCGCAGGACTGGACCGAGAGCAGCGTCCTGCGCCGGTTCAACGCACTGGCCACAGCGGATTCCATGCCCGAGGTGTCCCACTACCTCCGGGGGATGGTGCAGCTGTTCCGGGGAAACGAACCGAAGCTGAAACTGGATTACCCCCGGCTGGCTGTGGAGCTGTACCGGTTCCAGCTCCCGGATCAGGCAGCCAATGTCCGCCTGCAGTGGGGCCGGGACCTCTACCAGATGAATGCCGACACACCTGAAACCGAAGAAAAGGAGAATTGAAATGGATACCAAGCGTCTGTATGTTGATTTTCATGTGCTGCAAACGGTGCCGCCCAGCTGTGTGAACCGCGACGATACCGGCAGCCCCAAGACGGCTGTCTATGGCGGTGCCACCCGCGCCCGGGTATCCTCTCAGGCGTGGAAGCACGCGATCCGCAAAATGTTTGCCGAAGAAATGGCCGACATGGTCGAGACCGGAAAACGTACCCTGAAAGCAACTGACCTTGTGGCCGGGGAACTGGCCGCACTGGCTCCTGAACTGGACGATGCCAGGCTGAAAAAGGACGCAAAAAAGGCACTGGAAAATGCAGGCATCAAGCTGAAAGATGACAACAATGCCGCCCTGCTCTTTTTGAGCACGGCCCAGGCCCGGGCGCTGGCCCGGCTGGCCGCCGAGGACTGCGAGGAGAAGGATGACTACAAAAAGGCCCTGAAGGAGAACCCTTCGGTGGATATGGCTCTGTTTGGCCGGATGGTCGCTAGCGATCCTTCCCTGAATTACGATGCCGCCGCTCAGGTGGCCCACAGCATCTCCACCCATGCCGTACAGAACGAGTTTGATTACTTCACCGCTGTGGATGACTGTGCCCCGGAGGATTCGGCAGGTGCGGGCCATCTGGGCACGGTGGAGTACAACTCTTCCACCCTGTATCGCTATGCCACCGTCAACATGGTGGAACTGGTACACCTGCTGGGGGCTGAAAAGGCAGCCCAGGCTGTCCGGGTGTTCGGCGAAGCCTTCATCCGCTCCATGCCCACCGGAAAGCAGAACAGCTTTGCCAACCGCACCCTGCCGGATGCTGTCTATGTCACCCTGCGGGAGGATCAGCCTGTGAACCTCTGCGGTGCCTTTGAAAAGCCGGTGCGCAAGAGCCCCGAGGGCTATGCGGAACCCTCCAAGACGGCGCTGAAGCAGTATGCGCAGCAGGTGTATGCCTGCTATGCGGATGCTCCGGCCCAGAGCTTTGCTGTGGGCATCGGGCTGGACGAGCTGGCCCCGGCCATGCCCCTGAACCAGATGCTCACCGCGCTGGAACGTGCCGTAAAGGAGAAGCTGCCCGGAAATGAGGTGTGACCATGGCAACGCTGTTGCTTCGGCTGGCCGCGCCCCTGCAATCGTGGGGTGCGGATTCCAAATTTGAGACCCGCAAAACGAACCGGGAACCCACAAAAAGCGGTGTCATTGGCCTGTTGGCAGCGGCTCTGGGCCTGCGCCGGGACGATGCCGCAGGCCTTGCCAGACTGAACGGCCTGCACTTTGCCGTCCGTGCTGACCGGGAGGGCAGCCTGCTGGTGGATTTCCACACAGCCAACCGGGAAGAGGATCGGAAAAAAGGCAAGGCTCCCTATGTGACCTACCGCCATTACCTGCAGGATGCGGTCTTTCTGGTGGGGCTGGAAAGCGAGGACACCGCCCTGTTACAGGAACTGGAAACGGCCCTGAAACATCCGGTCTACCCGCTGTATCTGGGGCGGCGATCCTGCCCGCCCACCCTTCCGCTCTGCCTTGGTATCCGGGCCGGGAAACTGCTGGATACCCTGCGGGCAGAACCGCTGCTAGTGAAACAGAGGAATGGGGCCCCCTTGCGCATCGTGGCAGACGCGGACCCGGCGGATGCTGCTGCCGTGCCCCGGCGTGATCTGGCGGTGTCGTTCAGCCCCATCCACCGGCAGTACGGCTTCCGCCCAGTGCGGGAGTGGAACACAAACCCGCCGGAAATGCCCGGCGCGACCGAACATGACGCAATGGCAGAATTGAGGTGAGAAATCATGTATCTATCCCGCGCAGAACTTGACCCGACCCGCCGTGAGACCATGGTGGCGCTGATCTCGCCCCAGAAATTCCATGGTGCGGTGGAAAACGCTTTTCCCGGTGCGCGCCGCCGCAGGCTGTGGCGGCTGGATCAGCTGGGAGAAAAACTGTACCTGCTCCTGCTCAGTGAGGAACGGCCGGACCTGACCGCCCTGTGTGCGCAGTTCGGCACCGGTGCGCCCCCGGAGACCCGGCCCTATGACCCGCTGCTGGAACGGGTGACAGCGGGCAGCTGCTGGCAGTTCCGCCTGACTGCCAACCCCACCCGCAGCAAAAAAGACTCTGCCGACCATACGGCCCGGGGAACCCTGAAACCCTGCTATCTCGAGGTGGAGCAGGAGGAGTGGCTGTGGGCGCAGGCCGCAAAGCACGGCTTTGCCGTCTCGGAGGGGTCCTTCGCAGTGACCCGGAAGCAGACCTATCACTTCAAGAAAAACGGCACCCGGCCCGTCACCCTGCTGGCTGTGACCTACGAGGGCATTCTGCAGGTGACGGACCCGGAGGCCTTCAAGGCCCTGCTGTGCGAGGGCGTTGGCCGGGGCAAGGCCTATGGCCTTGGCCTGATGACCATCATCCACAGGGGAGGAGACCATGGCTGAGATGCCGGGCATTGCGCGGCCCGAACGGCAGGCGCTGCCGCAGCTCCGGGACCGGATGACCTTTCTGTATCTGGAACACTGCACCCTTGGCCGGGACAATGGAGCCATTACCGTAACGGATGAAAAGGGAATCGTTCAGGTTCCGGCAGCGGGCATCTCTGTCCTGCTGCTGGGGCCCGGCACCCGTGTGACCCACCGTGCCATGGAGCTGATGGGGGATACCGGTGTGGCAGCGGTCTGGGTGGGGGAACATGGCGTGCGGTTCTACGCCCATGGCCGTGCCCTGAGTGAGCACTCCCGCCTGCTGGAACGGCAGGCTGAGCGCTTTTCCAACCAGCGGGAGCATCTGGAAGTGGTGCGCAAAATGTACCAGCTCCGTTTCCCGGATGAGGATGTTTCCCGCCTGACCACCCAGCAGCTCCGGGGCCGGGAGGGCAGCCGGGTGCGCACGGCATACCGCAAGGCCGCAAAGGCCACCGGTGTCAAATGGAATGGCCGGGTGTATGACCCCAATGATTTTTCTGCAGGAGACCTCGTCAATCAGGCACTTTCGGTGGGCACGGCCTGCCTGTATGGCCTGGCCTTTGCGGTCATCACTGCGCTGGGCTGCGCGCCGGGACTGGGATTTGTCCACGTCAAGCACGAGGGCTCTTTTGTGTACGATATCGCCGACCTGTACAAAGCCGAGGTGGTCATCCCGCTGGCCTTCGAGGTGGCGGCGCAGGCTCCGCAGGATCTGCCCTCCGTTATGCGCCGCCGTGTGCGGGATGCCATGGTGGAACATCATATTCTGGAGCGGATGGTGCACAATGTCCGCTGGCTGCTCCTGAACGAAGAGGAGCAGGCGGCGGAACCGGAAGCGGTCTATCTCTGGGACAGCAAGATCGGCACCGTTGCCAACGGCGTAAACTACTTCGATGCGGAAGAAGGTGAGGAGCCATCGTTGTCCTGACTATGACAAACTGTCCGCCCAGCCTGCGGGGTGACCTGTCCAAGTGGCTGTGCGAGATCAACACCGGCGTGTATGTGGGCAATGTGAGCAGCCGTGTGCGGGATGCCATCTGGGATCGCGTCTGCGAAAACCTGAAAAATGGGCAGGCAACGCTGGTGTTCAACACCAACAATGAACAGCGGATGGATTTCCGCACCCACAACACCAGCTGGGAGGCCGTTGATTTCGAGGGCATCAAGCTGATGCGCCGCCCGCTGCCCCGGACGCAGGCCCCGGCGGCTGATCTCAAACCGGGATTCAGCAACGCGGCCAAACGCCAGATGGCTCAAAAGATGGCCAGGAAGAAAGCCGCCGCCCCTGCCAAGGAAGAAAGCTACACCGTGATCGACCTTGAAACCACCGGTCTGAACGCCGCCTCAGATGCCATTGTGGAATACGGCGCTCTCCGTGTGCGGGATGGTCAGCCTGCCGAAGAATTTTCGGCCCTTGTCCGGGGCACAGAACCTCTGCCGGATGTGGTGGCAAAGCTCACCGGCATCACGCCGGAGGAGCGGAGCGGCGGTATGGAGCCGCGGGCCGCGCTGGAGGCGTTTCTCGCATTCGTGGGCAAAGATACGCTGGTGGGCTATCACCTGAAATTTGACCTTGATTTCTTGCGTGCGGCCTGCATTCGGAATGACAGACCCCTGCTTACCAACCGCAGCATCGATGTTTTGCCCCTTGCCCGCCGTAAGGTGTCGGGGGTGATGAACTATAAGCTGCTCACGCTGGCCCGGCATTTTGAGGTTGCCCAGCAGGAGACCCATCGCGCCCTGCCCGACTGCCGCCTGATCCAGCAGGTCTATGCAAAACTGAATGAAACGGGATCGGCCCACTGATAAAAATGCCGCTTCTATGGGATCTTTTTAGTCTTTTCCCCGCCAACGCGGGGGTGATCCCTATAACGCCGTACCGACGCTTAGCCAAGAGTGCTTTTCCCCGCCAACGCGGGGGTGATCCCCATATCGAAAACAACGCCGCAATGCAATACAACTTTTCCCCGCCAACGCGGGGGTGATCCTCAAAACTGGCATATCCCGCAGAAAAAACAATCCTTTTCCCCGCCAACGCGGGGGTGATCCCTGACCGGGGGTCTCCATGCGGCGAATGGTCGGCTTTTCCCCGCCAACGCGGGGGTGATCCCTGGATGGCAGCCCGAAGTTTGAGCTGGACAAGCTTTTCCCCGCCAACGCGGGGGTGATCCCCCCGGCTGCGATCTTGCGGACAAAGGCTTCCGCTTTTCCCCGCCAACGCGGGGGTGATCCTAGGGGTGCGAACCAACCTAATACCAACTACCACTTTTCCCCGCCAACGCGGGGGTGATCCTGGGAATTTCAAACAGCAAGCCGGGACGGCTGGCTTTTCCCCGCCAACGCGGGGGTGATCCTTGAAGCGCTGGAAGGAAACCGCAACGCCTACCCTTTTCCCCGCCAACGCGGGGGTGATCCCCGCAGCAGCCGTGGGCCGGACACCGGCCCGCACTTTTCCCCGCCAACGCGGGGGTGATCCCAGACGGAACCTGAACAACAATATCAATTTCGTCTTTTCCCCGCCAACGCGGGGGTGATCCCATGGTTTTGCGCATACCCAGACCAGCGCAGACCTTTTCCCCGCCCACGCGGGGGTGATCCCCCTTTTGGGCGCGCGGTGCTGCCCGCCCGCAGGCTTTTCCCCGCCCACGCGGGGGTGATCCCTTGG
>ERZ791908.323-NODE-323-length-57946-cov-23.174431_pt1 | contig 57946 bp, 50 predicted proteins | sample MGYA00510144_ERZ791908 | MGnify/ENA primary metagenome ERZ791908 (study PRJEB30046, sample SAMN00792105) | human gut metagenome | study: EMG produced TPA metagenomics assembly of the A metagenome-wide association study of gut microbiota in type 2...
ACTTCTGTCCTTAGAAATAGTTAAAGAAACAACTGCGCAAATGTAGAAACAATTCTGTATCATTGTTACTCCTTTTTTATAATTTGTCGTTCGATAACACTTATTAGACCTGTAAAGACTACAAATTGACCAATTCGGACAAATTTCTATTACAAATCAACAGCAAAATTAGTTTTAGGATAATAATCTATCAATAAACCGGATTTCCGCGTCCAGTTTCCTTTCTCTTTGTTTTAAATCAAGGATTTAGCCGTAATACAAAATAGTAGCACAGACAACTAGTTTTGTGTTCGAACACAGCGAACGCTGTTTTTTCATGTTTTCCTTAAGAAAGTTTAAAGCCGTATTTTCTATTTTTCTACGATCCATTTCTCTATATTTCGCGTCTCCGCACTAAAATTCACACCAATTTTCAGGAGGTTCCGGTTGTCTTTTTCAAAGATACGCTTTTCAACAAAGAAAACACCAAATCCTGCACGAAAGTTTTTCATGCAGGATTTACATTGCACCTTATATTATATAGAAGACTATTCCTTATTTATATAAAAGAGAAATATAATCAACGCCTATACAATTATTATCTCATTTTTTTGCTGTAATTTTGCACCACTAATATAAAACACTCAAAATGATGAAGAAAATACTGTTACTCGGTTCTGGCGAACTAGGAAAAGAATTTGTAATTTCAGCTCAACGTAAAGGCCAGCACATCATTGCTTGCGACTCCTATGCAGGAGCACCGGCTATGCAAGTGGCCGATGAATTTGAAGTATTCGACATGCTGAACGGTGAAGAGCTGGAACGCGTGGTGAAGAAACACCGCCCGGACATCATCGTTCCGGAGATTGAAGCCATCCGTACAGAACGTTTATACGACTTCGAAAAAGAAGGCATTCAGGTAGTTCCCAGCGCTCGTGCTGTGAACTTCACCATGAACCGTAAAGCCATTCGCGACCTTGCCGCCCAAGAACTCGGACTGAAAACAGCCAAATACTTCTATGCCAAAACTCTGGAAGAACTGAAAGAAGCTGCCGATAAAATCGGTTTCCCTTGTGTCGTTAAACCATTGATGTCTTCTTCCGGCAAAGGACAATCGCTCGTGAAGAGTGCCGACGAACTCGAACATGCCTGGGAATACGGATGCAGCGGCAGTCGTGGCGATATTCGCGAACTTATCATTGAAGAATTTATCAAGTTCGACAGCGAAATCACCCTGCTCACCGTTACCCAAAAGAACGGCCCTACCCTCTTCTGCCCTCCTATCGGACACGTGCAGAAAGGTGGCGACTACCGCGAAAGTTTCCAGCCTGCACACATTGATCCCGCCCATTTGAAAGAAGCGGAAGAGATGGCGGAGAAAGTAACCCGTGCCCTCACAGGTGCAGGACTTTGGGGAGTTGAGTTCTTCCTAAGCCATGATAATGGAGTCTATTTCTCCGAACTCTCTCCTCGTCCGCATGACACAGGTATGGTGACACTGGCGGGCACACAAAACCTGAATGAATTTGAATTGCATCTGCGTGCCGTACTCGGCCTGCCCATTCCCGGCATCAAACAAGAACGGATAGGCGCAAGCGCTGTGATCCTTTCCCCGATTGCCAGCCAGGAACGTCCTCAATATCGCGGACTAGAAGAAGTGACCAAAGAAGAAGATACTTATCTCCGCATTTTCGGCAAACCGTTTACACGTGTCAACCGCCGTATGGGTGTGGTACTTTGTTATGCTCCGCTTGATTCTGATTTGGATGCGTTGCGCGACAAGGCTAAGAGAATTGCAGAGAAAGTAGAAGTTTACTAAAAAAGAAATCACCCCTATCAGAACAAATTCTGACAGGGGTGATTTCTTTTTTCCGAACCTGTTAAGACAGCCTCTTTTCCTTTCAGACTTGGTTCCATCCGGTTTCAGCATCGAAGCAAGGACAAGCCTTGATCCATTCCTCCGGCTCTATCTCACCGTTCCCGTTCAGGTCAGGACTTAAATCCCGATGCCCGCATACCCGGCAACCCGGATAATCACGCAGCAACGTAAGAATCAGTACGCGCAGAGAGTGTTTCTGCCACTCTGTACGGGTATCTTTGGGCTGCCCTTCACAATCGAGTCCACCTTCATAACAGATACCTATACTTTCACTATTGAAGCCACGGACGTGCGCACCGATCTTCTCTATCGGCCGGGTAGATTTTATATCACCGTTCTTACGGATATAAAAATGATACCCCGTTCCATTAAATCCCCGCCTGCGATGGCAGATGTCCAAATCATACTCCGTAAAACTCTTGTCCTCGCGTGTGGCGGAACAATGGATCACTATCAGGTTTATAGATCGCATCATACTATATGACATCTACCCCCCTTCAGGCTTCCAGCGCATTACGCTGTACACATTCCTTCTTGACGCACTGCAAAGCAGAAGCCTGCGCAAGTTGACCTCTCAACGAGAAAATCTCCGTATGCATCTCTTTCACTCTCGAACTAAGGTCGAAATAATCCTTCAACACCTTTTCCAATTGTTCCATTAGAAAAGAATATTGATCTTTCACCAGTTCGCTGAACTCTTTGACTTCCTGCGCCATTTCTTTGCGCTTCTTACGATTACCACCCAAGAAAGGCAAAATCGTCATTATAATATCGAGAATTTTATCTAACATGATTTTTTCTATTAAATGAAGAATGAAACATAAAAACGAATGAAACGAACGAAAAAGAGAATTGAAAAAGAAGAAATCCCAATGAGGACAATAAAGTCTATGAAATCAATTAAGCCCATCAAGATAACAAAAAAACAATAAAGACAACAAAGCCTACAAAACCCAAGAATCAAACCCATAAAGAAAGAGAACCGGGAACCATCCCCAAGCCTTTCATCCCTGGTTCCCAGTTCCCGATTCTCAATTCTTCATCCAGCCTTATGCCGCCGGGTCCGGGGCCTCTCCGCTTCCGCCGCCACCGGGATTTCCACTGCCGCCGGGATTTCCGCCCCCGTTCTCATCATCGGAGCCGTCCACCCCTTTTCCTGCAAGAACGAAATCCACATTATTCTCCCCCCGGGTCGTGGTATGACTGGTATTCACCAGACGAAGCGCCTTATCAGCGACGAAACGCACATTCACCCGGCGAATACTGCGCACCGTGCAATCCTTCTCCTTTTCCGTCCCCTCGCTGCTCAACGTGATATGAAAGGTTCCCAACCCATCAATCTTCACCTTATCGCCTTGTGTGAGCGACAAACGCAACTGCTCCACAAAAGCCTCGATGGAATGTTTCACATCTCCTGCCGTCAGCGAAGAATTCGCCTCGATGGCATCCGCCAGCTTATTGACATCCATCACTCTCACTGTACCCGATTTCTGGCGTACATAATACAACATCTGCGAATCTTCCTGACTCACATACTTTCTGCGCTGATAGCGCTCCACCAATACATTCATAATTTAAAAAAGTTAAGGTTTAAGTAATAATATTTTCTCTTCTTTCAACATCACAAAGATACAAAATCAAACATCAAAAGTCAAGTTTTTACCCGTTTATTTTCTTCCTGATCACAACTAAAAATAGAAAGATAATTCTAAAATAATAGCGTATAAATATGCATCCTATTAGTCAAACAAAAGCACCAATCACTTGGCATGTTTCAGCAAATATTCCAAAGGCGGCACATAATCACCGATTTTCGTCATTTCCGGATTATGGTGAAAGTAGGCATTTCCTGTCTCCCCGTTGCGCTGCTTGGCCACAATTACCACGCCCAGTCCCTCCGTCGGGTAACCGCTATCCTTGTCCGTCGTGATACGAGCCTGTGCAGGACGATAGAGCAACATCACCACGTCCGCATCCTGCTCGATGGCGCCACTCTCGCGCAACTGGCTCAACTCCGGCCGCCGGTCGATATGCCCCTCTGCCAAACGATTCAACTGGCTCAACAGCACCACCGGCACATTCAACTCCTTAGCCAGCATCTTCGCTTTCCGAGTGGCTTGTGCCACCTTCTGCTCACGGTTACGGTTACTTTGCCCCGTCGTCATATCGCAAAGCTGCAAATAATCAACAAAAATCACGTCACACTCCCCCCCGGCTTTTCAGCAACCGCGCGCTTGAGCGCACATGATCCATACTCACCACCGTACTGTCATCCACGTGTATCCGCAAGCGCGAAAGTTCTGCAGCCGCCGCACGTGCCTCCGACATCTCCTGCTCGCTGGGTACTCCTGTCCGCCAATGTCGCTGGTTGACTTCGCTCGCCGCCATCAACCACCGGTCTGCCAACCTCTCCCCCTGCATTTCCAAACTGTACACTACCACGGCACGCCCCGCCATCGCCGCGCTACGTGCCAAATGCAACGCTAAAGCCGTTTTCCCCACCGAGGGACGGGCGGCGAGAACCACCAGATCACCGTCCTGCCATCCGGAGGTCATACGATCCAAATCCGTCAGCCCCGTCGGAACACCTGTCACGCCGTTCACACTCCTGATGATACGCCGCTCGGCATCCTTCATCGTGTCCGCCATCAGCGTATCCATATCGCGCATACAGTCGTTATGCCCGAACTCACCCTCCAGACGGTCGAGCAAATTGTGAGCGTCTACCAGCGTATCGGCAATATCCAGCGTATCGTCCAGCGAACAGGCAAGCAACTTATTCAACCCCACAATCATCTCACGACGCAAATATTTCTCGTGCACGATCTGCGCATGATACTCGATATGCGCGGAGCTTGCCACCCTGCTGCTAAGCAAAGTGACCTGATACGCCCCGCCCGCTTCTTCGAGCGTCCCCCTGCGGAGAAGCTCTTCTTTTACAGTCAGAATATCCACCTTCGTACCCGCCTGGTACATTGCCAGCAAAGCCGAGAAAATCAGTCGATGGCGCTCCACGTAGAACATTTCCGGACGGAGCTTGTCCGCTACCAGCGGCAGAGCCTCCTGCTCTATCATGCAAGCTCCTATGATGGCTTCCTCTATTTCGGGAGCCTGTGGCGAAACTCTATTTTCCGTATCCATCTTCCACCTCAATATTCGTTCAAGAATGCCTTGTTTGCCAAGTAAGAAGAGGCGTGCAAGAGAAAGTTGGCGTTCGTCTGATGGAAGTAATATTCCTCGATGTGCCCGACGGCCAGTTCCCGTTCCTTGTCGCTCAACTTCTTCCATTCGCGCTGCGCCTTGGCAATGTTCTCTTTGGGAAGCTGGGTGACGTTGTGATACTCGTTCCAAAAGAGGAGAAACTTCTCTTTAGCTTCCTTCTTCTGCCGCTTCACACTGTCGGGTTCGGCCTTAGGCACGCTCACCCAGCTCTCATAATCCACCACCCGGATATGCAGGGCGGAAGTGTCGTCGTGCGAAATAATTTCAATCACTCCTTTCGACTTCAAACCCTGCATGAAACGGTACGTCCTGCTGACAGACCAATGAAAAACATCGCTCCAACTCCGGTAGCTGCGCAGGCTTTCGCCTCTTTTACACACACTCTTCTTGCACCAGTAATCGGTATATTCCGTTTCGGAATAGTTCACTTTCATAAGCAATTTCAAGAAAGCCTCTATGTCGCCTTCATGGTTGTCGCAATTCTTCATATACTCTGCGAACATCAGTTTGGGAATAATAATATAACCGTTTCCGGACATTTGTTGAAGATTGAAATTCTGCATATCTAATGTTTTAAAATTTTCGGCAAAGGTATTCCATCCGGCATCAATCCCCTAATCGGATAGACGGTATCAGAGGTATTTGAATGTAAATCGTATGTTCGGAACTGTAAATATCTTCTTTACCGGATTTATACAAGCTCCCGGGAAGCGAAGGAAAAAACAGAGACTCCGTTTCAGGCAAACGGAGTCTCTGTTAGTATCAAACGAAAGCTCTATCCGACAGATTCGGAGCCTCTGTCCGAAGGCCGAAAAACGACTTTTTAACGGAACGCATAGCGGAACACTTTCAAACAGCAGATAACTCACTATATCACAACCCGTTACCTACCATTTCCAAAAGACGTCCCGAACGCTATGCGGAACTATTATAAATATATAAATAATAAACTATATATTTAAAAATATATAGTTCGATTTTCCATTTTTGAAGATTAAAGTTTCTTTTCGTCAAACAGGGTCAGATAAATATGGGGCACTACAATATAGGGAGGTCCCAGGTACAGGACAATGATCTCCTGCATCTTCGGACTTAAATATGTGGTATGAGAAGTATAACCCAAAGCACTCAGTTTTGCGGCGAGAGCTAAATCTTCATCAATTCTTTCACGCATTCTTTTTCTGGACAAATCAATTCCCGGATTGCCGGGAAAGTATTCCATTGCCAACTGGGAAAATGGTTTGAAACCATTAATAACGTAGCCCTCCTGGGCTATCTTTCTTTCATTCATTGTGTAAATGTTTAATTAATATATGACTCCTATTCATCAGGTTCATATTTTTCGCAAAAATATAAAATTATTCCCATTAATTATAGATAAAATATTTTTATTTTTATACTTTAAATTGCAGATGTCCGATTATATTTACATTTTTGTTTTACTAATTTAAACAAATATGATAATTCGTAAATAATAATTATTAAAAAAAACTGAATGAAGAAAGAAAATCTATTCTCGTTTATGAGGCAAGTGACTGCCGAATTGCAAGGAAGGGGAAATTTGGGGACTGCTCATGTATATAAAAGCACCTTGAATGCGATTCTCACTTTTCAGGGGTCCGAGAAGTTAATGTTCCGTCAGCTGACGTCCGAATGGGTGAAACGTTTTGAAATCAGTCTGCGCGAACGCGGATGCAGTTGGAACACGGTGTCTACGTATCTCCGAACGCTGCGGGCAGTTTACAACCGTGCCGTAGACCGGCGGAAAGCTGTGTATGTACCTCATTTGTTCCGATCGGTCTATACGGGTACACGTGCCGACCGCCAACGTGCGTTGGATGGTGAAGATATGAGAAAAGTATTCACCCGGCTGCCCCAGTCCCGCATCCCTCCTATGGTGGAGAAAGCACGCGATTGGTTTATCCTGATGTTTCTACTTCGCGGATTGCCGTTTGTCGATCTGGCCTATCTCCGCAAGAATGATTTGCAAGGAAATGTGATTACTTACCGCCGCCGCAAAACAGGCCGTTCCTTGTCCGTGACGCTGACACCGGAAGCAATGTCCTTGTTGCAAAAACACATGAACCGCAACTCTGAATCGCCCTATCTCTTTCCCATCCTGCGAAGCAAAGAGGGAACGGAAGAAGCATATCGTGAATATCAGCTGGCATTGCGCAACTTTAACCATCAATTGGCATCATTGGGAAAAATGTTGGGACTTGAAGACAAGTTGAGTTCTTACGCCACCCGCCACACGTGGGCTACCACAGCTTATTACTGCGAAATCCATCCGGGAATCATTTCCGAAGCAATGGGACATTCATCTATCACCGTGACGGAGACATACTTGAAGCCCTTTCATAGTAAAAAAATAGACGAAGCAAACAGACAGATTATAGATTTCGTGAAGCAGTTAACAGGCCACGCAATACACTAAGGAACAGACCGTTACTTTGTAGGTAACGGAAGAAATCGATGCCGCAAAGATGAGCACATTTCTTAAAATATCCAAATTAAATCGAACATTTTTTCTAATAAAACACTCAAAAACGGAATAATACAATCAGAACACGAGACTTCTTTGTATCAAGGCTTCATTAATGTCTGAATTTTAGCAAAAGAATCCCTCTCCTCTGCCGCTTGTCAGAAGCAGGGGTAAGATATTTTATTATCAAAATCGTCTTTCAGCATCGCGGCTACTCCCGAAAGAGCAGACACGAAGACTCTTCCGTTACCTACAAAGTAACGGATGTGGGAAATAGCTATATGTAGGTTGAACTAGAGGTACAATAATCTCAAAATACAATAAGATGCTAATGCGCAAATTTTATCTTTTACTTTTGTTTTTGCCGTTTCTACTGCCTGTCAGTTCTATGGCACAGAATCAGATTCCTGATACCGTTTATGTTTTTCGCTTTGTTTCCCATAAGGATATGTTCTATGTCCCGTGGAAAGATAACGAAACACAGTTGGATCATCTTTTGGCTGTGGTTGAAACCCACAAAGCTACCATTCTTAGTGGTGAAGTCCCTTTATTGATAGACGGCTATTGCGCTTCCGAGCCCACATCTGTCGAAAATCTAAAACTCGCCAGAGTTAGCAGCAACCGTGTGAAATCCGAACTGATCCTCGAAAAAGGCTTGAATGAATCCTGTTTTATCACTCACAACCACACTGCACCTTATGGGGATTTACGACATGTTGTTATCGTTCGTCTGCGTTTTCCTCAAGAAGAAGTGGAAGAAAAACCAATTGTCGGAGAAAAAGAAACGTTCATCATCGCACCGAAAAAACCGAAGCAGGAAACGCCCGCAGATTCAACATCCCCGACGGATACATCTTCGGAAGTGACTGAAACTCCGTTGAAGGCATCCGACTTTCATCATCTCACTCTGCGTGCCAACCTGCTTCATTGGGCTACTCTTACTCCGGATTTAGGATTCGAATGGCGGATGAACCGTCATTTCGGTCTCTTGCTCAACGGTAGTTGGACCACATGGAGCTGGGACCATAAGAACCGTCGCTATGCCCTTTGGAAAGTCTCTCCCGAAGTGCGTTATTACCTGGGCAAACAAGGCAAAGGCTTTTTAGGTGTCATGTATCATACGGGCGAGTTTCATTATAAATTGGGCAAGACCGGCAAGCAAGGCAATTATCAAGGCGGAGGACTGACAGGCGGTTATATCTTCAACCTGAACCGTTCGCTTTCTCTCGACTTCCACGCCGGAGCAGGCTACACTTACGCTGACTATGACGAATACGCACTCATCAATGATGTCCGCGTCCACAAAGGCAGTAAGACAAAAAATTATTGGGGTATTAACCAACTAGGAATCACACTGATATGGAAACTAATAAAATAACCTCCCGCGCAGCCCTTTTTTGCGGGGTCGCCTTGATGCTGACCTCTTGCGTTAAAGACGATATTGATAACACGCCCCATCCTTCACAGGGAGCGATAGTGATTACAACAGATTGGAGCAGCCGTGCAGACCAGGCCGTGCAGCCTGTATCGTATACGCTTCGTGTGTCCGGCCAGTCCGGGCAAAGCGACGAACAGCCCGTGAAGGGAAACACGAATATTTTTCATTCTTTGCTTGCTCCGGCAGCTTACGAATTATTGGTTTATAACACCCCCGAAGCCATAACCGTCACCGGTGATGTTGCCACGATAGCTTCGACAGACGAAAATAACATAGAAGCTCTTCCCGGTTATCTCTTTTCCGCTACGCAGACATTGGACGTAGTAAAAGATGACACCTTATTTGTAACAGTGGGAATGTTGCAACATATTCGTCAGCTGACGTTGGTGCTGAAACTCAAAGAAGGAGATCACGACCGCATCACCAGTTTAAATGCCACATTGAGCGGCATTGCCTCCAGTATAAATCTCGCGACCGGAGCATGGGCTTCCCCGACAGGAGTATCCCTTTCTCCTGTTTTTGAAAAAACAGAAGAAAAGGACGGAACGCCGACACTGACCGCCACGATCCGTTTGTTGGGAATTATCGCGGAAGAAAAACAGGAGCTTAGCATAGCTGTTGCATTAAACAACCAATCGGTGTACACGATAAAGACAGACCTTACCGAAGTATTGCAGAAATGTTTCGACGGTTCGATGACTCCGCTGGTATTGGGGGCCAACTTTGACTTGCCTTCCCAAGGAGATTTTTCCGGTAATATAAATAGTTGGAATTCGGTAGAAGGCGGACATGTGGATATTCATTGATTGCACGTGTTGTAAACAGAACAGAATAATAACAACAAATAGATTGAAAGACAATGGTGAAAAAGAAATTAGTACTTTATGTTGCGTTGGCTGCCTTATGGGGAGCTTGCGGCAATGACAACGAATCTCAACCGACCGCTGCGCCCGACGGACGTACGGCATTGACTGTAAAGGGCGAGATCGGCACAAAAGGGGCTTCCGTAAGCCGTGCCATAGATACGGACTGGGGCAGCAATGATAAAATTGGAATTTTTATGGTGTATTCCGGAAACGGTGTAGGGCTTACGTTGGAGAATATTTGCGACGGAGCAGACAATAAATGTTACATAACCCCCAATGGCAATGGCAAATTTGAACCTTCTGTCACGCCGGAAGAACCGGGAGAAGTGAATACAAATAGAATCTATTTTCCGATTATCGGTACAGTGGATTTTTATGCTTATTATCCATTTGTCACTCCGTTGACGGATTATACTTGTTCTCTGAATATTGCCGACCAAAGTAATCAGGAGGCTATTGATTTCATGTATGCCGACAAAGCGGAAGGGTATACAAAAAATAATCCGGTAGTATCGTTCAATTTTAGCCATCAACTTTCCAAACTGGTGTTGACTATTACACCGGGAGACGGATTGACTGCTGCTGATTTAGAAAACCTTAGTGTCACTGTGGGCGGACAACACACCACAGCCACATTTAATCTTTCCGATGGTACTCTGACGGCGGGTGCGGAAACAACAGACATCACACTACTTACAACAAAGTCCGGTGCTTTGTATGAAGCAATTTTATTACCCGACGCGACTACATCGCGCACGTTGACTTTCGATTTGAACAATGACAATGATCTTCCTTTCACTTGGGAAATGGATAAAGCATTGGCAGCAGGCAGTAAGTATACGTATGACGTGAAGTTGCATCATACAAAAATAGAGATCACAGGAGCTACTATTACCGAATGGACTCCGGTGAACGGCGGCGGAGTAGATGCGCATTAATTAAGTAGATTAATAATAAATATAAACTAAAAAAAATACAGTTATGAGAAAAGTCTATTTTTTTGCAGCTGCCTTGGTTGCAACATTGACAGGATGTGACAATAGTGAAATGAACAATATCACCGATAGCAAACAGGTGGCAGTGGAAGTGACGGCCGGAATTGAAGGAGTAACAACGCGTATGAAAAATACGACATGGCAGTCTGGAGACGAGATCGGCGTTTTTGGAACGAGCGGTAAAATGAGTTATTCGAATTACCGTTATCAGTGGACGAGTGGAAATGCTTTTAAACCATATTCGAATGTTATTTATTATGGTGATGAGGAAGGTCAGTTTACGGCATATTATCCGTATGCTGCTGCCAAGGATATTACAGATAATAAGATTACAAGGAAGCTGCTAGAACAGTATTCTACGTATTTGGACGACCAGATAGATTTCCTGTATGCTGAAGCAACAGGTACAAAAGACGATCCTCAAGTTGATTTTCAATTTAAACATAAAATGAGTAAGGTGGTCTTAAAGTTAGTGCCAGGAAATGGTTATAATTCCGCGAGTGGTTTTGCGTCGTGGTGGAACATCGTTTTTTCGAATTTACATTCTCAAGTTTCATTTAATATTAAGACAGGCGAGGTGGAACCGATTGGAAGTGCAGAAGAATTGAATTTTGCTTATTCTGCTGTTTGGGGATTTAGTGGAAATTATGTTGCGGCAGATAATGCGACTTATTATACTTTTATAGTATGTCCCGGCGAACGTGTTGATGGAGGTATGAAGGTGGATTTAGTGTATAATAACAAGTACGACGGATATACTCTTCATACAACATTATTTACTGGCAGTCAGGTTTTTGAAACCGAAGCCGGAAAGGAATATACGTATACTGTAACCGTAAACAAGACGGATCTAAAAGTGGAAAATGCTATTATTTCTCCTTGGGATCCTGTAACTTTACCTAATGATGGAAAAGTGGATACAACTCTGTAAAAAACATCTCCGGAACAAAAATCCCCTGGTAATATGCTAGTATGCTGAAGATGTAATACAAGTTCCCTAGTCCTCCTATTATATTAAAAGAGAAAGTAGAAAGCTCGGACTTTCCCGGACTTTCTACTTTCTCTTTGTCTTTAAACATCTTAGGACTGTAAATGTGGTATATCAAATTAAGTAAGAGACCATAGGTAGAAGAAAACATTGTTCATAATCGATTGAGTAACAGAAATAATGATTATCTTTGTAGGTACGTTCATTATATAAAATCAAAAGATGGAAACAACTGATCGCTATATCAGATTTGATTGGGCCATAAAACGCCTTTTACGCCAGAAAGCCAACTTCGGGGTGCTCGAAGGGCTTCTCACTGTACTCCTGAACGAGAAAGTAGAAATCATCGAACTACTGGAAAGCGAAAGCAACCAGCAGACTATTGACGATAAATTCAACCGGGTAGATATTAAAGCAAAAAATAGTAAAGGGGAAATCATTATTGTAGAAATTCAAAATACCCGTGAGCTGTATTATCTGGAACGCATCCTGTATGGAGTTGCCAAAGCAATCACCGAGCATATTTCGCTAGGCGAACGATACTATGAGGTGAAGAAAATCTACTCCGTGAGTATTCTTTATTTCGACATCGGTATAGGTGATGATTATCTGTACCACGGACAGAATACGTTTTTAGGCGTACATACGGGAGATCAATTATTGGTCAGCACCAAAGAAAAGAATGCGATAGTGAGCAAGCTCCCCAGCGAAATCTTTCCCGAATATTTCCTTATTCGGGTGAACGAATTCGACAAGGTAGCTGTCACTCCCCTTGAAGAGTGGATAGAATACCTGAAAACAGGCCGCATCCGACCCGATACGCAAGCCCCCGGTCTTGCAGAAGCTCGCCGGAAACTCGTTTATTATAATATGAATCCCAAAGAACGTCATGCTTACGACGAACATCTGAATGCTATCATGATTCAAAATGATGTACTGGATGGAGCCAAACTGGAAGGACGAATGGAAGGATTGGCAGAAGGACTTGCAGAAGGTAAAGCAGAAGGTAAAGCAGAAGGACTTGCGGAAGGACTTGCAGAAGGTAAAGCGGAAGGACTAGCAGAAGGCGAAAAGAATAAGCAAATCGAGATAGCCCGTAAGTTCAAAGAAATAGGACTTAGCACTGAAATGATTATTCAAGGTACCGGATTATCTGCAGAAGAAATTAACGCCTTATAATACATTCATAAAATAAAGCCCTACCAAGAAACGGTAGCGGATTATAAATTTAAAAGCCCCGTTTTGTCTTTTGATAAAACGGGGCTTTAAGATATAATAGATCAATGAAAACTATCGTTTCTTACCCAAGAAACGTTTTGCCAAATATTTACGTATCGGTTCGTCATACAGTTTCAGACACAGATAAGCAAGCACGATACTCAAGACAAAGACGCACACGGCTACGTGCCAAGTCTCGCCCAACGTATAGAGCTTATTCTCAATCAGCCATGCATAGAACAGGTACATCAACGGATAATGGATCACATAAACCGGATAGGATATATCCCCCAGAAATTTGCATACTTTTGTCGATTGCACGTCCGTAGTGGTGCCCGACGCTCCTATCCAAAGAATGATAGGGAAAGCCACAATCACACAAAACGCTTCATAAATACCATTCATGCAAAGCGGCTCCATTCCTTCGAGATAAGGAACAGAGAACAGGGCAATCAGCGCAATGGTACAGATCCAAAACGCACCCTTCACCTTCATAGGCTTGAAGTTGCGCGACATCAGCATACCCAGTGAGAAAGGGAAAAGCATACGCAACGAGCCGCCCAGGAAATTAACCCCGTCCAGCGTCCAGCCCACTCCTATGTTTCCATAAGTGGAGACATTGAAAACGGCAAACGCTGCCAATGCTGCACCCAGCAACACCACAAATACCGTCAGCGCCTTGTTGGACAAGCGGCGGATGAACAACGCATACAGGATATTACCGATATACTCGAAAAATAACGACCAGCAAGGGCCGTTCAACGGAAACATCTCACCATTGCCACGAACTTCATATCCCACACCCGGCATGGCAGGAATGAAGAATATCGTGCAAAGAAGAGACAACATAATCATGGAGATGGCTACATGCGTTCCATCCCATTGCACACAACCCTGAATACAGAATGTGATAGCACCCAATACGGCACCCATAACGACCATCGGATGAAGACGTATCAAACGACGTTTAAAGAAATCTTTCATGGTGAGACTCTTGCCCCAACGGTCGTCATAAGCGTAACCGATCACGAAACCCGAAAGGATAAAGAAGAAATCCACGGCAAGATAACCGTGGTTGAGAGTCTCGATATTGCCACCACCGGCAAAAGCATATCCCTCGAATACATGATACCATATCACCATAAGAGCCGCTACACCGCGAAGTCCGTCAAGAAGATCATAATGTGCTTTGGTATCTGCAAAGGCTGAAGAAGAAATGTTCGACATCTGTTTTTCTATTAGTTAGTTAGTATTTTCAGATGGCAAAGATACGGTTTGCGAAACGAAGTTCTTTTGCTTAAAAGCAAAAAAGCCCTACCGAAAACTATTTTTTAGCACGTACCCGACTAAGCGTGTAGATGGAAATGCCCAAAAAGGCAGCCACATACTTCAGCTTCACCCGGTTTATCAGTCCGGGATAGCGACGGTTGAACTGCTCATACCGTTCTTTAGGCGAAAGCTGGAGCCGTTCCACAAACATGTGGCTAAGCTCTTTGTTGACATTCTGATGCAGGATGCGCCCCCAGTTGGCTATGTCGATATAGGTTTCGTAGAGCATATTCAGCTTGTCGATATGGATGACGTAGATTTTGCAATCGGAAAGCGTTTCAATGCTCTCCACCGACGGTTGCTGATAGTAGAGCGAATCCATGCCGAACGTAATGTCGCCTTCCAGCGTGAACCACGTAGTAGTGTCCTGTCCGTTGTGATGGAATACGGAACGGGCAATGCCCTCTTCAATGAAATAAACCAGGCGGTCTGTTACCCCCGACTGGACGATATAGGTATCTTTAGGATAATATCGCAGTTCCATATTCGCCTGAAGCGCCTGAAGCGCTTCATCGGATACCGGATAGATTTCTCTGATTTTTTGAATAATGTTTTCCATTTTGAGATTCCTTACTTGATATTCGACAGGCCACCGGACGGACATTTCTAATGACGCACCTTAGGATACTTATTATTGAAACGGAATCCCAAGCCGAGCATCAGATAATTAGGTGTCTGAAAGTTTTGGAGATTGTAACCGATGTGAAGGAAAGAGCTACGTGTCACGTCTATCTTCAACGCAAAGACCTGATACAGCCCCCGCAAATCGCCACACCCCAGCACATTCGTTCCCAAACCGACATTGATGGTGAAAAACGGCATTACATACTCCGCCCGTCCCGAAAGTCCGAGAGCAAGCTGATGCTGAATGCCCGGCACAAGAAACCTGCGTCCGGAAGTGCCGCTGCCTCCATCGTAATCGTACTCCACAATCCGGTCTTCGGTGTACACATTGGCACTACCGTCATAAACACCGTCCAGCGAGACGCCGAATCGCAGCTTATAGTTGAGGTTGTACATCGGGGCAAAGTTGAATCCCGCCACGGGGTAACTGCCCGGCGAAGCTATCTGCTTCCCGCTTTCTACATACACGCCTTTCCGTCTCCACGAGCCGAACAACACAAGATCGTAACTGATATGACGGGGAAAACGGGGAATATACGGCTTGACCAAAGACTTGGTCAGGTCGGATTCTTCACGGTTGAAGTTGTACACCAGACCGATTTTCGCTCCGGTGGTGTTCACTCCTGCGTTGGGGAATTTGGTGTTGCCGTTGGAGAAATGCGTAAAATCTCCGCCGATGATAAAATCGAAATAACGGGAAAGCGACCAATTGAGGTAGATACCTGCATTGAGATACGCATTCACCCGTGAACCTACCGCTCCGTTGTAGGAGTTGTAATCGTTATCGTATGGTTTCCATCCGGCAGAAAGGCCGAAATTCCACTCGTAATTGAGCGAAAGACGGGGATTGAAACGGGCGATACGTGCGCCCTGAAAGACATAGAACGTCACCGGATCACCGAGTTGCTTACGGTCGCCAAAGGTGGTGACGGCCAAGCCGAAGCCTTGGTAGGCTCCGCCGTAGATACGGTCGGCACAGGTATTGGGACGAAACTTGAAGGAATATTTCAAATGAGCGGCAAAGGAACTTTGGATGGGCTTCCACCGTTCGTTCTCTCCTTGCAGGAAAGGATTGGTGGGGAACACGTATTGCGGCCGAGCTTCTATCCCCAACCGGTGAATGAACCGATGGGGAACGTAAGGAGCTACCGTGTCCATGCCACATTGCGGGAAACTGTTGCGCCGGAATCCATGAAGTTCTTCCTGCAATCGACGCACTTCTTCACGAAGTTCGCGGACGTCCTGCTGGAGTTGCTCCACGTCTTGCCTGACCTCTTTCACCTCCTGCCCCACTTCTTGCGCGCACAGCGAAGCAACGGGGAAAAGCAAGGCGGAACAGAATAGGATGATTTCCCGTCTGGGTATCTTTACTCTCATATCATAGTCTGGTTAGTCTTTTTCAGAACGAAGTTTATAAATGGAGCTTCTCGATAAACTGCGCTACATGATAGCCATCCATCAATCCATGATGGCAAGTGACGGAAACGGGCATCATCAGCCTTTCTCCTTCGCGGAAGTATTTACCGGTGGAGATTTTGGGAACGCTGTCGCCCGAACGCATATTGGTGGGATGCTTCATATCGGTGAAAGAGAGCCACGGCACGGCCGAATAATGAATGGCGTTGGGATGAAACGTACCTCCTTTGTTGAGTCCCGTAGTGGCTTGCAGGCGTTCCATCTCGGCTTTTGCCCGACGGATAAAGACGAGTTCGTCCGGATCGTATTCAAAAGCGGCAAAAGAAAAGGTGTGGTCGGCACGCCCCACAGTGGCTTCGGGCAGAAGACTGTCATAACACACCACTCGATCGCCTTCGATGCGGTAGCGGAACTCTTCCACGGCAGCCGCAGCAGTCACGATGCGGTGAAGGACGAGCAGGGAAAAGGAAACGCCTTTGTCTTTGGCTTCCTGATACGCGCGCGTACAATCTACATTGACCGTCACTCCAAAAAAAGGATCGTCAAAAGCACTGAAATGTTCGTAATGTTCTCTTCTGTTCCAAGTAGCAATATCGATGATCTTCTCTATCTGATTCATTCTAAACACTCTTTTTTATTTGAGAAACGCAGATTAACGCAAATTATCGCAGATTTAGCCTATTTCCTTTGCGGTAATCTGCGTTTCTAAATTCAGACTCTTTACTGATGTTGCTCACGCAACAAGTCGTTCACTGTTTTTACCGGGTTGAAAGTGGAAAGTGGCACTTCTACAAAGACGGTATTCCAGTCGCTCATCGCTCCGTTCCACAAGCCGGGAAGTTCGAGAGCTTTCAGGTCTTTGCCGTTCTTCGATTTGTAGGAGATGAAGCCTGTTGCTTTATCTACATACTTCACCAGGTCGAACTTATGTCCTTTATAATCGCGCACGGCGCATACGAGGTCTACCGGATTGAAGTGTGTGCCTTTCTCGAACATTTCTTTCTTTTCCGGATCGTCCATGTCGATCTGTGAGCTTTCGAGGATTTGCAGGGAGATGGTTCCGTCGCTGTTGTAAGCAAGGAACGGGCCGCCACCGGGTTCGCCTACGTTCTTCACCATTCCGCAGACGCGCATCGGGCGGTTGAACTTGTTTTTCAGGTAGATGGCGAGTACGGAATCTTCGAGGTCTTTCGTCTCCGGATTCTTGCAGAAGAGTTTCTTTTGCAGGAATTGAAGCATTTCCATCATCTGGTCGTGGGTGTATTTACCGCTGTCGAGCAGGGTAAGGTATTCGAATACTTGTTCTTGCAAAGTCACGAGCACTCCGGCAATCAGTTTCTTATAAGTAACGGTGTCGGCTTTCAGTCTGTCGGGCACTACGTTGTCGATGTTCTTGATGAAGATAATGTCTGCATCGAGGTCGTTCAGGTTCTCGATCAGTGCGCCGTGGCCACCGGGACGGAACAGCAGTTTGCCGTTGTCACGGAAAGGTTGGTTGTCCATGTCGGCGGCAATCGTGTCGGTACTCGGCTTTTGTTCGGAGAAGGTGATGTAATAGTCTACTCCATAGCGTTTGGAAAATTCGTCTACCTTTTCGGCTACCAGCTTCTTGAAGAGTTCACGGTGTTCGGTAGATACCGTGAAGTGCACGTTTACTTTACCGCTCTTTCCGGCAGCATACAAGGCTCCTTCGGCGAGATGTTCTTCCATCGGCGTGCGTGAACCTTCGGGATACTTATGGAATTTGAGCAGACCTTTCGGTAGTGCGCCGTAATTCAGTCCGGCTGTTTCGAGCAGGGCGGATACCACTGCTTTATAGTTGCCGTCTTCGATCAGTCCGGGAATATCTTTTCCGTCGATACGCTGGCAGGCTACATTCAGGTCATCATAGAAAGCAAAATTCTTGATTCCGTCGAAGAATGTCTGTTCGAACTTGGTAGTCGGCCGGTCATAGTCGGCAGACAGGAACTCGAACAGGTTCTTGAACATACGACTCGCTGCACCGGAGGCGGGCACGAACTTCACAACAGTCTTATCTGTGTTGGTATATGCATCCCAGGCGGCCAAATAAGCCTTCTGTTCTTCTGCATCGGGAGCTAATATTCCCTTTTCGATGGAGGCTGCCGCATCCAGCTTCAAAAAGGGGAAACCCGTCTGGAAGCATGCTAATTGTTCTACAATTTGCTCTTCCGTGATGCCTTTCTTGGCAAGCAACTCTTTGTCCTGTGTCGTTATCATAATATCTAATTTTATTAATTGATGCCCAAAAATACAAAATGTTATTTACTTCTTGCCGAATAACCGGGAAAAAAACTAATTTTACATCGAATTAACAAGATTGAATATGGACGACTTTTTTACATCAGAGGAAAAAAAGGAGCTTTTTTCACTCTACCGGCATTTGTTGCAATCTGCAGGAGATAGCATTTCCTGGAAGGATTGCCTAAAGTTAAAGAGACATCTTATCAAAGCGGCCCAGTGTAACGGTCTGCAACGCAATAACTTCGGGATGAATCCCGTCATCAGAGATTTACAAACGGCAGTGATCGTTGCCGAGGAAATCGGTATGAAAGGTTCGTGCCTGATCGGTATCATGTTGCACGAAATCGTGAAGGGGCATGTATTGTCTATCGACGAGGTGAACGCCGAATATGGGGATGACGTAGCAAGTATCATCAAGGGATTGGTGAAAACGAACGAGCTGTATGCGAAGAGTCCGGCTATCGAGTCGGAAAACTTCCGTAATCTGCTGCTTTCTTTTGCGGAGGATATGCGTGTAATCCTGATTATGATTGCGGATCGTGTGAATGTGATGCGCCAAATCAAGGACACGGGCAACGAGGAGGACCGGCTCAAAGTGGCGAACGAGGCTGCTTACCTGTATGCTCCGCTGGCACATAAGCTGGGATTGTACAAGCTGAAATCGGAACTGGAAGATTTGTCTCTCAAATATACGCAGAAGGAAACGTACTATTTTATCAAGGATAAGCTGAACGAGACGAAGGCGTCCCGCGACAAGTATATCGCTGCTTTTATCGAACCGATCCAGAGGAAGGTGTCGGAAGCAGGATTGAAGTTCGACATCAAGGGGCGTACCAAGTCGATTCATTCGATATGGAACAAGATTCAGAAGCAGAAAACGTCTTTTGAGGGGATTTATGACTTGTTCGCCATCCGTATCATCCTCGATTCGGAGCCGGACCCGGCTAAGGAGAAGCAGGAATGCTGGCAGGTTTATTCGATTGTTACGGATATGTACCAGCCGAACCCGAAGCGTCTGCGCGACTGGCTCTCTATCCCGAAAAGCAATGGTTACGAGTCGTTGCACATCACTGTGATGGGCCCGGAAGGGAAATGGGTGGAAGTGCAGATACGTACCCGCCGCATGGACGAGATCGCGGAACGCGGATTGGCTGCTCACTGGAGATATAAAGGTATCAAGGGTGAAACGGGTCTGGACGAGTGGTTGACTTCTGTGCGGGAGGCGTTGGAGAATGCAGACAACGATTCACTGAAAGTGATGGATCAGTTTAAGATGGATCTCTACGAGGATGAAGTGTTTGTCTTCACGCCCAAGGGGGATTTGTTCAAGCTCGCCAAAGGGGCTACGGTATTGGATTTTGCTTTCCATATCCATAGTAAGTTGGGATGCAAGTGTATCGGCGCGAAAGTGAACGGCAAGAATGTGCAGTTGAAGCAGAAGTTGAACAGCGGCGACCAGGTGGAAATCATGACTTCAAACACCCAGACTCCGAAACAGGACTGGCTGAACATCGTGACGACTTCCAAAGCACGCACCAAGATACGCCAGGCGCTCAAAGAGATGGTGGCACGCCAACATGCGTTTGCCAAAGAGACGCTGGAACGAAAATTCAAGAACCGCAAACTGGAGTATGATGAAGCAACCATGATGCGCCTCATCAAGCGTTTGGGATTCAAGAACGTGACGGAATTTTATCAACGGATTGCCGATGGCGGACTGGATGTGAACGAGATTCTGGATAAATACATCGAACAGCAGAAACGGGACAGCGATACGCACGATGAAATTGTTTATCGGAGTGCCGAAGGGTATAATTTGCAGACCGCACAGGAGGAAACGACATCTAAAGAGGACGTACTGGTGATTGACCAGAATCTGAAAGGACTGGAGTTTAAACTGGCTAAATGTTGTAACCCGATTTATGGCGATGATGTGTTCGGGTTCGTAACGGTGAGCGGCGGTATCAAGATACACCGGTCGGATTGTCCGAACGCGAACCAGATGCGCGAACGTTTCGGCTACCGGATTGTGAAGGCTCGCTGGGCGGGCAAGTCGGAAGGTACGCAATATCCGATCACGCTGCGCGTTGTAGGACATGATGATATTGGTATCGTGACAAATATTACTTCGATCATCTCGAAAGAGAATGGTATCACGCTACGTTCTATCGGTATTGATTCGAACGATGGGTTGTTCTCTGGCACACTGACAGTAATGGTGGGTGATACGGGGCGTTTGGAGGCTCTTATCAAAAAATTACGGACGGTGAAGGGAGTAAAACAGGTGAGCAGGAATTAAGATTAAGACAGAAGAACAAAAGAACATATTTTTGGATACGTATGATGAAAATCAAAAAACAATCATCACTCCTGAAATATGTTCTTTTGTTCTTCTGTCTATTTTATCTTACCTTCTTCTTTATATAATAAGGATAAGTAACCAATACGAAGAACAGCAAAGCGATAGAAGCTACCATCTGTCCGGTATGGAGCATCTTGTCTGTATCTAATTCCATGTAGCACGCAGTAGCGATACCCAGGGAGATACCGACTTCACTTGCCAATAAATGGGTAGTGTTGGCTGTTCCGCGTTGGCAATGATGGGATAGTTTCACAAATATCATCAGGAATTCCGGCATGGTTAAACCTAAACCCAATCCCAAGAGTACGGAAGAGATGCCTATCGAAAGGTCTGTGTTCAATAAGGACATGGCTACCATTTCCAACCCGATTCCTATAATGACCAGGCGCAGCGTTTTCTCTTTGAAGAAGAACAGGCGCGCAAAGAACAAGGAAGCAATGTATCCGAGGGCTGTGCCGATAAAGAACGGTACGGGGATTCCCATGTTTCCGAGTACGAAATCGTTTAGAAAAGGGTGTACCATTGGAATCAGTAAGCCCGGAACAAATGTTATCAGAATCAGGTTGATAGCGGGAACCCATCCACGAAGCAATAAGAAACGGTCGAAGGAATAGAGTTTAGTGACAATCGGCGCACGGAAAGGTACATATACCCCCGATAGCATGAGAATTCCTACAGCTCCGGTTATGACAGATACAGTGAGCAGATTCTGGAATGAGTGGCTTTGATAAAGCCACACTCCGAGGATAATTCCAAAGAGCATTCCCAAACGTGCCGTCCACGAGAAGCTGACATTTCCCGCGCTCCGCAGTGTGGAGTTGGTGATGTCGATAGCCAAGGTGATACCGGCAGTAGTGCCTATGCCAAAGGCCAGTCCTTGTACGGTACTCAACAGGATTAGTTCTGTGAAGTTCGTCACAAAGGCGTACCCAATCGTCGCCACTACCATCAGGGCAGCAGCAAACATACATACGTATTTACGTTTGTAGGCATCTACCAGGTAAGCATGGAAAGGACCGATGAGGAACATCCCCAAGGTGAAAAAAAGAAAGATTACTCCTGTCTGTGCGGCCGGCACTCCGAGACGGTCGGCCATCTCTACGGAAAGTACCGGAAATAACACATACAAGGATATAAACAACAGCAAATTAGCTACACATATCCGCATAAAATGAACTGTCCACAATTTAACTGCCATATACTATATTTAATATTGTTCCTTCTCGTTGGGGAAGTAGCAATTCTTCACGTCAGAAACGTAACGGCTGATGGCATCGGTCATCACCGTGTACAAGTCAGCATAACGACGCAAGAAACGCGGACGGAATCCGTTGTTCATGCCAAGCATGTCCTGAATCACCAATACTTGACCGTCTACGTGGCCACCGGCACCGATACCGATAATAGGTATGGTCAGTTCGGATGCTACGCGTTCGGCAAGGGTTGCGGGAATCTTTTCGAGTACAATGGCAAAACAGCCTGCTTCTTCTAATAGATGGGCGTCGCGAATCAGTTTTTCGGCTTCGGCGTCGTCTTTGGCACGCACGGTATAGGTGCCGTATTTATTGATGGATTGAGGCATGAGTCCCAGATGTCCCATTACCGGAATGCCAGCACATACGATGCGTCTCACCGTGTCTATGATTTCTTCACCACCTTCGAGCTTCAAAGCGTCAGCGTGGCTTTCTTTCATGATACGGATGGCAGAAGCAAGTCCTTCCATCTCGTTGCCCTGATAGGATCCGAAAGGCATATCAACCACTACCATCGCACGTTTCACGCCGCGTACCACGGATTTGGCATGATAGATCATTTGGTCGAGTGTGATAGGAAGTGTTGTCACATTACCTGCCATTACATTGGAAGCGGAGTCGCCTACCAGGATTACGTCCATTCCCGCACCGTCTACAATCTGTGCCATTGTGTAATCATACGCAGTCAGCATAGATATTTTTTCGCCTCTCTGTTTCATTTCAACCAAGCGATGAGTAGTCACCTTTCTTGTGTCATCTGATATATAACCAGCCATGTCTTTTTAATTTATGATTTATGAATTATGATTTATGTCATTGATGTCTGCGCATTTGGACGCTTTCAAAAATTGCGGCAAAGTTATAACATTTAATTCATAACTGGGAAAGAAAAGCAAAAAATCCTTTCAAATGCTTCGCTTGGATAGTTGGAAGGCATTGGAAAGGATGGGTGGGTCTCACTATTTTTATTTATCTCGGTTATTTTTCTTATTTCATTTATTAATATAATATAAGTGAGGTAACTATTTAAAAATAATGCCGTTATTTATGGAGAGAGATCATTTTTTCGTATGTCATGCCGGTGAAGTCGTCTATTATATAATGGGCTTTTCCGGTGATGGCTTCGCGTGAGTTGGTGGTGGCAAGTCCGATCACTGTTGCCCCGGAAGTCATGCCGGCTTGCAGGCCGTGGAAAGAATCCTCAAAGACGTAGGAGTTTTCGGGGGTGGCTTCAAAGATTTCCATTCCCAACAGGAAACAGTCGGGAGCGGGTTTTGAACGGGCAAACATTTCTCCTGTCAGGATGCGGTCTACCATTCCTTTAAATTCGGGATGGGCATTGTAGACGTTTGCCATCTTCTCTTCGTTGGAGCTGGTGACTACGGCTATCTTTGCACCGTTCCGACGAAGATCGGCTATGAAGGCTTCTACTCCAGGGATGTATTCGTAGGACATCTTTTTCTCGTAAACATTGAGTTCAGCGCTTATTTCGAGCTGTGCTTCGGGTCTGTCCGCGAAATGCTTTTCATAGATTTGTAATAGCGTCTGTCCCTTGATGCGGCGTCCGAAATCTTCTTCATTCAGATATTTCCGTCCTTGCTCGTCCCAAAAAACAGTGTACTGCGTTTCTGTATCCATGATGACACCGTCAAAGTCGAAGAGTGCTGCAATTGTTTTCGTTGTATTCATATTAAACTGTCTTTTTACCTAAAACGTTAAACCTTGTGTATCTATCGCCGCAAAGTTCCGAATAATCATCGAATCAGGCAAATAATTCGTACCTTTGCAAAGCTAAAAAAAACGTAACATACGTTTTTATCCAACAAAATCTACTGGCGCATGAGCAAGAACGACCCGCACATTTTAGGCAAAGAACGTATCGGCAAATTGCTGTTACAATATTCCATTCCTGCGATTATCGGAATGACGATTACTTCTATCTATAACATCATTGATAGTATCTTCATCGGACATGGCGTAGGACCGATGGCTATTGCCGGACTGGCTATCAGCTTCCCGCTGATGAATCTTGTTGTCGCTTTCTGTACACTGGTTTCGGCTGGTGGGTCTACCCTCGCCTCTATCCGTTTGGGACAGAAGGATATGAAAGGAGCTACGGAAATTTTGTCACATACGCTGATGCTTTGTATCACAAATTCTCTTTTCTTCGGTATTCTGTCTTTTATCTTCCTGGATGATATACTGACTTTTTTCGGAGCCAGCGCCGACACCCTTCCATATGCACGCAGCTTTATGCAGGTGATTTTGCTGGGAACTCCCATCACTTACACAATGATCGGGCTGAACAACGTGATGCGCGCTACCGGATACCCCAAAAAGGCTATGCTTACTTCAATGGTAACGGTGGTGGCTAACATCATCCTCGCTCCTATCTTTATCTTCCACTTCGAATGGGGAATGAGGGGTGCGGCTACGGCAACGGTTATCTCGCAGTTGATTGGTATGGTGTGGGTGGTGAGCCACTTCACCAAGAAAGACAGTACGGTGCATTTTGAAGGGAATATCTGGAAAATGAAACCGAGGATTGTAGAAAGTATCTTCGCCATCGGTATGTCTCCATTCCTGATGAATGTGTGTGCGTGTGCCATCGTGATTATCATCAATAACAGTTTGCAAAATTATGGGGGCGATATGGCTATCGGTGCGTATGGTATCATCAATCGGTTGCTGACGCTTTATGTAATGATTGTGTTGGGGCTGACTATGGGGATGCAGCCAATCGTGGGCTACAACTTCGGCGCACAAAAGATAGACCGGGTGAAACAAACGCTGCGACTGGGGATTATCTCCGGGGTAGTGATTACGAGCAGCGGGTTCGTGATTTGTGAGTTTTTCCCTCATGCCGTATCGGCTCTCTTCACTGATAGCGATGAATTGATTGATTTGGCGGTAGGCGGTATCCGGTTGACTGTGTTGATGTTCCCGTTTGTAGGGGCACAGATTGTAATCGGTAACTTTTTCCAAAGTATCGGCAAGGCTAAAATCAGTATTTTCCTTTCGCTGACGCGTCAGTTACTTTATCTTTTGCCTTGCTTATTACTGTTCCCTAACTGGTGGGGATTGGAAGGAATCTGGATCAGTATGCCGGTATCGGATGCGCTGGCGTTTATTACGGCCGTTGTCAGTCTGATGATTTACATCAAGAAGGTTTCCAAACAGCATCCGGTAGTAGCAGAATAAGGCGGTGTCTGCCCTATTCTGCCATTTAATTCTATTCGGCTTATTCTGCTTTAATGCTATTGACCGGATTCTCGTTCGCGATATGCCATGCTTTCAGAACAACACAGATTACAATCAGTAATTGGACGAACAAGGCCGTAGCAGCAAAAAGCAATGGATTCAAATCAATCTGCTCGGCAAATTGGTCGAGCCATGCCTGTCCTGCAAAATAAGAAACGGTAGTGCCTACTAGGATAGAAATCACTGAAACGTATAAAATGTCACGTGTCAGTAATCCGAGGATATGAGATGCTTCGGCTCCATTCACTTTCCGGATAGCTATCTCTTTGCTCCGGCGCTGGGTTTCATCGTTCACATAGCCAATCAATCCCATGATAACGATCAGCAGGATAAAGGCGGAAGTGATCCAGACGGAATTGCGGAAGCGGTATACGTCTTTATAGATGTCCTTCACCATATAATCCACCAGGATAAAACGCAAGGATATATTCGGATAGGTGTTTTCTACAAACTCATTCAGACGTTTCAGATTCTCGTTATATGGTTCTTTCAAGCGGACATCAAAGGCGTGGTTGGCATTTTCATCTCCAATTAGGACAATAGGAGATTGCGACCCATAAAAGCTGTTATTGCGAATGTCACGGAATACGCCTACAATCGTTCCTTGAATGTCATTCACTGTTTTACCTACTGCTCCGTCGGTCCATTTCATCAGACGCACCAGTTCTTCGTTTACCAATAAGTCGTTCTGCTTTTTCAGCGTAGTGCCTTCTATAATCTTAATACCCATTACTTCAGGATAGTTGTAATGGCAGGAATTGTAATTTAGGGTAGCAATCCGCTTACCGTCATTTCCCATCAGTCCGCGTGTCCAGTACTCTCCCAACACCCCATTCACGGCAACGGTCACTCCTTCTACCATCGGCTGGCGGTTCAAATCGTCTTTGATATGCTCTACCGATTCTTTAGGCAACCATGTCTGCGCTTGAACTAATCCGGGCACGACGATACCCATATCACGGCTCATCAGATGACTGTACTGCAACAGAGTGACCAGCAACAATCCCAAGACGAAAGAAACTCCTGTAAACTGCACAAACAACAACGAACGCTTCCACCCTTTCTTCCCATCTGTATACCGGCGGAATACCTGCGTGACAGGGATACGGGAGAATAATCGTCCCGGTATGCCACCTGCCAGTATGAAGAGAACAAGGATAGTGAGCAACGGTACCCACAACGTTTCCCAAGTGAAAAGTGAGGAAAGATGGACGGAAAGTAAATCTTCAATCAGACCACGCGCATTGATTATCAGTAAGAAACTAAGCAATACGGAAAGAATGACAAGGATTCCCGTCTCTGCCATAAACATTCTGAAAATATGGGTGGAACTGGCTCCATTGCACTTATGCACTCCCACTCCTTTTGCACGACGGCTCAAAGTGGCAATGGATATCAGCATATAGTTCATGATAGCCACAAAGAAGATAGCAAAGCCCAAAAATCCGTAAATGACCAAACGCTTTTGTACATCGGGAGAAGCCAGATGACGTTTCACCAATGGAATGGCGCTAAATTCAATTTTCCAGCCATCAAACTCTAATGCGGTATATTTACCGATCACCCGCTGAATGTCAGCATTCACTTTGTCAATGTCCGAAGCATGGCGCAAACGAAGGAAAGCATAAAAGACATCATTTCCTCTCCAGCCGGCTCCTGCATGATACCCTCCATTCTGATGAACAGATATCACGAAATCATGGGTGAGCATCGTGTTTTCCGGTACATCTTTGTAGATCCCACGTATGGTCAGTGTGTTTTGTTTTTCAACAGAAAGCACTTTACCAACAGGGCTTTCATCTCCAAACGTCTCACGGGCAAAATGCTCCGAAACAAAAACGCTTCCGGGCATAATCATATCTTTGGGATTGCCTTCCAACACCGGTATGCCGAAAGTCTGAAAGAAACAAGTATCCGCAAAGATGTAATCTGCATCGGGCAACAGTTTATCTTCATAATAAATATTGGCACTTCCCATCGAAAGGACACTACTGGCTACTTCTATTTCCTTCGGCATTTCTTCTGCCAAAGTAGGTGCCACCACATCGAAAACAGTATAGTCATAACCGATCTCTCCATCATCACCTGCGGTTTCGCCTGTACTAAGATTAGTCATCTGACAACGTACGAGTGCCAGGCGTTCCGCCTCCGGATAGCATTTCTCATAGCTTAGTTCGAAGGCTATCTGCGAAAAAAGCAGAATACCGATAGTAAGCCCTAAAGAAAGAGAAATGATTCGTATGATATTTGATCCGCGTTCACGCAATAAGGTACGTATAGTATAATAGATTTGTCTCATGGTTGGTTCTCTGTTTATGCCTTTACACTTGCTACAATACTTCCATCGAATAAATGTACGGTACGATGTGCAAAACTGGCATCGTGCTGTGAGTGGGTCACCATGATAATGGTTGTCCCCTCTCTATTCAGTTCCGTCAACAGATTCATCACTTCCGCTCCGTTTTTTGAGTCAAGGTTACCCGTAGGCTCATCGGCAAGGATGAGTTGAGGATTGGTAACAACCGCGCGGGCTATCGCCACCCGTTGTTGCTGTCCGCCGGAAAGCTGTTGAGGAAAATGTTTAGCACGGTGGTTGATATTCATTCTTTTTAGAATGTCTTCTACCATTCGGCGACGTTCGGAAGATTTAAGACCTAAATAAGTAAGCGGAAGTTCCACATTCTCGTAGACGTTCAATTCATCCATAAGGTTGAAGCTCTGGAATACAAAGCCCAGTTTGCCTTTACGGACACGGGTACGTTCCTTTTCTTTCAGGCCGGCTACTTCTTCTCCCATCAGCAGATAAGAGCCTTCAGTGGGGTTATCTAATAGGCCGAGGATGTTTAATAAGGTGGATTTCCCACAACCAGACGGTCCCATGATAGCAACAAATTCTCCTTCTTTTACTTCAAGGTTTACATGATTTAATGCGACCGTCTCCACTTCGGTAGTACGGAATACTTTACTAATATTTTCAATCTGTATCATCTTGTTTATTTATGATGTTGTTCTACATAGATTTATTTCCAGTTTTACTATTGACGTTTTTAGTCATGCAGAAAGTATGCCAAACAAGAATAGCTATTCATTTTCAATCATTTATCTTTTCTTAGTTTCCCAAGCATTGTCTAATAATTAGACAGGACCGTCTAATTATTAGACAAATCGGATACTGTTCCATATCTCCCATTTATTGTTCAAAGAGTCCTATTTGCCTGTTAGCCGATTGTCCATCCAAATAGAAAACTTTATCTTTGCATTTAGTTTTCTAGACTATAAACAAAATAATTATGATGAGAAAGAGTGTATATGTATTCTTATCGTGCTTTTTACTTTCCGGATGCGGCATGATAGATTACCATCCATACGACGTCCGTATCAGCGGCGAAACAGAGGTCAACGCATATAATATCGAAAGAATAGAGGCAAACTGCCAAGGTAAAACGACCATACGCTTTGTGACTATGGGCGACTCACAACGATGGTACGATGAAACGGAAGATTTCGTGAAAGAGATTAATAAACGGAATGATATTGACTTCGTTATTCACGGAGGGGATATGAGTGACTTCGGACTAACCAAAGAGTTTCTCTGGCAAAGGGATATCATGAACGGACTTAACGTGCCTTATGTAGCCCTTATCGGAAACCATGATTGCTTGGGGACGGGAGCAGAAACATACAAGGCGGTATTCGGTCCCACCAACTTTTCTTTCATCGCAGGTAATGTGAAATTTGTCTGCCTGAACACCAATGCGCTGGAGTATGACTACTCTGAACCTGTGCCGAACTTTACCTTTATGGAACAAGAGATTACGAGCAGGCTGGACGAGTTTGAAAAGACTGTCATTAGTATGCACGCACGCCCTTACACGGATGTATTCAACGATAATGTGGCTAAAGTATTTCAACATTATATCAGACAATACCCGGGAATACAAGTTTGCACAGCTGCTCACACCCACCATTATCAGGACGATGTGATCTTTGATGATGGAATACATTATGTTACCAGTGATTGTATGGATTACCGTACTTATCTGGTATTTACAATAACCCCGGAAAAATATGAATATGAACTGGTTAAATACTAACTATATCTTGCGCGCAGGAGTATTATCCGTACTTCTGTTACTTCCCGGTCTGATTTCAGCTACTTGTAAAGCAGATACAATCATCAACTCGTACAAGGATGATTCACTCCGTTTCATTATCAAAGATGATTCAATTATCACTTTTCGCACAGGAGATTCTATATTTACGATCATCAGAGCGGACTCTGTATTGCCGGTTGCACCGAAGCAGGTGAAACACAGTCGTTACGATAACCGGATTCACCGTTTCCGCAGTCACTGGGAACGGATTATCCCAACGCACTCCAAAATACAGTATGCCGGAAACATGGGATTGCTTTCTTTCGGTACGGGATGGGATTACGGGAAACATAATCAGTGGGAAACGGATATATTGCTCGGATTTATACCGAAATATTCGTCAAAGAAGGCCAAAGTAACCATGACGCTCAAGCAGAACTATATGCCCTGGAGCATTAATATCGGAAAGGGCTTCTCTACGGAACCTCTTACCTGCGGGCTTTATGTGAATACCGTGTTTGGCGACCAGTTTTGGGTGAATGAGCCGGAACGTTATCCGAAAGGTTACTATGGTTTCTCCAGCAAAGTACGTTTTCATGTTTTCATGGGACAACGGTTGACATACGATATCGATCCGCAACGTAGATTTTTAGCCAAGTCGGTGACTTTTTTCTATGAAATAAGTACGTGCGACCTGTATGTTATCAGTGCAGTAAACAATAGCTATCTCCGTCCCCGTGATTATCTTAGTTTATCATTCGGATTGAAGTTCCAGTGGTTATAAAAGAATTTATGATTTATGAATTATGATTTATAACTTACTTTTTCGTAAGTTTGCGCATTGCAAACTTAAACGAAAATGAGTAAATCAGGAACAATCATCATTGTAGACGATAATAAAGGAGTATTGACTGCCTTACAAATCCTTTTGAAAAATTATTTTTCCAAGGTTGTCACACTCTCCTCTCCTGTCGCCCTGTCCAGTGTCATAAGGGAAGAAGTCCCGGAAGTAATTCTGCTGGATATGAATTTCACATCAGGCATCAACACCGGCAATGAGGGTTTATTCTGGTTGCATGAAATAAAGAAAGTACGTCCGGAACTTCCGGTCGTACTTTTTACGGCTTATGCCGACATCGAACTGGCTATCCGTGGGATTAAAGAAGGAGCAACCGACTTTATCGTCAAGCCTTGGGATAACCAAAAACTGGTGGAAACCCTGCAAACCGCAGCAGTTTCTACGCACAACAACAAGAAAACGGACGGCAAAGAAGAAACCACCCACTCACCTATGTACTGGGGAGAAAGCAAAGTGATGCAACAACTCCGCGCACTGATTGAAAAGGTAGCCATCACTGACGCCAATATCCTGATAACGGGCGAAAACGGAACAGGGAAAGAAATGCTGGCACGAGAGATTCATGTCCTTTCCAACCGCAAATACAAAGAAATGATTGCAGTGGATATGGGAACTATCACAGAGTCTTTATTTGAAAGTGAGCTTTTCGGACACATAAAGGGTTCTTTCACCGACGCACACACCGACCGGACCGGCAAATTTGAAGCTGCCGATAACAGTACGCTGTTTCTCGATGAAATAGGCAACCTGCCTTATCACCTGCAAGCAAAGCTACTGACCGTCCTCCAACGACGAAGCATTGTGAGAGTGGGAAGTAACACGCCGATTCCCATTCATATCCGACTGATATGCGCAACCAACCGGAATCTGCAAGAGATGGTAGTGAAAGGTGAATTCCGGGAAGATTTGCTCTATCGCATCAATACCATTCATGTAGAGATTCCTCCTTTGCGGGAACGGAAAGAAGATATTATTCCATTGGCCGAAAGGTTCATGGTACGCTTTTGCAAGCAATATGACAAGGCATTGATGAAGTTCACTCCCGACGCTAAAGATAAATTGAAAGCACACCTTTGGTATGGTAATATCCGTGAACTGGAACACGTGATTGAAAAGGCCGTTATCATCAATGACAGCCCGCTCGTTCCCGCCGAATTGTTCCAATTATCCATTCCACGGACGGAGAGTCAGGAGAAAAGCATTTCTACGCTGGAAGAAATGGAAATGCAGATGATACGGAAAGCGCTCGACGCTTGTGCAGGAAACTTATCGGCAGTAGCCGCCCAACTGGGCATAACCAGGCAGACTCTTTATAACAAGATGAAAAAGTTCGGATTATGACAGTGCAGCTTCAACAAGTAGGCGTTCAATATTGGTTCAGAGTCTTGCTGACGGCACTTTTCTGTATATCGTCCGTGTGGTTCGGTATACATCAATCATACGGTTGGTTAGGAGTCAGTCTTTGTTTATTGGTTCTTAGCATACTTTGGCAAATCCGCCTTTATCGCCTCCACACCAAACAGGTGCTTTTTATGATTGATGCGCTCGAGAATAATGATAATACATTTCATTTTACTGAAGAAAACGGTACTCCCGAGAGCAAAGAAATAAACCGCGCACTCAACCGCGTGGGACATATCTTATATAGCGTGAAAGCTGAAACAGCCCAGCAAGAGAAATACTACGAACTGATTCTCGACTTTGTCAGTACCGGACTAGTAGTGCTCAATGACAATGGAGCCGTTTATCAGAAGAACAAAGAAGCACTCCGTATTTTAGGGCTGAATGTGTTTACACATATCCGCCAATTGAGTCAGGTGGATGCGCAGCTTATGGAGAAAATAGAGAACTGTCGTCCGGGTGACAAACTACAAGTCATATTTCACAATGAACGGGGAACGATTAACTTATCCATCCGTGTGTCGGAAATCAATGTACGCAAAGAGCATCTGCGCATCCTTGCCCTGAATGATATCAATACCGAACTGGATGAAAAAGAAATAGATTCATGGATCCGACTGACACGGGTACTGACACACGAGATCATGAACTCTGTAACTCCCATCACTTCCCTTTGCGATACGCTTCTTTCAATATCAGCGGATAAAGACGAAGAAATAAGTCACGGATTGCAAACAATCAGTACGACCGGAAAAGGGTTGCTTGCCTTTGTAGAATCATATCGGCAATTCACACGTATACCGACACCGGAACCCTCCTTGTTCTATGTGAAAGCATTCATAGAAAGAATGGTTGAACTTGCCTGTCATCAGCATCCATGCGAACATATCCGTTTCCACACAGAGATTACTCCTGCGGACTTAATCGTATATGCAGATGAGAATCTTATTTCACAGGTAGTTATCAATCTTTTGAAGAACGCAATTCAAGCAATCGGCAATCAGCCGGATGGGAGAATTGAGTTGAAAGCGTCCTGTAATGACATGGAAGAAATATGGATTGAGATAAAAAACAATGGTCCCGAAATCCCAGCGGAAATAGCAGAGCATATCTTCATTCCTTTCTTCACCACCAAAGAAGGTGGTAGCGGAATCGGACTTAGCATCTCCCGCCAAATCATGCGCCTTTCGGGAGGAAGCCTTACATTACTACGGGAGAAAGAGACAACGTTTATTTTAAAATTCAAATAACGATTGATATATGATACCTACATTAGTCAACAATCCGCTATTCCGGGGAATCACTCCGGAAAAACTTCTTGCCGATCTGGAAGAGATCAGTTTTCATACACGTTCTTATAAGAAAGGAGAAATCCTGGCGCGACAGGGAGATGTGTGCAACCGTCTTGTCATCCTGACCAAAGGAAGTGTGCGTGGAGAAATGATTGACTATTCGGGACGTCTTATCAAGGTAGAAGATATAACTGCTCCCAGAGCGATTGCCCCTCTGTTCCTGTTCGGTGAGCAGAACCGCTATCCGGTGGAGGTGACTGCCAATGAACCGACAGAGGTGATCGAGCTTCCTAAACCAAGTGTTTTGAGTTTGTTCCGCAAGAACGAGCAGTTTTTGGAAAACTATATGAATCTCTCCGCCAATTATGCACGGACTTTATCGGATAAACTTTTCTTCATGTCGTTCAAGACCATTCGTCAGAAACTTGCCTCCTACCTGCTCCGCCTGTACAAACTACAGCAACAGGAGCATATCACCCTCGACCGTTCGCAACAGGAGTTGGGTGATTACTTCGGAGTGTCCCGCCCTTCCCTCGCCCGCGAACTGGCACACATGCAGGAAGACGGACTATTGATAGCGGATCGTAAACATATCACTATTTTACAGAAAGAAGAACTGGTCCGGCTCATCCAATAATGCTCCGGTTTAAGGATCATTTATCTAATAGTGAGTATTTGAGATAAAAATATTCATTGTTGTAACATTGGTTACAGAATCACCTGAAACCTTTCCTCTACTTTTGCGTTCAATAAATAAACTGTTGGACTAATTAAAACCGTAAAAGTTATGAGTATGTTCTGTTATCAATGTCAAGAAACCGCAATGGGTACGGGTTGTACCTTAAAAGGTGTATGCGGTAAAACTTCCGAAGTGGCTAACCTGCAAGACCTGCTGCTTTTTGTAGTACGTGGAATTGCTGTCTACAACGAACATCTGCGTAAAGAGGGACAGTCTTCCGAACAAGCAGACAAATTTATCTATGATGCTTTGTTCATCACCATCACCAATGCCAATTTTGATAAAGTGGCGATCACCGAAAAAATCAAAGAAGGACTGAAACTGAAAAAGGAACTTGCCGGTAAGGTAAAGATCGAAAATGCTCCTGACGAATGTCTTTGGGATGGAAACGAAGAGGAATTTGAAGAAAAATCAAAAACAGTCGGTGTGCTTCGCACGCCTAACGAGGATATACGCTCACTGAAAGAACTCGTACACTATGGTCTGAAAGGAATGGCTGCCTATGTAGAGCATGCGCATAACCTGGGCTATCAGTCACCGGAGATATTTGCTTTCATGCAGCACGCATTGTCCGAATTGACCCGCAATGATATTACTGTGGAAGAATTGGTTCAATTAACGCTGGAAACAGGAAAACATGGAGTATCGGCAATGGCACAGCTGGACAAGGCAAATACGAGCAGTTACGGTAATCCGGAAATCTCACAAGTGAATCTCGGTGTCCGCAATCATCCGGGTATATTGATAAGCGGACATGATTTAAAAGACCTCGAAGAGTTGCTGGAACAAACGGAAGGTACAGGGGTAGATGTATATACGCACAGTGAAATGCTACCTGCGCACTATTATCCTCAACTAAAGAAGTATAAGCATCTGGCAGGAAACTACGGAAATGCCTGGTGGAAACAAAAAGAGGAATTTGAAAGTTTCAACGGTCCGATCCTGTTTACAAGTAACTGTATTGTTCCGCCACGTGCGAATGCCAGCTACAAAGACCGCATTTACATCACAGGAGCCTGTGGTCTGGAAGGCGCGCATTATATCCCCGAACGCAAAGATGGAAAGCCGAAAGATTTTTCTGCCCTGATTGCTCATGCTAAACAATGCCAGCCACCCGTAGCCATCGAAAACGGAACACTCATCGGTGGATTCGCTCATGCACAGGTGACGGCTTTAGCAGATAAAGTGGTGGATGCCGTGAAAAGTGGAGCCATCCGTAAGTTCTTTGTAATGGCAGGATGCGACGGACGTATGAAGAGCCGTGAATATTATACGGAGTTTGCTCAAAAGTTACCTGGTGACACGGTGATTCTTACGGCAGGTTGCGCCAAGTACAGATACAATAAATTAGCTTTAGGTGATATCAACGGGATTCCAAGAGTGCTGGATGCGGGACAATGTAATGACAGTTACTCACTGGCTGTAATCGCCCTAAAGCTGAAAGAAATCTTCGGACTGGACGATGTGAATCAGTTACCTATCGTATACAATATTGCATGGTACGAACAAAAGGCGGTCATTGTTTTATTGGCATTGCTGGCTTTAGGAGTGAAACATATTCATTTAGGGCCTACTCTTCCCGCTTTCCTTTCACCGAATGTAAAGAACGTATTGATCGAGCAATTTGGAATCGGAGGTATCAGTACAGTGGATGAAGATATTGTGAAGTTTCTATCATAAATGATAAGGAAACAGAAGGGTATTTTACAAGCAGATTCTCTTCTACAAAATAGTGACGGTATTTGATAAGGATAGTGACGGTATACAACAACCATACCGTCACTATTTCCATCATATACCGTCACTATCTTTTTTTCTATATTAGGAGGACTCCTGCTTAATCAGGAGTCCTGCATTTACTCCCGCATAGTGGATGTTTTTTTGAATAGAATTTCAATCCTCTCTGGGTAATATTAAATTGAGAACTACTCCCACCAAAGCTGCCAGTCCAATGCCGGACAATGAAAAATCGCCCCAATTAAAAGCAGCGCCACCAATGCCGACAGTCAGTGTCAAAGATACAATGATTATATTTCTGGTACGGCTCAAATCAATGCAATTATTCACAAGATTACCAATACCCGCACAAGCAATCGTTCCGAAAAGCAATAACATGATGCCGCCCAGTACCGCACTTGGAATGGATCTTAATAATGCACTGATTTTACCGATAACGGAGAATAAGATAGCGGAAATGGCAGCTATTCGGATCACTTGCGGATTAGTAATCTTTGTCAGTGACATGGCTCCTGTCACTTCCGAATAGGTAGTCACAGGAGGCCCACCCAGCAATCCGGCACAGAAACAGGCCAGACCATCACCCAATAAGGTGCGGTGCAACCCCGGATCTTTCACGAAATCTTTTCCGGTGACCGTATTAACGACATAAATATCACCAATATGTTCTATCACCGGAGCAATGGCTACCGGAATCATAAACAACACAGGTTCCCATGAGAATTTAGGAAAGACAAACTGCGGCAATCCAATCCAGGCAGCATCCCTGACACCGGACAAATCCAAATCGTAGAAAAGCCATGCAGCCAGATACCCTACTACAATTCCACAGAAGATAGGAATCAGTTTCAAAAGCCCTTTGGCTTTCATTGAAACAACGACTGCGGTAACCAACGAAAGCAGTGCCAGTACCCAGTTCTCTTTTGCCATATTCACTCCTGTTCCCGCCAGTGACAAACCTATCAGAATGATGACAGGTCCTATGACAACAGGAGGAAACAGCCGCTCAATCACCCTCACTCCCTGCCATTTGACAAGCGCACTCATCACAAAGTAAACTAATGCTACTCCAACCATGCCGGATAAGGTGCCGGGCAACCCATAAAGTTCTGTCGCTTTAATGATAGGCGCAATAAATGCGAAACTACTCCCCAGAAAGACAGGAACCTTTCCACGCGTAACCGCATGAAAGATAAGCGTACCAATACCTGCTGTAAACAGAGCTGTAGAAGGGTCAAGCCCTACCAATAACGGTACGAGTACCGTAGCACCGAAAGCTACAAACAAGAATTGTACCCCCACCACCCCTTTCCTCAAAGGTGTAAGATTATTTGAATCCATAAGTATAATGTAGATTATTCTTTGCAAAATTAGTCTTTTTAGACAATTTAACTCCCTTTTTTCACAAAAATACATCCAAAAAGAGTTTTTATTTGTTGTTAATAATGTGTAACTTCGCACGGTGAGAATTAATACGACAATTTTATAACTTTATAATATATTGCCTATGATATTTACAGCAGAAAACACCCTACTTATCGGTTCTATCTTACTTTTCGTCAGCATCGTTGTTGGAAAAACCGGATACCGCTTTGGAGTACCTACCTTATTATTGTTCCTCGTAGTAGGAATGTTGTTTGGAAGTGACGGCCTCGGCCTGCAGTTCCACGACGCGAAAGACGCCCAATTTATCGGTATGGTGGCCCTTAGTATTATCCTTTTCTCGGGAGGTATGGATACGAAATTCAGAGAAATCAAACCTATTCTAGGTCCCGGTATCGTGCTTTCCACTGTCGGAGTACTACTTACAGCTCTTTTCACCGGACTCTTTATCTGGTGGATATCAGGTATGAGCTGGTCAAATATTTATTTACCTATCACTACTTCCCTGCTTTTGGCCTCCACCATGTCATCTACGGATTCGGCTTCGGTGTTCGCCATTCTCCGTTCACAGAAGATGAACTTGAAACACAACCTTCGTCCCATGCTGGAACTGGAGAGCGGAAGTAATGACCCGATGGCCTATATGCTTACCATTGTCCTGATACAGTTTATTCAATCGTCAGGTATGGGAGTCGGAGCTATCGTAGGCTCTTTCGTCATCCAGTTTATCGTCGGCGCGGCTGCCGGATATGTACTTGGAAAGCTAGCTATCCGGATGTTAAATAAGCTCAATATTGATAATCAAGCCTTGTATCCCATCTTATTACTGGCATTTGTGTTTTTCACTTTCTCCATCACCGACTTACTGAAAGGTAACGGATACCTTGCCGTATATATCGCCGGTATCATGGTGGGAAACAATAAAATCATGCACCGTAAGGATATCTACACCTTTATGGACGGACTGACCTGGTTGTCGCAAATCATCATGTTCCTTTGCCTGGGATTGCTTGTCAACCCGCACGAAATGCTCGAAGTAGCTGCCGTGGCATTGTTGATTGGTGTTTTCATGATTATTATCGGGCGCCCGTTAAGCGTGTTCCTTTGTCTGCTTCCATTCCGGAAAATCACGATGAAATCACGTATTTTCGTATCTTGGGTAGGATTACGCGGTGCAGTTCCTATCATCTTTGCTACCTATCCGGTAGTGGCGGGCGTAGAAGGTTCGAACCTCATTTTCAACATTGTATTCTTTATTACCATTGTCTCATTGGTCGTACAGGGAACAACCATTTCTTTCGTCGCCCGGATTTTGAATCTTTCCAAACCGCTGGAAAAAACCGGTAACGACTTCGGAGTGGAACTTCCGGAAGAAATAGACTCTGATCTTAGTGACATGACTATCACCAAAAGTATGCTGGAAGAAGCAGACACATTGAAAGATATGAATCTTCCGAAAGGCACGCTGGTAATGATCGTGAAGCGCGGAGATGAGTTCCTGATTCCCAACGGAACACTGAAACTGCACGAAGGAGATAAACTATTACTTATTTCCGAAAAATCCAAAGAAGAAGATACTGATTCAGAATAACATCTGAAAAGAGTTATTCAGTACACTATAACTGATTCGTCTCCACGCATGGAACCTCTTGCCTTGGCAAGACATTCGTTTCATCTTCATGCGTGGAGACGAAATGTTTTATATAGGCCAATGAACTAGTTCTAAGGAAGAAACACGAATGACCTTTATCCGGCTGATAAAATTGTTCGCTCCCCCTCCGTTAATTAACCGTAAAACTTGAATTTAAAATTCGGTTTACATCTACGAAGTATTAATTTTGCGCAGTTTTAAACTAAATGTGCAAAAATCGAATGGAACAAGAACATCAGTTCATTGATTATATTGAGCAAAGCATCATCAAAAACTGGGACAAGGATGCCTTAACTGACTATAAAGGAATTACCCTTCAATATAAGGATGTAGCGCGTAAAATCGCTAAATTTCACATTGTCTTGGAAAGTGCCGGCATCCAGCCGGGAGATAAAATTGCCGTTTGCGGACGTAACAGTGCTCATTGGGCGGTTACTTTCCTGGCAACGATTACTTATGGAGCCGTTATTGTTCCCATTTTGCATGAATTCAAAGCAGATAATATCCATAATATCGTCAACCATTCTGAAGCCAAATTACTTTTCGTCGGCGACCAGGCCTGGGAAAATCTGAATGAGGATGCCATGCCTTTATTAGAGGGGATTGCTTCGCTGGCAGACTTTTCGGCATTAGTTTCCCGCAACGAAAAACTCACTTATGCTTTTGAACACCGGAATGCGATTTACGGTCAACAGTATCCAAAAAACTTCCGCCCGGAACATATTTGTTACCGAAAGGATCGTCCGGAAGAACTGGCTATTATCAATTATACTTCCGGCACCACAGGTTACTCTAAAGGAGTGATGCTCCCCTATCGCAGTCTTTGGTCGAATGTGGCTTACTGCTTCGAGATGCTTCCCGTTAAACCGGGCGATCATATCGTTTCCATGTTGCCTATGGGACATGTGTTCGGTATGGTATATGATTTCCTTTACGGATTTTCTGCAGGTGCGCACATCTATTTCCTGACACGTATGCCGTCTCCGAAAATCATTTCTCAATCTTTCTCTGAAATCAAACCAAGAGTGATCTCTTGTGTGCCATTGATTGTGGAAAAGATTATTAAGAAAGATATTCTCCCTAAAGTAGACAGCAAAATCGGTAAGTTATTGCTTAAAGTGCCTATCGTGAATGATAAAATCAAATCGCTGGCACGGCAGGCCGCCATGGAAATCTTCGGTGGAAACTTTGACGAGATTATTATCGGAGGCGCTCCTTTCAATGCTGAAGTTGAGGCCTTCCTCAAAAAGATAGGATTCCCCTACACAATCGCTTACGGTATGACCGAATGTGGTCCTATCATTTGCTCCAGTCGTTGGGAAACACTGAAACTTGCTTCTTGTGGTAAGGCAACCAGCCGGATGGAGGTCCGTATTGACTCGCCGGATCCGGAAACGCATGCCGGAGAAATCGTATGTAGAGGAATGAACATGATGCTGGGCTATTATAAAAATCCGGAAGCTACCGCGCAAATTATCGATGCTAACGGCTGGCTGCATACCGGTGACCTCGGCACGTTGGATGAAGAAGGTTACGTAACAGTTCGCGGACGTAGCAAAAACCTGCTTCTCACCTCTAGCGGACAAAATATTTATCCGGAAGAAATTGAAAGCAAACTGAACAATATGCCGTATGTTGCGGAATCATTGATTGTCTTACAGCATGAAAAGCTGGTAGCAATGATTTATCCGGATTTCGATGACGCTTTCGCTCATGGATTGCAGCAGACGGATATTCAGAAAGTGATGGAACAAAACCGTATCGAGTTGAATCAGCAGCTTCCTAACTATTCTCAAATAAGCAAGATAAAGATCCATTTCGAGGAATTTGAAAAGACTGCGAAAAAGTCAATCAAACGCTTTATGTATCAGGAAGCAAAGGGATAATTATCCCGGATAGCGCGATAAGTATCCTTGCAATTTCAGAAAAACAGTACAACTCAAAAAGGAGAAACACTTAAATGTAGGGCGAATTTCTTTCTTCAGATGCCAGGAAAAAAGTATCTTTGCGCATAAACAATCTGAATGATGGCAAAGATATTATTAGTTGAAGATGAAATAAACATCGCCTCTTTCATTGAACGGGGGTTAAAAGAGTTCGGACATACGGTAACCGTCTGTCATGACGGAAACGCTGGTTGGAAAATCCTTCAGGACGAACCTTTCGACCTTTTGATACTGGACATTATCATGCCGAAAATAAACGGTTTGGAACTTTGCCGGCTTTATCGGCAGACGTTCGGGTACCAGTCTCCTGTTATCATGCTGACAGCCTTGGGTACAACAGAAGATATCGTTAAAGGACTGGATGCGGGAGCAGATGATTATCTCGTCAAGCCATTCAGTTTCCAAGAACTGGAAGCACGCATCAAGGCCTTGTTAAGACGCAATAAAGAAGTAACCTCCAATCTGCTGACTTGTGATAATCTGATATTGGATTGCAATACCCGAAGAGCTAAAAGAGGCAATATAGATATTGATCTCACCGTCAAAGAATATCGTCTGCTCGAATATTTCATGACTCACCAAAGGGTTGCGCTCTCACGCATCACCCTGCTCAAAGATGTGTGGGACAAGGACTTTGATACCAATACCAATATCGTAGATGTTTATGTAAACTATCTCCGGGTAAAGATAGACCGTGACTTTGATAAAAAGCTGATTCACACAGTCGTAGGATTAGGATATATCATGAATACTTAAACTCACCAACTATCCCGGCTATGAAAATAGGTTCCAAAATAGCTCTTTTCTATACGTTAATCAGTGTGTTGACTACTGTCATTATCATTGCTGTATTTTATATTTTCAGTACGCAGTACATCAATAAGCTCTATGCTTCTTACCTGCGTGAAAAAGCCTACCTGACCGCACAGAAGCATTGGGAAAAAGATGAAGTAGACGAACAGAGCTACCAGATTATCCAGCGCAAATATGACGAACTCCTGCCTGAAGCCCATGAGATTCTTTTAAATATGGACAGTCTTTCCGAAGTACGTGATACACTGAATAAATACCTCACGCAACACCAGCAGGCTCTTCTGCTGGCAGGACAGGACAGCATCCCTTTCTCCTTCAAATATAAGGATCAACTGGGAGCCGCCCTTTATTATCCGGATAATGAAGGCAACTTTATCGTACTCGTCATGTCCCGGAATGCCTACGGAACAGAAATCAAGGAACACTTATTGTTGCTTTCCATATTTCTCATCTTAGCCAGTTCCGTCCTGATCTTTTTTATCGGAAAAATATATTCCGGCCGTATTCTGGTTCCCCTGCAACACATACTAAAGGAATTGAAAAGAATACGTACCAACAGTCTGAACCGCCGATTAAAGACTACTGGCAATAATGACGAACTGGAGGACATGATAAAGACATTAAATAGTATGCTCGACCGTTTGGACAGTGCATTCAAGGCAGAAAAGTCCTTTGTCAGTCATGCTTCACATGAGTTGAACAATCCGATTACTGCCATTCAGGGAGAATGTGAAATCAGTCTGCTGAAAGAAAGAAGCACGGGAGAATACATTGAATCCCTTCAACGAATTTCTTCAGAAAGCAAACGGTTATCCAGTCTGATCCGGCATCTTCTTTTTCTTTCACGACAAGAAGAAGAACTCCTGAAAAACAATATTGAAGAGATTATTCTGGCCGATATATTAAAAGAGTTGACAGCTTCCGATGAGAGAATCCATCTTCATTTGGAAGAGACAGACCCGCAGATGACTGTAAAAGCCAATCCATATCTGTTGAAGATAGCATTAAAAAATATAATAGATAACGCCTGCAAATATTCTGATAAAGAAGTAAATGTGACTCTCTACCGGGAGCAACAACAAGTCATTCTTGATATAGAAGACCGGGGAATCGGTATTCCGCAAGAAGAAATAGAACATATATTCCAATCTTTCTATCGGGGCAGTAATACCCGGGACTATGCCGGACAAGGCATCGGACTTAGCCTGACCCTGAAAATCATTTCTGCTTATCATGCAAAGCTGGATATATCTTCAGAAATAGAAAAAGGAACAAAAGTACGGGTGATTTTTTAATTCACCCTTCTTTTATCCCTTTCTCACTCTACCTACTGAAAACTACAAATTTAATCTATGAGCGTTTTTTCCACAGAATAGAAATGAACTAAATACGTCTTTGCAATAACTTTCCGTTTTTATCATATAACATTCGTTCATATACCACTTCTACGATGAGAGGAAAGACAAACAAGGCAAAGAAAGTCGCTCCTATCAATCCGCCGATAATAACAATTGCCAACGGACGCTGTGATTCCGAACCAATTCCATGACTCATGGCAGCAGGCAACAAACCGATAGCCGCCATTGCCGCTGTCATAATCACAGGGCGGATACGTGAGCGTACTCCTTCTTTCGTGGCCTCCTCCAAAGGAGAACCCAGTTTCAGATTCGCCTTGATGTCGGAAATCATAATCACACCGTTCTGAATACAAATACCGAACAAGGCAATGAAACCGATACCTGCAGAAATGGAGAAGTTGAAGCGTGTTATCAGAAGGGCTACAATCCCCCCCACAGCGGCAAATGGCACATTCAGCAATACCAGTCCGGCATCCCGCGCATTAGAGAACAGAATAAACAGGATGATAAAGATGATAGCAATACTGATGGGAACCACTTGTGCCAAGCGTTTCGTGGCACGTTGCTGGTTCTCGAAATCACCTGTCCATTTCAGCGAATATCCTGCCGGAAGATGTACGGATGCATTCACTTTTTTCTGTGCCTCGGCAACTGCCGTACCCATGTCACGGCCTCTCACCGAGAACTTCACTGCACAGAAGCGTGCATGATTATCACGGAAAATAAGTAATGGTCCCGTAATGGTCGTTATATCTGCCAGTTCCTTGATAGGCACCATTGTACCATCCATTGCCGGAACCAGTATCTTACCTATCTCCTCTTCATTCTGGCGGAATTGCTCGCTATACCTTACCATGATATTGAATTTCCGTTCGTCCTCATACAACAATGAAGCCGATTTTCCACCAATAGCCATCTCGATAATCGATTGCACATCTTCCTTAGCAACGCCATAACGCGCCAACTGACCTTCATTCAGCTCTATACGAAGTTCCGGCTGACCGATATTCCGAATCACACCCAAGTCTTCAATCCCTTGAACCGTACCCAGGATTTTCTCAATCTGCACCGCATATTTCTCCGACTCATACAAGTCTTTACCAAACACCTTCACCGCAATAGATCCTTTCACACCGGAAGCGGCTTCCTCCACATTATCGGTAATCGGCTGTGAGAAATTGAAGTCAATGCCGGGGTAAATGGATAAATCCTCCTGCATTTTATCGATCAGTTCCATTTTTGTCAATTTACTCTCCCATTCCTTTTCAGGGTATATATCAACGTGAAACTCGATATTATAGAATCCGGTAGCATCTGTTCCGTCATTCGGTCGGCCGGTCTGTGACAGGACTTGACGTACTTCCGAAAACGTTAATAGCTTCCTTCTCATTTTATTGGCAAGCGTCACCGATTCATCCAGCGAAATGCTTTGCGGCAAGGTGGCACGAATATAGATAGAGCCCTCATTCAACTGTGGAAGAAACTCCGTACCCAAGAAAGAGAAAAGCCATAATCCGACACCTGCTATGACCGTTGCCAGTCCGATAGTCAGTTTCCTGTGCGCATAGAATAAATCAAAAAGAGCCGTACACTTCGCATTGATAAAACGGACAAAACGATTATTCTTCTCACGCACATTCTTTTTCAGCAGCATAGACGACATTACCGGCACCAGTGTCAGCGTAAAGATCAAAGCTCCTAACAGTGCAAAACCCAGCGTATAGGCCAAGGGAGAGAACATCTTTCCTTCTACCTTCTGGAAAGAGAAGATAGGAATCAACGCGGTTATGATAATCAATTTGGAGAAGAAAACTGCTTTCGCCTTGTCTTTTGCGGTGTTACGGATCAATCCCATTTTGGACATGACATTAAATGCTGGCATTCCTACTTGCCTTGCCTTCTTGTCCAAAGCCACAAACACTCCTTCCACCATCACCACTGCCCCATCAATAATGATACCGAAGTCAATGGCTCCCATAGAAAGCAGATTGGCGGACATTCCCATCACCCGTAGACAGATAAAAGCGAATAGAAGGGCTAATGGGATAACGACAGCAACAATCACGGTAGTCCGCCAATCTGCCATAAAGATCAATACAATAAACGTAACCAATAATATTCCTTCAATCAGATTATGCGTCACAGTCTTTACCGCCAGATTCACCAAGTCCTCCCGGTCATAGAATGCCACTATCTTCACATCTTTCGGAAGTACATTCTGATTCAAGTCCTCTATTTTATCTTTCAGGTTGGCAATCACCTCACCCGGATTCTCTCCTTTCCGCATGACTACAATCCCCTGTACAACATCATTTTCATCCATTCGGCCCACTTGTCCCAAACGAGGCAAACAGGATTCGTGTACATCGGCAAGATTCTTCACCAGAATCGGAGTGCCATTGATGTTTTTCACTACGATATTTCTCAATTCATCCAGATCGTTAATCAAACCGATTCCACGAACCACATAAGCTTGCGAACTTTTAGTGATAACATCTCCTCCTACATTGATATTACTTTTAGCTATCGCATCATACAGTTCCAAAGAGGTAATGCCATAATTAATCAACTGGTGAGGATTCACACTTACCTCAAACGTCTTCACCTCCCCGCCGAAGCTCACAATATCCGCTACGCCGGATACCGAACGGAGATTACGTTCGATCACCCAATCCTGAATCGTTTTCAGTTCCCGCACACTGCGCTTGTCACTACGAAGCGTATAACGGAATATTTCTCCCGTCGGTCCATACAGAGGTTGTACTTCCGGAGTTACCCCGTCCGGAAGGTCGGCATCATTCAATAAATTATATACCTGTTGACGTGCTGTGAAATCATCGACACGATCTTCAAACATTACATTGATGACAGAAAGCCCGAAAAGAGTGGTGGAACGAATATCCGTTTTCTTCTGAACGGGATTCATCGCAATCTCAACAGGAATGGTGATAAACTTCTCTACCTCTTCGGCACTACGTCCCGGCCATTGCGTGATAATCGTCACTTTCGTATTCGTCACATCCGGGAAAGCATCTATCGGAGTATGTTTAAAGGAAACAGCTCCGGCTATAACGGCAATCGCTGTACAGAAGAAAATAAAGAATTTATTCTTCAGCGAGAAAGCCACTATATTATCTATGAATTTGTGCATACTATTTTCTGTTTTTAATCTGCATTCAACGCATTATATACCAACAATACATTATTATTCAGCACTCTGTCTCCCTCGGAAAGTCCGGAACGGATATAGCACTCCTTGCTCAACTGCTTGTACACATCCACCTCTTTCACCTGCAAACGCTGATCCGGCTCCACCACGACCACATAATTCTTTCCTCCTTCAAATACCAGTGCATGAGCATCGATACGAGGCATAGAAGTTCCATCCGCTTTACATTTCACACTTACATTCGTAAACATCCCCGGTTTCAACAAATATTCTTCATTCTTCAATTTGATGCGGACATTCATCGTTTTACTTTCACTATTCAACAAATGATACACCTTATCAATCGTACCGACAAACATCTTATCCGGATAAGCCAACGTAGAAATGCGTACGGAGGCATCTTCGGAAACCTTACTGATATCGCTTTCATACACATCCGCCATCACCCATACGTCTGACAACCCCGAAATCGTGAACAGCTCTTCACTCTGATCCGGACGCAACTGCATATCCCTGCTGATTTGTTTCTCCACAATAAACCCCGAAACAGGAGATTTCAGCTGATAATAAGCATTTCCGGAGAAATTATAAATAGAGAAAACATCCTTTATTCTTCTTTCTTCGGCTTCGGCACTTGTCAACTCCTGCTTCGCCTGAAGTACATCTTTATCCGAAGCCATGCCGGAAGCATACATATCCTGCGTAGCATCCATATTTCTGCGTGCCAGCAATAATTGTTGTTCCGCCTCTTTCAATTGCTTTTCATAATCTGCCACTTCTCCACTGCGGATGACTGCCAATACATCTCCCTTACGAACAAAGTCTCCTATTTCAGCCTTCAATTCTGTTACCGTACCTCCAAACATCGGATATACATGTGCCACCTGATTCTCATTAAAAGTGACCCGCCCGTTCAATGTCAGTTCGTCAATCACCTCTTGAACGTGAACCGTATCGACAGATACAATTCTCAACAAGCTATCTGTCAGGCATAAGGCAGCCGGTTCAACATTCGTTTGTTCTCCTTTACCGGAGCATGCTCCCAATACGGTAGTAAGCAATATGCAAGGAAGGAATTTATTCCAGTTCATAGTCTTTGATAATTTATGAATATTAGTAGTTCAATATAGTTTGTCCGATAGTTGTATTCAGGTTTTCCATCGCCAGGAAAACATCTTTCTTTATTTCATGCAACTGAATACAAGTTTCTTTATAGCTGTCATAGTAATCGATAAACTCCAATAAACTGATATTTCGTTTCTTAAAGTTTTCATTCACTCCCGCAATCAATTTTTCAAAGTTACGTTCCAGTTCCATATTGGTAGATTGATAAAGCTGAACTGCTTTATCCAGTGAAGCATAAGCGGTATAAAGCTCCATATCCGCACGGTTAGCCGCATTTTCCTGTTCCGCTCCTGCCTGCTGGATACTAAAACGGGCAGCTTTCACATTTCCCTGGTTGCGGTTGAAAATAGGTACTGACAAGCTCACTCCTATTGCAAAATAGTTATTGATAAAGTTTCCGGCACGGTCATAACTACCATTCACCGAAAATTCCGGAAATGCCATTGATTTCTGCAATTTCAGATTTGCACGGGAAGCACTGACCGTACTCCGGGCAATCTTGAGATCCGGCCGTTCATTCACCATCGCTTTCAAGTCGGCGAACGATAGTTGAGACAAATCCAATTGCTTCAACACCTCTTCATCCAGTGATAACTCAACCATCGTGTCTCCCGGAAGATTTAACAAGACATTAAGTTCTCCTCTAAGGGTCAACAACTCGTTTTCCCGTTCGTTCTTCTCTTTTTTCAAAGAGAACAACATAGATTCCAGACGGGACATTTCCATCAATGAAATATTTCCTTTCTCCTGTTGCAGTTTCATTCCGGCAAGTAACTCTTGCAGAGAATTCACTTCCTTCTCATAAATGGATATGGATTTCGAGAGAAAATAGACTTGTACAAACTTCTCATTCAGCTCCTGACGAAGTGTCCTCATCACCTCTTCAAACTGATATTCTGCTATTTCCTTGTTGATTTTCTCCAGTTTCACCTGCTTATTCCGTTGTCCGGCAAGACGAATTACCTGTTCAATTCCCACAACCATTTCGCCCTCCTTACCAAAATCAAAATACTTTCCGTTCAGGCGGTTATAAACATTCTGTTCTAACGAGATTACCGGATTCTCAAATAATTTGGCTTGCAGCACTTGTGCCTGTGCCATATCAATGTTATACCGTTCGGCTATCAGTGATAAGTTACGTTCCAGAAAACGTTGTTCCGCCTCTTTCAGCGTTAATGTTCCTGTGGTAGCCTGTTGCGCGCATATTCCTCCTGTCAGCAGAAGAAAAAAAGAAATTAGAAATACTCTGTTCATTACTATATTTATCTTTATTACCTTATCGTAGTTGTCGCGGCAAAATTACAATTCTGCAACCGGAGAGACGGGAAAAAACGATTATAAGCCTCTCATATCAGATTAGAATTTGATTAGAAAAGAGCCATAAAGGAAGAATTGTAAATACAACAGGAAAAATGGCCAGCCTTCTTTCATTCCAACTCCCCTATCTTTGCAGGAGAGAAAATAAAACGAATCATTAAAAAATAGGATATATGAAAATAATAGATTTAACCAAAGATAGTTTTGTTGAGAAAATAGCTGATTATCAATCTTATCCTGACAGCTGGAACTTCAAAGGGAATAAACCTTGCCTGGTCGATTTTCATGCACCCTGGTGTGTCTATTGCAAAGCATTATCGCCTATATTAGACCAATTGGCAAAAGAATACGAAGGGAAATTAGATATTTATAAAGTGGATGTCGATCAGGAACCGGAACTGGAAAGCGCATTTAAGATTCGTACCATTCCCAATCTGTTACTTTGCCCGTTGAACGGCAAACCGGCAATGAAATTAGGCACTATGAATAAAGCCCAATTGAAAGAATTAATAGAAACCAGTTTACTTTCAGAATAGAAAAACATCGAAAGTCCGGAAAGTTCCTTATGACGATAGACTGATAAACTACCAGGCTTTTGATATAATACAGAACATTTATTTTTATAATAAGAGGCTGAAAAGCCTTGATCTTATAAAATGCCCCTTACTAGAACTAAACTGAACTCCTAAAATTTTGTATCCAACTTTTGGGATTCAGTTTAGTTCTTAGTAAAGGGCATTTTTCTTTTAGGAAGTCTCCGGACAGCCTCTTCCCTTTCAAAGGTTATTTCAATGGTTATTTATGCAACAGATTATCAGTTCCCGGAACGATCTTTCCCATTGACCATACGCAACGTACATTCAGTTCTTTGTCAAGAATCACAATATCAGCATCCTTACCCTTTGCTAACGCCCCCTTCCGGTCACTCACTCCAATTAAACGGGCAGGAGTTTCAGAAGCCATACGCACAGCATCTTCCAAAGGAATATTCGCTTTCTTTACCATGGTGCGAACCAACACATCCATCGTAGCCAAACTACCGGCCAACGCAGAATGATCCGCCATCTTGCATACGCCATCCTCTATGACATAACGAGGATCAATCGGTTCATTCCCTTCATAAGCGGCATACGCCAAAGCATCGGTAACAAGGCAGGTATTCTCCACGCCTTTCAACTTATAAACCAGTTTCAGGATAGTGGCAGGCAGGTGAATACCATCCGCAATCACTTCCACAGTCATTCCATCCGTCAGATACACACTTTCCACTGTACCCTCATATTTATATTCACGACGTTTATGGAAACCCGGCATCGCATTATAGAAATGAGCAGCATGAGAAAATCCTACTGCAAATGCAGCTTTAATTTCATCATATTCGGCTTCGGTATGTGTAACAGCAGTCATAATTCCTTTCGAACGGGTATACTTTGCAAAATCATGTGCACCGGGCAGTTCGGGACTAATATCCCAACGTCTGATACAAGACGTACGCTCCAACAAAGGAATATATTCATTTTCATCCGGAGTTTTCAGAAAACCGTCATACTGCGTACCCGCCATCTTCGGATTCAGATATGGGCCTTCGATATGCAGACCGAGAATCGGAGAATCCTTCTCTTTCATCAAGTGCTCACATACATCGACTGCCTGGTAGATTCTTTCGAATGAAGTAGAGGACAAAGTAGGAAATATACCGGTAGCACCATGTTTCAGATGTGCATTGGTTGCGGTGCGGAAAGCCTCTTCCGTTGCTTCCGTATAATCATGCCCACCACCTCCATGTGCATGCATACTTACGAATCCGGGCACTATCGTCATCCCTCTGGCATCAATAACCGTTGCACCGATAACCGCTAAATCACTATTAGTTACCTCTAATATTTTTCCATCACAAATCAATACGGAACCATCTTTCAACCAGCCTTGCGGGGTCAATATTCTTCCATTTATTATTTGAGTCAACATAGTTTTCGTTATTTATTAGATTTAAAACAGTTTATTGGTGCCTTCTACCAGTTCTCCCATCGCCCATACAGCTCTCACATTCAAGTCTCTGTCTAAAGCAATTATATCGGCATCCTTGCCACGCTCCAGCGTTCCTTTACGGTCGAGTACTCCCATAATCCGGGCAGGAGTTTCGGAGGCCATTCTCACGGCATCCTCCAAAGGTATTTCCGCCTTCTGCACCATGGTACGAATCAGTCGATCCATCGTTGCAATACTTCCCGCCAGTGCTGAATGGTCTGCCAGCTTACATACTCCGTCCTCGATAATCACACGCGGATCAAAAGCCACCTGACTATCACTGGCGGCACAAGCCAATGCATCCGTTATCAGACAAGTGCGTTCCACTCCTTTTATCTTGTAAACAAGGCGCAAGATTGTTGGAGGCACATGAATACCGTCTGCCACCACTTCCACTGTCATATCATCAATCAGATAAATACTTTCTACCGTACCTTCATACTTGTACTCTTTCCGTTTATGGAATCCCGGCATTGCATTATAAAAATGAGTGGCATGCGTATATCCCGCCTCATAGGCTGTCTGTATATCCTCAAATTCTGCCTGGGTATGTCCTACCGAAGCCAACACCCCTTTCGCTGTGATATATTTACCAAATTGCATGGCTCCGGGAAGTTCCGGTGCGGCATCCCAACGTTTGATACAATGAGTTTCTTCCAGCAACGGAATATATTCTTCGGGATCGGGATCTTTGATATTTTCGGGAATCTGTCCACCTGCCATCGCCATATTGAAATAATGTCCTTCCAGATGAAGCCCGAGCACAGGGCTATTAGGCTCCGCCATCATTTTCTCTGTAGTTTCCGCGGCTGCACGGATCATTGGAATGGTAGAAGAAGAAAGAGTAGGAAAAATACTGGTAGTGCCATACTGCATATGAGCTTTGATTGCTGTCCGGAAAGCCTCTTCGGTGCCTTCCATAAAGTCTCTTCCACCGCCACCGTGAACATGGATTTCTACACCTCCCGGAACAATATACATTCCTTTGGCATCAATCAGTTTGGCTCCGATAATTGCAAGGTCACAATTGGTTACTTCCAGAATTTTATTGTCACGAATAAGAACTGACCCATCCTTCAACCAGCCTTGCGGGGTGAGGATGCGTGCATTAATAATCTGTGTTAACATATCACAAATAGTTAAATTAATTAAAGGTCTGTGTGAATCAATGACGCTCTTTTTTGGGGGGAGTACATTGATTTTTTCGTTTGCAAAATTACGCTTTTCCGTTCAATCTATCGATACAATCGTCCGGTAAACTTCCAATATTATACAAAAAAAGGTTGCCAATCTTATCGACTGACAACCTCATCTTATATGGAGCGGAAAACGAGACTCGAACTCGCGACCCTAACCTTGGCAAGGTTATGCTCTACCAACTGAGCTATTTCCGCAAACTAAATTTCGTCATTCAGAAATCTGAAAGATTGGTGTCCAGAACAGGCATCCAACTATGATAATATGAGAAAGTAAGGGGTAACAATATATCAATAATATCAGTGAGTTACAATTTAGCTAATTCTCGATATTTAATATTTTACCCATTTTTTCGCATTGAGTACACTTTTAGTACATCTTATTCGGATATTTTTTCTTAACTTTTCACCGACTCTTTTAAAACCGTCACGGAATACTATTTTTATAAAAGTACACCTCGGAAATTTCCGTAGGACTCAAACAATTTTAATTTGACACATAATCTTTATGGTAAAACTTCTGAAACAATCATGACAGAATCCGAAACTTGAACAGCGAGAGCTCAAGGATGGTACCATTGCTCTCTATCCTGAATATTATCTCGGCCAAAAGAAGGAGTTAAAAAAGGGTACTGACGGTAACGTCATGTATTACACACCCAGCAAAGCCAACTGGGTTGAGATCGGCATGACATTGTCCGACCTCGATGAAGCCGGACAAGAATACTTTCACAATGTCAGCTGCATTTACTCTGGTCACAACCGCGCTAAAACCGACCGTAAGTTCTCCGAGCTGCTGAAAAATATCACCAAAGTCAAGATTGCGACCTTTTTCCTCCACTACAAAGAGCATGGGCTGAACCTTGTATTGTGAGCTGTGTGCTTGCGCGAGTACCGTATTCCGGTCCCTGCGGGAAACCTATCCGCTTCGGAGCAAAAAAACGAAGGCTGTCGTCACATCGTCCACCCACATGGAAAACCGTTTTCAATACCGCCTGTTCCATTCATAATTGTCTGACCTCAAGCCCCGTATACCCAAATCTCAAAAATCAAGAAATCCTCATTTCATTTTATTCATCTCATCGCTCCCATCATCCAGCAACGCCGCATCGATTCGATGTGGTAACACGATAATAATATCACACTCTAAATCTGCCCAGCAGTTATGGTGGTATCTTACGACTCTCGTTGTAAGGTGGTTTATATCTTTACATCAACAATCGTCTCACAATTCCATGTGGCAAATCGGATTATCCTTCCTTCCCTATATAGATAGCCAATAATTCGGTCATTAACCGATGGCTTTGAATTTCTATTGAATGAACTGATTATAGTAAACCCTTTGAGTTCATTGTTGTTTTTCATCAGCTTTATGGAAATTGATTTTCGTCCGCTTAATCCACAAAGGAGTTGCCGCTCATTATTCCGGATATTCTCAATAAAATATTCTTCGTTAGTTTCCACAATGTTATACTTCGCATAGATGGTTGAAGAGCGCACTTCAATATTATCAAGTCTCTCAGCTGTATCCTCTTGCCTGGATATTACTATAATCTCAGATTCAGTTTCAATATCAACCTGTTGAATGAGTTTCATCTCATCCAAACCTTCAGACAAATCCCTCTCGCGAGGAGTGCCCAATCCTATATTGTCTCTATTCGTCTTATTTCTAAGCTGTCTGATTGAAGATGATGGGCCTCCTTCAAAATACTGCTCCCATGGACGGTTATCGTCTGGAAGACCAAAACGTCCATACATCCCCACATTATCAAGAATGAGACACTGCTTGTCTCCATTCCTGCGTAGACCACGACCTACTTGTTGGATATATTTCACTAAGGAGCGTGTCGGTCGTGCCAATTGGACGAACTCAAGATCTGGGCAATCAAAACCCTCAGAAAATATATCGACGTTAACAATGATGTCAAGATCTCCGTTCTTAAAATTTTGTACAAGTCTTTTCCTTAGCTGTGCTGGTGTTTCGCTGTCAATGTCCGCTATCTTTATCCCGGCATCAAGAAATTGGCTACAAATGTGTTTGCTGTGTTTCCTTGATATACTATATATTATCCCTTTTTTCCCCTTTACAAACTCAAAGTAACTGTCGAGTAGCTGCGCACGGATTCTTCGGGTATCAACCACTTGTTCAAGCGCACTTGTTTTATAATCTCCATCTATACCGAACTCATTGATTGACTCAATACTGCTTCTTATAGTGCTGTCAATGGGAACGGAATAATATTTATATGGTGCAAGCCACCCTTTTTCAAGAAATTCCTTTATGGGCATAGATGGAATCAAGGTATCGAAGTTTCCTTTGAATCCTCGCCCATCCATTCGCCACGGAGTCGCAGTCACACCAAGCTTTTTAGATTCCGGATAGTAGTTCCATAATTTTGTATAACTTTGAGCTGTCGCATGATGCGCTTCATCTATAATAATGAAGTCTGCATGGAAAGCCTCAGCTAATTGCCGATTCGATGGATGTGTAATAGTTTGGATTGAGGCAACTTGAACAGGCAATAAAAAGTCGCGTCTATCCTTGAATGCCCCAGCAATAATTCCATGTGGAATGTGATATTTATTAAGACTCTCATCTATTTGTTCAATCAGTTCAGTGCGATGCGCGATAATTAGAATGCCTTTGCGCCTGTTCTCTTGAAGTGATGCTAGAGAAAGGTCACGAATCAGAGATGTGAACAATCGAGTTTTACCTGTGCCAGTAGGCATCTGATAAAGAACATTATCCACATAATCCCACTGACCAAAGATTTTTTCCTTGGCCTCCTGCTGATAATTCCGCAGGGTATGATCAAGTCGACATAGTTCTGAAAACATCAAGCCTCAGGATTCAGTGAACCATAAATCAATTCCATTTCATCAACCTGTTGTGGAGAAAGCTTCTTTCCCTTAGGATCTGATATAGCCTTGGTGAATTTTATCAAATCGGACAACCACACCAATTTATCAACCTTTGTGGAAAATTGTTCGTTTACCGGTATGGCAAATTCTTTCTTAAATGGCACAAAGGTTGAATCTTTTGATTGAGACCAATTCTTTTCGATAATAGTTTTAATATCGTTTAAATCTATCGCCTCGGTCCACTCAATTTCTTGAAGATCAAAATCATCCTCATCTCCATGGAGCGTAATCAGCCTTTTTAAACACTCCTTCTTAGTGTCGTTTACTGAACTTTCCCAATTATCTCCATATAATTCTTGAAGTTTTTCAAGAATACGACCTTTTAATGTCGTGAAAATTTTTTCAGCATAATCTTTTGCCTTCTGCTGAAGACCTGTATCTTGGCTCTTTAGCCATGATTCTAATCCATCAGGATTAAAATCCGGGACTTCTGTGTGTATAGAGTTCTGAAAACGGCACAACCATGTGCGTTCAGCCTGCTGTCCTCTAATAAGACGCAATTCATTCTCATCTGTCGCAGGAAGATTCGACAAATAATCAATGAAAATATCAAGATACTTTTTCACAACTGGCATTCTTTCTGCCAATGATGAGAATTGGGTTACCTGTCCTGATTTAATAAGATATTTGTTCAAAGAGCCAACCAATGCAACGAATGCATATGTGCCTCTGTTACACATAATAAAATCCTTAAACAGCTTCTCATCCAGCTCTCGATGAACATAGTTGTAGCACTCGCGAAGGTATGAGGCAATACGTTTCTTACATTCATTCATTGCCTTATCGTGATCAAGATTCTGAGTGTCATACATACAGTCATCCGTGTCCTTTGTATAAGATTGTTTGCTGGCGCGTGGCAATAACGAGGATTGCAAAAGCCCATTGTCAAAAGGCGTGAAATTCAAATCCGAAGAATCCTCACCCACAGAAATCTTGTTAGCCAAAACGCTACCGGAATCTGCTGCTAATGCCTTGATTATAGATGATCGCAAAGCTTTAAGGCGAGAGTCAACCTGAAGTGACTCCCAGTTTATATCTTCTTCAAGATCAAGACGTAGATTCTTGCTAACAGCCTTCTGATTTTCGTTTATATCCATGAAAATCTGAAGTTGTTCTCGTGATTCCATATTCTCAAATGCCACCACTGGAATTGTGTTAGTCCTCTTATAGTCCGAGCCGGCATATCCGTATAATCTATGTTGACCGTCAATGATATATGCAATACCATACGCATTCGGTATGCTGAGAATACCAAGTTGAGCATTTGAATCTTCAGATGAATTTTCAGCCAAATCAAATTGAATCTTCATCTTCTTACTGCTGGTAGTGTCAAAGTTTACAATCAGAGAATTAGGAAAATATCCTCCATTCTGAATAAAGTTGGTTATACCTGGTAAACGTTTGGCAGACAGCAAACGCTGATAAGTGGGGGCCATAGAATCGTTTACTTTAGTGCGATGCAACACAAACCCCATCTTGAGTAATGTTTCCGGCTCAATAGACATCATATAGTAATCGAAACCACCCATTTTCCCCTTTAAGGCTGGCACCCTAATACGCTTACTTGAAATGAGCTCGTTTTTGAACATCATCCCATAAAATTGGTAGTTTACACAAAACTTATACGACTTAAGTAGCCCTTGAATGTATTTATATGCGTTCTCGTTGAGATGAAAGATTTTCTTCTCAACCATTCTTTTCGTATCCTCTTCACCGATTCTATAATTGTCGGTTGCAAGAACAAATTTTATTTTCTTATCCCCATATATTTGATGCAAAGCACGTATCACTCCTTCTCTATAATGCTCAATCCCATCAATTACACTTTTAAAACTTGATGTAGTAAGCTTAGTGGCAGCCTTACATTCCACGACAAATATTGCTTCCTCCCCAATGGCAAGCACGTCTATTTGTTTATGGTCTCCACCACCTTCACCCCATTTGATTTCCAAATGCTCATCTCGATTTAAATATCTAAAGCCGAGGTCATAGAACATTGACCATATTTTATCTTCAAAAGCAACCCCAACCGGCTTTGGTCGTTGCATTCTAACTTTTGTCTTTAAGGTTACAACCTCGACCCAGTCTTGCTTTTTGCGTTCTTCTGCTTCATTAAAGGATACAGAACACTCATCATAAGACTTCTTCTTAGCCCTATATAGAGATGCAAGCTTCTTCTCATCTGAGCACATATGTTCTTTAATGCCCATAATTTGTTCTTCGTTAAGACGTGCCATATGTATCTGTTTTTATTACTATTGGGGAGGTTGATAATTCGTGATTATTACTTCTTTCGGTTTGCGATTCTTGGAATTATATGGATTTATCATCCGTGTAACCTCAATCCTACTAATGTGATATCCATTATTGTAGAGATTTTCAAAATATGATATATCTTCATCATAGCTGTCGGAATTACTTAGCATAATTCTACATCCTCTATTTCCAAATATATCGCAAATTTCTTTTAATCGAAGTTGGTCGAAGTCGGTAAAACCACTTTTGTCGTACAATGTAAACATTGTGACTTGTTTGCTTATTGGACGATAAGGTGGGTCTATATAGATAAAGGTAGGATTATTTTCAAGAGAATTCCATATCTCTGCAAAATCACCACAATTAATTTCAACCTTTTGAAGAGCTTTGTGTAATGTCATAATATTCTCCTCTTCAAAAATAGATGGACTTTTGTATCTACCATGAGGAACATTGAAATCACCAGATCTATTCTCCCTGTACAGCCCGTTGAAACAGGTGTGATTCAGAAAGATGAAGAATGCAACCTTCTGTTCATCTTCAAATCTCATTTCGTTAAAGGTTTTTCTTACGCGATAGTAGAATTCTTCGCGAGCCTTGTCCGTAGATATACTATTATACTCATTTCTCAATGCAACCAAGGTGTCCATAATAGACATTGGAGCCTGCTTGATTTTCTGATAAGCATGCATCAAGACGGGATTTATATCATTGATGACCGCCTTTGAAATGTTATTATGCTTCTTGAGCATATGGAAAAGCACAGATCCACCACCAACAAAAGGCTCTACATATACGACATCTTCCCATGTATTAAAGTCAGTAGGAAGCCGTCGTTCAATTTCCTTGAGCAACCTTGTCTTTCCTCCGGCCCATTTGACAAACGGTTTCACGGTCTATTGATTTTTTGTTTTCTTTTCATTTAATAGCATACCTTTGGAATATTTTTTTATCAGAAAGTGCGCTTTTGCGCACCTTGGAATTAATAAACCCTTTGATTATCAAGAAATAACCAAAGGGTTAGAGGGGGTGCCCAGAACAGGACTCGAACCTGCATGCCTCTCGACACACGCACCTGAAACG
>ERZ791908.328-NODE-328-length-57740-cov-15.052041_pt1 | contig 57740 bp, 61 predicted proteins | sample MGYA00510144_ERZ791908 | MGnify/ENA primary metagenome ERZ791908 (study PRJEB30046, sample SAMN00792105) | human gut metagenome | study: EMG produced TPA metagenomics assembly of the A metagenome-wide association study of gut microbiota in type 2...
CAAGCAGCCAACTGTGCCATGTTTGCGGATATCAGAACCACGAAACCAAGGACTTGTCTGTAAGGGAATGGGATTGCCCTAAATGTGGCAGTCACCATAACCGCGATAAGAACGCTGCCATCAATATTCGAGAAGAAGCCAGGCGGATATTTGCCTGACGTAATCCATAAAATACCGTGGGGCGCACGGGAATCCACGCCTGTGGAGAGAGTGTAAGCCGCCGCAACTCTTTGGAGTCCGTAGCGCTGTTCTCGTTGAAGCAGGAAGCTCCCGCCTCTATAGGCGGGAGTACGTTCACAATAAAACTGTTGTAATAACGAAAAATCTGCTACAATAAAGCTGTATTAGTCTGTGTTAGCAGATGTTCACAAAGGAGGTTCCTTATGAAAACATTAGATGAATTGTACCAGCAGATGCTTAAACGGGCTGCTGACGGTAAACCGGTCGGTGTCGATGGTGACCCGAAATTGATCGATTGTCTGGCTCATCCCGACGACCATCCCCTGATCTGGCGGGTCAAGCCCTGTCTCTGTCCGCCCGATGAACCACATCACTGCCAGGAAGCCTGTGACTGGGGCGCTATCACGTCCGGTCCCGATGGCATCTCCATCGACGACAGCCAGTGCGTCGGCTGCCAGGCCTGCGTCGATGCCTGCAAGCTCGATACCCTGAAGACGCGGAAAGACCTTATCCCTGTCGTCCAGGAACTGCACGACTACGACGGCCCTATCTACGCCTTGGTTGCTCCTGCCGTATCCGGTCAGTTCGGTCCCGATGTTACCATGGGGAAACTGCGGACAGCTTTCAAGCGCCTGGGTTTCACGGGTATGCTGGAAGTCGCCGTCTTTGCCGATATCCTGACATTGAAAGAAGCCCTGGAATTCGACAAGAACATCAACAATGAAGACCAGTTCCAGCTCACCAGCTGCTGCTGCCCCATGTGGATTGCCATGATCAAGAAGCTCTATCACCAGCTCCTGCCCAACGTCCCGGGCTCTGTCTCGCCTATGATTGCCGGCGGCCGTACAGTTAAGGCCCTGCATCCTAATGCCAAGACTGTCTTCATCGGGCCCTGCCTGGCTAAGAAAGCTGAACGGAAAGAACCGGACCTGGTAGGCGCTATTGATTACGTCCTGACCTATCAGGAACTGCGCGACTTCCTGACGGTTACGGACATCGACCTGGCATCCCTGCCGGAAGACAACGTGCCCCACGCTTCGGAAGCGGGCATCTGCTACGCCTATGCCGGCGGCGTCTCTGAAGCCGTCACGGAAACGGTCCATCAGCTGAACCCGGACCGCAAAGTCGACATCAAGACGCGCAAAGCCGATGGCGTCCCGGCCTGCAAGGCCATGATCAACGACATCCTGGCCGGCAACCGCGATGGCAACTTCTTTGAAGGCATGGGCTGTCTGGGCGGATGCGTCGGCGGTCCCCGGGCCATCATCAAGAAAGAAGAAGGCAAGGTCAACGTCCAGGCCTACGGCAAACAGGCGGCCTACAAGACACCCATGGAAAATCCCTACGTCATCGAATTATTGAAGAAACTCGGCTTCCCGACAGTCGAAGAATTCCTCGAACGGAGCCACCTGTACGACCGTATTTTTGACTGATGATGGGTATGGTCATCATGTAGTGACCTTTTTCGTCAGAGTTTCTAGGGGGCGCCCCACGTGGCGCCCCTACAGAAAAAAGGGCTGTCGCATCTGCGACAGCCTTTTTTTACACGGCCTGCGAACTGCAGCCTTCAAGGGCCATTTACCAATGCCGGCTCTCTTTTAATGCTGCATATTGGGCCAGGAGGTCCGGCTTTTCCGGGCTCTGATAGGTATAGTCGGGCATGGCGGCTTTGGCTTTTTCGACAGCCGCTTTGAAGTCGTAGTAGACCTGCCATTTCGATTCGACCAGTTCGTGGCCGGTCTGGCGCAGGAGAAAGGCCGGGTGATACGTCGGCATGATGTCATAGCCGCGCCACGTGAACCACTTGCCGCGGTTGCGCATGATGCTGGTGGCGCGGCCATAGAAATACTGGAAGGCGACTTTGCCTAGGCAGACGATGACTTTCGGCTGGACCAGTTCGATTTCTTTGACCAAATGGATGTCCGCGCAGTGGCGCCCTTCTTCCAGGGTCGGCGTGCGGTTGTTCTTGGGCCGGCACTTGACGATGTTGGTGACATAGACGTGGTCCCGCGTGAGTCCGACGCTCCACAAGGCCTTGTCGAGGAGCTGCCCCGACGGGCCGACGAGGGGAACGCCGTATTCATCTTCCACACCGCCAGGCCCTTCGCCGACGAACATCAGCGGCGACGCACAATCGCCGGAATAGCGCGTCGGTCCGCGATTGCCTTCGTCCCGTAAGTGACAGGCTGTACAGCTCATGAGTTCTGTCAGCCAATCTTTCATCTTTTCATTTTCTTCCATGATACCCCTTCTTTATGCGATAATTAATTTTACTATAACAAGGCGGCCGCCTCTTTTCAAGTCGTCCAGCGGTATTCTAAAAAATACTTTTTACATACTATAGTATGGTATATAATAAAGCTAAATTGACATGAAAATTAAAGAAAGGGGGAAGTGCAGTGAAAATCTCACTCATTCAATTTCCTATCGTCCCCGGCGACAGGCTGGCCAATTTCGACCAGGTCCGGCGCCGCGTCCAACAGGCGGCCAGGGCTGGTTCGGATATGGCCGTGCTGCCTGAATTGTGGGACCTGTCGTTCTACCCGCCTGATGTTTATGACCTGGCCGATGAAGAGGGCCGCCAGGCCCAGGCGTTTTTGCAGGACCTGGCTGCGTCCTGTCATATCCAGCTCATCGGCGGCTCCATTGTCCGCCGTCACGACGGGTGCCTGTACAATACGACGTATATCGTCGATGAAGAGGGGAATCGCGTCTCATCGTATGACAAATGCCATTTATTCACGCCTGGTGGGGAAGAGAAGGTCTTCGCGCCGGGAGATCACTTGAATACTTTCTTCCTGGGCGACATCCCTATGGCGTCGATTACCTGTTATGACCTGCGCTTTGGCGAATGGGTCCGCATGGCGGCCCTGGCCGGTGCCCAGATCCTCTTTGTCCCGGCCGCCTGGCCTCATCCCAGACTGGCTCATTGGCAGATACTCAATCGGGCCCGGGCTATTGAGAACCAGTTCTTCGTCGTCGCCGTCAACAGCTGCGGTACCTGCGGTGACTACCGCTTCTGTGGCCATTCTATGATTATCGACCCGTGGGGCGAAGTGCTGGCCCAAGGAGGAGACGGTGAGGAAATCGTTACCGGCGAAATCGACTTGTCCGTCATCAAAGACATCCGCAGCCGCATCAATGTCTTTCGCGACCGGCGGCCTGAGTTATATCATTTAGAAGGGAAGCGGTAACGTGGAAGGCGTATTGCATGGTTTACAAGGTATTTTTGAAGTCCTCTTCATCATTTCCATCGGCTTCATCTTGGCCAAGAAAGGCTGGTTCGGGCCGGACATGAGCGCTGTCTTTACCAAACTGGTCATGAAGATAAGCCTGCCCTTATACATGCTCTGCCAGCTGGAAAAGGACTTTACCCATGATTCGCTGCTCCGCATCGCGCCGGACCTGCTCCTGCCCTTTGCGTCAATCCTTTTGGCCTATGCCGTCGGCCGCATAGCGGCCAAAGTCCTGCACATCCGCCAGGACCGGCAGGGCGTCTTCATCACTTGTTTTTTCATTGCCAATACCATCTTCATCGGCCTGCCCGTCAACCTGGCCCTGTTCGGGACGCAGAGCGTGCCGTCGGTCATGCTCTATTACATGGCCAACACGACCATGTTCTGGACCCTCGGCGTCTACCATATCGTCAACGACAGTCTGGGCGGCAAGGGGAATATGCCCTTGTTTTCCCTGCAGACCCTGAAGAAAGTCTTTTCGCCGCCGCTCCTGGGCTTTTTGGCTGGCCTGGTCCTGATTATGGCCAATATCAAGCTGCCTGATTTCCTGCTGACGTCGTTCCAATACGTTGGCAATATGGCGACGCCGCTGTCGCTCATGGTCATCGGCATTGAAATGACGGGCATTTCTCTGGCGTCGGTCCGCTGGGACCGGGACATCATCGGCGCCCTCGTCGGCCGCTTCCTGGTCTGTCCGGCCTGCGTCCTGGTGCTCCTGCCCTTCATCCCGGTCACGCCCATGTCGGCCCAGGTCTTTACTATGCAGGCCAGTATGCCGGCCATGACCCAGATGACAGTCGTCGCCAAGTCCGTCGGCGCCGATGTCCGTTATTCGACGGAAGTCAGCTTTATCACCGTCGTCATGGGCATCGTCATCATTCCCTTATATATGTTTATCATTGGATAGAAGGAGTTTTTTTAGAAAATGAATACCCTCGAAGATTTGAAGAAAGCTTTGAAAGCCCATGAAGCCCAGGCTTTTCAGCTCAACTATACCATTGCTGACGACCCGGAGCTGTCCGGTGAAGAATATCATGCCTGCCGGCACTACGTCGATTTGTGCCGTTCTTTGGGCATGGAAGTGGAAGAACAGTTCACCGGTCAGCCGACGGCTTTCCGAGCCATCGCTCATCGGGCCGATAAACCCGTCTTCAAGATGGCCCTTTTGGCGGAATATGATGCCCTGCCCGGCGTCGGCCACGGCTGCGGCCATTCGGCCAATGGTGCCATGAGCTTCCTGGCCGCTGCGGCCTTAAAGGATTTGAAGGATCTGCCTGTCGACGTCGACCTCATCGGCACACCGGACGAAGAACTGCGCGGCGGCAAGGTCATCATGTGCGACCAGGGCGTCTTCAAGGACTATGATTTCGCCGTCATGGTCCACGTGTCGCCGACCCGGACCAATGCCAATTCCCATTTCCTGGCCCTCGACGACTACCGCATTGCCTTCCACGGCCAGACGGCTCACGCCGCCGGTGAACCCTGGAACGGCCGCAATGCCCTGAATGGGGCCATGCTGGCCCTGCACGCCGTCGATATGCTGCGCCAGCACGTCCGGCCGGAAACGCGAATCGGCTCGTATATCGTAAACGGTGGGGCCGCCTCCAACGTCGTCCCCGATTACGCCGAAGTCGAATGTTGTATCCGCCACAGCGAACGGGAATATCTCGATACCGTCGTGGCCAAGGTCATGAACTGCTTCAAAGGGGCGGCCATTGCTACGGAAACGACATATGACGTCACCCAAATGGGCTGCAAATTCGATAACATGGTCTGGAATGAAGCGGCGACGAAAGCGTCGGAACAGGTCCTCCAGGCCATGGGGATCCCTTACGAAGAACCAAAGGATTGCGGCAGCTCCGACGTCGGCAACGTCAGCCATCAGTGCCCGGCCGTCCACGTCCACCTGGCCTTGGGCGACGTCCCCATGCCGGAACACTCGACGGACATCGCCAATGCCGTCAAGGCCAGGACCATCGAACCGACCATCGTCAAAGGCGCCGAAATCATGGCACGCCTGGCCCTGCTCTTCGCCCAGGACACGGCCCTGCGCCAGCAGATGAAAGATGAGTTCACGGCGAAGAGCCTCTCCTGATAGAGGTAGTTTGTAGGGGCTCGCACATGCCTTTTCAGCCTGTCAGGTCATGACTGCAAGGAATGGCAAGACGGCTGCTGAAACGGACCGCTGTAGAGGGCGAGCCCGTTAGGTATATGTGAAATACTTGGAAAACGGATTTGCGTGAACGGGTCGCCCACGTGGCGACCCCTACAGAAAAAAGGAGCTGTCGCGATGCGACAGCTCCTTTTTTCACGCTCTATATATTCAGTTTCAGGTATACCTTAGAAGACACCTTGTGCCAGCATAGCGTCGGCGACGCGTTCGAACCCGGCGATATTGGCACCGGCTACGAGGTTGTGGCCCAGGCCGTTGCGGGCAGCTGCGTCTTTGCAGTTCTGGTAAATGGTGTTCATGATTTCGTGGAGACGGTCATCGACTTCTTTGGCAGTCCATACTAGGCGTTCGCTGTTCTGGCTCATTTCCAGGGCCGATGTAGCGACACCGCCGGCGTTGACGGCTTTCGACGGAGCGACGATGATGTCTTTCTGATCGAGTAAGAATTTCAGGGCATCGTTGGTCGTCGGCATATTGGCGACTTCGATGTAGTAGCGGATCTTGTTGGCAGCAATCTGTTTAGCCTGTTCCATATGGACGTCGTTCTGCATAGCCGACGGCATGACGATATCGACTTTGCGGCCCCACGGTTTTTCGCCCGGGAAGAATTCGACGCCGAATTTATCGGCATAGTCCTGGACGCGGTTGCGGCCGCTGTTGCGCATTTCGACGATGTAGTCGATCTTTTCCTGCGTAGCGACGCCGTCCGGGTCATAGATGTAGCCGTCCGGACCGGAGAGGGTAACGACTTTGGCACCCAGTTCCGTAGCTTTCTTGCAGATGCCCCAGGTTACGTTGCCGAAGCCGGCAGCGGCGATAGTCTTGCCTTTGATGTCCTGGCCGTCGTCTTTGAGAACGTTTTCCAGGAAGTATACGGCGCCGTAGCCCGTAGCTTCCGGACGGATGCGGGAACCGCCGAAGCTGAAGCCTTTGCCCGTGAGGACACCGTTTTCGAAGCAGCCTTTCAGGCGGCGGTATTCGCCGAAGAGGTAGCCGATTTCACGGCCGCCGACACCCATGTCCCCAGCCGGTACGTCGACATCGGGACCGATGTAGCGATAGAGAGCCTGCATGTAGCTCTGGCAGAAACGCATGATTTCAGCGTCGGACTTGCTCGTCGGGTCGAAGTCAGCCCCGCCTTTGGCGCCGCCGATAGGCAGGCCGGTCAGTGCGTTCTTGAAAATCTGTTCAAAGCCCAGGAATTTGATGATGCCTGAGTATACGTTCTTCTGGAAACGAAGGCCGCCTTTGTAGGGCCCGATAGCGCCGTTGAACTGGAAGCGGTAGCCCGTGTTGGTGTGGTATTTGCCTGCATCATCCTGCCAGACGACGCGGAATGTGAATTGCCGTTCCGGTTCGACGAGACGGTTGAGGAGGTCGAACTTTTCATATTCCGGGTGGCGTTCGACGACAGGGTCCAGGGAGCTGAAGACTTCTTCGACGGTCTGGACGAATTCCGGTTCGTTTGCGTGTTTCGTGCGTACATTTTCAATGACAGATTCCAAATACTTATTCATATGTAATCACCTCATTTAAAATTAATTATACCTAAAACTGATTTCTACAATTACATAATAGCATGTTTTTCCGTCCTTGCAAATACCACAATGAGGAAAAGATTTTTCCATGATGGCACTGCATTGCCACTATGTGAAAGAGGACGTCAAAATTCAAGGATTTTTAAGGTATAAGATAAACGTTATAGTAAGTTAAAGGGAGGTATTCGTTAAAAATAATTGCAATATAAATCAAAATCATGGTATAAATAGAACTATACTTATTGAGGAAGAAGGGGGAAGACGGCCCTTTGTCTTTTGCTGGAGGAATAATTGTATACACCGGTTAAACAAAATGGAGAGGAAGGTGACGAAAATCAGAAAAAGAACCTAGTCACCCTGACAATGATGATATACAATAGAAAGTAAATAAGCCATACAACATATACTATATAAGAAAGAGAGGTACGCAACATGGAAACGTACGATACCTATTCCCCGGAATATTTGCGCTATTTGGAGCTCCTGTCCAAGGAGTATCCCACGCAGGCGGCGACGTTCACGGAAATCATCAATCTGCAGGCCATCGTCAACCTGCCGAAAGGGACAGAACACTTCATGAGTGACCTGCACGGTGAATACGAAGCCTTCTATCACATCCTCAACAACTGCTCCGGCGTCATCCGCGAAAAAGTGGAAATGATTTTTTCTGACAAGATGAGCAAGGCCGAACAGGACGACTTGCTGACTCTTATTTATTATCCTAAGGAAAAGCTGAACATGCTCTACCGCGAAGGCAAGGTCAACGATGACTGGGCCCGGACGACGCTGGAACGGATGATCGACCTGGCCAAGCTCTTGTCGTCGAAATATACGCGGTCGAAAGTCCGTAAAGCCATGCCGGAAGTCTTCCGCTTCGTTATCGATGAACTCTTGCACGCCCAGCCCGATGAAGACCAGAACCAGCTGGTCTATCACATGAAGATTCTCGACACCATCTTGGAAACGGGAAGTACGCGCCAATTCATTTACGCTTTGGCCAATCTCATCAAACGGCTGGCCGTCGACCACCTGCACATCATCGGCGATATCTACGACCGCGGCGCTCATGCCGACAAGATCATGGACACGCTCATGCATCATCATTCTCTGGACATCCAGTGGGGCAACCACGACGTCCTCTGGATGGGTGCTGCTGCCGGCAACGCGGCCTGCATCGCCAATGTCCTGCGCAATAACATCCGTTACCATAATATGGAAATATTAGAAAGCGGCTATGGCATCAGCCTTCGGCCCTTTGCCCTCTTTGCCTTGCAGACGTATAAAGAGGACGACGGCATTGAGCCCATGGTCAAGGCCATCAACGTCATCGTGGCCAAGCTGGAAGGTCAGACCATTTACCGCCATCCCGACTACAATATGGACGACCGCCTGCTGTTCCACAAGATTGATTGGGAAAAAGGCGTCATCACTCTCGATGGCAAGACGTATGAATTGAAGACCAAGGACTTCCCGACGGTCAATCCCCAGGACCCGTACACGCTGTCGCCGGAAGAACACCAGCTCATGAACGACATCCAGGCCGAATTTACCGAAAGCGAACGCCTGCAGCGCCACATCCGCTTCCTCTACAGCCACGGCTCGTTATACCGCTGCATGAATAACAACCTCCTGTTCCACGGCGGCCTGCCCCTCAACCAAGACGGCAGCTTTAAGGAAATCTACCTCGACGGTAAGCCGTATAAGGGCAAAGCCTTCATGGATAAGGCGGAACACCTCATCCGCCGGGCTTATGACCAGCGCGATACTGACAGCCTGGACTATATGTGGTACCTCTGGTGCGGTGCCGATTCCCCTGTATCCGGCCGCATCGTCAAGACTTTTGAACGGAGTTACATCATAGACGAATCGACGTGGAAAGAACCGCAGAATGCCTACTACCGCCTGAATCGCGATAAAGACGAATGCATCAAGATCCTCCACGAATTCGGCATCGACTCGCCTCAGGGACACATCATCAACGGCCATACGCCGGTCAAGGTCAAGAAAGGCGAAAGCCCTATCAGGGCGGAAGGCAAGGAAATCTGCATCGACGGCGGTTTCTGCAAGGCCTACCAGGGGTCGACGGGCATTGCCGGCTACACGCTCATCTTCAACTCCCACGGCATACGCATCAAATCTCACTACCCCTTTGAAGATGTCTACCAGGCGTTGATGAACAACGTCGACATCGATTCCGAATCGACACAGGTCGAACTGGAACCGAAGCGCGTCATGATCGGCGACACGGATAACGGCAAGAAACTCCTCCAGATGATCCACGACCTGAAGGCCCTGCTGGAAGCCTACCGCCAGGGCGTCATCCTCGAACGCCGTCCGAACCCGTAGGGGCCGTCCCAAAGGGCGGCCCGCCTAGTTAAGGAGGAAATATGAAACGAGAATCGTTAAGCGGACTGTTACTCATTGCCTGTGCGATACTTGCCATGGCCATCTCTAATTCTCCCTTCGGTCCCGCTTATGAACGCTGGCTCCAGGCCCCGCTGCCGGCAGGGACGCACATGTCCCTGCTGCACTGGGTCAATGACGCCGTCATGGCGCTGTTCTTCTTTGTCGTCGGCGCCGAAGTGAAGCGGGAATTCCTCTATGGAGAACTGAAGTCCCGGTCGGCAGCGATGCTGCCCATGGCTGCGGCCTTAGGCGGCATGCTCGTGCCGGCTGCGATTTATGGCCTGTGCAATGCCGGCCTGCCGACGGCTGGTGGCTGGGGCATCCCCATGGCGACGGACATCGCCTTTTCCCTGGGCGTCCTGTCCCTGGCGGCTCCGAAAGCGCCGCGCAGCCTCGTCGTCTTTTTGACGGCCCTGGCCATCGTCGATGATCTCGGCGGTATCGTCGTCATCGCTGTCTTTTATGCCGGTTCCCTCAACCTTCCGGTCCTGGCCGGCGGCCTCATCGTCTGGCTGCTGATGCTGGCTGGGTGCCGCAGGAATTGGCAATCAGCCTGGTTTTACGCTGTGGGAGGTATCCTCATCTGGCTGGCCTTCTTCTACGGCGGTATCCATCCGACCATGGCCGGCGTCCTCACGGGCTTCGCCATGCCGGCCGTGCCCGGCAAGGATGGAAGGGAAGGCTTGCTGCTGCGGGCAGAACACGCCCTGACGCCTGTCTCGGCTTTCGTCATCATGCCCGTCTTCGCCCTGGCCAACGCCGGCATCCGCCTCGACCTGAGCGGCCTGACCGGCCTGGCGTCGGCACCGGGACTGGGCGTCCTGGCTGGCCTGGTCCTGGGCAAGCCCATCGGCATCGGCCTGGCCGTCTGGCTGTTGACGGCCTTGAAAAAAGCGTCCCTGCCAGAAGGGCTGACGATGAAACACTTCTGGGCCGTCGGCCTCCTGGCCGGTATCGGCTTCACCATGTCCCTGTTCATCGCCGGCCTGGCCTTTCCCGGCAGTCCGGTCCTGATGACGGCCAAGACCGCCATCATCGCCGCGTCCCTCACGGCGGCCATCCTCGGCGGCTTCCTGGTCAACCGCGTAAGCCGATAGCCTTCCTGTAATTATCGGTAGGGGGCTCACACGTGGCGAGCCCGCCGCGAATAGTCAGCCATATACCAAGCGGGCCAATGTGGCGTGGTTTTGCGGCCTGCGGCCTGCGGTCTGCGAACAGCGGGCGCCTTTGGCGCCCATCATTGACGTAATACGTTCATGTCGTTATAATGAAGAGTAACTTATCATTTTTTATACAAAAGGAGCGAATTCGATGAATATTATTGATGAATTGTCTTGGCGCGGTGCCGTCAATCAGATGACAGATGAAGAAGGGTTGCGTAAGCTCACGGAAGAAAAGAGCATTTCCCTCTATTGCGGTGTCGACCCGACGGGTGACAGCATGCATATCGGCCACTTGATTCCGTTCATGATGCTTAAACGCTTTGCCAATGCCGGCCATCATCCGTATGTCGTCATTGGCGGCGGTACCGGTGCAATCGGTGACCCGAGCGGCCGCAAGACGGAACGCCAGCTCCAGACTCTCGATAAAATCAAGGCCAATGCCGAAAAATTGAAGGCTCAGTTCATGCATCTTTTCGGCGATTCGGAAAACATCACCTTCGTCAATAACTATGACTGGCTCAGCCAGATCAGCCTCCTCGATTTCCTCCGCGATTATGGCAAACTGTTCAGCGTCAACATCATGCTCAGCAAGGAAGTCGTTGCCAGCCGTCTGGAAGCAGGCATTTCCTTTACGGAATTTTCCTACCAGATTCTCCAGTCCATCGACTTTGAACACCTCTTTTCCCATAACGACGTCCAGCTGCAGATCGGCGGCGCCGACCAGTGGGGTAACATCACGGCCGGTATCGACACGATCCGCAAGATGCACGGCAGCGATGCCAAAGCCTATGGCCTGACCATTCCCCTCATGCTGAAATCTGACGGCACCAAGTTCGGCAAGACCGCCGGCGGCGCTGTCTGGCTCGACCCGGAAAAGACATCACCCTTTGAATTCTATCAGTTCTGGCTCAACCAGGATGATGCGGACGTCGTCAAATACTTGAAATACTTCACCTTTCTCAGCAAGGAAGAAATCGACGCCCTGGCCGAATCGGTCGAAAAAGAACCGGAAAAACGACTGGCCCAGCGCCGCCTGGCTGAAGAAGTCACGACTTTCGTCCACAGCCCGGAAGCCCTGAAGGAAGCCCAGAACATCACGGAAGCCCTGTACCACGGCAGCATCACCGACCTGTCGGAAAGCGAATTGGAACAGGCCTTCGGCAAGATGCCGACTGTCGACGTTTCCAACGAAGATAAAGACGTCGTCAACTGGCTCGTCGATTCCCAGATTTACAAATCGAAACGCCAGGCCCGCGAAGACATCACCCACGGTGCGGTCACCATCAACGGCGTCAAAGTCACGTCCCTCGACGAAATCGTCAAACCTCACAAGAATTCCAACGGCAAGTTCGTCATCGTTCGCAAAGGGAAGAAGAAATATACTTTGGCCCGGGTTCATCAGTAAGGGTAGATTTTAGAAAATTGTTAAAATAGAATATTGACAGAAGTGCTTTGCTATGCTATAATAACTCATTGCAAAATGTTCAATTGATATTATGAGATACATGGAGGAAGCGCTTCCGGTGAGCAAAAAATTAAGCAAGGTTCAAATCGTCTGAGAGCCTTGCTTTTTTGTCGCTTTACACGGCGCTGTACAACGCTATCATAATGATTTACTTTTTATAAGGGGTGAAGAATCAGCATGTTCAAACCTGTACAAGTAGGGAAAAGGACTCGATACACGTATGCTAAGATTAACGAGGTCTTGAAAATGCCTCATTTGTTGGATTTACAGAATAAATCCTACGAATGGTTCCTGGAAAAGGGACTGAAAGATATCTTCAAAGACATTTCTCCCATCGAAGATGCATCGGGTAACCTGTCTTTATCCTTCGAGAATTTTAAATTAGGGGAACCGAAGTACGACATTCGTGAATGTAAGGAACGCGATACGACATACGCCGCACCGCTCCGCGTCCAGATCCGTCTTGTCAACCACGAAACAGGTGAAATCAAGGACCAGGAAGTATTCATGGGTGATTTCCCACTGATTACCGATACAGGTACCTTCATTATCAATGGGGCAGAACGCGTTATCGTCAGCCAGCTCGTCCGTTCTCCGGGCGTCTACTATGGCCACGAAATCGACCCGATGGGCATCCGCCTGTACAATTCGACGGTCATTCCGAACCGTGGTGCCTGGATCGAATTGGAAACAGACGCCAACGACATCGTCTATGCCCGTATCGACCGCAACCGCAAGATTCCTGTCACGGTCCTCATCCGCGCGCTGGGCTGGTCGTCGAACGCCGACATCCTCGAACTCTTCTTCGACGATAAACGCCTGAAGGCTACGTTTGAAAAAGATACGACGGAAAATCAGGACGAAGCCCTCGTTGAAATCTATAAGAAACTCCGCCCCGGTGAACCGCCGACCGTTGAAAGTGCCCGCAATCTCTTTGAAGGCCTCTTCTTCGACCCGCGCCGTTATGATATGGCCCGCGTTGGCCGTTACAAAGCCGGCAAGAAACTCGGCTGGGAACGCCGCCTCTTTGGCCTGACCTTGCACGAACCGATCGTCAACCCGGAAACAGGGGAAGTCATCGTCGATGCCCATACGGAAATCGGCTCGGCTGAAGTTGAAAGGATCCGCGAAAGCGGCGTCTTCCATCGCGAAATCGCCGACGGTGCGCCCGCCGGTGACGGCGGCCTCGTCGAAGCCTTCGTCGAAAAAACGGACGGCTCGGTCTACAAGATCATCTGCAACAACAGCGACCTTCCGTATGACCACCGCACGATTACCCGCGAAGACATCATCGCCCACATCAGCTATCTTCTCAACCTCATGGACGGCTTCGGAACTGTCGATGACATCGACCATCTGGGCAACCGCCGCCTGCGCTGCGTCGGCGAACTCCTGCAGAACCAGTTCCGCATCGGCCTGACCCGTATGGAACGCGTCGTCCGCGAACGCATGACCATCCAGGATGCCGAAAGCATTACGCCTCAGGTCTTGATCAACATCCGTCCTGTCGTCGCTGCTATCAAAGAATTCTTTGGTTCCAGCCAGCTGTCCCAGTTCATGGACCAGACAAACCCGCTGGCAGAAATCACGCACAAACGCCGTCTGAGCGCCCTCGGCCCTGGCGGTCTGTCCCGTGAACGCGCAGGGTTCGAAGTCCGCGACGTCCATCATTCCCACTACGGCCGCATGTGCCCGGTAGAAACGCCTGAAGGCCCGAACATCGGCTTGATTTCGTCCCTGGCCTGCTTCGGTAAAGTCAACGAATTCGGCTTCATCGAAGCCCCGTACCGCCGCGTCGATAAAGAAACGGTCGTCGTTACGGAAGATGTCCACTACATCACGGCTGATGAAGAAGAACAGTACGTCATCGCCCAGGCCAACGAACCGTTGACCGAAGATGGCCATTTCGTCCACGAACGCGTTGCCTGCCGTCACGGTGAAGATACCCGTGAATTCCGGGCTGACCGCGTCGACTTCATGGACGTATCGCCTAAGGAAGTCGTTTCCGTCGGTACATCCATGATCCCCTTCCTGGAAAACGACGATGCCAACCGTGCCCTCATGGGTGCGAACATGCAGCGCCAGGCAGTACCTTTGCTGCGCACACAGGCTCCGCTCGTCGGTACCGGCATGGAATACAAGACGGCTTGTGACTCCGGCGTCTGCGTCCTGGCAAAACACAGCGGCGTCGTATCCCGCGTTACTGGCGACACCATCCAGGTCCGCACGGATTCTGGTTCTGTCGATACATATAAACTCATCAAATTCGTCCGCTCCAACCAGAGTACCTGCATCAACCAGCACCCGTTGGTCTATAAGAACGAAAGGGTCACGGAAGGTCAGCCCCTGGCTGACGGCATGGCTACGGACGGCGGCGAATTAGCTCTTGGTTACAACATCCTCGTAGCCTACATGCCTTGGGAAGGCTATAACTACGAAGACGCCGTTCTCCTCAGTGAAGAACTCCCGAAGAACGACCTCTACACATCCATCCACATCGAAGAATACGAATGTGATGCCCGCGACACGAAACTGGGTTCGGAAGAAATTACCCGTGAAATCCCCAACGTCAGTGAAGAAAGCACGAAGAACCTCGACGAAAACGGCATCATCATGATCGGTGCCGACGTCTTCCCGGGCGACGTCCTGGTCGGCAAAGTCACGCCGAAAGGCGAAACGGAACTGACACCGGAAGAACGCCTGCTGCGCGCCATCTTCGGCGACAAGGAACGCGAAGTCCGCGATACGTCGCTGCGCGTACCTCATGGTGAATCGGGGAAAGTCGTCAACGTCCGCATCTTCTCCCGTGAAAATAACGACGAACTGCCGCCTGGCGTAAACCACCTGGTCCGCGTCTACATCGCCCAGAAACGTAAGATCCACGAAGGCGACAAGATGGCTGGCCGTCACGGCAACAAAGGTGTCGTTTCCCGCGTCATGCGCCAGGAAGATATGCCTTTTCTGCCCGATGGCACGCCGGTCCAGATCGTCCTGAACCCCTTGGGCGTACCGTCTCGTATGAATATCGGTCAGATTTTGGAAACCCACCTTGGCTGGGCTGTCCACGAACTGGGCAAACAGATCAAGGAAATGGATCCGGGCCTGGAAGAAAAACTCCGCGCTGCCGGCTATGATTTCGATAAATACGGCATGCCCAAACCGGACGTCGCCGGTGTCCATATCGCAACACCGGTCTTCGACGGCGCTCAGGCCGAAGACGTCTTTGAAGCCCTGAAGATCGCCGGCCTGCCGGAAGACGGCAAATCCGTCCTCTATGATGGCCGTACAGGGGAACCGATGGACCGCCGCGTCACTGTCGGTTACACGTACTTCCTCAAACTGCATCACCTCGTCGACGACAAGATCCATGCTCGTTCGACAGGCCCGTACTCCCTGGTCACGCAGCAGCCGCTCGGTGGTAAAGCCCAGTTCGGCGGCCAGCGTTTCGGCGAAATGGAAGTCTGGGCTCTGGAAGCGTATGGCGCAGCCTATACCCTCCAGGAAATGCTGACTGTTAAGTCTGACGATGTCGTCGGCCGTGTCAAGGCTTACGAAAAGATCGTCAAAGGTGAAAATATTCCTGAACCGGGCGTACCGGAATCGTTCAAGGTCCTCCTCAAAGAACTCCAGGCCATCGGCCTCGACGTCCAGATCCTGAACGAAGACGGCGAAGAAGTCGTCATCAAGGAACTCGACGATGAAACGGAACCGGAACAGACTGATGAACTCCGCCGCGTCATGGAAGGTGAAAATGGTCCGGAAACACCGGCTGCACCGGCTGAAGACACTCCTGCCGAAGGAGAAGAAGGCGAAGAACAGGAACCCGTCGCCAACGGCGGCGAAGATGACATCATGAGTGCCATGAGCCTCGATGCCGTCGCCGAAGCTGAACAGGCTGACGATGATGAATAACGAGTCGATAGAAGGGAGCGGTATTAGTGCTTGATGTGAATGAATTCGATTCCATGCGGATCGGTCTTGCTTCACCGGAAAAGATCCTCGAATGGTCCCACGGGGAAGTCAAGAAACCAGAAACGATCAATTACCGTACATTGAAACCGGAACGGGATGGGTTGTTCTGCGAACGCATTTTTGGGCCGACAAAGGACTGGGAATGTCACTGCGGCAAATACAAACGTATCCGGTATAAAGGTGTCGTCTGCGACCGCTGCGGCGTCGAAGTCACGCGCGCCAAAGTCCGTCGTGAACGGATGGGCCATATTAAACTGGCTACACCGGTATCTCATATTTGGTATTTTAAAGGCATCCCCAGCCGGATGGGCCTGATCCTCGATATTTCTCCCCGTTCGCTGGAAAAAGTCTTATACTTCGCCTCGTACATCGTCCTCGATCCGGGCGATACGCCGCTTACCAAGCAGCAGCTGATGACGGAAACGGAATATCGTCAGTATCTGGATATGTACGGCGATAAATTCCGCGTCGGCATGGGCGCTGCAGCTGTCAAGGAACTGCTGCAGGGCCTGGACCTGGACCAGCTGGACAAACAGCTCCGCGATGAACTCCGCGATTCGTCGGGCCAGCGCCGCGTCCGCGCTATCCGCCGGCTGGAAGTCGTCGAAGCCTTCCGCCACTCCGGCAACAAACCGGAATGGATGATTATGGATGTCATCCCGGTCATCCCGCCGGAACTGCGCCCGATGGTACAGCTCGACGGCGGCCGCTTCGCTACGTCTGACCTGAACGATCTCTATCGCCGGGTCATCAACCGTAACAACCGCCTGAGCCGCCTCTTGGAACTGGGCGCACCGGACATCATCGTCCGCAACGAAAAACGTATGCTCCAGGAAGCCGTCGATGCCCTCATCGATAACGGCCGCCGCGGCCGTCCGGTCACGGGCCCGGGCAACCGTCCCCTGAAATCCCTGTCGGATATGCTGAAAGGGAAACAGGGCCGTTTCCGCCAGAACTTGCTCGGTAAACGTGTCGACTACTCTGGCCGTTCGGTTATCGTCGTCGGTCCGGAAATGAAGATGCACCAGTGCGGCCTGCCGAAAGAAATGGCCCTGGAACTCTTCAAGCCTTTCGTCATGAAGAAACTTGTCGAAAAAGGCATTGCTACCAATATCAAGAACGCTAAGAAGAAAGTCGAACGCGTCAACAGTGAAGTCTGGGACGTCCTGGAAGACGTCATCAAGGAACATCCTGTCCTCTTGAACCGCGCCCCGACACTGCATCGTCTGGGTATCCAGGCTTTCGAACCGATCCTCTGGGAAGGCCGCGCCATCAAACTGCATCCGCTGGTTTGCACGGCATTCAACGCCGACTTTGACGGTGACCAGATGGCCTGCCATCTGCCTCTTTCCGTAGAAGCCCAGTCCGAAGCGCGGACGCTCATGCTTTCGTCTCATAACATCCTGGCTCCGAAAGATGGCAAACCGGTCGCCGTCCCGACACAGGACATGGTCCTCGGTGCTTATTACCTGACCCTGGTCAAACCGGCTGCCAAGGGCGAAGGCAAGATTTTCTCCAACTACGATGAAGTCATGCTCGCTTACGATGCCAAAGTCATCGACATCGAAGCCCTGATCAAGGTCCGCATCCCTGGCCACGGCCTCATCGAAACGACGGCAGGCAAACTGCTCTACAACTATCAGATCTATGAACCACTGCGCCTCTTCCATACGGATAAAGTCATGGTCTTCACGGACCCGAAGGACACGGTCTTCGCCTATGAAAACGGCCTCATCGACTGGTCCCACTTCGTCAAGATCAAAGACGAAGAAGGCCATATCCGCGACTATGGTTTCTCGCAGCTGAAAGAAAAATTCGGTGTCGACCTCACGGCTACGCGCCCCTTGCCGAAGCGTAAGATCGACGAAGCCGCTGTGGCTGAATTCAAGAAAGATAAAGAATATGTCGACGTCAACTGCCTGGGCGTCCTCATGAGCAAGAAACAGATCGGCAAACTCGTCGATGCCTGCTTCCACCTCGTCGGCAATACCAAGACGGCAGAACTTCTGGACAAGATCAAGGCCATCGGCTACCATTACGCCCGCCAGGCCGGTATGTCCATCGCTATTTCTGATATTCAGATCCCGGCAGAAAAATGGGATATCCTCAATGAAGCCGACAAGAAGGTCCAGAACGCCTATGCCATGTATCAGCGCGGCTTGATTACCGAAAACGAACGCTATAACAAGAGCGTCGAAATCTGGACAAAGGCCACTAACGACGTTACGGATGTCATGATGGATAACATGGACCCGTTCAACTCGATCTTCATGATGGCTGACTCCGGCGCTCGAGGCAGCCGTGACCAGATTCGTCAGGTTGCCGGTATGCGTGGCTTGATGGCTGACCCGTCGGGCCGTATCATCGACTTGCCGATCAAAGCGAACTTCCGTGAAGGCCTGTCCGTACTGGACTACTTCACCTCGTCTCACGGCGCCCGTAAAGGCTTGGCCGATACGGCACTGCGTACAGCTGACTCGGGTTATCTGACCCGTCGTCTCGTCGACGTCTCTCAGGACGTCATCGTCCGTGAAGATGACTGCGACGTATTCGGCATCGACCTCGTCCGCGAACGGGCCCGTCTGGCCAGCTCGTGCCGCCAGGCTGTCAACCTCCTGCGCGACAAGCTCATCGGCCGCGTCCTGGCCCGTGATGTAGCGGATCCGGAAACCGGCGACATCGTCTTCCCGGCAGAACATCTCCTGACCAACGACGATATGGATACGGTCATCGAACACCAGATCCCGAAACTCTCCCTCCGCGGCAGCCAGATGGATATCAACGATGACCTGAACCACACCAACGTCATCGAAACGGTTTCCCTCGGTGCTCCGGAAGAAGGTTTCCGCGCAGCTATCCGCAAATCCATGGCGGAAAATATGCTCGGCAAGACTGTCGAAAAAGCCGTCATCGATTCCAACGGCATTGAAATCTGCGCCAAAGGCACGCCGCTCACAGAAGATGCCATCGACCGCATCCTCAACAGCGACGTCGATGAAGTCAAGGTCCGCAACAACGACATCCGCGGCGTCGAAGTCACGGCTATCGTCGAAGACAGCGGCAACGGCGTCATCGAATCGCTGGAAGACCGCATCGAAGGCCGTACGGCTGCCGAAACCCTGGTCAACCCGGAAACGGGCGAAGTCATCGTTGCCCTCAACGAAGAAATCATGGCAGACCAGGCCAAAGAAATTGCAAAATACTATGATAAAGTCCGGATCCGCAGCGTCCTCACCTGCCGCAGCCGTTATGGCGTCTGCGCGAAGTGCTATGGCCGCGACCTCGGTACGGGCGGCAAGGTCAATGTCGGCGAATCGGTCGGCACCATCGCTGCTCAGTCCATCGGTGAACCGGGCACACAGCTGACCATGCGTACCTTCCATACGGGCGGTGTCGCAACGGCCGGCGATATCACCCAGGGTCTTCCTCGTGTCGAAGAATTGTTTGAAGCCCGTAAGCCGAAGGGCAATGCTATCGTCACGGAAATCAGCGGTACCGTATCGATTACCGAAAAAGAAGACCATCACGATATCAACATCGTCCATGTCACTTCCAAGGACGGTGAAGAACGGAGCTACACCATCCCGTTCGGTTCGCACCTCGTCGTACATGAAGGCGACTTCATCGAAAAGGGCAGCCGCATCACGGCCGGCTCCATCAACCCCCACGACATCCTGCACATCCTGGGTGTCGAAGCTACCCAGCGGTACCTCGTATACGAAGTACAGAAGGTATACAAATCCCAGGGTGTTGGTATCAACGATAAGCACATCGAAGTCATCGTACGCCAGATGCTGCGCAAGATGAAGATCGAAGACGCCGGCGATGCCGATGTATTGCCGGGCGATTATATCGACGTCAACATCTTTGAAGATATGAACAAGCGCATCGAAAGCAATGGCGGCAAGCCCGCTATCGGCCAACCGATGCTCCTCGGTATCACCAAGGCCGCACTGGCAACGGACTCCTTCCTGTCGGCTGCATCCTTCCAGGAAACGACCCGTGTCCTGACCGATGCTGCTATCAAAGGCAAGATCGACCCGCTCCTGGGCCTCAAAGAAAACGTCATCATCGGTAAACTCATCCCGGCTGGTACGGGCATGAGCCGCTACCGCAAGATCAAGGTCGTAAAGACCGTTCCGTCTATCAGCTATGAAGACGAAGAAGGCAACCCCGTAGACGCACCGGAAGGTGCCGATACGACACCGGAAGCCGGACATTAAGAGAGTAAAAAAGGGCTGTCGCATGTGCGACAGCCCTTTTTTGTTGTTAGTGGTTCGTCGTTCGTAGGGGCTCGCACGTGGCGAGCCCGTTTTGTATATATGGAAAGGCTCGTGGCTCACGAATCACTAGGACACGTGTAATAAAAAATGTACTGATTACGCAGTTTTTACCAAAAAACTCATTGACATATAATAAGCGTGATGATAAAATATCTAAGTGTCGCAATGAAAGTATTGCGTCTAAATTGCAAGACGTAAGGAGTGAGGTTTCGTGAGCTTGGAACTAGCTGCCAGTGTCCGCAAGACCGTGGGCGCGAAGCAAACCCTGAAAGCAATGAAACGAAACGAAGTCACACAACTGTACATCGCCAATGATTGCGATGAACAGGTCGTAGCGCCGCTTATTGCAGAAGCCGAAGGCGCTCACATCCCTGTCGACCGCGCGTATACCATGACGGAGCTGGGCATGGCCTGCCACATCAAGGTAAAAGCTGCAGCCGTCGGCTTGTTAAAATAATTTTCGGTAACATCATCTCATGAGCTCTGCTCGTTGATGATTACATTATAAATCTAATTGTTTGGAGAGGAGGTGCCCAAATGCCAACAATCAGCCAATTGGTTCGTAAAGGACGTCAGGTTGCCGTCACAAAATCGACAGCACCGGCTTTGAAAAACTGCCCGCAGAAACGCGGTGTTTGCACTCGTGTGTACACAGCTACCCCGAAAAAACCTAACTCTGCTCTGCGTAAAGTTGCCCGTGTTCGCTTGACGAACTCCATCGAAGTAACTGCTTATATTCCCGGCATTGGTCACAATTTACAGGAACACAGTGTTGTATTAATCAGAGGCGGTCGTGTCAAAGACCTTCCTGGTGTACGTTATCACATCGTCCGCGGTGCCTTGGATACAGCTGGCGTAGCAGATCGTCAGCAGTCCCGTTCTAAATACGGCGCTAAGAAAGGCAAATAAGATTTGCCTTTTAAGATGAACAAGATGACTTACATAGCATAGAGGAGGAATTAGACATGCCAAGAAAAGGCCCCGTGCCGAAGCGTGATGTGCTGCCGGATCCGGTGTACCATTCCAAATTGGTAACGCGCTTCATCAACAAAGTTATGTTGGACGGCAAAAAAGGTGTCGCTGAAACCATCGTTTATGATGCTTTCGACATCATCCGTTCTAAAATGAATAAAGATCCTTTGGAAGTATTCGAACAGGCTCTCAACAACGTTATGCCTGTCCTGGAAGTCCGTGCCCGCCGCGTCGGTGGTGCTAACTACCAGGTTCCTGTCGAAGTACGTGCAGACCGTCGCCTGTCCCTCGGTATCCGCTGGACTGTCGGCTATGCCCGTAAACGCGGCGAACGCACGATGAAAGAAAAGCTCGCTGGCGAATTGATGGACGCCTTCAACAACACAGGCGCTGCTATCAAGAAAAAGGAAGATACTCATAAAATGGCTGAAGCTAACAAAGCTTTCGCACATTATCGTTGGTAATTTACGATATTTATTATTTTTTGAGGAGTGGAAAAAACCGTGCCAAGAGAATTTTCTTTGGAAAAAACGAGAAATATTGGCATCATGGCTCACATCGATGCTGGTAAAACCACGACAACAGAACGTATCCTGTTCTACACCGGCCGTGTCCACAAGATCGGCGAAGTTCATGACGGCGCTGCTACCATGGACTGGATGGCTCAGGAACAGGAACGTGGTATCACCATCACGTCGGCTGCTACGACAGCTCACTGGAAGGGATACCGCATCAACATCATCGATACTCCGGGGCACGTCGACTTCACCGTTGAAGTTGAACGCTCGCTGCGCGTACTCGACGGCTCTGTTGCTGTTTTCTCCGCAAAGGGCGGCGTAGAACCGCAGTCGGAAACGGTATGGCGTCAGGCTGAACATTACCATGTTCCCCGTATCGCATTCGTCAACAAGATGGATACGACCGGTGCTGACTTCCTGAACGTTGTCGATATGATGAAAGATCGTCTCCAGGCGAATGCCGTTGCTATTCAGCTCCCGATTGGCGCTGAAACAACCTTCCGCGGCATCATCGACCTCATTACCATGAAAGCAGAAGTCTATGACGATGCACTCGGTAAAGAAATCGAAGTTGTCGACATCCCGGAAGACGAATTAGAAGAAGCTAAGAAATATCATGACATCATGGTTGAAGCTGTTTGCGATACCGATGAAGACCTCATGATGAAATACCTCGAAGGTGAAGAAATCACCATCGACGAATTGAAAGCAGCTATCCGTAAAGGCGTCTGCACGAACAAATTGTTCCCGGTCCTCTGCGGTTCTGCTTACAAGAACAAAGGGATCCAGATGCTCCTCGACGCTGTCGTCGACTACATGCCGAGCCCGTTGGATATTCCTCCGGTCAAAGGCACCAACCCCGACACTGAAGAAGAAGAAACCCGTGAAGCTGATGACAATGCACCGCTTTCCGCATTGGCATTCAAAATCATGGCTGACCCCTTCGTCGGCAAACTGGCATTCTTCCGCGTTTACTCCGGTACGTTACAGGCCGGTACCTATGTCTACAACTCGACAAAAGGTAAAAAAGAACGTGTTGGCCGTATCCTCCGGATGCACGCTAACCACCGTGAAGAAGTCCGGGAAGCCTACACGGGCGATATCGGCGGCATCGTCGGCCTGAAAGATACGACTACAGGCGATACACTGTGCGATGAAAAACACCCGATCATCCTTGAAAAGATGGAATTCCCGGATCCGGTTATTTCCGTAGCCGTTGAACCGAAGACGAAAGCTGACCAGGAAAAAATGGGCATTGCCTTGGCTCGTCTGGCTGAAGAAGACCCGACATTCAAAGTCAAGACCGATGCTGAAACCGGCCAGACCATCATCTCCGGTATGGGCGAACTCCATTTGGATATCATCGTCGACCGCATGTCCCGTGAATTCAAAGTAGACTGCAACGTCGGCAAACCGCAGGTTGCTTACCGCGAAACCATCCGCAAAGATGTCAAGTCTCGTGGTTTCTTCAAGCGTCAGTCCGGCGGCCGTGGTCAGTATGGTGACTGCTGGCTCGAACTCATTCCGCAGGAACAGGGCAAAGGCTACGAATTTGAAAACAAAGTCGTTGGCGGCGCTATTCCTAAGGAATACATCGGCTCCGTTGAAGCCGGTGTCAAAGAAGCAATGGAAACAGGCGTTTTGGCTGGTTTCCCGATGGTCGATATCAAAGTCGTCGTATACGACGGTTCTTACCATGAAGTCGACTCCTCGGAAATGGCCTTCAAGATCGCTGGCTCTATGGGCTTCAAAGAAGGTGCCCGCAAGGCAGACCCGGTTCTCCTCGAACCGTACACGAAAGTCGAAGTTGTCGTTCCTGAAGAATACATGGGCGACGTCATCGGCGACCTCAACTCCCGCCGTGGTCGTGTCGAAGGTATGGAAATGCGCTCCGGTGCAGAACATATCAACGCATTCGTACCGCTGGCAGAAATGTTTGGCTATGCAACGGATTTGCGTTCCCGTACGCAGGGCCGTGGCGTTTATACGATGACATTCGACCACTACGAAGAAGTTCCGAAGAACGTAGCCGAAAAAGTCATCAGCGAAAAAGGCTAATATAATTTAACTCACACTGGAGGAACAGCAAATGGCTAAAGAACATTACGAAAGAACCAAACCGCATGTTAACATTGGCACGATCGGTCACGTCGACCACGGCAAAACTACTTTGACAGCTGCCATCACCAAAGTTTTGGCTGAAAAAGGCTACGCTAAATTCGAAGACTATGCTGATATCGACAAGGCTCCGGAAGAACGTGAACGTGGTATTACAATCAACACGGCACACGTTGAATATGAAACAGACAACCGTCACTATGCACACGTTGACTGCCCGGGCCATGCTGACTATGTCAAGAACATGATCACCGGTGCTGCTCAGATGGACGGCGCTATCCTCGTCGTTTCCGCTGCTGACGGCCCGATGCCCCAGACTCGTGAACACATCCTCTTGGCCCGCCAGGTTGGTGTACCGGCTATCGTCGTATACCTCAACAAAGCTGACCAGGTTGACGATCCGGAACTCATCGAACTCGTTGAAATGGAAGTTCGTGATCTCCTCAGCTCCTACGATTTCCCCGGCGACGAAGTTCCTATCGTAGTTGGCTCTGCTCTCAAAGCCCTCGAAGGCGACGAAAGCGAAATCGGCAAACCGTCCATCCTCAAATTGATGGATGCTGTTGACGAATACATCCCGACTCCGCAGCGCCCGACGGACCAGCCGTTCCTCATGCCTGTCGAAGACGTCTTCACCATCACAGGCCGCGGCACTGTTGCTACAGGCCGTGTTGAACGTGGCGAACTCAAAGTTGGCGACGCAGTTGAAATCGTCGGCCTCGCTGACGAACCGAAAGATACGGTTGTTACGGGCGTTGAAATGTTCCGTAAGATCCTCGACCGTGCTGAAGCAGGCGACAACATCGGCGCTCTTCTCCGCGGCATCGACCGTAAAGAAATCGAACGCGGCCAGGTCCTCGCTAAACCGGGTACCATTCATCCGCACACGAAATTCAAAGCTCAGGTTTACGTCTTGACGAAAGACGAAGGCGGCCGTCACACTCCGTTCTTCAACGGCTATCGTCCGCAGTTCTACTTCCGTACAACTGACGTAACTGGCGTCATCCAGCTCCCGGAAGGCACTGAAATGTGCATGCCTGGCGATAACGTCAAAATGGATGTTGAACTCATCACTCCGATTGCTATCGAAGCCGGCCTCCGCTTCGCTATCCGCGAAGGCGGCCGTACAGTAGGCGCTGGCGTCGTTTCCGAAATCGAAGGCTAAAAATAGTTTGAAGTTTGTAGTACCGAGTTTGTAGAAAGAGGTTAAAATTTTTAGCCAATGACTGCAAACTAAAAACTACAAACTTGATACTTAAAAGAGGCTGTCGCATATGCGACAGCCTCTTTTTTGCATGCATTCATGCATGAATCGCAGTTCGCAGTCCGCTGTTCGCAAAACCATGCCACATGGACCCGTTAGGTGTATGGACATTCTTCACAGCGGGCCGTCCAAGGCTCCCTTCATAGGGGAGCTGGCCGCTGAAGGCGGTCTGAGAGGTTAAAGGACGGCCCCTACGCACAAGGCCGCAGGCCGTGAAAGATTTATCACCTGGCTGCGATTGTAGGGGCTCGCACGTGGCGAGCCCGCTTCTGGCATAATGAGGGAATCGCGGTTACGGTAGCGTGGGGCACCAAAGCCTCGCCTCATAGGAGAGGTGGCCCGAAGGGCCGGAGAGGTTAACCTCTCAGTCAGCTGCGCTGACAGCTCTCCTAGCAGGAGAGCCGGGCCGCTAACCACTAACCACTAGCCACTAACTGCTAACAACTTAAAAGACTTGTCGTCATGCGACGAGTCCTTTAGCATGATGCAACGACATGGGACCCATGTTAAATTGGTTCGATTATTTCTCAAAAACATAGAAAACTCCTTGCATGATGCGCCTTTTTGTAGTAAACTAATTAAGTACGCGACAACAGGGTAATACCCTCTGCGGCGCGCTAAACTATGATATAAGATGTTGCCCGCCTTGCGGGGAAACTCTTATGGAGCAGTCTATTCAAGGAAATAGACGTTAGGAGGAATTAAGTAATGGCAAAACAGGAAAGAATTCGTATTCGCCTCAAAGCTTACGATCACAAAACGCTTGATCAGAGCGCGGCGAAAATCGTCGACACGGCGAAACGTACCGGTGCTATGGTATCCGGACCGATTCCGCTTCCGACAGAAAAGAACATCTTCACGATTCTTCGTTCTCCCCATGTCAACAAAGACTCTCGTGAACAGTTCGAACTCCGTACGCACAAACGCTTGATCGACATTCTCGAAGCATCCAACAAGACCGTTGATGCCTTGACAAGACTCGATCTGCCGGCAGGCGTAGACATCGAAATCAAATTATAGGAGGAGGTGCGATTATGTCTAAAGCTATTTTGGGTAAAAAATTAGGTATGACTCAGGTCTTTACTGAAGAAGGCGCAGTCGTCCCTGTAACCGTCGTCGAAGCTTCCCCGAACGTAGTTGTACGTGTCAAGACCGTTGATACGGACGGATACAACTCCATTCAGCTCGGCTATGGTGAAATCAAAGAAAAACATCTGACAAAACCCGTTAAGGGTCAATTCGACAAAGCAGGCGTTGCTCCTGTTAAGTATCTTCGCGAATTCCGTTTGACAGATACGCCGGAATATACGGTAGGCCAAACTCTGGCAGCTGATATTTTCGCAAGCGGCGATCTCGTCGACGTAATTGGCACCAGCAAGGGCAAAGGTTTTGCAGGTACCATCAAACGTCACGGTTTCCACCGCGGACCGATGGGTCACGGCTCCAAATCTCATCGTGAACCCGGTTCTCTCGGACCTATGACCAGTGGTGGCGGCGGTAAAGTCGTCAAAGGTAAAAAACTTCCTGGACAAATGGGTGGCAATCAGGCAACTGTTCTTCATCTCTCCATCGTCAAAGTCGACATGGACAAGAATCTGATCCTGGTTAAAGGTGGTATCCCGGGCGCCAAAGGCAGCCTCGTCATGATTCGCGATACTGTAAAACCCCGCTAATAGTTGTCTACAGGAAGGAGGATAAAATATAATGCCAAAAGTAAGCACGTATAATATTACCGGCGCACAGACCGGTGAAATCGAATTGAACGATAGCGTATTTGGCGTTGAAGTGAACGAAGCCGTTATGCGTCAGGCCGTTCTCCGTCAGCTCGCCAACCAGCGCTTGGGCACACATTCCACCAAAACTCGCGGTGTCGTTCGCGGTGGTGGCAGAAAGCCTTGGAAACAAAAAGGAACCGGCCGGGCCCGTGTAGGCAGCAACCGCAGCCCGTTGTGGGTTGGTGGCGGCACCATCTGGGGTCCCCATCCGCGCTCTTACGCACAGAAAATGCCGCGTAAAGCTCGTCGCCTCGCCGTTAAATCCGCTTTGAGCAATAAAGTCAATACTAACGAATTGTTCGTCCTCGACGAAATCAATCTCGCAGCTCCGAAGACGAAAGAAGTCGTCGCACTCATCAACAACTTCAAATTCGCTGGTGAAAAAGTCCTTTTCATCACCGACAACGATGAAGTCGTAGAACGCTGCGCACGCAACATCAAAGGCGTTAAAGCCATTTCCACTACGGGCGTCAACATCTTTGACCTGCTCCACTACACGAAATTGTTCGTTACGAAGAGCGCTGTAGCTAAGATTGAGGAGGTGCTCGCATAATGAACATGCATGATCTCTTGCTGAAACCGGTCATCACTGAAAAAACGACCATGATGATGTCTGATGGCAAATACACATTCAAAGTACCGCTCCGTGCTAATAAAGTTGAAATCCGTAAAGCTGTTGAAGCCGTCTTCGGCGTCAAAGTTAAAAGCGTAGCAACACTTCGCACGATGGGCAAATTCAAGCGCATGGGTAAATACATCGGCAAGCGCCCGGATTACAAGAAAGCCATCGTAACCCTTCAGGAAGGCGAAACCATCGAATTCTTCGAAGGAGCTTAAGGAATTAACGAATAAGGAGGAGGCACTACAATGGCCATTAAATCATTTAAACCGTACTCCGCTAGCCGCCGTTTCATGACTGTTTCGACATTCGAAGAAATCACGGCGTCTAAACCGGAAAAATCCTTATTGGCTAAAGTAACCAATAAGGGCGGTCGTAATAACAGCGGCCGTATGACTGTCCGCCATCAGGGCGGTGGTCACAAACGCCGTTATCGTTTGATTGACTTCAAACGTATTAAAGATAACATCCCGGCAAAAGTTGCGACGATCGAATACGATCCGAACCGCTCTGCCAACATCGCTCTTCTGTTCTACGCAGATGGCGAAAAGAAATATATCATCGCTCCGAACGGCCTTAAAGTTGGCGACGTCGTCTACAGCGGCCCGGAATCGGATATCAAAGTCGGCAACGCATTGCCGCTCCAGAATATCCCCCTCGGTACACTCGTACACAACGTTGAACTGAAAATCGGCAAAGGCGGCCAGATGGTCCGTTCTGCTGGTGAATCGGCTCAGCTCATGGCTAAAGAAGGCAACTATGCACTGCTCCGCCTTCCGTCCGGCGAACTTCGTCAGGTACACGTACGCTGCCGCGCTACGATCGGCGTAGTCAGCAATACGGATTATGAAAACATTACCATCGGTAAAGCCGGCCGTTCCCGTTGGAAGGGCATCCGTCCGGGCAACCGCGGTGTTGTCATGAACCCGTGCGATCATCCGCATGGCGGCGGCGAAGGTAAAGCTCCTGTTGGTCGTAAACGTCCGGTTACTCCTTGGGGTAAACCTGCTTATGGCGTTAAGACTCGCGACGCTAAGAAAGCTTCCAATAAATTCATTGTGAAGAGACGTAAATAAGTGTTGAGGAAAGGAGATAACTAAGTGTCCAGATCCATTAAAAAGGGCCCATTCGTAGCACACCATCTCTTGAAGAAAATCGACGCTATGAACGAAGCCAACGAAAAGAAAGTAATCAAAACCTGGTCCCGTGCCTCGATGATCCTGCCGAGCTTCGTCGGCCACACCATCGCTGTTCACGACGGCCGTAAACATGTACCTGTCTATATCACGGAAGATATGGTAGGTCATAAATTAGGCGAATTCGCACCGACTCGTACGTTCAAGGGTCATGCTAAAGCCGAAAAAGTAACTAAATAAGGGGGTAACATAAATGGCAGTAAAAGCTGTTACGAAACACATTCGCATTGCTCCCCGTAAAATTCGGATTGTTGCTGACTTGGTTCGGGGCAAAAACGTCGGCGAAGCTTTCGCTATCTTGAAATTCACTCCGAAAGTGGGTTCCCGTGTAGTTGAAAAAACTTTGCGCAGTGCCGTTGCTAATGCGGAACATAACAATGATATGGACGTTGCAAAATTGTTCATTTCTGAAATCTTTGTTGACCAGGATTCCACGATGAAACGTATTCATCCGCGCAGCCGTGGACAGGCCTTCAAAATTCTCAAACATTCCAGTCATTTGACGGTTGTTGTTGACGAAAAAGCATAAGGAGGGAAATGGAGTGGGTCAGAAAGTTAATGCCCATGGATTCCGCGTCGGCGTTTCCAAACCTTGGGACGCAAAATGGTATGCAGAAAAAGATTACGCTGCACTTTTGAATGAAGACGTCAAGATCCGTGAATTCTTAAAGAAACAGTTATACATCGCAGGTGTTTCTCGTATTGAAATCGAACGCTCTGCAAAACGTATCAAATTGATTATCCATACCGCAAAACCGGGCATGGTCATCGGCCGTGGCGGCGCAGGTATCGAAGATATTAAAAAAGCGTTGAAAGCCTTCACCACTAAGACTGTCGACGTAAACATCGCAGAAATCAAACAGGCCGAAATGGATGCAACCCTGGTTGCTGAAAACGTTGCCGGCCAGCTCGAACGCCGTATCGGCTTCCGCCGCGCTATGAAACAGTGCGTTGGCCGTACCATGCGTATGGGCGCTAAAGGTATCAAAATCATGTGCTCCGGCCGTCTTGGCGGTGCTGAAATCGCTCGCAGCGAAAGCCTTCGCGACGGTTCCATCCCCTTGCACACGCTCCGCGCTAACATCGACTATGGCTTCGCTGAAGCTCATACGACATATGGCTGCATCGGCGTAAAATGCTGGATTTACAAAGGTGAAATCCTCCCGGAAGCTAAGAAAGCTCCGAAGAAACGCGAAGGGAGTGAAGCATAATGTTAATTCCAAAACGTGTTAAATATCGTAAACAGTTCCGTGGCCGCATGAAAGGCCAGGCACATCGTGGTAATAAAGTTGCTCATGGCGATTTCGGTCTCGTCGCTCTCGAACCGTCGTGGATTACGAACCGCCAGATCGAAGCAGCCCGTATCGCTATGACCCGTTATATCAAACGTGGTGGTAAAGTCTGGATCAAAATCTTCCCGGACAAACCGATCACGGCAAAACCGGCTGGTACTCGTATGGGTTCCGGTAAAGGCGCTCCTGAATACTGGGTTGCCGTTGCAAAACCGGGCCGCGTACTCTTTGAAATGGGCGGTGTAAGCGAAGAAATTGCTCGTGAAGCAATGCGTCTTGCCGGCCATAAGCTGCCGATTAAAACGAAGTTTGTTGTTAAAGGTCAGGAATTAGGTGGTGAATAAAATGAAGGTTAAAGAAATCCGTGCGCTGAGCGCTGCCGAAATGGATGAAAAAGTGGTTAGCCTGAAAGAAGAATTGTTTAACCTCCGTTTTCAACATGCGACCGGCCAATTAGAAAATCCAATGCGTATCCGCGAAGTCAAAAAGACGATCGCTCGCATCAAAACGGTACAGCGTGAAGCAGAACTGAAAGCGCAGGCGTAAGAAACGTCCATAATTGGAATCTAAAAGGAGGTCACAAGCACAGATGGAAAGAAATGAACGGAAAATCCGCGTAGGTAAAGTTGTCAGCGATAAAATGGACAAAACCGTTGTCGTTGCTGTAGAATATAAAACACAGCACAAGCTGTACAAAAAGCCGATTATCTCGACTGTAAAATTCAAAGCCCACGATGAAAACAACGAATGCCATGTTGGCGACGTAGTCCGCATTGAAGAAACTCGTCCGCTGTCCAAACAGAAACACTGGAGAGTAGTGACAATCGTAGAAAAAGCTAAATAAGCTTCATTAATTAGGAGGTTAAGCCATGATTCAGCAAGAAACTGTGTTGAATGTTGCCGATAACACTGGCGCCAAGAAAATCTTGTGCATCCAGGTCATGGGTGGCTCGTATCGTAAATATGGCAACATTGGTGATATCATTACCGCATCTGTTAAAGATGCATCACCCGGTGGCGTTGTCAAGAAAGGCGACGTAGTCAAAGCTGTTATCGTTCGTTCTAAAAAAGGTTTGCGCCGTGCAGACGGTTCCTATATCCGTTTCGACGAAAACGCAGCTGTCGTAATCAATAATGATAAAAGCCCGAAAGGTACTCGTATTTTTGGGCCCGTTGCCAGAGAATTGCGTGAAAAAGATTTCATGAAGATCATCTCCCTGGCTCCGGAAGTATTATAAGGAGGAGGTGTTCTCAATGGGTAAAATGCACGTTAAAACAGGCGATACGGTCATCGTCATCGCTGGTAAAGAAAAAGGCAAAAAAGGCAAGGTCATCGCAACGTATTCGAAAAAAGACCGTGTCGTAGTTGAAGGCCTTAACCTGGTTAAGCGCCACACGAAACCGAGTCAGAACAATCCTCAAGGCGGCATTATCACCAAGGAAGCAGCAATCCATGTTTCCAACGTAATGCTCGTAGATCCTGAAAGCGACAAACCGACTCGTGTCAAAATGGTCCAGCAGGCCGATGGCACCAAAGTCCGTACAGCCGTAAAGAGCGGTAAAGCTATCTAATAAGAAGGGAGGCCCTTGAGAGTGTCCAGATTAAAAGACAAATACCTTTCCGAAGTCGTAAAAGGCTTGCAGGAAAAATACAATTATAAAAACGTAATGCAGATTCCGAAGGTTACCAAAGTTGTTATCAACATGGCCGTTGGCGAAGCTGTTACCAACTCCAAAGCCTTGGACGCTGCTGTCAATGATATGACCATCATTTCCGGTCAGAAACCGATCATCACGAAAGCCAAGAAATCCATCGCAGCTTTCAAAATCCGTGAAGGCATGAACCTCGGCTGCAAAGTTACCCTGCGCGGCGAACGGATGTATGAATTCCTCGATAAACTGATGAACTTGACACTGCCCCGCGTCCGTGACTTCCACGGCGTCAGTGCCACCGGTTTCGACGGCCGCGGCAACTATACCCTCGGCCTGAAAGAACAGCTTATCTTCCCGGAAATCGAATACGATAAGGTTGATAAAGCTCGCGGCATGGACATCACCATCGTTACCACAGCTACGACCGACGAAGAAGGCCGTGACATGCTGAAAATGATGGGCATGCCTTTTGAAAAGTAATAGAGGAGGATAACATACATGGCAAAGAAATCGATGCTCGAACGTGAAAAGAAACGTGAAAAAATGGTTGCCAAATACGCTAAGCTCCGCGCTGAACTCAAAGCAAAAGGCGACTATGAAGCACTTTCTCAGCTGTCGGCCAACGCATCTCCGGTTCGTCTGCACAACCGTTGCAAAGTAACCGGCCGTCCTCACGGTTATATGCGTAAATTCGGCATCTGCCGCATCACATTCCGTGAACTGGCTTACAAAGGTCAGATCCCTGGCGTTAAAAAAGCCAGCTGGTAACACGTATTCCATGGAGGGAGGTTTTTAGATTATGGCAATGACCGATCCGATTGCGGATATGCTCACAAGAATCCGTAATGCTAACTCGGCATATCACGAAAAAGTAGAAATCCCTGCTTCGAAGATGAAAGCTGCAGTGCTCGACATCCTCAAAGAAGAAGGTTTCGTCAAAAACTACGAATCTGTAAACGAAGGCAAAACGCTGAAAGTTACGTTGAAATATGGTTCTAATAAAGAAAAAGTAATTACCGGCATCAAGAGAATTTCCAAACCGGGCCTGCGCGTATACGCTGGCAAGGAAGAACTCCCGCGCGTTCTCGGTGGTTTGGGGATCGCTGTAATTTCTACGTCCCAGGGCGTTATGAGCGACAAAAAAGCTCGTAAACTCGGCTTGGGTGGCGAAGTTATCGCTTACGTCTGGTAAATCGTTTTGGAGGTGTCAATATGTCCCGAGTAGGTAGAATGCCTATTGATATCCCGGCAGGCGTAAATGTAAACCTCGATGGCCACGTAATTACCGTTAAAGGCCCGAAAGGCGAACTCACACGTACGCTCCACCAGGATATGAAAATCACAGTGGCTGATAACGTCATCACTGTAGAACGTCTGTCTGACGATAAAAATCATCGTGCATTACACGGCCTCACCCGTGCCCTTATTGCCAACATGGTAAAAGGCGTTTCGGAAGGCTTCAAGAAAGAATTGGAAATCGTCGGTGTTGGTTACAGAGCACAGATGAAAGGTAAGAAACTTGCCTTGACTCTTGGCTTCTCCCATCCCCTCGAACTCGACGCTCCGGCCGGCATCACCATCGAATGCCCGAGCGCTACGCAGATCACCATTTCCGGTGCTGATAACGAAGTCGTCGGCGAATTTGCTGCTAAAGTCCGCGGCTACCGCCTGCCTGAACCGTACAAGGGCAAAGGTATCCGCTATGTAGGCGAACATGTCCGTCGTAAAGCTGGTAAAGCTGGTACGAAAAAATAAGTAACATTTAATTAGAAAGGAGTGAATTCCTTGAAGAAGAGTAAAAACACAATCCGTTTGAAACGGCATTGGCGTTTACGCAAGAACATCAACGGCACGGCAGAACGTCCGCGTCTCAACGTTTTCCGCAGCCTTAACAATATCTACGCTCAGGTCATCGACGACCAGAACGGCGTAACTTTGGTTTCCGCAAGCTCTTTGGACAAAGAAATCAAAGGGCAGAACGTCAGCGGCGGCAACGCCGAAGGCGCAAAATTAGTCGGTGCTTTAGTTGCAAAACGGGCTATCGAAAAAGGTATCACGACGGTTGTCTTCGACCGTGGCGGTTACATTTATCACGGCCGTGTTGCAGCTCTCGCAGAAGCAGCTCGTGAAGCTGGCTTGAAATTCTAATCAAGGAGGAAATAACACATGGCAAAAGTTGACCATGCAGGTCTCGAATTACAGGAAAATGTAGTATTCATCAACCGCGTTGCTAAGGTAGTTAAAGGCGGCCGCCGTTTTTCCTTCAGTGCCCTCGTTGTTGTCGGTGACGGCAATGGCAATGTCGGCGCAGGTTTAGGTAAAGCTGGCGAAGTTCCTGAAGCAATCCGCAAAGGCGTTGAAGACGCTAAGAAACATATGATTTCCGTTCCTCTCAAGAACGGTTCCATTCCCCACACGATCACGGGTATCTTCGGTGCAGGCAAAGTATTCCTGAAACCGGCTGCTGAAGGTACTGGCGTCATCGCTGGCGGCCCGGTCCGTGCCGTATTGGAACTGGCAGGCGTCCGCAACATCCTCACCAAATCGATCGGTTCTTCCAACCCGAACAACATGGTTCAGGCAACCCTCGAAGGCTTGGGCCGCTTGAAGGATGTCAACAAAGTTGCTGAACTCCGTGGCAAAACTGTAGAAGAAATTTACGGTTAATAAGGAGGATATAACAAGATGGCTCAGGTTAAAGTTACACTCGTAAAGAGTTTGGCAGGCCGTCCTGGCGACCAGCGCGCAACCATCGTTGCCCTCGGTCTCCACAAGACGAACTCCAGCGTAGTAAAAGAAGTCACCCCGCAGATTAAAGGGATGCTTCATAAAGTAGAACACTTAGTAAAAGTAGAAGAAATTTAATATAGAAGGAGGTGCGCTGAATTGAAACTTCATGAAATGAGTATTGTTCCTGGTTCCAAGAAAAAACGCAACCGCGTCGGCCGCGGCATCGGCTCCGGCAATGGCAAAACGGCTGGCAAAGGTATGAAAGGTCAGCTCTCCCGTAGCGGTGGCGGCAAGCGCCCGGGCTTCGAAGGCGGCCAGATGCCGTTGTATCGTTTGCTCCCGAAACGCGGCTTCAAAAACATTTGGGCTAAAGAATATGCAGAAGTTAACGTTTCTGTACTCAACTGCTTTGAAGACGGCACGACTGTCGATCCCGTCGCTCTCGTAGAAGCTGGCATCCTCAAGAATGTCCGCGACGGCGTCCGTATCCTCGGCAACGGTGAACTCGAAAAGAAACTCACTGTCGTAGCCAACGGCTTCACGAAATCCGCTAAAGCTAAAATCGAAGCTGCAGGCGGTAAGGTTGTAGTACCGGGAGAAGAACCGGTAGCAGAACAGTAGGGGTGAGTTGCGGTGTTAGAAAACATCCAAAACGTACTGAACGTCCCGGAATTCCGGAAACGGGCAGTCTTCACTCTCATCATGTTCATCGTTTTCAGACTCGGCGTCCATATCCCCGTACCGGGTGTGGATTCGTCGGTCATTGAGAATCTCTTCAGCAGCGGCAACTTGTTCGGACTCCTGGACTTGTTCGCCGGCGGGGCACTGAGCAAGTTCTCCGTCCTGGCCATGAGCATCACGCCGTACATCAACGCGTCGATCATCATGCAGCTGCTGACAGCCGTCGTTCCGACTTTTGAACAATGGGCAAAGGACAATCAGGAAGGCCGCGATAAAATCCAGAAGGTCACGCGGTACGGCACGGTTGTCCTGGCACTGATCCAGGCTTTCGCCATGAGCTATGCGCTGAAAGTCAACAATGCCCTCATCGTCGACAGCTGGGCCATGGTCGTCATGGTCTCCCTGGTCCTCACGGCAGGCACATGTTTCCTCATGTGGCTCGGTGACCAGATTACAGCTGGCGGCATCGGCAACGGCATTTCTCTCATCATCTTCGCCGGTATCGTAGCGCGCTTCCCGCAAGGCTGCATGACGATTTACAAGTACATCCAGGCTGGTTCGATCAACATCTTCCAGACCTTGCTTTTTGCTGTCATCGCCTTGTTCATGATCGTCGTGGTCATTGAAGTCACACAGGGTCAGCGCCGCGTCACGGTACAGTATGCGAAACGTATCGTCGGCCGTAAGATGTATGGCGGTCACTCGACACATATTCCGCTGAAAGTCAATCAGGCTGGCGTCATCCCCATCATCTTCGCTTCGTCTGTACTGATGTTCCCGATTACCATCGCACAGTTCGTACAGAATGAAACAGTCCAGTGGATTGCAAGCTTCTTTGCATGGGGCACGGTGACCAACACGGTCATGTACGCTCTCCTGATCATGTTCTTCACCTATTTCTACACGGCTATTTCGCTGAACATCCCGCAGCTCACGGAAAATATGCAGAAGTATGGCGGCTTCATCCCTGGCATCCGCCCGGGCCAGCCAACAGCCATGTATATCGATCGCATCATGACGAGAATCACCCTCGCCGGTGCCTTCTTCCTGGCCTTCATCGCCATCCTGCCGAACTTCATCGGCTGGATCACGGGGATTGAAGGGGTTTACTTCGGCGGTACGGCCATCCTCATCGTCGTCGGTGTTGCCATCGACACGATGAAACAGGCAGAATCCTTAGTTTTGAATAGACAATATCAAGGATTTATGAAATAATAAGGGGGTAGTTTGAGTGTATATTCTTTTAATGGGCCCTCCGGGTGCTGGTAAAGGTACCCAGGCTGAACGATTGATTGAAAAATATGGTATTCCCCAGATTTCGACAGGCGACATGTTCCGGGCAGCTGTAAAAGAACAGACCCCGCTCGGCCTCGAAGCCAAGAAGTACATGGACAACGGCCAGCTCGTACCGGACGCTGTTACCGTAGGCATCGTCAAAGAACGCCTCGCCAAAGATGACTGCAAAAAAGGCTTCATCCTCGACGGCTTCCCGCGCACGACCAGCCAGGCTGTATCCCTTGATGCCATCCTCCGCGATTTGGGCATCAAACTCGATGGCGTCATCAACATCGCCGTCCCCGATGAAGAACTCATCAAACGGACGACGGGCCGTCAGATCTGCCGCTCCTGCGGTGCGACATACCATGTCACATTCAAGCCGTCCAAGGTGAAGAACGTCTGCGATAAATGCGGCGGCGAATTGTATCAGCGCGATGACGATAAAGTAGAAACCGTCAAGAAACGCTTGAGCGTCTACGCTGCACAGACGAAACCGCTCATCGACTACTATAAGAATTCCAATCTCTACATCGAAATCGATGGCAAACAGAGCATGGAAGATGTCTACAAAGACATCGTTGCTAGTCTTGAAAAGAGTAAATAAGCATGATTATTTTAAAATCCAAACGGGAAATTGAGTATATTCGCGAAGCTGGCCGCATTACGGCCAACGCCCTTCAGCTCATGAAGAAACTGGCAAAACCTGGCATCACGACAGGCGAACTCGACCAGCGCTGTGAAGAATACATCCGCAGCTGCGGCGCTTTTCCGAGTTGCAAAGGCTATTACGGGTTCCCGGCAACCATTTGCGCCAGCGTAAATGAAGAAGTTGTCCACGGTATCCCGGGGCACCGCAAGCTCAAAGATGGCGATATAATCAGCATTGATTTAGTAGTGAACAAGAATGGCTACCATGGCGATTCGACGGTAACGATTCCCGTCGGCCACGTTCATCCGGCGACCCTCAAGCTCTTGAAGGTCACCGAAGAAAGCCTCTATAAAGGCATCGAACAGGCCGTTGCCGGGAATCACCTCGGCGACATCGGCCACGCAGTCCAGTCGTATGCCGAATCCTTTGGATACGGCGTCGTCCGCGACTACGTCGGCCACGGCATCGGTACGGACATGCACGAAGATCCGGAAGTGCCGAACTACGGCATGGCCGGTCACGGCGAACTGCTGGAACCGGGCATGGTCCTGGCCATTGAACCGATGATCAATATGGGCACGGAAAAAGTCCGCCAGTTGAAGAACGGCTGGACCGTCGTCACGCGTGACGGCAAACCGGCAGCCCACTTCGAACATACAGTAGCCATCACGGAAAACGGTCCTGAAATCCTTACCCTTCCGGAAGAATAAGATGGAACGGACACAGATGATACCTGTCTGCACGGTCGTAGAAAGCCTGGCAGGCAGGGATAAAGGCCACTTGTATGTTGTTGTCGGCAGTCTGGCTTATCCCTACGTATGGATTGCTGACGGTAGAAAGTACAACCTGGATAAGCCGAAAAAAAAGAATTGCCGGCATCTCCGGATATTGGGAACGAGCGTATCCACTGGAAGCGCTGGTCCCGCGAGAATCAGCAATGAATGGATACGGTCCGTCTTGAACCGGGCTGTGAAGAATTGACCAGGGAGGTTACTATGTCGAAGGTAGATGTCATTGAAGTAGAAGGCGTCGTCGTTGAAGCTTTGCCAAACGCCATGTTTAAAGTCAAGCTTGAAAACGATCACATCGTACTGGCTCATGTCTCCGGTAAAATGCGGATGAACTTCATTCGTATCCTTCCGGGCGACCGGGTCACACTCGAATTGACACCGTATGATCTGAATCGCGGTCGTATCACGTACCGCTTTAAGTAAGAGTATTACGCAGGAGGTTAATGATGAAAGTAAAACCGTCAGTAAAAAGAATTTGCGAAAAATGCAAAATTATCAAACGTAAAGGCCGCGTCATGGTCATTTGCGAAAATCCGAAACATAAACAGAAACAGGGTTAATAAGCAGGAGGTGAATGAATAGATGGCACGTATAGCCGGTGTGGATTTACCACGTGATAAACGAGTTGAAATTGGTTTGACTTACATTTTAGGTATCGGTCTTTCTTCTTCCCAGAAGATCTTGGCTAAGACTGGCGTAAACCCGGATACCCGCGTTCGCGACCTGACAGAAGACGAAGTACAGAAAATTCGTGAAGTCATCAGTTCTGAATATAAAGTTGAAGGCGAACTTCGCCGTGAAACAGCACTCAACATCAAACGCCTGATCGAAGTTAATTCGTATCGCGGCAAACGTCATCGTGCAGGTCTTCCGGTCCGCGGTCAGCGCACCAAGACGAACGCACGTACCCGTAAAGGTCCGAGAAAAGCTGTAGCAGGTAAGAAGAAATAAGATTCTTTAAGTAAGGAGGGAAACGATTTTGGCTAAGAACGTAAGAAGCAACAAAAGAAAAGAAAAGAAACACGTAGAATCGGGCGCAGCACATATCCGTTCTACTTTCAATAACACGATCGTTACGATCACTGATGCAAAAGGCAATGCACTGTCCTGGGCAAGTGCCGGCGGCCTCGGTTTCCGCGGTTCCCGTAAGAGCACTCCGTTCGCTGCACAGATGGCTGCTGAACAGGCTGCCAAAGCTGCTATGGAACATGGCCTCCGTCAGGTAGAAGTTTTCGTAAAAGGTCCGGGCTCCGGCCGTGAAGCTGCTATCCGCGCATTGCAGGCTGCAGGTCTTGAAGTCAACTCCATCAAAGACGTAACTCCTATTCCGCATAACGGCTGCCGTCCGCCGAAACGGAGACGCGTATAATCGTAGATAATTAACCAAGGTGTTTTGATTCTGAAATAGGAGGATTTTCCTAATGATCGATGATAACAAGTTTAAAGTTAAAACCGTCGAAATCAATGACGGCGGTACCTATGGAAAATTCGTATGTGAACCTCTCGATCGGGGTTACGGAATCACATTGGGTAATAGTTTGCGGCGTGTCCTCCTGGCATCCCTGGATGGCGTAGCAATCACTTCGATCAAAATCGATGGTGTTCTCCATGAATTTTCGACCATCCCCGGCGTTCGGGAAGATGTTTCGGAAATCATCCTCAACCTCAAACAGGTTCGGATGAAATTCCTGGACGATGATATCAACGAACTCGATATCACTGTCGATATCTCTGGTGAATGTGAATTCACTGCAAACGATCTTAACGTAAACTCAGACATTGAAATTTTGAACCCGGATCTTCATATTGCCACGCTGGATACGGACGCTGAAATCCGTATGCAGTGCCACATTGAACGCGGCAAAGGGTATGTTCCTTCTACGAAGAACAAGAAAGAAACGGATATGATCGGGGTCATCCCCATCGATTCGATTTTTTCGCCTATTGTGCGCACCAACTACGAAGTAGGCAATATCCGGGTCGGCAACGAAATGGATCACGATTCGTTGACGCTTGAAGTGACGACGGACGGCAGCATCAGTGCTGAAAACGCCGTCGCCAAGGCTGCATCCATTATGATCAGCTATTTGAATTACTTCCAGGACATCGCCACCGACGCCAAAGTCAATGACACGTTGGCTGAATTCACCAACAAAGATGGCGAAGAACCGGAAGCACCGACAGAACCGGACCTCAACGACATCAAGATTGATGTCCTCGATCTTTCCGTACGCGCTTCGAACTGCCTGAAACGTGCAAACATCTACACCTTAGGCGACCTCGTAGAACGGACGGAAGACGACTTGTCCAAGATTCGCAACCTCGGCAAGAAGTCTGTCGATGAAATCATTGAAAAGTTGCAAAAAGAAGGTTACGATTTAAAATCGAGTAACGAAGAATAGTTCGAGGAGGATGAACGATGGCTTATAGAAAGTTGGGACGAGACAGCTCCGCACGTAAAGCATTGCTGCGCAGCATTGTCACCTCTTTATTCCAGCATGAACGCATTGAAACGACAGAAGCAAAGGCAAAAGAACTTCGCAAAGTCGCTGACAAAATGCTTACCCTCGCAAAACGCGGCGACCTCCACGCTCGCCGTCAGGTCTTGGCATACATGATGGATGAAGACGTTGTCAAAAAACTGTTTGACGAAATTGCACCGAAATACAAAGATCGTCAGGGCGGTTACACTCGCATCATCAAAACTGGCGTTCGTCAGGGCGATGCTGCTCCGATGGTAATCATCGAATTAGTATAAGCTTGTAAGAAAAAAGGGGCTGTCGCAAGACAGCTCCTTTTTTGCACAAAGGAGTGATACAAATGCCATATCGTATGATGTTAGCTGTCAACTTTACACCGGAACGGCTGGACCAGGTCAAGCTCCTGGCCCTCTTGACGAAGTCGAAGGTCAAGGCCGTTACGGAAGCGGAAAAAGGCGAAACCGTCGGCAAAGTCCTGGGACTGACTGACGAAGAAATCGCTGAAATCGCCGCTATGAAACAGGAAACGGAACAGACCAAGGTCCATGAACAGATGAACGAAGACGAAAAACTTCCGCCTGTCACCAAAGAAGCGCTGATCCTCTGCGGCTTCGATAACCAGGCTGTCAACCTGCTCCTGAGCAGCATCCGCCGGGGCCGCCTGAAGAACGTGCCCCTCAAGGCCATGTTGACGCCGAACAACATTTCTTGGACTATCGAAACGATTTTGCAGGAATTGTCGAAAGAACACGAATATTTTCATAAAAAGAGGTAAGACCATGCGTCCTACGACACTTTGCTTTCCCGTCCGCCCGGACGGGAAACTTTTATTAGGCCGCAAAAAACGCGGCTTCGGCGTCAGCAAATGGAACGGCTTCGGCGGTAAAATCGAAGCCGGTGAAAACTTCCTGCAGTGCGCCGTCCGGGAACTCCGGGAAGAAACGGGCCTCATCGCCAGGGAAGAAGACCTGGAACTCGTCGGCTTCCTGGACTTTCACTTCTCGGCCTCATCGGACCTGGACCACATCGGCTTCGTCTACTTCCTCCGCCAATGGCAGGGGACTGTCCAGGAAACCGAAGAGATGGAACCGCAATGGTTCGACCCGTCAGCCCTTCCGTATGATGAAATGTGGAAAGGCGACCGGACCTGGATTCCTATGCTGCTGAAAAAAGAAAAAGTCAAAGGCATCATTACCTTTGCCGAAGATAATGAGAATCTGCAACATCTAGAATTGTATCGCATAGACAATGTATAGATTCATGAGTTAGCTAAGACGACAGATAGACAATATCTGTCGTCTTTTGCAGTCTTGAGACAATTGCGACAAAATTCGGGTTTTGACATTGTTTTGGCATTTGGTTTACACTTATAAAGTATTAATAGGTGATAAATAGAACGTAATCATTTTTAAAACTTTATGTATGAAATAGTAATAATGCATATTAATTATGCTTTTTATTTTATGATGAAGTGGAGTTTGATGACGATGAAAACGATGAAGACGACCTTGATGAGTGCTGTCCTGCTGAGTTTGGGTATGACGGCCAGCGTATTGGCAGCACCGGCGACGACGGCCAACGTTTCCGTAGACAGCCCGTATTATGGCTATATTGAAAAATTGAGTGCCATGGGCTATCTCGATACTATGCCCAATGGGGCCAAACCGTACAGCCGCATGCAGATGGCTCAATGGGTCGTCCAGGCTCAGGATAAGGCACAGACCAAACCGATGCCGAAATACCTGGCGGACCAGGTCGATGCCCTGGCCCAGTACGTAGCGCCGGAAGTGGCTACCCTGCGCGGGGAAAAGACATATGACCCGGTGAAATTCCGCTCGGTCTCGCTGACGGCAGCAGCTCAGCTCTCGGATACGCCGCGCCATTCCTATAGCCGCACTGTCAACGCCGGCTGGCAGACCTTTGGCGCCAATCGCAATGGCTATAAATATGGCCGCGACGGCAATGGCATCTTGGAAGCCGAAATTTCCGGGAACATCGGTCATGAAACGGCTATCGCCCTGCGGCCGCGCTTCAGCTATGACAAGGACAACGATTTCAGCGCCAGCCTGGAAGAAGGCTATATCAAGACCCGCGCCGGCATCTGGGCCTTTGAAGCCGGCAAAGAAGCCATGTCCTGGGGACAGGGGGAAACGGGAAATCTGGCCTTAGGGAACAACATGCGTCCCTTGACGACCATCCAGGCGCACTTCATTGAACCGCAGAAAGTAGGCGGCTTCTTCCGTTTCCTCGGTCAGGCAGACGTCCACCTTTTCTACGGTTTCCTTGAAGGCGACCGGCGTGATCGTGCGGCTGCCCGGGGTATGACGGATTACGACGATGCCGGCCTCATCGGCATCCGCGCTGACTTTTCGCCGACATCATACTTCACCTTCGGCCTGTCCCGCCTGTCCATGCTCGGCGGTGACGGCAATGGTCTGGATAGCTCCGACTGGGGCCATTGGCTCTATGGCCGCAATGACGATGCCGATAAGGACCGCTGGGATGACATCGCCGGCGGCGACTTCCGCCTGAGCCTGCCTGGCGTCACCTTCTATGGCGAACTCTACGGCGAAGACCAGTCGCATTATATGCCGTCCAAAGTCGCATACCGGGCCGGTATCTACCTGCCGAAACTGACTCATGACGGGTCCTGGGACATGACCTTGGAAATGGCCGATACCAGCGATGCCTGGTACGGTCACCAGCGCTTCAATAACGGCTGGACCTATCACGACGCCATCATGGGCGATGCCATGGGCCGCGATGCCCGCAAATACTACGGTGCCATCCGCCATTATTTGCCCAACGAAACATCCATCGGCCTCTATGCCCAGCGGACCGAAATGGAACGGGGCATGCGCATCCATCCCACAGTCAATGAATTCGGACTCACCGGTCAGACCAAGCTTGCCCAGGACGTCTACTTAAGCGGCATCATCGGCTACGCCAACGTAGAAAACGCCGACTTCACCATTCATACAGACCACGACAAATTCGCCACCGCCACCATCCAGTGGAGGTATTAGAATACGGCTCTCTTGATAGGCCCTTTTTGGCCCGTCATGGACTGACCGGAGGGAAGTGCATGACGGTTGCCAAAACGGAGAGCCGTGCTGGAGCTGTCAGCGAAGCTGACTGAGAGGTTTCGCAGGCCGGCGCCCACGACCAACCAACCTCTCCGGCCTTTCAGGCCACCTCCCCTATAAAGGGAGGCATAACGACGAACGATCTACGATGAACGACAGGGGCCCCGGCCCCCAGACGGAGAACTATCATGATAGACATTCACTCACATATTTTATACGACATCGATGATGGCTCTGAATCGCTGGACATGTCGCTGCAGATGCTGCGCATGTCCGTCGATTCCGGGGTCACCGATATTATTGCGACGCCTCATGTCAATCGACAAGGACATATTCCGGCCTGGCAGACGATTCTCGACAAGGTAGCAGCTCTTCAGGAAGAAGCGGATAAGGCTCAGATTCCTATTCGTATCTATACGGGCGCGGAAGTGGAACTGAACGGGGACACGTTGCGCTTTATGAAGGAAAATCACGACGATTATTGTCTGGCTGGCAGCCGTTATGTCATGTTGGAACTGACCGACCAGTCCCAGCCGGATATCGTCGAAAAGATGATTTATGAGCTGCAAATGCGCGGGTTCCTGCCACTTCTGGCCCACGTAGAACGCTATGAGCGCCTCATGGAGCGCCCGGAAACACTTCTGGCATGGATGAATAAGGGCGTCCTGGCTCAATGCAATACAGGCAGTTTCATGGGCTATTTCGGCTCGAAACTGCAGCAGCGCGTCCGCGACCTCTACCGCAATGGCATGATCCACTTCCTCGGCAGCGACGGGCATCGCGTGGAATCTCGCACGACGGATATACGCGAAGCCCACGAAGAACTGGACCGCCTGGCTGCCAAGGATAAGCAGCACGTCAATCTTTGGAACACGGCGACGCGCAATGCCGAATGTATTTTAAAGAACCGCGTCTTTTATCCCGACTTGCCGTCGCACTGGCAAAAGGAGAAAAAAGGCTTTTTCCATCGTCTCTTTGGTTGAATATAGGATGTGAATACAGATGTTAAAGAAAAGTATACTGGCACTGGCCGCCGTGACCGCTTTGTGGACCGGGACGGCCTGTGCCGAAGAGTATTATATGCGGCCTGGCGATGAGCTCAACATCGTTGTCACGCAGCAGCAGGACCTGGGCAATTCATCAACGAATCAGTCGCCCTTCGTCGTCCGGCCCGACGGCAACGTATCCTTTCCCTTAGTCGGGGAAATCCACGCCGAAGGTATGACGGTCTCCCAGTTTACTGACGTCCTGCAGCAGGGCCTGGCCCGGTATATCGTCGATCCCGATGTATCCGTCAATATTTCCAAGTTAGGCCGCGTCCGGGTCTACGTCTTTGGCGAAGTCAGGAAGCCCGGTGCCGTGGAACTGGACAAGGGCCATACCGTCATCGACGCCATCGGTGCCGCCCAGGGCTTTACGCGGGATACGGCGAAGAAGAAAATTTTCCTCATCCATCAGGACCAGCCGAAGTCGCTCATTCCCATTAACCTCAATAATATGCTCAAAACCGGCGATATGTCGCAGAACGTCACCCTTCGCGAAGGGGACATCCTTTACCTGACCAAGAACCATCGCATCGACTTTGCCCGCGATATTGCGCCGATCTTCAGCAGTATTTACATGATTACTGAAGCGAAAGACAACTTAGATAACAATTAGTATTTACCATACAGGAGTTGAACAGGGTGGAAGAAATAACCATTGATTTGAAAGACCTCTTTCAAGTTGTCATGGCCAATAAAAAGAAAATCGCGGCTATTACGGCGGCCTTCATGATTGCCGGCGGGGCCTATCTGCTCGTCGCGCCGCCGGTGTACCAGTCGACGTCGCTGCTGCGCATCAAGCAGGATAATGGCTTGGGCGACTCGTTAATGTCTAAGGTGTCCGGGGGCAATACCCTGGATGATAAGCAGCGCATGATGACCGATGCAGAAATCCTCAAGAGCCGTAATGTCGTCCTGCCGGTCATCGAAAAGACGGAAGAACGCGACGACGATGGCGAATTGCCAGATTATGAAAGCTATGTCAAAAAACATATCGTCACTAAGCCGTATAAAGATACAGAAATCTTGGAAGTCGACGTCACCGGCAAGTCGCCGGAACAGGCCCAGAAAGCCAATAACCTCATCATCAAGGGCTTTATGAACCGCCTGACCGAACTGAGCCATGACGAACAGAAGCGGACCCGCGAGTTCCTGGAAAAGAGGCTGGCCGCGTCCAAAGACGAATTGAGCCAGGCCGAAGATAAGCTGCAGCAGTATCAGGCCGCCAACAAGATGTACTCAACGGACGACCAGATGAAGCAGCTCACGGATAAATTGAACATCGTCGACAAGGCCAAGGCTGAAAATCAGCTTAACTTGGAAACGGCCCAGGCCGGCCTGAGCAGCGTCAATGAACAGCTCAGCTCAGCTGGCGTCTCCATCGCCGACAGCCCGGCTATCCAGCAGTATAAGACCCAGCTGGCCCAGTTGGAAGCGACCAAGGCCAGCTACGTCGGCAAATATACGGACGAACATCCGAAGATGCAGGAAATCAATAACCAGATCAATTCCACCCGGGATTCCCTGAATCAGGAAATCAGCAAGATCGTCGCCCAGCAGGCGCCGTCCAGCAACAGCGTCCAGCAGGGCTTACTGGCCGATAAATTCAAGAATGAAGCGGCCATCGCCGTCGCTCAGAGCAAGAAGACGGCCTTGGACCAGATGGATGCCCAGAATGACGCCATCATCGCGTCGCTGCCAGAAAAAGAACAGGGGTTCGTTCGCGTCAAGCGCGATGCCGACGTGTCCAACGAAATCTACGTCATGCTGGCTAAACGCCTGGAAGAAGCCAAGGTCGCCGAAGTTATGGTGCCGAATGAAGTTCAGGTCATCGATGCGGCTACACTGCCAGAAAAACCGATTAAACCTCGGAAAGTCCTGATTATGGCCATCATGACCTTGTTAGGTCTCATCGTCGGCATGGGGACGGTCATCGTCCAATCCCTCATGTATCGCAAGATACGGACGGCCGAAGACGTGGAAAAGGAATTGGGCCTGCCTGTCCTGGGGATGATTCCCGATACGAATACCTTACAGGTAGAAACAGGCAGCAGCCAGGGGCTGTGGTCGAAACTTAGGAGGAAATTATGGCGGAAATAGATTTTATCACCCATTATGACAGCCGGTCGCCGGTAGCCGAAGCCTATCGGGCCATCCGGACGAACTTACAGTTTTCTGGTGCCGGCAAGACCTTGAAGACCATCGTCTTTACGTCGGCCATCCCAAACGAAGGGAAGTCGACGACCGTCGCCAACTTGGCCATTACCATCGGGCAGGACGATAAAAAAATCCTGCTCATCGACTGCGACATGCGCAAGCCCGTCATCCATCGCCGTTTCAGCCTGCTCAACCGGGGCCTGAGCAACTGCTTTGCCGAAGACTGGCCCCTGAAAGAAGTCATCCAGGCCGACGTCTTCCCCAACCTGGACATCGTCACCAGCGGCCCCATCCCGCCGAACCCGGCCGAACTCCTGGGTTCGAAAAAGATGGAAGCTTTGTTGCAGGAAGCTGCTGAAGCTTATGACTACGTCTTCCTCGACATGCCGCCCGTCCTGGCCGTCACCGATGCTGCCCTCATGAGCAGCCGGGTCGATGGTACCATCCTCGTCCTGGGCAGCGGCGACATCAGCCCGGACGAAGGCAAACAAGCCAAAGAACTCTTAGAAAAAGTCCACGCCAACATCCTCGGCGTCATCTTAAATAAAGTCCCGCAGCACCACAAGAGCGGCTACTATTACTACTACTATTACGACGAAAATCATAATAAAAAACGGAAACGCCGTTAGTAGTATGGCTCCCCGGATAGGCCCTTTTTGGCCCGTCAGGGACTGACCGGAGGGAAGTGCAGGACGGTTGCCAAAACGGAGAGCCGTGCTGGAGCTGTCAGCGAAGCTGACTGAGGGGTTCTTACAACGACCAGTCAGCTATATATCCAACTGGTCAATGTGGCATGGTTTCACGACCGGCGGCCTGCGGTCTGCGACCGGCAAACCAACCTCTCCGGCCTTTTGGCCACCTCCCCTATGAGGGGAGGCTTAACGACGAACGACGGGGCCACCGGCCCCAAACTCAACGAAAGGAATGAAAAAAGGTCATGAAGACCCGTGTCTATCCTACGTCACGTAAACTTTTCGGTTTACTCGGTGACGTGACTATCATCACCTTAACTTACATACTCCTGACCTATCTGATTATCCCGCCGAGTGCGTGGGAAGTACATCAGGCTTTATACTCGGGGATGCTGCCGATTGCCGTTATCTTCACGGTCATGATGTTCAGTATCAACGGTCTTTATACGATTGAACACAAGCGCTTCAGCGAAGTCCTGATCAGTCTGGCTGTCAGTCTCTTCCTGGTCCTCATCCTCGTCATGGCCTTGAGCTTTGTCATTCATGAATTCGCTTATTCCCGGGTCTTGATTATTTCCAGTACGGCCGTACAATTCGTCCTGCTCGGCTTTTGGAAGCGGGCCGTCCAGCGTTGGGAACAGAGCCTTCATCCCGTCCGACGTGTCATGATTATGGGCAACGAAGACGAATGTCGTCATGTCCATTACCGCATGAGTGCCCAGCCTCAGCTCAAGCTGAAGCTCCAGCACGTCATCATGGACCCGCAGAAGGATTGGCGTCAGGAACTGGAATCCTGCGACATCGACACACTCATCATCTGCTCGGATATCCCTATCACGACTAAGGCGGATATCGTCAACTATTGTACGGATAAAGAAATCCAGCCCTACATCATTCCCGGCTCTTACGAAATCTTCTGCAACGGGGCCATGCTGCAGAAAATCGACGACATCCCGGTCTTCCGGCCCAAGAGCCTGCGTCTCAGCGTCGAACAGCGGGCCGTCAAGCGTACCGTCGACATCATCGTGGCCGGTATGGCCGCCATCTGTGCCTTGCCCTTCGCCATTCCCGTCGCTCTGGCTATTAAACTCGGTGATGGCGGTCCCGTCCTCTACAGCCAGGTCCGTGTCGGCCGCTTCGGCAAGGAATATAAAGTCTATAAATTCCGTTCCATGCGCGTCGATGCGGAAAAATATTCCGGTCCCCAGCTGGCGACGGAAGACGACCCGCGTATTACCAAAGTCGGTAAATTCATCCGTGCCACCCGCCTGGACGAATTGCCGCAGATCCTCAACGTCCTCAACGGCGACATGAGCCTCGTCGGTCCCCGACCGGAACGGTCTTTCTTCGTCGAAAAATTCAAAAAAGAAAACCCCGAATACGCCTATCGCCATAACGTCAAACCGGGCATCACCGGCCTGGCTCAGGTCTTTGCAAAGTATAACACCACGCCTTATGACAAACTCGTCTACGATTTGATGTACATCGAAAACTACAGCATCTTAGAAGACTTCATCATCATGATCCAAACCGTCAAAATCCTAGTCACCAAGAGCGCCACCGAAGGCAAAGATGTCAGCGGCAAAGACCTGGACCTAAGCAAATTCCAGCGCTAAAAAGCCCTCAAAGCCTCCCCTAATAGGCCCTTTTTGGCCCATCAGGTGCTGACCGCAGAGAAGCGCAAGATGGTTGCCAAAACGGAGAGCCGTGCTGGAGGTGCCACGAAGTGGCGGAGAGGTTCTTCCTATTTTTACAAAGGATGGAGTCATTATTATGTTTCATAAATCACCTTTGGTAAGTGTCATTATGCCTACATATAATTGTGCTGCCTATATTGGCACATCTATTGAATCTGTTATTTCACAAACAATAACGGATTGGGAAATCCAAATCGTTGACGATTGCAGCACGGACGATACCCAATCTGTTTTGCAACCTTATTTAAAAAAGTATCCCAACATTCATTATTACTGTTTACCTGAAAATGGAGGGCCGGCTGTTGCACGAACCGAAGCCATTAAAAGAGCATCTGGGAAATATATTGCTTTTTTAGATAGCGATGATTTATGGTTTCCTGATAAATTAGAAAAACAGATTTCCTTTATGGAAAAAAAAGGAGCTGCTTTTTCGTGTACTGCATATGCTCAGATGGATGCTGACGGTAATCCTTTGCACACTGCTTTATATCCGCCTGAACAAACTGATTATAAACGGTGTATTCGCTTATCGAATCCTATCGGTAATCTGACAGCTATGTATGATCAGGAAGCTTTAGGAAAATTTGCTGTTCCCTTGATTAAAAAACGTAATGACTTTGCCCTGTGGCTCCAGATTTTGAAGAAGACGCCATACTGCTATGGCATGCAAGAGGTCTTAGGAACTTACCGGCTTGGTCGGAAGGGGTCCGTTAGTAGTAATAAGTTAAAGCAAGCTAAATACCATTGGCAATTATATCGCCAGATTGAAGGGCATAGTCGACTGCAAAGTTTGTATGAATTAGGCTGTTGGGCTTGGGTAAAGGGAACTAAGCAGGGATTAAAGAGAAAGGAAAATAGGCAATGAGTGGATAATTTATAGGCAATTGATGATAAAAGATTTTTTATATAATGTATTATAGATTTCATAGTAGTGATGAGATTACTTGTTATGAAAATGAGTAATTTGCAAAAGCCATCAGTTGCATTGAATGAAGAATTGTTTGTATATGGATACAGATAATAATTACACTCTCTTTTCATTATAGGGAGAATTGGTGTATCTATAATTCAAAAGAAAGGAAATGATAATTTAGCTTTTGCAATTATCAGATGAGATAACGATGAACTCAAATTATAAAGTAATTGATGTGTTTATTCCGGTATATAATGCTGAAAAATATTTAAATAAATGTTTGCAATCTATAGTTAACCAAACTATTTTTGATAAACTTAATGTTGTCGTTATAGACGACGGGTCTACTGATCATTCGAGCGATATTATTGATGAATATGCTTTAAAATACTCTAATATTCGAGCATATAAGCAGGAAAATAAAGGGTTGCCTTTTGCACGGCAAGCTGGTCTTCTTCAATTTTTAGAAAACAGTGAGAGGAGAGGAAAATATTTTTACACTGCTGATAGTGATGATTTTTTGCATCCTAAAATGCTTGAAAGTTTATTGCGAGTAGCGGAAACTAATAACTCTGATTTTACTTATTGTGACTATTCTTTTTATCCTCATAAAATTGCTACAAAAGCGAAATGGTATAAGCCCTACAAAGGAATTGTAGATTGGCAATTAATTGAGAGAAATACGCAACCATGGAATAAGTTAATACGATGGGATTTGAGTGATTCTGTGAAGTTACAAGATATTTGGCCTATTTATGGTGATAGTGTGTATGTTGATTTAATTGTACATGCAAAGAAAATTGTAAGCATAGATGACAATTTATATTATTATCGTGTTGGACATGAAAGCATGTCTGGCAGTTATAAAGGCAGATTGAATTTTTATCTTCATGTAGCAGAAATTGCTAAACAGCAAATTGATTTTGTTACTGATTTGGATAATTCAGAACTTACTACCTATTTTCATTATCGATATATATATGCCCTCTTACAAGTTTGCTTTATTGCGGTACTTGATAATAATAGAGTAGTCTATCAAGATACTTGTAAAGAATTGAATAAATTAAATTACATCAAAAATAAATATACAAAAATCGTTTTAAGAAATAATTTTGGAATATTAAAAGCATTTATATTGGCGCAAGTTGTACCAAGAAGCTATTTTTTGACAAAATTAGTGTGTAGGGTAGCTTTAGGAGAATAAATTAAAAAAGTAGCGGAAGTTTATTGAACTTAAAAAATAAAGAGATAATAAATAGTCTTAATAAAATTTTAAATAAAAATAATAAATAGATGGTTAGCGATGTTTCTCTCAATTTTAGACAGAACACAGATAAACGTCTATGGTTGCAAATTTTTGATACAGAGGGATTTTCATAAAATATAGTATGTGAGGAGTGTTAAAAAGGTAAATGGCTAATTTAAATCTTGCTGTTGCTGGTACTGGATATGTTGGAATGTCTCTAGCAACACTTTTATCTCAAAATAATCATGTAACGGCTGTAGACATTATCAAAGAAAAAGTAGATTTGATTAATAGAAGAAAATCACCGATTCAAGATACGTATATAGAAAAATATTTAGCCGAAAAGAACTTAGATTTGACAGCGACTTTGGATGCTGAAAGTGCTTATACGAATGCAGATTTTGTCGTTATTGCAACTCCTACAAATTATGATCCGCAGAAAAATTTTTTTGATACTTCATCTGTAGAGGCAGTTATTAAATTGGTTATGAAGTATAATCCTAATGCTGTTATGGTCATTAAATCGACAATTCCAGTTGGTTATACGAAAGCCATCCGGAAAAAAATGGGGACGAAAAATATCATCTTTAGTCCAGAGTTTTTGCGAGAAAGTAAGGCACTTTATGATAATCTTTACCCTAGCCGCATTATCGTAGGGACTGATTTTAAAGATGAGCACTTAGTGAAAGCTGCTCATATTTTTGCTGATCTTTTGCAGGAGGGAGCTATAAAAGAGGATATTAATATTCTTTTTATGGGGTTTACAGAAGCTGAAGCCGTCAAACTTTTTGCGAATACTTACTTAGCCATGCGAGTTTCTTACTTTAATGAATTAGATACCTATGCAGAAATGAAAGGGTTAAAGACACAGGAAATTATAGAAGGAGTTTGTTTAGATCCGAGGATTGGAGCGTTCTATAATAATCCGTCTTTTGGGTATGGAGGGTATTGTTTACCTAAGGATACAAAACAACTTTTGGCTAATTATGGTGATGTGCCGGAAAATCTTATTCGGGCTATTGTTGATTCTAACCGGACACGGAAAGACTTCATTGCTAACAGAGTACTAGAAATGTCTGGATATTACCACGACAACAGTAAATATAACCTGGCCAAAGAACAGAGCATGACCATTGGTGTTTATCGGCTGACCATGAAAGCGAATTCAGATAATTTCAGACAGAGTTCTATTCAAGGAATTATGAAACGCATCAAGGCGAAAGGAGCACAGATCATCATTTATGAACCGACATTGCCTGATGGATCGACCTTCTTTGGCAGTTTCGTCGTCAATGACTTGAATAAATTTAAATCTCAGAGCCACAGTATCATCGCTAATCGATATGATTCCTGCTTGGATGATGTCCGAAATAAAGTTTATACGCGGGATTTATTTGAACGCGATTAATGGGGAGGCCAGTTCATGAAGATTTGTTTTTTAGCGCCAGCTAACAATTACCACACCCAAAAATGGTGTTATTATTTTGTAACTCATGGGTATGATGTATCTGTTATTTCTCTAACTGAAGGAGATATTGAAGGCGTACAGGTTTATTGGGTTCGGGCAAATGCAAACCAAGATTCATCGGATTTGCAGAAAATACTTTACTTCACTCAAGTCCTTAAAATCAAGAAACTTATAAATCGAATTTCGCCAGATATCATCAATGTCCATTATGCGACGAGTTATGGTACTTTGGCGGCTTTGGCGGGACTTAAGAACTATGTCCTTTCTGTATGGGGAGCTGACATTTATGATTTTCCTCGTCGGAGTTTTTTGCATAAACTTTTGCTGAAATTTAGCCTGTCTAGAGCATCATTTCTATTTTCCACAAGTAAAGCTATGGCGGAGGAAACAAAAAAATATACGTTAAAACCTGTTTATGTTACGCCTTTTGGCGTCAATATGAATTTATTCAATCCCGATAAACGGACTCGTCAAGCAGATGGTAAATTCATCGTCGGAACGGTAAAGAAGCTGTCACCCAAATATGGAATCGCAGAATTTTTACAGGCTTTGAAATTAGTACGGGAACAGCGACCAGAGATTCCATTATATGCAAGAATAGCTGGAGCATCAGGCAAAGAAAATGCTGGTCCTATCTATCAACAAATGGCTAAAGATTTGGGTATAGATGATCGAGTGGAATGGTTAGGGTTTATTTCACAAGAAGATGCTGCTCGAGAATGGGCTAACATGGATTGCGCCGTTGTTTTCAGTCAATACAATAGTGAAAGCTTTGGTGTATCGGCTGTGGAAGCCCAGGCCACGGGGACGGCTGTTATTATTTCAGATGTCCCCGGTCTTATGGAAGCTGCGGAACCGGGACTTACTTGTCGTGTTGTACCACGCAAAGATATACAGGGGTTGGCACATGAAATCATTAGCTTGTATGACAATCCTCAAGCAAGAATGGATTTGGGGGCAAAAGGCAGGAATTTTGTTTGTCATATGTATGAGGTGGACAGTTGTTTTAAAAGAGTTGAAGATTATTATCACAAATTATTACACATTTAATAAGGGCGAGATTGCATAATGGAAAAAAATTACCCAGTAGAGAAGTTCGATGTAACTTCTATTTTTAATCCCAAATTGTTATTATTTATCTTAACACTTGGGGCTGTTGTTTGCTTTGTCGGTATACTTTTGATTGATGTACCTACAGCATATACTATGCTGTACATGGGCCCAGTAGTCTATTTAGCTTGTTTAGTTCTGTTCGTCCGTCCCCGATATTTGTTTGGACTAGGTACGTACATTTTAATTTCCATGTATTTTATTAAACTATGCATTTTGCCGATTACGACAGTCCTTGGTAATTTTACAACTATTGTTTCTAGTGCTATCTATACTTATTATTGGAATGAAGGTTGTCTTTATATTTTTCTGGAATGGTTTATTGTCTCAGCTGCCATTCGACTTATTGGATCCCATTATGTGAAAAAATTGCAAAAAACGATTGAAAAAGAAGAAGTACCTACCTACAAAATGACTTTTTCCAGACATCCCTTCTATTATTTTGCTCTTTTTGTCATGTTGACTATCGTAGTTGTCCTTGTGGGCTTGAATACGAATTTATTGTCGGCTTTTTTCTTTGCTTGGGAATTAGAAGACGACACGGTAGGAAATTCTGGTGGGCCAGTTTGGTTTATATTCAAGAATTTTGTCGAATGGGTTAAGCCCATGTTTTTATTTTGGTTGGTCATCAAAATTTATAATGCACCTTTCCGTCAGGGAAAGATGCCTATGCTTTTGATTATCGCAACTATTTCGACAATTGTCATGACAGAATACCGTATTTTATCCTTGATTACGGGATTGACAATTTTTGGCTTTGTCTTAGGGAAATATAATCGATTTAAAATAATAGGACAAGTTTTAAAGCTATGCTGTTTGGCAGGTATGTTTTTTCTTGTTTACGAACTTACGACACATGGGGTAGATTTGAATCAGACATTGGGAAATCTGGGTCGTCTTCTTGATGGCTATTGTGGAGGCTATATCGTTGCAGCTGCTAGTGCCAGCGTCCAAATGAGTGATGGATTTATCATGTTTATCCACGATACGGTGAGTGCAAATCCCCTATATCATACCTTATTTGGTAATATTACAACGACGACAGAAGTTATCAATTCGTCTCTAAACGCTACAGCGAAAGGGACTTTCTATGAACTCATGGTACAGGCTAAGGATTTTTTCGGTGTGTTTGCTCCTTTTGCTGTCGGTTTATGCATTTTCTTTATCATGAAAATGGACTTCAATGCTTTAACTGAGGAGATTGAGATATATAGGCTTTTTTACGTTTTTTGTGGTGTCGCAATTGGCCTTTTCATGGTTATGTATACATACTCCATGGTGACCAATTTCATTATTTATAAATGTTTTGTTTGGTTGGTTATCATTGCATTGGATCGGAGGATTACCCTTCGTCTATGATTTCGACAAGGTGATATAATGAAAATCAATTTTTTGACTACTCAATTGTCCGGTCTTACTGGCGGCGTTATTTATGATGAAAAATTTTACAATAGGCTTTTACAATACTTTCCTAATCAGGTAAAGCTTATTGAAGATCAAAACTTTGGAGATGCACACAGTGGGGTCAAACCTAATTTTCGGAGATATTCGAAGATTTATAAGGAAAACGCTTCGGAAATTTTAGATTGTGATTATTTGATCATCAATAGTCGTCTTTATACGAGATTTGTAGGTTTTCCCTGGTCTGTCAATCCTAAGTGCAAAATAATACTGATTCATCATCACTTTAATTTCATGACACATTCTGGCTTGCAGAAAGTGGTTCATAAATATTTAGAATTAAAATTTTTGAGGCGGGCTTCTTGTCTTCTCACTCCGAATCCCTACACCAAAGCGACCATTAAAGAAGTTGGACTTACGAACAAAGTTGCGTTAGTAGAAGCTTTTATAGACAAACGGATTCATGAAGTAAGTGGACGTCGGCAGGATGTTATTTCTTTTATTGGAACGGTTGAGCCTCGCAAAGGATTGCATTTGGGTATCCCAGCTTTTAAAAAATTTTCAGAATCACATCCTACTTACCAGTTTAAAATTGCTGGAACTTTCCGGCCTGGAAAGTATACTGATTCCTTAAAAAAAATGGTACGCGATTTTGGTTTAGAGGATAAAGTTATTTTCTTGGGGAGAATTGATGAAAAACAAAAAGAAGCATTGTATAGAGAATCAAAATGCTTTTTATTCCCCTCTCAAAATGAAGGTTATGGTTGGGTTTTGATTGAAGCAATGAGTTACGGACTTCCTGTTGTCGCTTTTAATAATACAGCTATGCCTTACACGGTCAATGATGATAATGGGAGAATTATCCCCAATCGAAACATTGAGCTTATGGGGAAGGCTTTGACTGAAATTTTAGATGATCATGACTTATATCAGAAACTTCAAAAGGGAGCATACGATACCGTACAGCACCTTCCTGATATGGAATCTATTGAAGCTCAATACACAAAATTTTTTCAAGATTTGAAATAGGAGAGATGTCAATGATTTCTGTAATTGTCCCAGTATATAATGCAGCAGAATATTTAGAACAGTGTATACAGAGTATTCTGGGGCAGAGCTATACTAATTTAGAAATTATTTTGGTTGATGATTGTTCTAGTGATCAAAGCTTGGATATTTGCCGCAATTATGCGTCTAAAGATAAAAGAATTAAAGTTTTATATAATACATCCAATCAGGGACAGGTCTATTCGTATACAAAAGGCATTAAAGCGGCAACAGGTGATTTTATTGCTTTTGTTGATAGTGATGACTGGATTGCCCCAACAATGATAGAGGAACTTTATCAAGGTATTTGTACTTCACAAGCAGATATTGCTGCTTGCGGCTGTTGGCATGTGTATCCTGATCAGAAAGTTCAAGAACCAATCGATATTCAGAAAATTGGGACAAGGTGCTTTGATAGAGGTGAAATTATTAAGGCAGCTGGTACGATTCATACTCCAGCTAATGTTATTGAGTACATTATTAAATTGTATCGTTGCAATAAGTTATTCAGGAAAGAGCTATTATTGAACAACTTAGAATTTATACAACTGAAAGTCAGGGTATTTGAAGATAATAATCTAGTTATTCCATGCATATTAGATGCTAAAAAAATAATTTATATTAATAAGCCTCTTTATTATTATAGAAGATCTCATAGTTCCACAATGTCTCTTTTCAATGAAGAGGTGTTAAAGAATATGGAGTTATTTTTTGAAAATCAAGAGTATATTTTTAAGATAAAAGACGTACGGCATGATATGCGGTCAGATGTTTATATGGGTTGTGCATATGTAATTAATGCTGTGTTAAAATCCAAAATTGATTCAGCTAAGAAAAAGCAGTATCTACAAATTGTAGGTCGCTGGATTAATAAGTATCATATTGTAAATGTTGATGTTCGACAATATGGAGCTTCTAAACAATTTTACTTTATTTTTAAACTTATTTCTCATCAGCAATATGGAGTAAGTATTATCTTGGGGAAAATATATAATTTTATAAAAAATATTTAAAGGTCCGTTGTAAAATGAACTTGAACAGTTAATCAAAAAACAAAAATCCATAGTGACGCTTCATGTTAAAATGGTTCTGCGACAAATCATCAACAAAGGAGCAATCACTATGGATTACAACCATTCTAACATAATCGAGGACGTACGTACACCCGGCCGCCATCTTTCTTTGGAAGAACGGGGTATGATTCAGGCTCTGCATCGTCAGGGGCTTTCCCTTCGCGCCATCGCTGCTGAGGTAGGCTGCGCCCACACGACTGTTTTCAACGAGCTTCGGCGCGGAACGCCGGAACGAAAAGGCAATCGCGGTCGTGTCCCACAGTACACAGCAAAGCGCGGTCAGAAGGCTTACATAGAGAATCGCAAGAACTCTAAGAACTTTGGTGTTAGCATATAAATAGGACAAGTCAAACTGAGGTTCCTAATGGTGGTACA